>Ga0180016_100043_pt1 | contig 63073 bp, 66 predicted proteins | sample KR46_M_MetaG_FD_129673 | JGI IMG/M metagenome (GOLD analysis project Ga0180016, IMG submission 129673) | Groundwater microbial communities from the Olkiluoto Island deep subsurface site, Finland - KR46_M_MetaG | ecosystem: Environmental > Aquatic > Deep subsurface > Groundwater | place: Finland... | reverse complement strand
GATGCCGCTTCTGGGCGGCTGGGTGATCCAGGAGGCCTGCCGGACGCTGGCGCTGTGGAGCGATGATCCCGCGCTGCGCACGCTTACCCTTGCCGTCAATGTCAGCGCCGACCAGTTTCAGGTGGACGATTTCGAGGCTTCCGTCATGGACACGATCCGTTTGCACGGCGTTGAGCCGGCACGCCTCAAGATCGAACTCACCGAAAGCGTCATTGTCCACGATCTGGCGCCGGTGATCGCCAAGATCGACAATCTGCGCGCCGCCGGCATCGGCTTCGCGCTCGATGATTTCGGCACCGGGTATTCGTCGCTGAGCTATCTCAGGCAGCTGCCGCTCGACCAGCTCAAGATCGACCGGAGTTTTGTCAAGGAATCGCTCGACACCGAGCGCGGGACGGCGCTGGCCAGAAGCATTGTCCAGCTCGGGCTTGATCTCGGCTTCGTCGTGCTGGCCGAAGGCATCGAGACCCCGGCCCAGCACGCATTCCTGCGCGACTGCGGCTGCCACGAGTTCCAGGGCTATCTGTTCGGCCGGCCAATGCCGGCTGACGCCTTCGCCGCGCATGTCCGCGAAGCAACCCTCAGAACAGCCGAGACCGCGCCGGTCCTGCTGCGTGATGCTTTGGCGGACAGGCCGAAGCGGGCTCAGCCGTTCGCGGGAACCGCCTGAAATCAGCGGGCGCGCGCATCAAAGGCCCGGCGCGCCGCCTCGACTTCCGGCATCTGCTCCATGGTCCAGGCATAGAGCGCCTTGAACGGCGGCTGCAGGGTCCGGCCCAGGGGCGTGATCTCGTATTCGACGCCCACCGGAGAGGTTGGCAGCACGCGGCGCTCGACCAGCCCGTTGCGCTCGAGCCGCCTCAGGCATTCGGTCAGCGCCTTCTGGGTGATGCCTTCGAGATGGCGCTTGATGGCGTTGAAGCGCATCGGGCCGGCGTCGAGAACGGTGAGCACCATCATCGACCATTTGTCGGCGATCTGGTCGAACAGAAGCCGGCTCGGACAGCTCGCGGAAAAGCTCTGGCAGGTTTTTGCATCCATGGTGGTTTCCTCACCTATACCTAGTCGATTCACAGTGCGTTCTTGAACCTTGGTATAAACTATATACTTGGAAGACTCCACTGAAAAGGACCCCCAAGACCATGCAATCAACCAGCAAGACCGACAGCCTGTTCGAGCCCTTCCAGCTGAAATCGCTCAGCCTCAAGAACCGCATCGTGATGGCGCCGATGACGCGGAGCTTTTCGCCCGCCGGCATTCCCGGCGCCAATGTGGCGGACTATTACCGCCGCCGCGCCGAAAGCGATGTCGGGCTGATCCTGTCCGAAGGCACGGTGATCGACCGGCCGGCCTCGCGCAACGAGGCGGGCATTCCGTTCTTCCACGGCGCGGACGCGCTCGCCGGCTGGAAATCCGTCATCGACGCCGTGCATCAGGCCGGGGGCAAGATGGGGCCGCAGATCTGGCACACCGGCGCCACCCGCGGCATGAGCGGCTGGACGCCCGACTCCCCGGTCGAGAGCCCGTCGGGGCTCAACGGCCCGGGCGACCCGAACGGCGTCGCCATGACCGACGAAGACATCGCCGACACGATCGCGGCCTTCGCCAGCGCCTCGGCCGACGCCAGGCGCCTCGGCTTCGACGTGGTCGAGCTGCACGGCGCGCACGGCTACCTGATCGACCAGTTCTTCTGGGAGGCCACCAACCTGCGCACCGACCGCTATGGCGGCGCGACGCTCAAGGAGCGCGCCCGGTTCGCGGCCGAAATCGTGGCGGCAACACGGGAAGCGCTCGGCCCGGACATGCCGCTGATCCTCAGGCTGAGCCAGTGGAAGCAACAGGACTACAAGGCGCGGCTCGCCACCACGCCGGACGAGATGGCGGACTGGCTGCTGCCCTTGAAGGAAGCCGGCGTCGACATCTTCCATTGCTCGCAGCGCCGCTTCTGGGAACCGGAGTTCCCCGAGATCGACGGCGACGAGGGCCTCAACTTCGCCGGCTGGGCCAAGAAGCTCACCGGGGCCGCGACGATCTCGGTGGGCTCGGTCGGGTTGTCGGGCGAGTTCCTGGCGGCGTTCGGCGGCCAGTCTTCCTCGCCCGTCGGCCTCGACGGGCTGGTCAGGCGCATGGAAGCCGAAGAGTTCGACCTGATCGCCGTCGGCCGCGCCATCCTCGGCGACCCGCACTGGGTGACCAAGATCAAGACCGGCGAGACCGAGAGCCTGAAGAACTTCGACCCGGCCTCGCTCGCCGAACTGGTCTAGGAAGACTTCCGCCGCCGGGACATGGGTTCCGGCGGCAGGGTTGCCGCGGCTTCCGCAGGGAAAATCTAGTCGGCCTGCTGGGCCGTCGCCACCGGTGCGGTTATGAGCTTGAACTCCACCATCTCCTCGGGCGTCAGATAGTAGAGCCGGTCCGGCGGCGTTTCCAGGGCGTGGATCCAGAGCCCGTTGCCGATGCCCATCTCGTCCAGATGCCGGGCAATGCGCGCCGTCGTGCTCTGGGCGCCGGACATGGCCTGCTCGGCGGACGGCTTTTCCTGTCCGGCGTTGAAGACCTGATGGACGCCGACAATAGCGTCCGCTTCCGCCTCGCGCGCGACGCCGCCGGAAAAGACCAGCGGGCAGGAGGACGCGCAGAGCGCCTTCGTCGCCACCTTGGTGTTGAGGCCCTTTTCCCGGATCAGTTTCGCCATCGCCAGCGCATCGTCGACCGAGCCGCCCGGCGAATTCAGCGACACCGTTTTCACATACTCGCCGCGCGCCGCGATCTCTTCCGTGAAGCGGCCGGCAGCCCCAGGATCGATCGATCCTTCCGCCCTGAGCTGGCCCCCGGGCAGGAGTTCGAAGCGCATCGGCTGGCGAAGCACTTCGGGAGAACTCTCCGGTTCCACCGGCGGCGCCTGTCGACCACCTTCCGTCAACGCAGGCGGAAGCACTGGGGCGTCCGTCGTCATCGGATCATGGCCGGGAAGTGCCGCACGCGCCAGGCTCATTTCCCTCAAGTCGATGAAGAGAAAGGCGCCCGATGCCGCGAGAAGCGCGAAGAAGGCGCCGCGCATCAGCAGGCCGTCGTCGGCTCTGAGAAAAGCATTCTTCAGGCGCGAGCCAAGCGACGGGGGGGTCACGCGGGCGGCCCCTTGCGCGGCGCCTTCACGGACATGTCGAGGCTGGTGATGTTGGACTCCGTCCGCCCGCGCTCGTCCTCGGTTTCCACTGTCTGCACCGCCTGCTCCACGTCGACCCCATGGCGGCCAAGCGCGCGCTGCACCTCGAGCGCCTCCAGAAGTTCTGCCGCGGTGATCCGCTGCGCAAAGGGCAACCGCTGCTCCTGGCTCCGGATTGCCCCGTGAACGATGGCCAGGATGAAGACGAGAACGGCGGGCAGCAGGTCGATGGAGATTGCGCCTGCCCAGGCCGGAATGAATTCGGCGGCATAGCGCAGGACGGCTTCTGCGGAAGACAGCGGCACGAAGCGGCGCTCGGCCACCGGTTCCCGCGCCAGAATATCGTCCGCGGCCTGCGAAAGCACCAACGACTGGGCGGAGACCGAAGCGCGGATCGTCTGCATGACCTGATCCTGGCGGTCCGCAAGATCGGCGGCCCTGCCATCGGCGACCGGCGCGATGAAGCCGAGCGACAGGTCTTCGGCCGCGCGCTTGACGGAGGGTGCAATCGAGGTCTGTTCCAGCGAGGTAATGACGCCGGAGAGCGCCACGACCTCGGCAGAGAAGTCGTCACTGCGCGGCGCCACGGCGCCCGGCGCCGACACAAGCGTGCGCATGGTTGCAAGATGGCCGCGCCCCTGGTCAAACAGCGTGGTGACCCGTTCACGCGAGGCAATGATGCCGGTCTCGAGCTCGCTCAACTGCGAGGACATCTGCGACAGAAGCTGGACGACACTGCCGGACCCCATTGTTCCCGTCAGTGCCCCGTTCTGGCGTTCGTCTTCCGCAAGCCGTGAAAAGCGTTCCGATGTCCGCTGGATGTCGGGCAGCAAGCTTTGGGCGGCGAGCGCGTTCTGATGCGCCTGGTCGAGGTCGGCGGTGTAGTCCTGCACCGTCTCGGCCAGATGCTGTTCGAGCGCCGCGGAGCCGGCAAGGGCTGCCGCGTTCAGCCAGCTCGACATGGCGATGATCATGGCGCAGCCAAGCGCCATCACGCCGATCATGGCACCGCGGGACGCGGCTCCGGTGACATGCGGATAGAAGCGCGCCATGTAGGACCAGAAGGCGTAGATCGCCACCGAGACCGAAGCCGAGTAGATGATGGCGGCGAAGAAGATTGCGGTCGGCGAACCGTCCAGCAGACTGCGTACCCCGAGATAGGTGTAGACGCCGGACGCAAGCGCCAGCACGGCAAGCGCAAAGCGCGTCATGGTCTCGACGGCGAGGACGCCGTCCTGCAAGCGATGCGATGCGCCAAGCGCCATGAAGACCTCCAAAAGGTTTGAAGCCTTAACAAGTTCTTAAGAACGGGGCGAAATGAAGGCTGTAGCGCGGTTCTTTGCCATGGCCTGAGTCGTACGGGCATTCGGGCTCGTTGGCCGTGGCTCATTCGCGGTCGTGATCCAGGGTGATCAGCGGACGCGGCAAGCCGCTGTCACGGCATAGCCAGAGGCTCGAAGCTGATCTTCAGCCGCGCGCCGGTGGCGGCCGCGTAGCGCTGAAGGGCCTTCATCGACGGGCTGACGCGGCCGCTTTCGAGCTTGGCGACATAGGATTGCGAGGTCTGCATCTTCTCGGCCACCTGCTCCTGCGTCATGTCGGCTCCCGCGCTGCTCACCAACGATGCGTTTTAAGCTAGAATTCCATCGTTGTTTGCAAATCTTCAGGAGGCAAATCGAGATCGACCGAGCGGTAAGCTTTCATTCCAGCGTGCCGTGCGTATTTCACAACGTCATCATCATCAGAATAAACCGCTATTGCGTTTTCAGCCTTGGCAATTGCGACAATCTGCCGATCGAACTTGATCTTGCCGCGCGTCGCATTCGGATTGGTTGTGTCGATGCGAATTCCCCCACGGCTCAATGCATCGCTCATCGCGATCGCCGCTTCGATTGCAGCCTTCTGATCGAACGGCGCGATCCGAAAAACCGCCTGTCCATTCAGAATATCGAGATATTGGCTTGTTGCCTCACCGGCATTAACAAGCAGTTCGCTCAAAACAGGCGTTGGAATTACAATCTTCTCCTTGGCATTCGACAGCACCTCGACCAAGTGCTGGATGCGATCAGAGGCTTTCGCCACAGCTGCCCCGGTTGCTGGATCAATCGGTGGTTTCGCATCAGGATATAGTAGCAAAAGCAAGATGGATGTGTCAAAAACCACCATTAGTGCAGGCCATCCTTGCCATCACGAAGGTCATCTAAGGCCGCCAATGGATCTTCCATTTTACTCCATTTGCTTCCTTCCGTGCTGCGCAACTCCTCGACAACATCCGCAAGCTCAAGGTTCTTAAGCGCATCAAAGCTGTGGACTTTGAACCGCTTCAGGACCCATGTGCCATCATCTTCACGCATCCACCTCCCGACGCCATGAAGACGAATCGGTTCGAAAAAATGCTGGGCAAGCCTGCGGGCCGTTTCCCTGTCAGTTTCGATGCCTGTATATTTGAGATCACCATTCTGAAGCTGAATATGGATTGTCTGATCCGCACCCGTAACGCTCACCAGAACACCGTCAAGGCTACCATCCTGTGTGAAGGGGCCATACTTGACTGGTTTAGGCCGCTGGATCCCGGGAAATTCAATGATCTGAGCCGTCTGATTTTCCCCTTCATAGATAAAACCAGTCGCATTATCATCGGCGAGAAGCCGATCGATCTCATCCCAAGCTCGTAAAGCGTCTTGGCTCGCGTCTTTCCGACGAACTCGATCTAACTGATTTTCTACCTTCGGCACTTCCTCGCGATCTACGCGAGCGACAAGCTGGGTGCTTCCACATTTCAATTCACTGAAGTGCACACCATGTTCGTTGCTGAGCATCGCGGCAAACGCCTGCATGTACTTTGCCAAACGCGCCATCGGAATCGTTATCGGCGTGTAAGCCTTGATATAAAGGGTGAGCGTTTTTTCATTATCCGGGGTCATGGCGCCACCGCCTGCTCAAAGCTGATCTTCAGCCGCGCGCCGGTGGCGGCGGCGTAGCGCTGCAGGGACTTCATCGACGGGCTGACGCGCCCGCTTTCGAGCTTGGCGACATAGGACTGAGAGGGCTGCATTTTCTCGGCGACCTCCTCCTGCGTCATGTCGGCGCCCGCGCGGGCTCGGATCAGCGCTTCGGCGATCGAGAATTCTTCATCCAGAGCCTCGTATTCGGCGCGTAGATCGGGGCGCTGCAGCAGGGTCGATTTGAGATCATTCAGCTTGGTCATGTCACATTCCGTTTCCGCCCGAGAGCGAAATTAACGTTACACTGCGGAGTCTCCATCCTTGATAAATATATCAAATTTGACGTATTTGTGCAATCACTTCCTTATTACTCGAAGGCAGCCATGCCGCACACCAAATGCGGACTTAGGCGAATGCCCCCTACCTTACAATCACCAGCCGCTCCGCAGCCCTTGTGATCGCCGTATAGAGCCACCGCTCGCGGCTGTCGCGAAAAGCCCAGCTTTCGTCGAAGAGGACGACGGAGTTCCATTGCGAGCCTTGCGCCTTGTGCACGGTGAGCGCGTAGCCGTAGTCGAAATCGTCGTAACGCTTCTTGGTCTGCCAGGGGATCTCGAGATCGGGGTCGTCGAAGGCGCTTTTCAGCAGCTTGATCTTGGCCGAGCCGCGCTCCATGTCGTCGTCCTCGGGGCGGACAAGCAAGTTGATGCCGGGTTTGACGGTTTCCTTCGACGAGGTCATCACCTGCCAGAGCGAGCCGTTGAGCAGGCCCTTGGCGGGATCGTTCCTCAGGCACACCAGCTTGTCGCCGGCCTGCGGAAAGGCCTGGTCGAAGCCTTTGAGTTCGCGCAGGCGCTGGTTGTAGCGCCGCCGCGTGCGGTTGGTGCCGACCAGCACCTGGTCGGCTGCGAGCACCATGTCGCGGTCGACCTCGTTCTTGCCGATCACCTGGGCGGTGCCGTAGTCGCCATGCATGATCTCGCGGCCTTCGCGCACATGCATGGCCAGATCGATGATCGGGTTGTCGCGGGCCTGGCGGTGGATCTCGGTGAGCAGAATGTCGGGCTCGTGTTCGGTGAAGTAGCCGCCGCCCGAGATCGGCGGCAACTGGCCGGGATCGCCCAGCACCAGGATCGGCGTGCCGAAGCTCATCAGGTCCTTGCCGAGCGCCTCGTCAACCATCGAGCATTCGTCGATGATGATCAGCGCCGCCTGGGCGAGCGGGCTCTGGCGGTTGATGGCGAACATCGGAGAAACGGTGGTCTTGCCGGTCTCTTCGTCGGAGACCTCCTCCTCGCCGCGCGGCCGGTAGATCAGCGAATGGATGGTGCGGGCGTTCTTGGCGCCGCGGGCGCGCAGCACCTGCGCCGCCTTGCCGGTGAAGGCCGCAAACAGCACTTCGCCCTCGACATTGTCGGCGAAATACTTGGCGAGCGTCGTCTTGCCGGTGCCGGCATAGCCGAACAGCCGGAAGATCGGCGACCGCCCGTCCTTGAGCCAGCGCGAGACGGCTTTGAGCGCCTCATCCTGTTGGGGTGAAAACTTCATGATCCCTCATGGCAGATTCGCCTCGGGCTGTCGCGCATGGGAATGCGGGCAGTGGATGGGTTGTGGCGAGCCGCGCGTTCTCCGTCATGTGTCTGTGTTGTAGAAAGTGCGGGTGGAGGTCTGTGGTGGGCCCTCGGTTTCTAGATCATCCCGGCCCCCGCGCCGGGATCCAGCCACCGCGCGTCGGCACGGTGAGAGACCACTCAAGCCGCAACGGACGCAAGCTCCAAGGAGTCCTCCGGCTCGCGGACGCTCGCCCGCTGGATGCCGGGTCAGGCCCGGCATGACGGCGTTTGGGAAGCGTGTTGGGGGACTGAACTTCGAACCTCCGCGGCGTGATCGAAGCCAGATCATGCGTGCGGAGCGTTTTTGGAGCGCCAGGTTGGCGAGGGTCTCTCGTTCTCCGTCACCCCGGACTTGATCCGGGGTCCAGCCCGCCCAAGTCCTTGGGCGAAAAGAGTCCTTTGACCCGGCGGACGCTCGCCCGCCGGATGCCGGGCCAGGCCCGGCATGACGGCGTTTGGGGGCGTGTCCCGGACTATCGGACCTCCGACCTTCTACAGGATCGACGCCAGATCGCGCTTGTCGAGCGTCTGCAAAAACGCCATTTTGGCCTGGCCGAGCACGCCCTTGAGCCCGCAACCCGGCAGAAACACGCAGTCTTCATCGCCAAAGCAGCCGGCAATGTTGAAATCGGGCTCCATGTGCAGCGCCACCGCCTTGAGGTTGATCTCGTCCGGGAGCATGGCCAGGCGCAGGCCGCCCTTGCGGCCGCGCACGGTCGAGACGAAGCCGCCGGCAGTCAGGTTCTGCGCCACCTTCATCAGATGGTTCTTGGACACGCCGAATTCGCGCGCCAGATCGTCGACGGACTTGACCTGGTCGGGCGCGCGGCCGAGCGCCATCAGAACGCGGAAGGCGTAGTCGGTGTGAAGGGTCAGGCGCATGGTCGAACCTCAATAGTGGTATTACGAATATTGCTTTTAGCCGCAAGATCGAATAGTGGTAAGTGAGATACCAGAAAAGAGATCGTGATGAAAACACTGCTATGGCTTTTTCTCCTTCCCGGTGACCTCGTTCGCCAGAAACTCGGAATCACCGTCGAGGAAGATGGCGGGCTGATCCGCTCCTTCATCAACATGTGTTTCTGGGGGGCGGTCACGCTGATGATCGCGCTGAAATTCTATGGCTGAGAAGCCACAAGCCCCTGACAGGCCCGCGCCAATCGTGATCGAAGCCCGGCCCGCGCAGCCGCGCGTGCCCGCGGTCGATGTCTCGTCCGACGAGATCGCTGCTCTGGTAGACCGGTTCTACGCCGACATCCGGCAGCATCCGCGGCTGGGGCCGCTGTTCGAGGCGAAGCTTGACGGCATCTGGGACATGCATCTCGAACGGATGAACCGGTTCTGGCGCTCGGTGCTGTTGCATTCGGGCGAATATTCCGGACAGCCGGTGGTCAAGCACAACGCGCTACCCGGACTTGAGGAAGACGATTTCCGGCTCTGGATCGGACAGTTCGAGCAGACGGCGGCAACGCTGTTTCAACCCGACACCGCTCGCGCGATCACCGTCATCGCCCGGCGCATCGCCCGCAGCCTGTGGCTGGCGCGCTTCGGCACGCCGTTCAACAAGGCGCCGGAGTGGCTGGAGTGATATGTCGGAAGGTCGGGGGCAACCTAGCGTTCCGGATCATTCTCGAGCCGGATCGGCTGGCCGTGCGGCGTGGCGTGGGCGGCGCGCTGCCAGGAGGCCGACATCGCGTCGATGATGTCCGGCCCGGCAACGCCCTTCCTTGCCAGCAGCGCCTCGAGCGCAGCCAGCCAGTGCTGGTAATAGTCCCCGCCATCCTGCGCGGCGCCGGGCCTCGCCAGTTCCGCCGATAGCTGTGCCGCCCATTCGCTCCAGGTGAAAACCCCGCGCTCGTTGAGCGCCACGGCGAGCGCAAAGACCTGGGCCTGCCAGGGCTCGGCGAAGACCGGCGCGTCAGGGCCGGTGTCGGGCGGGAGCTGGAAAGGCGTTTCCCGCGCGACCTCAGGCGTTGACCGGGCGTCCGGCGCCGGTTCACGCGGGCTCAAGATAGCTCTCCCAGGCGTCGATCGACACGGTCAGACCCGGATCGGCCCCCTGCCCCCAGAGTTCCCGGCCATCGAAACAGACGGTGTAGACATGCTGCGGGTTTTCGCCCTTGGCATGGGCGTTGGTGTCGGGAAACACGTAGCCCTCGCGCACCGCCTCGATCACACCGAGCTTGCCACGGGCATAGCGCGGCAGCCGGGTGTGGCCGGTCGGGTGTTCGTTGATGGTGCGGATGCGGTCGCCCGCCTGGAATTTCGGCGGCGTGGCGACCTCGCGGTTGCACGGCCCGCCGCGCGCCAGAACGAGGGGCACATCGCCCGCGCGGAGCACCTGCTTGGGCTTGACGCCTGGCCAGAGCGGACGGCCGGCTTCGATTTCATCAGTGGAGACGAAGCCGTGGCGTTCGAGCAGTGTTTCGAGCGCCCGTATCCAGATTTCGTAATAGCTCGCCCTGTAATAGATGGCCGGGTGCAGGCTTTCGCGCGCATGCCTGCTTTCGTCGATGGTCCAGGCGCCGAGCGCGCCGGCGGAAAGCGTCACGCCCAGCGCGCGGCGCTCCCAATCGGCATGAAACACCGGCTCGTCGATTTCCGGCGCGACCGGGCCGAAGCCCATCTGGCCACCGAGATCATGCGGCCCGTTCATGCTCCGTCTCCGGCTACCGCCGGCCACAGCGCGCCGGGGCCGAGCGATCCGGGCCTGAGCGGAAGGCCGGTGCCGATCATCGAGTCGCGGGTGACCAGCTTGGCGAGGTCTTCCTCGCTCAGACCTTCCGTCTCGACCGGCCGCATCGGCACCACCATGTAGCGCAGTTCGGCGGTGGAATCCCAAACCCGGATGCGGGTGGTCTCGGGCAGCTTGAGCCCGAACTCAGCCAGCACGCCGCGCGGATTGATCACTGCCTGGCTGCGATAGGGCGGCGCCTTGTACCAGACCGGCGGCACGCCGAGCACCGTCCACGGGTAGCAGGAGCAGAGCGTGCAGACGATGAGATTGTGGGTGTCTTCGGTGTTGAACACCGCCTGCATGTGTTCGCCCTGGCGGCCGGCATAGCCGAGCGAGGCGATGGCCGCGGTGGCGTCGCGGGCAAGCCATTGCGCGAAGTCCGGGTCGGACCAGGCTTTCGCCACCACGCGGGCGCCATTGCGCGGGCCGACCTTGTGCTCATAGGTCTCGACGATCGCATCGACGGCAGCCGGATCGATCAGCCCCTTCTCGGTCAGGATCGTCTCCAGCGCCCTGACGCGGGCGGCGAAGGGATCGAGCTCGTTGTCGTGGTGATGATCGTGGTGATGATTGTGGTGATGATTGTGCGGATGGTGGTGATCATGGGTCATGGCGCAAGGTTAGCCCGCGGCATCGCCGACCGCAATATCGCCGACCCCTGACGCTGCGGATCTGTATCCCCAGGGGCCGATCCGCTAGGCTCGGCCATGGACATTCTGATTCTGGGCGGAACCGGCTTCATCGGCGCGGCGATCATGCAAAGGCTGATCGCCGACGGCCATCGTGTCACGGGACTTGGCCGCGACACGCGCGCTGCCGAGGCCCGCTTTCCGGACGCCCATTTCGTGCGCGCCGACCTTGCCGGCATGTCGGCCGCCGTGGACTGGGCGGACCTGGTGGAAGGCCACGCACTGATCGTCAATTGCGCCGGCGCGCTTCAGGATGGCGCGCGCGACGATCTCGCCGCCGTGCAGGAACGGGCGATGCTGGCGCTCTATGAGGCGGCAAAATTGGCTGGCGGGCGGCGGATCGTGCAAATCTCGGCGCGCACCGACGGCGCCGGGGCCGCGACGAAATTTCTCGCCACCAAACGGCGCGCCGACGCGGCGCTGAAAGCCTCCGGGCTCGACCATGTGATCCTGCGCCCGGCGGTGGTGATCGGCCGCAACGCCCATGGCGGCACGGCGCTGGTGCGGGCCCTGGCGAGCTTTCCGTTCTTCATCCCCGCGGTCCATGCCCGAAGCCCGGTGGCCATCGTGGCGCTTGACGATGTGGCGGAGGCGGTCGCCCGGGCCGTGGACGGCCGGCTGCAGCCGGGCAGCGACATCGATCTCGCGGCGCCCGGTGCGTTGACGCTCGCCGAAGTGCTCGCCCTGCACCGGGGCTGGCTCGGACTTGCGCCCGCGCCGATCAGATCCGTGCCCGCCCTTCTCACCCGGCCGGTGACCATTCTTGCCGATCTGGCCGGCCGGCTCGGCTGGCGCTCGCCGCTGCGCTCGACATCGCTTGCAGTGATGGAAGGCGGGGTCGAGGGCGGCGGGGCGACGCCTGCCCCGTTCGCGTTGCGATCGCTCGCGCAGACGCTTTGCGAAAACCCGTCGGGCGTGCAGGACCTGTGGTTCGCGCGGCTCTATTTGCTCAAGGCGCCGGTGCTGGTGACATTGTCGGCCTTCTGGCTGCTGTCGGGGCTGATCCCGCTGGTCGAGATCGCCTCAGCCATGGCGCATTTCGATGGCATGCTGGGCTACCGACCGGCCCTGCTGACGGTGATCGCCACCTGCGCACTCGATATCGGCCTCGGTCTGGCCGTGCTCTGGCGCCGCTGGGCGTGTCGGGCGCTTTGGGCCATGCTCGCCGTCTCCTTGGCCTATCTCGCGAGCGCCACCCTTGCCCAGCCCGGCCTGTGGCTCGATCCGCTCGGGCCGCTGGTCAAGGTCTTGCCGTCAATGCTGCTCACACTCGTGGCACTCGGCACGCTGGACGAACGCTGATGACGCTTGCTGACTTGCTCCTGCCCCTGCATGTGATCGGCGCCGCAGTGCTGCTCGGCACCGGCGCGGGCATCGCCTTCTTCATGGTGATGGCGGTCAGGACCCGCGACCCGAAGCTCATTGCCCATGTCAGCGGCACGGTGGTCATCGCGGATGGGCTGTTCACCGCGACGGCGGTCGTGGCTCAGCCGGTGACCGGCGTTCTCCTGGCCCTGGAGACCGGCTGGCCACTGAGCGAAGGATGGATCGTGCTGTCGATAGGGCTCTACATCGTGACCGGGCTGTTCTGGCTGCCGGTCGTCTGGATCCAGATCCGGCTGCGCGATCTGGCGCGCAAGGCCGTCGACAGCGCGACCGAACTGCCCGCGGACTTCGACCGGCTTTACCGGATCTGGTTCGCCTGCGGGTTTCCGGCCTTCTTCGCGGTTCTGGGCATTTACTGGCTGATGCTCAACAAGCCGGCCATCGGTGTGTGAGACCGGTTCCCGACAACGGCCGGAACCTGCCTTTCACCTCGCCACAGGTTTCAGCCAGGCACAAGGATTGCGCCATAGGGATGGGGTGCGACCAACAAGGAGATGGAATCATGAAGGTTGATGCAGGTGCGGACTATCTGTTCGCGAACCAGCGAAACCGTCAACCGGCGCCGGCCGACAGCCAGGCATTTGCGGCGATGCTGTCGCAGCGTCCAGCCGAGACTCGGGATGGCGCAAGCGGCCAAGTCGAAAGCAGCAGGCCGGATTTCACCAGCATGACGCGGCAGGAACTGTTTGACTGGATGAACGGCCAGATTCGCAGCGGGGATATGTCCCTTGACGAAGGCTCGGCCTTCATGGGCATGACCGTGAAGATTTCAGCCGCGACCGGCCAGCCGGTGGACATGGCGACCGACACAGACCGGATCGATTTCACCGAGAAGGCGCGGCAGGGTCTCGCGTTTTTTCAGTCGAGCTTCGACTTTGCGGCCGCCGAGAGGTTGCAGGACGCGCTTGATCGAATGCAGCGCACCTGATCAGTGGCGCAATCCCGCCAGGCGCTGTTGCGGCTGAGATTTGCAGGGAGCACCGGATCCTTCGGCGGCATGGGTTATTTCAGCATCGGCCAGAGGCTTGCCACCAGCAGCACCGCCATGGTGATGTTGAACCATTTGAGCCGTACCGGATCGGACAGCCAGGATCTGAGCACCGAACCGAAACCGGCCCAGGTAAAGACAGCCGGGAAGTTCGTCAGCACGAACGCCAGGGCGATCAGATAGACCGAGAGCGTGTAACGGTTCGGGTTGGCGTAGATCGCCATCGCGGTCACTGCCATCACCCAGGCTTTCGGATTGACCCACTGGAACGCCGCTGCCTGAAGGAATGTCAGCGGCTTTTCGCCGACCTTGCCGTTGGGCATGGCGCGTGACATGCCGATTTTCCAGGCGATGTAAATGAGATACAGGCCGCCCGCGATCTTCAGCGCCGTGTAAAGCAGCGGGACCGTGGTCAGAAGCGCCCCGAGACCGAAGCCGACGCCAAGCAGCAGCGAGAAAAAGCCCGCGCCGATGCCAGCCATGTGCGGCAAGGTGCGGCGGAAGCCGAAATTCACGCCGGAGGCAAACAGCATCATGGTGTTGGGCCCCGGCGTCACCGAGGTGACGAAGGCGAAGACCACCAGCGAGAGGAATGTTTCAAGCGTCATGGCATGATCCAGCCGGCGGGGGCGTCGGTCGCGTTTTTTTGATAGCCCAGACTTTCCTGTCAAACCAACACATTGTCGTCATGCCAGCATTTGAGGCTATGATGGATTGAGTCGCGCACTGGAGACCGCCATGAGCCAGCCGATCCGCACCGTCAACCTTCCCGATGGCAGCCCTGTGCCGGCACTCGGGCTCGGCACCTGGCACATGGGCGAGAACCGCGGCTCCGCCGAAGCCGAGATCCGGGCGCTGCAGGCGGGCATCGATCTCGGCATGACCCTGATCGACACCGCCGAAATGTATGCCTCGGGCGGCGCCGAGGAGATCACCGGCAAAGCCATCGCGGGTCGGCGCGACCAGGTCTTTCTCGTCTCCAAGGTGCTGCCGTCCAATGCCAGCCGCCAGGGCACGATTGCCGCCTGCGAGGCGAGCCTCAAAAGGCTCAGCACTGAACACATCGATCTCTATCTGCTGCACTGGCCCGGCCGCCATCCGCTGCGCGACACGGTCGAGGCGTTCGAGCAGTTGCGCAAGTCGGGCAAGATCGGCGCCTGGGGCGTGTCGAATTTCGACAGCCTTGCCATGCGGCAGGTCACGGCCCTGCCCGGCGGCGAAAACTGCGCGGCCAACCAGGTGCTCTACAATCTGTCGACACGGGGGATCGAATTCGAGCTCATGCCGTGGCTCGCCGAGCGCTCGATCCCCGTGATGGCCTATTCGCCGCTCGATGAAGGCCGCCTGCTCCGGCATCCCGGCCTCGGCAAGATGGCCGGCCGGCTTGGCGTCAGCCCCGCGCAACTCGGGCTCGCCTTCCTGCTCACCCGCGACACTGTCATCGCCATCCCGAAATCGTCGAGTCCGGAGCGGGTCAAAGAAAACCGCGCCAGCGCCGACATTCAATTGACGCAAGAGCAGATCACCGAACTCGACCAGTTGTTTCCGCCGCCGCGCTCGCGCCAGCCGCTGCAGATGATCTGAGCGGAGATCCGCTGGTCATCTGCCTTGCCGTGCTCGGTTCATGGCGCCGATAAGGGTCCGGCAGCCCCCGCCAAACAGCAAGAAGCCGCCGGAGATGCCATGATCTCCAGCGGCGTGATGCAGTCGCATCAAGAACAGGGAAGTCAGTTGAGGCATTTCTCGAGCAGCACGGGGTCCGGATTGGTCGCATCGGGACCGAATTCCGCATAGCAACCGGCTGTCCATTCATGGGCGGTGTTGTCGCGCACGCCCGCAGCTGTCGCGGGGCCGGCGACTTTCAGCTTGGTTGCGGCGGCTGGCATCGGCTTGATCGACGTGGCGCGAGTCTGGGCGGTGGCGGCGCCTGCGGCGGCAAACATCATGCCCAGCGATACGGCGGCGGCGGTAAGAATGATCTTTTTCATGACAGTTTCCTCTCTTTCGGTTGTCGCGTTGTTGCGATGATCCGTTTCTAGAGAGGTCCGGCTGAACCGAACTGGAACGCAATATTCATCTGGCGTTAACCATGATTTCAGGGTGTGACGCCCCGCACCACCTGCTGCAGGCCGGCGCTATCACATTCCCTGCGGACCGCGGTTCATGGCGGCGATGCCGGTGCGGCAGATCTCGACCAGGCCGAGAGGTTTCATGATGGCGATGAACTGTTCGATCTTGGAAACGCGGCCGGTGATCTCGAAGATGAAATGCTCGGTGTTGGCGTCGATCACCTGGGCACGGAAGGCGTCGGCAAGCCTCAGCGCCTCGACCCGGTTGTCAGACGTTCCGGTGACCTTGACCAGCGCCAGCTCGCGCTCGAGCGGCTTTTCGTGGCCGAGTTCGGCCGCGCGCACCGTGAGATCAACCACGCGGTGAACCGGAATGATGCGTTCGAGCTGGGCCTTGACCTGTTCGAGCACGTTGGGCGTCGCGGTGGTGACGATGGTGATGCGTGACAGGTGCGCCTCATGCTCGGTCTCCGAAACCGTCAGGCTCTCGATGTTGTAGCCGCGGCCGGAAAACAGGCCGATGACCCGGGCAAGCACGCCCGGTTCGTTGTCGACGAGGACCGAGAGCGTGTGGGTTTCAGGCCGGGCGGTCTCGGCGGCGATGAAATAGGCCGAACCGGTGGGTTGATGCTGCGCGTTCATGATGGCGTCCATTTCTTGTTTCAGGGTGTCAGGAAACCAGTTCCACGCTCACCGTCTTGAAGTGCGAGCCGGCGCGGCGCACCAGCCCCCTGTCTAAAGTCGCGAAGCTTTCGCCCGCCCGCACGCCGCTCACATGCACGGCGTCCGCAAAATCCATCCCGGCCTCGTAGGCCGCGATCACCCGCGGCGTTCGGTCCGGCTCATGCAAGTCCACCGCTTCAGTGCGCGACAGTGATTCAAACAGCCGACAAATCGTCTCCCGTTTGTAGTCGAACCGGCTGCGCAGAACCCATTCCGTCTCCAAGAGTACGCTCAACATCAGCACGACTCGGTTTGTCTCGAACAGCGCACGCGCGATTTCCCACTGCGCGCTGTCGTCGCGGACCAGGAGTCGGGCGAGGATATTGGTGTCAACGGCCAGTTTCTTCATTCCAGCGCCGCCTTGCCTCCTCGGTGATCGCCGCCTGGATCAGCTCTTCAGACACCGGCGAACTGCCTCGCTTCGGAATCATCTCCAGAAAATCCGCAAACGCGATGGCCTGCCCGGCAGTGCCGGTCGCCGCCAACGGTTTCAGCTCGACGCCGGTGGGGCTATCGATCACCTCGAATTCGGTGCCCGCGGTCCAGCCATGGGCATCGCGAAGCCGCTTGGGCAGGATCACCTGCCCCTTGCTCGACATTTTCGTGCGTGCACCCATTCAGACCTCCTCAAACAGGGATCGCGCCAGAATACGCCATCAGCTTAATCACACAAGCGCCCTGCCCTTGGCGTCAATGGCGTTGGCGACGGCTTCGTCGGTGGCTTCGTCCGGCAGCAGCATCTCGTTGTGCGCCTTGCCCGACGGGATCATCGGGAAGCAGTTGGCGAGCGCTGCCACGCGGCAATCGAAGATCACCGGTCCGGGCGTGTCGATCATTTTCTGGATCGCCCCGTCGAGATCGGCGGGCTTGTCGCAGCGAATGCCCTTGCCGCCATAGGCCTCGGCCAGCATGACGAAATCCGGCATGGATTCGGTGTAGGAATGGGACAGCCGGTTGCCGTGCAGCAATTGCTGCCACTGCCGCACCATGCCCATGTACTGGTTGTTCAGGATGAAGATCTTGACCGGCAGCTGGTACTGCACCGCGCAGGACATTTCCTGGATGCACATCTGGATCGAGGCGTCGCCGGCAATGTCGATGACCAGGCTGTCGCGATGCGCCACCTGCACGCCGATGGCCGCGGGGAAACCGTAGCCCATGGTGCCGAGACCGCCCGATGTCATCCAGCGGTTGGGTTCCTCGAAGCCATAGAACTGCGCCGCCCACATCTGGTGCTGGCCGACTTCGGTGGTGATGTAGGTGTCGCGGTCCTTGGTCAGCTCATAGAGCCGCTGGATCGCGTATTGCGGCATGATGACGTCCTTGTTGGCGGGATAGGCCAACGAGTTGCGCGCCCGCCACTTCTCGATCTGCGCCCACCAGCCTTCAAGCAGGGAGCGGTCGGTCTTCTTGGACGCGCGCCACAGCCGAACCATGTCTTCGAGCACATGGCCGATATCGCCCAGGATGCCGATATCGGCGCGGACGTTCTTGTTGATCGAGGACGGATCGATGTCGATGTGAATTTTCTTCGAGTTGGGCGCGAAGGCATTGAGACGGCCGGTGATGCGGTCATCGAACCGCGCGCCGATGCAGAGCATGACGTCGCAATCATGCATCGCCATGTTGGCTTCATAGGTGCCGTGCATGCCCAGCATGCCCATCCAGTTCTTGCCCGACGCCGGATAGGCGCCGAGACCCATCAGGGTCGAGGTGATGGGGAAACCGGTGAGTTCGACCAGTTCGCGCAACAGCTGGCTCGCTTCCCGGCCGGAATTGATCACGCCGCCGCCCGAATAGATGATCGGCCGCTTGGCGGTCGCCATCAACTCGATGGCGTCGCGGATCTTGTCGAGATCGCCCGACAGCTTCGGCTGGTAGCTCTTCTGCTCGATCACCGGAGACGGCGGGGTATAGGTGCCGGTGGCGAACTGGACGTCCTTCGGGACATCGACCACGACCGGACCGGGACGGCCGGTGGTGGCGATGCGGAAGGCTTCGTGAATGACGCGGGAGAGCTGGTTGACGTCCTTGACCAGCCAGTTGTGCTTGGTGCAGGGCCGGGTGATGCCGACGGTGTCGCATTCCTGGAAGGCGTCCGAGCCGATCAGCGATGTCGGCACCTGGCCGGTGATGCAGACGAGCGGGATCGAATCCATCAGCGCGTCCTGGAGCGCGGTCACCACATTGGTGGCGCCCGGGCCGGAGGTTACCAGAACGACGCCGGGCTTGCCGGTCGAGCGGGCATAGCCCTCGGCCATGTGGCCGGCGCCCTGTTCATGGCGCACGAGAATGTGCTCGATGTCTTCCTGCTGATGCAACTCGTCATAGATCGGCAGCACCGCGCCGCCTGGATAGCCGAACATGTGCTTGACGCCATTGTCTTTCAGCGCCTGCAGAACGATTTCCGCGCCTGTCATTTCCATTTGCTTGCCGGCCATTTTGCCTGACCCCTTGTCCCGTCGGTTTGCCGGGCTCAATAGCCCGAATGAAGCCATAAAAAAAGGCTCCTTTCGGAGCCTTGTGTCGCGCATGGGAGCTTTCGCCGGGTGGCTACGCCACCCTGCCCATGCGCGGTCCTACCACAATGATGATTGCGATCTGTGTCATGACGCTTTGGTATCGCCTCAGATTGGCCGCGTCAACGGCTTTATTTTGAAAATCGCGCCCATTTTGTCCGAAAACACCCGACCGGCAACACCCCATTAACCCCGCAATGCGAAGGTTACAGTGATGGAAAGCGGGCAGAGCATGGATAACGGCATGATTCCGACACCCGACGAGGCGGAGAGCGATATTGATCGCCGTGGCACATTCGCGCCCGGAAACCGCCTGCTCGGCCGGGTCATCGGCTGTTCGGGATCGAAGGCCACCATCAGCGCCTTCGCGGGAAAAGACGGCAACGGACTGGCCGAACTCTGGTCGGTGGGACGGCTGATCTCGATCAGTGTCGGTCCGAACCGTGTCGTCGCCCTGGTCTGCTCGATGGAGACGGCCTCCGCAGCCTGGTCGGAGACCAGTGACAATGTCATGCATATCGAGGTCGAGCTGGTGGGCGAGATCCATCCCGGCGTCAGCGGAAAGACCGAATTCAGCGCCGGCATCTCGCAATACCCCTATCTCGGTGCGGTCGTGCACCGCATGCGCTCCTCTGACCTGGCAGTGATCTATGACCCGGGCGTCATCGACACCGCGGTGATCGGAAAGCTGACGCAGGATCCGACGCTGGGCGCGCTCATTCACGTGCCCTCGCTCCTGTCCCGCCACTTCGCAGTCGTGGGCACGACAGGCGTCGGCAAGACCACGGCGGTGACGCTGCTCCTGCACAAGGCGCTACAGGCCGATCCGTCGCTCAGGGTGCTCATTCTCGATCCGCACAATGAATTCGCAGCCGCCTTTCCGACCCAGTCGGTGGTGATCGACACCGACACGCTGGACCTGCCCTTCTGGCTGTTCAAGCTCGAGGAATTCACCGAGGTGCTGTTTCGCGGCCGGCCGCCGATCGCCGAAGAGATCGACGTGCTGCGCGACCTGATCCCGGAAGCCAAACGCATGTTCAAGGGCTCGACCGACACGGCGCTGATCCGCCGCGGCCCGGAGAAATCCTCGCTGACCGCCGACACGCCGGTGCCCTACAGGGTGGCCGACCTGCTGGCGCTGATCGATGAACGCATCGGCAAGCTCGAGGGCCGCTCCGAGAAGCCGCATCTCAGATCGCTCAAGGTGCGCATCCAAGCGGCGATCAACGATCCGCGCTACGAGTTCATGTTCTCGTCAAACACCATCCATGACACGATCCTGCACACGATCAGCCATATCTTCCGGATCCCCGGCGACGGCAAGCCCGTGACCACGTTCCAGTTGTCGGGCATCCCGTCCGAGGTGGTCAATTCGGTGGCCTCGATCCTGTGCCGCATGGCGTTCGAGATCGCGCTGTGGAGCGCGGGCGGCGTGCGCATTCTGGTGGTCTGCGAAGAGGCCCACCGCTATGTTCCCGCCGATCCGAAGCTCGGCTTCTTTCCGACACGGCAGGCGATTTCGCGCATCGCCAAGGAAGGCCGGAAATATGGCGTCAGCCTCGGCGTCATCACCCAGCGTCCCGGCGAACTCGATCCCACGATCCTGTCGCAGTGTTCGACGGTGTTCGCGATGCGGCTATCGAATGACCACGACCAGGAAATCATCCGCTCGGCCATCCCAGACAGCTCGGCCTCGACCATGAGCTTCCTGTCCTCCATCGGCAACGGCGAGGCGATCGCCTTCGGCGAAGCCGTTGCGGTGCCGATGCGCATGATGTTCGAGCGCGTCTCCGACGACGTGCTGCCGCGCGCCAATTCAGGCCTGCAACCGGTGCACAAGGGCGATCCGAACAGTGTCGACCTGCGCAAGATCGTGATGCGGATGCGCCATATTGACGACAGCCAGAGACCCCAGGCACCGCAACCCGCGCCGCATCATCATCCGCAGAACGAGCAACTGCCGTCGATCGATCCATCCGACGAGTTCGGCGCGGCGCCGGCCAGACGCCGCTTCTCCGACCAGGAGTCCTACGCGCCCTACGCGCCCGACCGCGGCTACAGCGCCCCGTCGTCAGAGCCGGCGCCCGCAGCGCCCCGCCACGAACTCAACTCGCTCCGCTCCAGCCTGCTTAAGAAGCCGCTGTCATCGCTGCTCAAGGACTAGGCCGGAATCCGCTGGTCCGGTGGCCGTGCCCAAAATTCTGTCTCACCTTGTACGATTGACAATTCCCCGCAAGCTAGATATCCGGTTTTAAAGCTAGATATCTAGTAAATATTCAAATATCTGGCCTTGGAACTAAATTTTGGTTTGGTCGAAGGTTCGAATGGCCCGTTCATCAAAAGAAAGCGCGATACGGTATCCTCTTACCGCAATTCTTGGCGTCGACTCAAACGTACGGGTGTTGAGGGTTCTTTCGCTACATGGAGGTATGTTGGCATCCAACGAGATCGTCCGCAAAAGCCGTCTGGTTCAGGAAAGCGTGAGAAAAGCTTTGCTCAATCTGGTTTCGATAGGGATCGTATCTTCGTCCGGGTCGGGCCGGTCGAGCGTGTACAGCTTGAATGCCTCCCATTATTTCTCGCCCGCGTTAACGGAACTTTTCAAAGCCGAAAGCGACCGCTTTTCAGCAATCCTGGATTCGGTGCGCCAAAGTGCCGACGGAAGTCCGTTCTTCAGTCTGTTCTACTACGGCAGTGTTGCTCGTGGGGAAGATAGACCGGAAAGCGATCTGGATATCGGGATAGTCGCCCGACTGGACGACCTTGCCTCCACAACTGAACGGATCCGTGAGAATCTCAGGGATTTGTCGGAGAGATTTGCTTTTGTCCCCAATGTGGTCGGTCTGGACTTCGCCGATATCGAGAGACTGGAAAAAGAAGCGGATCCATGGTGGAAGAACGTCATATCGGAAGCAATCGTGCTTTCCGGAAAGCGTCCCGAAGATGCCATCGGCGCTACTGGAGAGGGATGTGGTTAGAACGGGGCCTACGAAGAAAAAAGATGAGGCTTTCGCAAACGGAAGGCTTCTGATAGCCCGCGGCTACCTCAAGGATGCGCGCAACAGCAATTCTATCGCGGATCCTGGCGACATTGGCAATCCGTCGATGTCAACCGTCATCAATTGCGCGATTGCTTATTCTGATGCTTTGACAGCGAAGTTCCGCGGCGAAATCAACCAAGACGACCATCAAGCGGTCACAAAGCTCCTGAAAGCAACCCTAGGGAAGGAGTTTCCTGCGAAACAGCAAACCAATCTGCGGGCGCTCCTCGAGCAGAAGGACGAAGTGCAGTATGGTTCAAGGGCAAAGACGCGCAGAGATGCGGAAAGAGCTTTGGAGCGCCTTGAAGAGTTCGCTGCATGGGCTGAACAACAGTTCACGCTTTGAAAAGCCGGTAGCAAGTCTGAAACGCTGACACGGTCAGGATCGCCGGATTGAGGCTAAAAGCTTCTTCGGAGAAGCTAGTAGTTGTCGCCCAATTCCGTACTTTTAGAGAGCATTAAGAGAAACCTCGACGAAGCTGACGAAGTCCCCTTCAGGCGGCGCAGACGCGGTTGCGGCCCTGGCGCTTGGCCTCATAGAGCTGCTTGTCGGCGCGGCGGTAGAGTTCCTCGCCGCTTTCGACCCCGTTCCAGATTGCCAGTCCGGCGCTCACCGTCACCTTCAGCGTCACGTTTCCGGTCTGGACCTTGAGGTCGGCCACGGCCTGGCGGATACGGTCGGACAGGTTGAACAGTTGTCGTTCGGTGATGTTGGGCGACAGGATGGCGAATTCCTCGCCGCCAAGGCGGGCCACGACGTCGTGGTAGCGGGTGAAGATCTGCAGGCAGTCGGCGACCTGGCGCAGCACTTCGTCCCCCACGTCATGACCGTGGGTGTCGTTGACCTTCTTGAAGTGGTCGAGATCGAGGATGACCATGCCGATCGGCTTGTCGATCCGCCCGAACGCACTGAGATATTCCGACAGGGCGTCGTCGAAGTAGCGGCGGTTGTACATGCCGGTCAGGCCGTCGGTGACGGCGGCATGTTCGAGCGACTGGGAGCGCACAGACAGGGATTCGGTCATCTTCTGCAATTTGCCGCGCTCGCGCAGGCCGCGCGACATGATCGGGTAGATCAGGAACACGCCGCAGACCACCGATAGCCCTGCCAGGACCGCGCCCATGAAGGCAAACCTTGCCGCGGTCTCGGTTCCGCCAACCACAACCCCATTCGTCGCCGCGGAGAATGCTGCCCATGCAAATCCACCTCCGAGGCCGACAAGCCCCATCAGTAGAAAGAAGAACAGTTCAGCCTTGTGAAAGCGCATGATCCCCAACTGCGGTCCATTAAGTCCCACGAATCTATATCGAACCCGTTAGGTTTGGTTTAACGCAATGGACTGCATTTGACGGCTTCACCGTCATTCATGGCCCTGTGTTTGAATTCTCTCCCATCGCTGATCGAGTTGGTTACGAAACCAGGTCAACTGGCGCTTGGCGTATTGCCGTGTGGCGGCGCTGGCGAGATCCATGGCCTGGTCAAGCGAATGACGGCCCGCCAGATAATCCGAGATCTGGCTGACGCCGATTGCCTTCATCGCCGGGTGCTGAGGCGGGACATCAAGTGAAATCAGCTGTTTCACCTCGTCGATGGCCCCCTCCTCTAGCATCCTGGCGAAACGCGCGTTGATGCGCGCGTGCAGCATTGGCCTGTCGGGTTCGAGCACCAGACAGCGGGCGGTCAGGGGATCGACGATCTGCGCACCGCCGCGGCCCTGAAACGCGGCAATCGACTTGCCGGTGGCCCGCACCACCTCGAGCGCGCGCAGAATGCGCTGGCGGTCGGCCGGACGCAGGCGCGCCGCCATGTCCGGATCCAGCCGGGCGAGTTCCTGATGCAGCGGCGCGACGCCTTCCGCCTCCAGGCGGGCGCGCAATTCCGTGCGGATCGGCTCCGGAATTTCCGGCATGTCCGACAGCCCGCCGGTGAGCGCGCGAAAATAGAGCCCGGTGCCGCCGACGACCACCGGCAGCGCACCGCGGGCGCGGATGGCCGCGATCACATCCGTGGCCTGATCGAGCCAGATCCCGGTCGAATAGGCGGACACCGGCGAGACATGGCCGTAGAGATGGTGCGGCACCGCTTCGAGATCCTCGGCGCCCGGACGTGCGGTCAACCGGTCGAGCACACCATAGACCTGCATGGAGTCGGCATTGACGATCTCGCCGCCGAGATCGCGCGCCAGCTCAAGCGCCAGCGCGGACTTGCCGCTGGCGGTCGGCCCGGCTATCAGAACGGCCGAGATATCTTGTCGCCGGAGTTTTTGATCCATGGCCCTCGTTGCCACGCTTATCGCCAATCCGTCAAATTCTGTTCTCTCTCCTGATTTGGGCGAAGCGGCGTTCAACGCCGTTGACGGCGCCGGACTCTACTGGCTTGCCGACGGCGTGGCCTGCGACATCGCGCTCAAGGATGGAACCCTTAAGGACGCGGCGCTCGCCACACTGCGTGACGTGATCGGTGCCGCTCCAATCGATGCGGCTGTGCAGGAGACAGAGACCCGGCGCAAGAAGATCCTCATCGCCGACATGGATTCGACCATGATCGGCCAGGAATGCATCGATGAGCTGGCCGCCGAAGTGGGCCTCAAGGACCGGGTTTCGGCCATCACCGCGCGGGCGATGAACGGCGAGATCGCGTTCGAGCCGGCCCTGAGGGAACGCGTGGCCCTGCTCAAGGGGTTGGCGGACAGCGTGATCGCGCAGGTGATCGACAGCCGCATCACGCTCACCCCCGGCGGCCGGGAACTGGTGGCGACCATGCGCGCCAACGGTCATTACACGGCGCTGGTGTCGGGCGGGTTCACCGCATTCACCTCGGTGGTGGCGGCGATGCTCGGGTTTGACGAGAACCGCGCCAATATCCTTGAAAGCGAGGACGGCGTGCTCTCGGGGCTGGTGCGCGAGCCGATCCTGGGCAAGCAGGCGAAGGTCGATGCGCTCATGGAGATCGCCAGGCGGCTGGGGCTCGATCCGTTCGACGCGATTGCGGTCGGCGATGGCGCCAACGATCTCGGCATGCTCCACCTCGCCGGCTCCGGGGTGGCACTACACGCCAAGCCTTCGGTGGCGGCCGAGGCCGATATCCGCATCGACCATGGCGATCTCACCGCGCTTCTGTATCTGCAGGGCTACCGGCGAACGGATTTCGTGACGCCATGAGACTGGACACCACCCTGACGACACGCCGACTGCGGATCCGGACATGGGAAGACAGCGAAGCTGATCGCGCGTTTTTTCACCGGGTCAATTCCGATGAAGCGATGCTGAAGTTCTACCCGTTTCGCCGCAACCGCTCGGAAGCCGACGATCTGTTTGATCTGATGCGCGCCCGCAACCATGAAACCGGCTTCGGCTGGGCGGTGGCGGAAGATCGCGACACCGCTGCGCCTCTCGGGTTCACCGGGCTCGCCAAAATAAGAGATGAAGAGGTGATGGGAACCGGCGTTGAAATCGGCTGGCGCTATGTGCCGGAGGCCTGGGGCAAGGGTCTGGCCACCGAAGCCGCGCGGGCGCTGCTCGCCCACGGCTTTGACGAGATGGGGCTCGACCGGATCGTCGCCTTCGCGGTCACAACCAACACGCCCTCGCTTGCTGTGATGCGCCGCATCGGCATGACAGCGCAGCCCGATCGCGATTTCGACCATCCGGGCGTGCCCGACACGATGCCGCATCTCAAGCGGCATGCGTTCTACCAGATGCAGGCGGGCGATCCGCGACTGTGAGGCCCGCCGCGGGCCGGCATGAAAAAGGCGGCCCGTGAGCCGCCCTTGATCTTCTGTCGGGAAACCGGATCAGTCCATCCGCACGGTGACAAAGCGCAGCTCTCCGGTGCGGCCCGCAAGCATCAGCAGCGCGTTGCGGCGGCCATCCTGCTTCAGCGCCGCGATCCGGTCGCTGACATCCTGCGGCGTCGACACGGTTTCCTGGGCGATCTCGACAATGACGTCGCCGGCTTCGATGCGCTTTTCGGCGGCGGCGGAATCGGGATCGACTTCGGTGATCACCACGCCCTCGACACTGTCGGCGATGGCAAACTCCTGACGGCCCTCATCTGTCAGTTCCGCAAGCGTCATTCCCAGAACGTCGACGGTCGTGAGCGTTTCGGGCAGATCGGTCGACCCATCATCGCCGACCTCGCCGGCATCGGCCAGCTTTTCGCCGTCTTCGAGGCGTCCGAGCGTCACCTTGACGGTCTGTTCCTCGCCCTTGCGGATGACGACCACGTCCACGGCCTTGCCCACCGGGCTTTCGGCGACGGCGCGCGGCAGGTCGCGCATCTCGTCGACCTCCTTGCCATCAAACCGGATGATCACGTCGCCCGCCTCAATGGAGCCGTCATCGACAGGGCCGCCGCGAATGACGCCAGCGACCAGGGCGCCCTTGGCGTCATCCATGCCGAGGCTTTCGGCGATGTCGTCGGTGACCGGCTGGATGCGCACGCCGAGCCAGCCGCGGCGGGTTTCGCCGAATTCGCGCAGCTGGTTGATGACGTTGAGCGCAAGTTCGGTCGGCACGGCAAATCCAATGCCTATGGAGCCGCCCGACGGGGAAATGATTGCCGTGTTGATGCCGATGACCTCGCCGTTCATGTTGAACAGCGGTCCACCGGAATTGCCGCGGTTGATGGCCGCGTCGGTCTGGATGAAATTGTCATAGGGACCGGAATTGATGTCGCGGCCGCGCGCCGAGATGATACCGACCGTGACTGTGCCGCCAAGGCCGAACGGGTTGCCGATGGCCATCACCCAGTCGCCGATGCGCATGGTGTCGGAGGCGCCGAGCGGCACTTCGGTCAAGGGCTTGACCGGCGTGACCTTCAGCACGGCAAGATCGGTCTTGGAATCAGCGCCAATCAGCTCCGCCTTGAGCTTGGAGCCGTCGGCAAAATTGACCTCGATGTCGTCCGCGCCGTCGATGACATGATTGTTGGTGACGATGATGCCTTCCTCAGCGTCGATCACAAAGCCGGAACCGAGCGACGAGACCTTGCGGTTTCGCGGCCCCTCGCCGCCGCGGTCCTGGAAGAATTCATCAAAGAAGTCCTGGAAGGGCGAGCCGTCGGGCGCCCGCATCCGGGGCTGCGCGCGGCCGCTGTCGAGATTTTGCGAGGTCGAGATATTGACCACCGCATCCAGCAGGCCTTCGGCAAGATCTGCCACCGAGGCAGGCCCCGAACTTGACTGCGCATAGACCGGCATCACAGCCGGAGACGCCATCATCATGGCCGCGGCAATCGCCGTTCTGACTGCGCGAAAACGATAGTTCCTCATCGGGACGGTCTCCTTGAACGACATGTGTTGATCAGCTTGTGACGATTAAATATGGCGCGATTGCATCAGGTCCAGTCATGGTTTCGGCATTACAGCGCCGTGCGTTCAATCAAACGCACAAAGGCCGCTGTAGCACTTAAAACTGCTGCATAACTTTTTCCTTAAATCGGGTCCGATTTAGGGAATTATGCAGGAGATGCTAGCGCGCCAGATAGACGAGTCCTACCCCGAGCGCCAGCGCGGCGACGCCGAACATCCGCAACTGTTCGTCGCCGAGCTTGGGCAGTTCCTCCGCCATGCGGCGGATAAAGGAAGGGGCCAGCGCATAGGCCAGCCCCTCCACTACAAGCACAAGTCCGACCGCCAGAAAGAACGTGCTCACTGGCGATCACCCTTCCATCAGTTGGCCGGAACTGCCGGTTCCGCGGCTGGCGCGGCTTCCTCGGCGCCCGGGGCACTGGCTGGCACCGGAGCGGAAGGGTTGGCGCCCGCAGCGCTGTTGAAATAGCGGAAGAACTCGGAGGTCGGCGACAACACCATGGTGGTGCCTGTGTCGGCCAGCGCCTGACCATAAGCGTTCATCGAACGGTAGAATTCGAAGAACTCCGAGTCACGCGAGAACGCCTCGGCAAAGATGCGGTTGCGTTCGCCGTCGCCTTCGCCTCGGATGATTTCGGAATCACGCGCAGCCTCGGAGACGATCTCGACGACCTGACGGTCGGCGATGGCGCGAATACGCTGCGCCGCCTCGTTGCCGCGTGCCCTGATCAGTTCGGCCTCGGCTAGACGTTCGGCCTTCATCCGTTCAAAGGTCTGCTGCGAGACTTCCTGTGTCAGGTCGGTACGCCGAATGCGCACGTCGTCAATGCGAAGACCGAGCGATTCCGCTTCAGGACGCAGCTGATCGCGCACTTCCCGCATCATCGAGGTGCGTTCTTCAGACAGCGCCGATTCAAAGCCGCGCAGACCGTAAACGGTACGCAAGGCAGAGTTCAGACGCGTACGGAGCCGGGATTCAGCAGCGACCTGGTCGCCGGAGACCGTCTGACGGAAGCGCCGCGCATCGGCGATCTTGTAGAGCACGAATGCATCGACTTCGTAGAACTTGCCGCCCGAGACCTGCACGCGGATGTCGTCAAGGTCGAAGCGAAGCACGCGATCCTCGACATATTGCACCCTGTCGGCGTCGACGAAGCCGAAGGGCAGCTTGAAGTAAAGGCCGGGTTCAGTCTTCACGTCCTGGATCTGACCGAAGCGGACAACGATGGCCTGCTCGCGCTCATTGACGACGAAGATCGACGACCACAAGAGGAAGGCGATGACGGCCAGCAGGCCGACGATAATGGGAAGACGATTAGCCATTAGTTGGTGCCTCCGGCTTGCTTGCGTATTTCAGGCAGGGGCAGATAAGGCACCACGCCCGAGCCGCCGCCGTCCTGGCCGATAATGACCTTCTCGGAGCCTCCGAGAACCCTTTCGAGGGTCTCGAGATAGAGCCGTGACCGGGTCACTTCCGGAGCCTTGGCATATTCCTCATAGACCGAAATGAAACGTCCGGCTTCACCGGTCGCCTCATTGACGACGCGGTCCTTGTAGGCGGACGCTTCTTCGCGAAGCTGGGCGCCTTCACCACGCGCCTGACCAAGTCTCTGGTTGGCGTACTGGTTGGACTCTTCAACGAAACGATCTTCGTCCTGCTCGGCGCGTTGCACCTCGTCAAAGGCGTCGGCCACTTCGCGCGGCGGGGCCGCGTCTTCGATCGCAACCTGATTGATGGCGATGCCTGACGGGAAAGCGTCCATCCCTGACTGGATGATGGTCCGGACTTCCGTAGCGATGGCCTCACGATTGTCGCGGAAAATATCCTGAGCCGGCCTGCGGCCCACGACTTCACGCATCGCGCTTTCGGCAATCTGCCGCAGCGTGTCTTCGGGACGCGCAATATTGAACAGGAACGCCTTCGGATCCTGAACCGAATAGAGCAGCTTGAATTCGACATCGACGATGTTCTGATCGCCAGACAGCATCAGGCCGTCGGTCGATCCGGTGCGCGAGGAGCCGCCGGTGCTCATTTCGCGCTCAACAATGGTAGCCATCTCGACCGTTTCAAACGGCCACAAAATCATGTGAAGCCCTGGCTGGGAAATCTCTTCCTTGGGCTTGCCGAAGCGCAACTCCACGCCGCGCTCGTCCGGCTGGACGGTATAGACTGCCTGCATCAGCCACAGGCCGGCAAGGCCCAGAACGACGAGGCCGGCAATCAGCTTGGTGCTGCCTGAACCTGGTCCGCCGCCGCCGCCCGGAAGCACCTGGCGCAGCTTGTCCTGGCCGCGCCTGATCAATTCCTCAAGGTCTGGCGGATTGCCGCCACCGCCGCCGCGCGGCGGCTGGGGGCCTTTGCCCCACGGTCCCTGATTGTTTCCACCACCACCGCCGCCGCCCCATGGGCCGCCGCCTCCTCCGTTTTGATTGCTCCAGGGCATCAATACCTCTTTCCAAACCGTGTTGTGATGCGGTCCAGACAGATTTCCGGAGCCCGCACGCTGACCACGTTATAGGTATCGTAGCCCCAGCTTTCAACGCGGCATTGTGCGTTCGGGGGCCGAATTGGCATTATTCCGGTCGAATTGTCAGCCGCGGCGACGCCAAATGGCAAACCGGACGGGATGGCTGTCTTTTTCCGTCTGTACAGGTTCGGAAAGGCTCAGCTTTTGCCACCTGGTCGAATCAATCTCGGGGAAGACCGTATCGCCTTGAATTTGCGCATCGACCTCGGTGAGACAGAGTTCATCGGCGAGATCAATGGCCTGTGCGTAAATCTCGCCGCCGCCGATCACCGAGACCTGACCTGCGCCCGATTGCCGCGCATGGGCCTGCGCGAGGCTGATCGCCGCCTCCAGGCTTGTGACCGTCTCGACCCCATCGGCTGAAAACCCCGACCGCGACACCACGATGTTGGCGCGGCCCGGCAGCGGCCGGCCGATGGAGAGATAGGTCTTGCGGCCCATGATCACCGGACTGCCCAGCGTCACCGCCTTGAAATGCCTGAGGTCGGACGGCAGCCGCCACGGCATGTCGCCGTCACGGCCGATCACCCGGTTTTTCGCATGGGCCGCGACCAGGACGATCTTGACGCCGCCCTCCGTCATACCGCGATCGGGGCGGAAATCGCCGGATGCGGGTCGTAGCCCTCAAGCTTGAAATCCTCATAGGTGAAGGCGAACAGGTCGGTCACATCCGGGTTGAGGCGCATCACCGGAAGGCTGCGCGGCTCTCGCGAAAGCTGCAGATGCGCCTGGTCGAAATGGTTTTTGTAAAGATGCGCGTCGCCCAGCGTGTGCACGAAATCGCCCGGTTCAAGTCCGGTGACCTGCGCCACCATCATGGTCATGAGCGCATAGGAGGCGATGTTGAAGGGCACGCCGAGGAAGATGTCAGCCGAGCGCTGATAGAGCTGGCAGGAAAGCCTTCCATCCGCGACATAGAACTGGAACAGGCAATGGCACGGCGGCAAGGCCATGTTGTCCACTTCCGCCGGGTTCCAGGCAGAGACGATGTGGCGGCGCGACGAGGGATTGGTTTTGATCTGGGCCAGCACATTGGCGATCTGGTCAATCGAGCCGCCGTCCGGTGCGGGCCAGGAGCGCCATTGCGCGCCATAGACCGGACCGAGATCGCCGTTCTCGTCGGCCCATTCGTCCCAGATCGAGACGCCATTGGCCTTCAGATAGGCAATGTTGGTGTCGCCCCTCAGGAACCACAGTAGCTCATGAATGATCGACTTGAGATGCAGTTTCTTGGTGGTGAGCGCGGGAAAGCCTTTACTGAGGTCAAACCGCATCTGGTGGCCGAACAGGCTGCGCGTGCCGGTGCCGGTCCGGTCATCGCGGTCTGAGCCCTGGTCGAGTACCAGGCGTAAAAGGTCGTGATACTGCTGCATGGCCGTCGCTTCGTGATTCGATGGAAGTCGATCCTAGCCGAGTTTGGCGCGGGGCCGAAAGGTTTGCTCGGATTTGGACGGCCACTCCACAGACACGGTGGAGCGCCCTCCCCCCGGTACGCGAACATCACCCCTTTTCATTCCCGCCACCGCACCCTATATTGGGTTTGCTGCGCAAGCAGCTATGACAATAAACGAGCGTTGAAATAAACCATTCGGACCCGGGGGCGGTACCCGGCGCCTCCACCATGATCCGGTCCCAGGGACCTGGGATCACACCAGACGGCCCGCGGCCGGATGATGATGGGGGCGAAACAGGATCGACGAGGGTGTAAAGAGCGTCTTTTTGTTCGGCATTGTACCACCGTTATCGGGCTAAACTTGTAGTTGCAAATGACAACTATGCGGAAGCTCGTCTCGCTGCTTAATTGCGGTGTGACACTTCAAACTAAGTCCTAGAGGGTCGCACTTCTGGGCGGGGTTCGGAGGTACCTGGCAACAGAAACCTCCACTTTTCCCACAGTTCCGGACGCAGGCAGAACGCATTCATTCACCGCGTTGGCGGATTATCGGCGGCTTTTTTGCCGAATTGCCCTATAAGTGACACGGTCATGGATGCTTTGGGGCTTTCTACCGCAACACCGCTTTCAAGCTCGCCGGGTTTACGGTTATAAAGACAAGTGAATCGGCGGCATTTGAGCGCCTTCGACAACGAGAATTGGCTTCGGGTTCCGATGAGTTGATGCCGGGCCCAGACAGGAAAGACCGCGCTGATGCCGCAAGACCACATTCGATACGACATTCTTGCTCAGGACGCGTTGCGCGGCGTGATCCGCAAGGTGCTGTCCGAGGTGGCGGTGACGGGCTATCTGCCGGGCGATCATCACTTCTTCATCACCTTCCTGACAGAAGCGCCGGGCGTGCGGATCTCGACCGCGCTCAAGGAGCGCTATCCGGAACAGATGACCATCGTGGTGCAGCACCAGTTCTGGGACCTCAAGGTCACGGAATCGCTGTTCGAGATCGGGCTGTCGTTCTCCGACAAGCCGGAAAAGCTGGTCGTGCCGTTCGCGGCCATTCGCGGCTTTTACGATCCGTCGGTCAATTTCGAGCTGGAATTCGACACGGTTCTGGAAACTGCCGCCAATGATGGCGGCGACAGCGAGGATGACGAGCGCACGCAGTTGGCCGGCACCATCGAGCGGCTGGTCGAACCCGCCGCCACGCCGGAGCCTGCCGTCAAGGGCGACGCCGCCGAGGGCGAGCCGGAGCCGGGCGGCGACAAGAAGCCGGGCGCCGATGTCGTCTCGCTCGATTCCTTCCGCAAAAAGAACTGACGGAGCCGCGTCATGAGCGGTGACGTGGTCAATCTGCGCATGGCACGCAAGCGCCGCGACCGCGCTGTCAAGGAAGCCGATGCCGAGCGCAACCGCTTCGAACATGGCCGCTCGAAGGCGGACCGCGAGCTTGCCCGCGCCCGCAACGACAAGGCCGCGCGCGAGCATGACGCCTCGCGCCGCGAGCCCATCGCCGGTGACAACGACAGTGGCACCTGAGCCATGGTGGGCAGCCTGATCCGCAAGCATTCCGTCTCCATTCGCGGCCACCGCACCAGCATCACTTTGGAAGACGCCTTCATGGACGCGCTCAGGCAGATGGCCGATCAGCGCGGCCTGGCGCTTGCGGCGCTGATCGCCGAGATCGACGGCGCGCAGGCCACGCCCGGCAATTTGTCGTCGGCGCTGCGGCTGGCGGTGCTGGACTGGGCGCTCAATTCTGCGGATGCGCGGGCCCGGAACCCCGACAGCGAGTAAACCGCGTGGGACCTATCGGTTGATCAGTTTTTCCAGCGCTCCCACCACGGCCTGCGAGATCGACTGCGTCGCCTCCAGCCCTTGCAGCGGACAGGGTTGCTCGAGCCGCTTCAGCGCCTTGGGGATATCGAACCCGTTGGCCTGCTTGAGCCGCCCCAGTTCGGCCCAGGTTACCGGCACCGCCACCGGCGCGCCGTTGCGCGCGCGGATCGAATAGGGCGCAACCGCCGTCGAGCCGCGGTCATTGCGCAGCCAGTCGATGAAGATCTTGCCCTTGCGCTTGGCCTTGGACATGGTGGCGACGTAGCGGTCGGGGAAACGCGCGGCCAGATGGCTGGCGATGGTGCGGGCAAAGAAGGCCACCGTGTCCCATTCGGCGATGCGCTTCAATGGCACGATGACATGCACGCCCTTGCCGCCGGTGACCATCGGGATGCTCTCGAGACCGATGTCGGCGAGCAGTTTTCTCACCTCCTTCGCCGCCGCCTTGACCTCGGCAAAACCCAGTCCCTCGTCCGGATCGAGATCGAAGACCAGGCGATCGGGTTTTTCGAGCGCATCGGCGCGCGATCCCCAGATGTGGAATTCGATCGTGCCCATCTGGGCTGCAGCCACGAAGCCAGCCGGTTTTTCGATCACCATATAGGGCTGGGATTTTCCCGAGCTTTCGGTGATCTCGACGCTGCCTATGCCTTCCGGAAAGCCCTGTCCGGCGTGTTTCTGGAAGAAGCAATCGCCCTCGGTTCCGTCCGGGCAGCGCAGCAGCGACACCGGCCGGTTGCCGGCAAGATCGAGCATCCGCTCCGCGGCCTTCGCGTAATAACTTGCGACATCGCCCTTGGTGCAGCCGGCATCGGGAAACACCACGCGGTCGGGGCTGCTGACGCGGATGCCCAGGAATTTTTGGTCCTTGCTGTTAGGCACGTCCGGTGTTTCGAGTTTGACCATGGAAGCCTCCTTGTCCTGCCGCACGCCGCGAAACACGCCATGGCGAATACTGCCCTGATCGGTGAGTTCGGCATAGTCGACCTCGATCACCAGCTCCGGCGTGACCCATTTGGCCGACCGGGCAATCTCGGCGGGCACCGCGTCGAACGGGCTGGTCTTTCGGGTGCGACTTTGCATCAAGCCGGTGAGCGTCTCAAGATCGCGTTCGCCCAGGCCGCCGCCAACGCGGCCGCGATAGCGCAGCACGCCGTTTTCGCGCGACCCGACCAGCAGCGAGGCAAAGGGCCGTCCCCGGGCTGACGACGGCGAAAACCCGCCGACGACGAACTCCTGCCGCAGCCCGGTCTTGATCTTGAGCCAGCTGCCGCTTCGGGTGCCGGTGTAGGAACTGTCGCAGGATTTCGAGATGATTCCTTCGCCGCCGGCCTTCTCCACTGCCTTGAACACCTGCGGCCCATGGCCGACCACATGTTCGCTGTAGCGGACGGCCGCGCCCCGGTGCTGTCCGGCAAGCAGCCTGTTGAGCGCCTGCTTGCGCTCGCTGAGCGGAAGCTTGACCAGGCTCTTGCCATCGAGTTCCAAGAGATCGAAGGCCATGAAGATCACCGGCCGCCGCTCTTCGAGGTCGCGCTGCAGGGCGGAGAAGTGCGAGCCGCCGGCGCTGCTCGCGGCCACCACCTCGCCGTCGATCAGCGCATTGCGGCAATCGAGTTCAGTGAAGGCTTCAGTCAGTCCGGCATAACGGTCGGTCCAGTCATGGCCGGAGCGGGTGTAGAGCGTGACCCCGTCCTTGCCGAGCGCGGCGAGACAGCGGTAGCCGTCGAACTTGGTCTCGTGCAGCCAGTCATCGCCGTCGGGCACATGCTTGGTGAGCTTGGCGAGCTGCGGTTTGCGGAATTTGGGGGTAGCGAGTGTGAAGCCAGTTTTCGAAGATGCCTCCGGCTTTGCGGTTTTTCCCGGCCGCTTGGCTGCCGTTTTTTTGGCCGGCTTGCCGGCGGCGATGTCATCCATGCTGCGGCCGGTTTTAACGCTGTTATCAAAGCGCTCGATCAGACCGTCCTCATCTTCCTCCTCGAAGGCGTCGTGCTCCTTGATCAAGAGCCAGTTCTCGCGCTTCTCCTTGGTCTGCATGCGCACCAGCGCCCAGCGGCCCTTCATGCGCTGGCCATGCAGGATGATTTTTAACTTTCCGGTCTTCAGGCCTTCGGCGAAATCCTCCTGCGGCTGCCACCAGCCCTGGTCCCAGAGCATCACCGTGCCGGCGCCATATTGCTTTGGCGCAATCGTGCCTTCGAAGCCGCCATAGTCGAGCGGGTGATCCTCGGTGCGCACGGCGAGCCGCTTGACCGAGGTCACGGCGCTCGGCCCCCTCGTGACCGCCCAGCTCAAGAGCACGCCTTCCCATTCGAGCCTGAAATCATAGTGCAGCCGTCGCGCCGCGTGTTTCTGGACGACGAAGACCGGCTTGTCGGAGGCTTTTGCCGCGCCCTCACCGCTCGGCTCCGCGGTCTTGGTAAAATCCCGCTTGGCCGCGTACTGGGCGAGCTTTTTGACTGAGACCGCCATCAGGCGGATTTCTTCTTCGCCGGCGCCTTCCTGGCCGGCGCCTTCTTGGCCTGGCTCTTGGCAGGCTTGGAGCCCGATTTTGCGCCTTCGGCCTTGGCGAGGCTCTGCTTCAGCGCCGCCATCAGGTCGATCACATTGTCGCCGCTGCCGCCGCTGTCGCTCGAGCTGTCGTCGGTGCGCACGCGCTTGGTCGACTTGCTCCTGGTCTTGCGGTCGATCAGGTCCTTGAGCGCCAGCGTGTAATTGTCCTTGAAGGCTTCGGCCTTGAATGCCGCGGTCTTGCGTGTGATCAGCGACTTGGCGACCTCGAGCAGGTCCCCGTCCGAGGTCTCGTCCTCGATGTCCTTGAACAACGGTTCGGCGTCGCGGATCTCGTCGGCATAATGCAGGGTTTCCAGCAGCAGACCGTCGCCGCAGGGCTTGACCGCCGCGAGATATTCCTTGCCGCGCATGGTGACCTGGCCGAGCCCCACCATCTTGGTCTCGCGCAGGGCGTCGCGGACCACCCGGTATGCATCCTCGGCCAGATCATCGGCGGGAACCAGGTAGTAGGGCTTGTTGAAATAGAGCGGCGAGATTTCACAGGCATCGACGAACTGGACGAGCTCCAGCGTCTTCTTGGTCTCAAGCTTGATTTCCTCGACACTGTCGGGATCGATGAGCAGGAACTGGTCCTTCTCGTATTCGAACCCCTTCATGATGTCGCCGGCATCAATCGGACCGATCCCGGGCACGGTTTTCTGGTAGCTCACCGGTTTTCCCGAAGGTCCGTGGATCTGCCTGAAACTGATGCGCGCGCCGGTCTTGGTGGCGGAATACATCTCCACCGGAATCGACACCAGGGACAATCGCAATTGCCCTTTCCAGATCGGCCGCGCTGCCATCACTCACTCCACCTTTGTACGAGGAACAAAATTTTCGACAGGCAACTCGTTCGCCCCGGTCATCCGGGTTGAACGACCATTTCTGTCGCACAATCAGTTCAACGCTCAGGCCCCGCGCAGGTTCCACGCGTGGAACGCAACTCGTTGGCCCACATGGATTGAGCTGCCGGGCCGGTGGGCGAATTAAGGTTGGGCGGAAGCGAAGTTGAAGAAGGCGTAGGTGAGGTCGATATCGGCGCCGCTCGCTTCTGCGGCGCTGGCCAGTTTGGGGAGCAGTGTTTCAACCAGCTCAACGTCTGCCGGTGCGGTTTCAAGCAGGGCATCATTGCCCGAAATCGCCAGTATGACCCGCAGATCGGCCTTTCGTTCAGCCGTTTCGATCAGTTTGATTTCAAACACCGCCTGGTTGTCGGTCCTTGTCACGAACTGGTCGATCCGGTAGCCGAAGCCGTCGCTGTCTATCAGATAGAAGATTGTTTCTGCGCTGGAAGGGCCGGTCAGCACGCCGCGCAAGGTGTCGCCGCTCATGATCCGATCCTTGTCCAGCGCCAGAGCGAGTTCGGAACCACCCGAGAACCCGATTTGCGTGAGGAAATCAGGCAGCGGGCATTGGCGCGCCGACAGCAATCTTACCTGCACATTCGGCTCGAATTCAAAGGTGGACTGAAATTCGTCATGAAGGATCTGGAAAGGCTCAACCTTGTCGCCCATCCCTTCAAGCGTCATCTGGTCTTCTGTGTTCGAAACCACCCGGACGTGAAAACACTGGGCGTCCTGTCGCTGCCGGACCCATTGCACGCGCCTGTCCAAAGGCGTTTGCGCAAGCGGTACCGTAAGGTTCGGCATGGAGGGGATCTCGCCATTTGACTGAAGCGTGACTTCCGCTTCTTCCGCCTCATCCTGACTGGCCGACGGCTCCGGCTCCTCTGGCTTCGGCGTTTCGGCCGACGTCACGGGTTCCATCGCCTCTGCGGCAGCGAGTTCATCTTGGTTTGCCTGCTCAGCGGCTTCGGCCTCTGCCGCGCGGGCCTCTTCAAGTGCTGCCTGACGCTCCCGCTCGGCGGCCGCTTCCAATTCCGCCGCCTCCTCAGCCTTCCGGCGCTCCTCGGCTGCCTGGCGTTCTGCTGCCTCGCGGTCAGCGGCCGCTTTCAGTTCGGCAGCGCGGGCTTTTTCCGCCTCTCTATGGGCCAGTTCCGCAGCCAGTTGCTCGGCGAGCCGGGCCGCGGCGGCAGCGGCTTCTTCTTCGGCTCTGCGTGCGTTCTCGGCTTCTTCCGCAGCCCGCCTTGCAGCGGCCTCTTCTTCGGCTTTGCGCGCATTCTCTTCTGCTTCCGCGGCCTGCCTGGCCGCAGCCGCTTCTGCCTCGAGTGCTGCTTCCGCGGCCCGCCGGACCTCGGCCTCTCGCATCAGCTGAGCCTCTTCCTCGGCCAGCCGCGCGGCTTCCTCGGCGGCCTGCCGGGCAGCCTCCTCGGCTTCGGCGCGGGCGCGGGCTTCGGCCTCGCGAATTTCCGCGCGTTCCTTGAGCAAGGCGATTTCGCGTCTTAGCCGCTGCTTTTCGACCACGCCCGCCTGGAGCAGCTCAACCTTGCGGCGCTCGCGCTCGAAGGCGCGCATCGACAGGTAGTTGGTCAGCTGGCCGGCGTCGACGGAAACCGCGGGATCAACGAGCAGGCCACTGACGCCGAACCTGAGCGACGGATCGCCACCGGCAATCGCCTCCACACCCGGTTCGAATGTCAACCGCCAATCCGCCTCAAGCCGAAGCTCGGTCAGATCGATGCGGGCATCGCCGGCAAGACTGGCCTGCACGTCCTCGATCTCGGCATTGGAAAAACGCATGACCCCGCCCGTCAGCGTGAAGGGCAGGCGCAAGCTCTCCGCGTCCATATGCCCGCCGGTCATGAAGCCGGTCACCATGGTGGCCACCTCACCGGGCTCGAGTTCGAACCCCTCGCGGTCGGCGGCGCCAAGAATGCGGGCAAAGGCGCCGGGATCGATGCCGGAGACGGCGAGGTCTGCCGCCGCCAGTTCGCCGCCGCCGGCGAGCGAAGTGACCAGCTCGCGGATGGATTTGCCGGTGCCTTCCAGGCTGACGCTGGCGCTTGCCCGGCCCGAGAGCACGGACGAGCCGTGAATGGCGCGTTCAAGCGCTTCCAGATCGGTATCCGAGGCCGAAATGCGTCCCGACAGGAACACCGATCCATCGGCATTGGTCACCGACACATTGCCGCCAAGCCGGCCGCCGAACCATTGCGCTTCGGCCTGTTCGAGCGCCATCGCGCCCGTTCCGGTCGAAAGGCTGGCCGAAAAATCCCGGGCCGTTCCGGCCGGACCGAGGCTCATTTCCGCCGCTTCAAGCGCGATCCGCATCTCAGGCTGCCCGGGCACGGGCGGCAGGAACGCCGCATCGTTCCAGGTCGCCCCGCCGGTGCCGAACTGCTCCGGGCCGAGCGCCAGTTCGCCGAGCCAGCCGAGATCGGCGCGGTCGAACCGCAAGGCGCCCTCGCCCGAGATCGCGGACGCCGACCGGTCAAATTCCAGTTCGCCGGAAAAACCGTTGGTCTCGGCCGTTCCCTCGATCCCCGACGCCAGAATCTGTGCATCCGTCATGCCGATGTTGGCTTTCATCGAGAGCGGCAATCCGGCGCCCGCCTGAGGCAGGGAAAGGCCGAACATCATGGCGAAGGGTTCGATATCGGCGGCCGTCACCTCAAGCTCGAACAGACCCGTGGCCGGGTCTGCCGAGGGAATGGCGCCATTGCCTTCAAGCGAGAGCCTGGACTCAGCCGAGGTCAGTTCCGCCCGGATGGCGAGATCGCCGTCCTCTGCCCCGCCATCGGCAGTGATCATGAGACGTGAAGGCCCCTCGCCTTCCAGCGGCAGGACGCCAAAACCGGCTTGTTCGAGGAGGCGATAAGCCTCCGGGTTCTCCGCTTCAATGGCTATGGTGCGGGGTCCGTCGCCGCCCGGCATGAAGCCGGTGCCGGCGGCCCGGAACCGCACCGAGCTTCCGCCGGAAATCCCCTCGACGGTGAGTTCCGGACCGGCTTCGGGATCGAGCACCAGGGTCACATCCGCAAGAACACCGTCAAAGGCCGCTCTGTTGGCGGCGAGGCGGCGGATGATCTGGTGACCGCCCGTCGCCTGGTCGGCCAGATCGAACAGTCGGGCAGCGGTTTCGGCACTGAACGCGCCTTTGACCGTTCCGCGCGGCGCTGCAACCGAGCCTTCGAGCGAGGCGGAGAAACTGCCCGAGGCGCCGCCGAAATCGTCAAAATTCAGGCTGTCGAGGGTGAGCAGGCCGTCGCGCCACACCAGCGATGTCTCGAAGCCATCGAGCCGGTAATCGCCAAGGGTAAATGTGTCCGCCTCGATCCGGGCGGCAAGATTGTACTGCGCCAGCGGCCGGGTGGCGCCGCTGTTGCCGCCCGCCAGCAGCGCCAGGGCACGGACCGCATCGACATCGAACGTGTCGCCAGCAAGCTCCACCGATAGCGACGGCGTTCCGCTCGCGGGCATTTGGCGTTCGAGCCTGCCCTTGAGGATGGCGGGGCCGATCGCGACTTCGAGCGCCTCGAAACGCTGCAGCGCCGGAGACAGGCTGACCTGGGCGGAAAAGCCCGCCGCACCCAGTTGCCGGATCACAGGGTCGACATCGCCGACAAGCCAGTTGGCGAGGCCCGAGGGCTGGGTCGATGCGATGGTGAGCATGCCTTCGAAGCTGGCCTGGGCGCCCGAAGCCAGCCGCCCGCGCGCCTCCACGGTGGTGCGTCCGGGGAGATTGGCGGAGAAGCCGTCGATCAGCCAGGCATCTCCATCGGGCCGGGCGTCGAGCGAGATCTGGCGCAGCGTGGTGTCGCCGGCGATGATGGCCGGTAGGTTGAGCGACACGCGGCCGGGCAGCGGCGGCGGCGGCAGCCGGTCGATGAACTGGTTGACCACGGCCAGACGCTGCTCCAGCGACAGGGACGCGATATCCTCCGGGGCCGGTTCCTCGCCACCGAGGCGGTCCATGTCGATCTGCTGGCCGTCTGCCACCAGCAGAAATTCTGGATTGGGGCCGGTGTCGATGGTGGCCTGCCCGGTCACCACATAGGGATCGTCCGACAGCCCGATTTCGGCGCGCCACTCGGCGATCGACAGACGCTCGTTGGTGGCGGCAAAGTCGCCCTTGGCGACAATCAGCGGCCGTTCGGGCGCAGTGTTGTCGGTCTCGGTTCGCGACATCCCCATGAAGGTGAACAGCCCGTCATAGAGCGGCTTGTTGTTGTCGATCCGGGCCTGGCCCTCGGTTTCGAGCAGCACCGGCCAGGAATCGGGAACCGCCCTCACCCGCATGCGGATCGATCCGTCGGCCTGGGCAATGCCGGTCGAAATGGACACGCCGCCGCGCTGGCCGGCGATCTCGCCCTCGGCGTCGATGGTCCATGGTCCCGCCAGCGATTTGGCCGAAATCAGCGCATTGATATCGCGGATCTCGTGGGTCCGGACGTTCTGTTCGTCGACGATGGTGATGTCGGCGTTCTCGATGGTGACTTTCTCGAGCACCACCAGATCGCCCGGCGGGGTCGGCCTGCGCTTGAGCGCCCAGTCGAGCCTGCCATCTTCGAGAATACGCACCACGGCTTTCGGCGCCTCGACGCGCATGTCGAAGATCAGCACTTCGCCGCTCAGGAACGGCGCCAGTTCGGCATCCATGGAAAACCTGTCGATGGTCATCACCGGTTGTGCCTCGTCGCCGACGGTCACATCGGAGAAGGTGACGGACGGAAACGGCAGCAGCCGTGCATCGGCGTCGCCGCGCACCCTCACCGGCTGGCCGATGATCCGGCTTGCCTCAGCCTCAAAGGCGGTGCGGTAGCTGCTCCAGTCGATGAAATGCGGAGCGATCAGCGCTGCAAACAGCGCCAGGACCAGCAGACCACCGATGGCGACGAATACACGGATCAGTTTTCAATCCTCCCTGCGGCCCAATGACCCCTTGTTTGCGCCTCAGCCATCGAATGAAAAGATCTTGCCCGGGTTCATGATGTTCAAGGGATCAAGCGCCCGCTTGATCTGCCGCATCACCGAGACGCCTTCGCCCATTTCCTGCGAAAGATAGGGACGCTTGCCCTGACCTATACCATGTTCGCCGGTGCAGGTGCCATCCATCGCCAGCGCCCGCGCGTTCAGGCGCCCGACAAAGGCCTCCGCAGCGACGATTTCCGCCGGAACGTCGGTGTCGAGCAGCACCAGCACATGAAAATTGCCGTCGCCCGCATGGCCGACAATCGGCGCGATCAGGCCGGAGGCGGCAATGTCGTCCTGCGTCTGGGCGACGCATTCGGCGAGCCTGGAGATCGGCACGCAGACATCGGTGGAGATGCCCTTGGCGCCGGGGCGAAGCTTGAGCGACGCCCAATAGGCATTGTGGCGGGCCTTCCACAATTCGGTGCGGCGTTCGGGATCGGTGGTCCACTGGAAATCGCCGCCGCCACAGTCGGCCGCGATCTCCGAAAACATCGCCGCCTGCTCGGCCACACCCGCCTCGGTGCCGTGGAATTCGACGAACAGCGACGGGACTTCGGGATTGGAGAGGTTGGAATAGGCATTGCAGGCCTTCATCTGCAGCGCGTCGAGAAGTTCGATGCGGGCGACCGGAATGCCCATCTGGATGGTCATGATGACGGCGTTGCAGGCGGCTTCCACGCTCGGGAACGGGCAGACGCCGCCGGAAATCGCCTGCGGGATGCCCTGCAGCCTGAGCGTCACCGAGGTGATGACACCCAGAGTGCCTTCCGAGCCCACGAACAGCCGCGTCAAGTCGTAACCGGCCGAGGATTTGCGGGCGCGGCGCGCGGTGCGGATTTCCTCGCCCGAGGCGGTGATCGCGGTCACCGCGATGACATTGTCGCGCATGGTGCCGTAGCGCACCGCATTGGTGCCGGAGGCGCGGGTGGCAGTCATGCCGCCGATGGAGGCGTTGGCGCCGGGATCGATGGGAAAAAACAACCCCGTGTCGCGCAGATAGGTGTTCAGCTGTTCACGCGTCACCCCCGGTTGGACTGTGCAGTCGAGATCTTCGGCATTGACCTCGAGCACTCGGTCGAGCCGCGCCATGTCGATCGAAATGCCGCCAAGGGGCGCATTGACATGGCCTTCGAGCGAGGTGCCTGTGCCATAGGGGATGACCGGAACCTGATGGTCGGCGCAGGCGCGCACGATCAGCTTGATCTCGTCGGCGGAATTGGGGAAGATCACCGCATCGGGCAGTTGGCCGGGAATATAGGTGGTTGTGTGGGCGTGCTGGGCGCGCAGCGCCTCGCCGGTCTGGAGCTGGTCGCCAAAGCGTTGCCGCAGCACGCCAATGACGGCTGCAATGCCCTCCTCGTTGCGGCGGCCGGCGTCGGCGCTCTTGAGACCCATCTGGTTTACTCCCCCTTGGCCGCGTTTACCGCGAATCCCGCCGTAAGCTTGCTGCACCGGCGTGATGGGGTAATGTGCAAACTGAGGCGCGCTTGTCCAGTGCGCGTGAAGCCACAAGCCCATTTTAGCGAGGGAGACGAAATGTTGTTTGATGCTCCGGTGACCGCCCCTGCCCGCGGGCTGGATCCGGCCTGGCTCGATTACAACGGCCATCTGAACATGGCCTATTACAATGTGCTGTTTGACCAGGGAGCCGATCATGTCTTCGAGCTGATCGGTTGCGGGCCCGGCTACCTGGCGGCGCGAAGCCTGAGCTTCTTCACCGTCGAGGCGCATGTCTGTTACGTCCGGGAGCTCAAGCCCGACGCGATGGTCGCCGTCAGCTCCCGGGTGCTGGACTTCGACGCCAAGCGCATTCATCTGTTTCAGGAGCTCAAGCATGTCGAGGGCTGGCTGTCGGCAACCTCGGAAACGGTGCTGCTGCATGTCGAGATGAGCGGGCCGAAAGCCGCGCCGATGCCCGAGGATGTTCTGGCCAGGGTCACGGCCATGCACGAGGCCCACAAGAGCCTTCCCCGACCCGAGCGGGCCGGACGGTCTATCGGGATCGCGCGCGGCCAGGCGACCGGGGCAATCTGATTCATGCTTGAAATCCTTCGCGCCACCCCGGCCCGCATCCGACAATGGATGATGCCCAATATCCGCGCCTATCTCGACAACCGGCAACCGGTGATCTGGACGCTTTCGCTTCTGATCGGCCTGTCGGTGGCGATCGCCGCCATCTGTTTCCGCCTGCTGATCGGCGTGGTTCAGCTCTACTGGCTCGGCGACGCATCCGAACATGTGCTGACGGCCGCCCGCACCACCCCCTGGTACATGATCCTGTCGGGACCGGTGATCGGCGGCATCGTGGTGGGCGTCATGATTGCCCGCTTTCTGCCCTCGCGCCGCACCGGCGGCGTGGCCGACGTGATCGAGGCGCGGGCGATATCAGGGCGTCGCCTCAGCCTGCGCGAGGGCATTGTCAGCTCGCTCGCCACCGCGTTCTCCCTGGGCTCGGGCGCCAGCGCCGGCCGCGAGGGGCCTGTGATCCACCTGGGTGCGACGCTCGCCAGCGCTGTGGGGGAACGGTTCTCGCTGCCGGACTGGTCGCGCCGCACCCTGCTCGCCGCCGGCGTCGCCTCGGCGATATCGGCAAGCTTCAACGCGCCGATCGCGGGGGTGTTGTTCGCCCATGAAGTCATCCTCGGCCATTATGCCATGCGCGCCTTCGTGCCGATCGTGATTGCGTCGACCATCGGCGCCATCGTCTCGCGCGGCTGGTTTGGCGAAGCCGCCGCCTTCATCGTGCCGGACTATCAGATCACCTCCTATTTCGAGTTTCCCGCCTTCGCGCTTCTGGGCGTCGTCTGCGCCGTTGTCGCCGTGGCGTTCCAGTTCGTGCTGTTTGCCGCCGATTACCTGGCGCGGCGGACCACCATTCCGCTCTGGGCGCTGCCGATCGTCGGCGGCTTCATCGTGGGCACCATCGGCATTGCCTTTCCGCATGTTCTGGGCGTCGGCTACGAGACCACGGACATGGCGCTGTGGGGGCAATTGCCGCTGATGCTGATGCTGACGCTGATCGTGATGAAGACGCTGGCCACCGCGATCACGCTCGCCGCCCGGTTTGGCGGCGGGATCTTTTCGCCCGCGCTCTATCTCGGCGCCATGACCGGCGGCGCCTTCGGCATCATCGCCGCAAGCGCATTTCCAGACCTCGCCTCAAGCCCGGCGCTCTATTCTATCCTCGGCATGGGGGCTGTGGCGGGTGCGGTGCTGGGTGCGCCGATTTCCACCACGGTGATCGTGTTCGAACTCACCGGCGGCTACGCGCTGTCGATCGCGCTTTTGCTGACGGTGGCGATCGCGCATGGCATTACGCAAGCGCTGCATGGCCATTCCTACTTTCATTGGCAGCTTGAAATGCGCGGGCTGTTCGTGAAGGACGGGGCGCACCGGACCGTGCTGCGCAATGTGCGGGTGATGGATTTCATGACGCTGCCTGCTGATGACGCGGAGCCAGAATATCTCGATCCGGAACAGGAGATCACACCGCTGAAGCCGACCGACACGCTGGAGGTCGCACTGCGCGCCTTCGACACCGGCGGCCACCGGCGGCTGCCGGTGGTGGCGGACGGCAGCGACGGCCGCATTCTCGGCTGGGCCGAACAGGTGGCGGCACTCAGGCACTTCAACCGCCGCCTGATCGCCGTGAGCGAGGAAGAGCACCGCTAGGCCGGCACGCGCACTCGTCCCGGGCGCGCGGACCCGGCCGCGGGTGACGAAAGCGCTTGTCGCCCATGCCGCCGGCGCTATAACCGGTTCAACGCGGCCATACGGACCGCCAGAGTCTGGGAGACGATGATGGAAGCCATGATGCCGGCCCTTGCGGCCGTGGGAATTTACGCGGCGCTGAACATGGCGATCCTGATCTGGATCTCGATCGAGACCGGCCGGTTGCGCGGCAAGCACAAGGTGTCGATCGGCGATGGCGGGGTCAAGCATCTGGTGCGCATCATGCGCGGCCACGCCAATGCGGTGGAAAACATGCCGATGTTCTTCGTGCTGATGCTGGTCGCAGCACTTGTCGGCATGCCGGTGATGGCCGCCCATGTGCTGGGCCTGGTCTTCACCATCGGCCGCGGCCTGCATGCCTGGCATTTCATCCAGGAAGACGCGCCGCGCTGGCAGCGCGGCGGCGGCTTCGGCCTGTCGTTTCTCGCGCAACTGGTGCTGATGCTAGGCATTCTGGCGCACGGACTGATCGGGCTGGCGGGTTAAGCCGCGCCAGACGAAAACAGCCTGCCCCGGCAAACCGGCGGCAGGCTGCTCTATCGAGGCGGCGATAGCCCAGACGGACTTACCGGTTGCCGCGCCTGCACTGTGCGGCGGGGACTTCATTTGCGCCGGCGCGCAGCAGTTCACACCGGTTCATGAATATCCGGGTCCTGTTGCCCACTTGACCACAGACCTCCTGGACAACCTGCGGACAGGCGCCGCCGGGTGCAACCGGACTGACCCGCGGCGTACCCCGGTCGGGACGGTCGCGCGGGGTCAATCGGGGATCGCGGACCGGATTGTCATTGCGGTTGCGGTCAAAGTCGCGCCGGTCGGTCCGATCCCGCGGCCTGTCGCGAAAGTCGCGGTTGCTGTCATCCCGGTCACGCCGGATATCACGGGACTCGCCGGCGCGGCACTGCCCCGAGGAGACAACGCGCCAGTCTTCCGCCCGGGCCTGGCAGGCATTGGGGAAGGTTCGCTCCTGGCCGCGCCGCTCGGCGCAGACCGGATCGTAGTTCATCGGACAGACAGGGCCGGGCCTATAGGTGTTGCCGCTGGTCTCGGTGACCTCGCAGCCGCTCAGCACCACCGCCGCCACGGCCAACACGGCTGCGCCCGAGAGTGAAGGAAAACTGCGGAAACGAACGGATCTGGCAAAATCAAACATGGGAATTCCTTGGGTTGCATGACACACCGGAGCACTGGCTAACGGCAGGGTCAAGGACCAAGTGACCAGCCGCAAGCGGGACGCGCCATGCAACAACGCGGCCCGCCGGATTGTGTTCCCGCGAACCGGGTTTTGAGGCGGGCCAACAAGGATGCCGCCGGAAAGCCCGTTCCCGGCGGCACTTTGGACTGGGGGCGTCATCCTGCCCTGTGGAGGGGTTACCGGCGCTCGATCTTCATCAATTCAGCGCCGCTGGCGTCCTTGAAGGTGACGGTTCGGCCCTGGCGGTGAATGGAGCGGCTGGTCATCAGGGCGTTGGCGATGCCGCGCTCGGCGGCGCTTTCGCCCTGGCCGGAGCACCGCATCTTGGTGCTCATGACACCGCCCTCGGCGCGGACCCGGTCGTTGCGGATCGAAAGGCGCGCCGACATCGAGTTGCAGCCCACGGTGGCGCGCACGGTGCCGCTCTCATCCACCGAAAGCTGCGCCCTGGCAGCCATCCGGCCGCCGACGCGAACAAGAAAGCCATTGTCGGCTGCGATATGGGTGATGAAATAATTGCCGAAGAGATTGGCCGCGACAGGACGTCCGCCCTGGTGGCCGCCTTGATTGTTGCCCTGGTTGCTGCCAGCCTGGGCGTTGCCGCGGCCCGCGTCGGCCGGGTTGACGAAGCGGAAGTGCTCCCAGGCGGAAGCATGGCCCGAGACGGCGGCGAGATGGCCGCGGGGGCCGACCCCGGCGCGGACATACCTGCCGTTCTCGACCGACCGCAGCGCCACCTTGTCGAGGCGGATGCGGACCACCTCGAAGGTCTCCCAGCCGCGGATATGCGGGCTGCCTGTGGCCAGAAACGTGCCCTGGCCAACGCCGGCCCGGACAAAGCTGCCCGAGCGCACATCGCGAAACGCCACCCTGTTGCCTTCAAGCCGCACGGTCTCAAACCGTGTGGCGCCGCGCGCATCAGGAACGGCGGCGGCCAGCGTGCCATTGATGACGGTGACATAGAGCCCCGACTGGGCCGATTGCAAAAGGATTTCCTCCGCCTTGGCCAGCGCCTGGGAGGCGAAAAGCAGGCTGAGAGCGAGAAGGCTGCGCATGAGGTTTTTCATTGGCCCGGTTCCCTTGTTTGACCGTTGAACGATACAGCCGTTTTGCCTCGATGCAATTGAACCGGTCTTGAATGGCGGGTTCATGTGGCGTTCATGCGGGGCGCCGGGGATCTATGGCTGGTTTTGCAGTGCCAAGCCAGTAGCGCGCGTAGCGGCGCTCACCGGTTCGGATGAGTGCGCCTTTGTCGACCAGATCCGCGAGATCGCGGGTCGCTGTTGCGCGCGATGTGCCTGTGATGGCGATGTAGTTTTCCGCGCTCAGGCCGCCCTTGAACCCGTCCGGACCTTCGCGGAACAATCGGGCAATCGCCTTTTCCTGCCGTGCGTTCAATTGTCCACGCAAGCGGTCGTAGAGCCTGGTCTTGGCGATGAGGAACTCGATCAGGCTCAGCGAATAGTCTTGCGCCTTGAGGATCGTCGCCGCGAAATATTCGAGCCACCCGGTGATCTCGGGGCCTTTGTTGTATCGCTCCAGATTCTGGTAATAGGCCTTTCTGTCCGCCTGAATGGCTTGGGACAGCGCCAGCAAGGTTGGCTGGCCCAGGCTTTGCGAGAGCGCCTTTTCCGCGATGGCGCGGCCGATGCGCCCGTTTCCATCCTCGAACGGGTGGATGGATTCGAAATAGAGGTGAGCGATCCCCGCGCGGGTGATCGGCGGCAGCGCCTGGCTTCCGTTGAACCAGTCGACAAACCGCCCCATTTCGGCTTTGACCTGTCTGGAAGGCGGGGCTTCGAAGTGAATTCTGGCGGCGTAGTCGGCTCCCGACACGATCTGCATCGGCTCGTCATGGGTGCGGTATCGTCCGATATCGGTGAGATCCGTACACCCGCTGGTGAGCATCCTGTGCCACTCAAACAAGCCTGAGTGGCTGAGAGGCTCGTCAAAGGTCCTGTAAAGCGACGTCATCATCTCGGCGATGCCCTGCTCGGCCGGCGTCGCCTTGCGGTTCGAGGTGTCCAGGCCGAAATTGCGCTTGATCGAGGCCTGTACGGACTGGCGATTGAGAATTTCGCCCTCGATCTCCGATGTCTTGACGGCTTCGGTGCTGATCAGATCGATGATCAAATCGTCCTTCTCGCTATCGGTGACGTGTTTGAGCGCGCCGACGACAATGCCCGATTGGCGCTGGAACTGCGCTTCCGCAGGGGCAAGCGCCGCGTTGTCCCAGGCAAAGTCCGGCCAGTCGGGATGTTCCCAGTTCCAGGGCATGAGGTATAGGATCCGTTTCTATAACTCACGATAGCATGAGTTTGTGATCGATAGAACCGGTTTCTTTGGCTCACGAGCCTTGGCCACCGCTTGCGAGGCGACAAGCGTTTTGCCGCAGGCCGCTTGAACCCGATTTCAACGGGGAATTCATGTGGCGTTCATGCGGGGCAGATGGCCGGATATGGGATCGCTTTTGGGGGTGGGCAAGTAGGGAGGGAAACGAAGTGCGTTACTCGCCCACTGGTCAAGCGCGCCCGGCAACAGCTTCTGTCCGGCTTTGTCGATAAAAATGGCAGCTTGTTGTCGCATATCGTTTTTTCAACGCTTCCATAAGTGGTAGCATCGCGGTAATTTACCACTATTACGAACGATCCCAAATCAACTCGAGCATGCTCGAGTTAAGGTGTTTATCTTTTATGGCTCAACAACTTAGCTTTCTAGAGCAGCTTGAACGACCGACGATAGAGTCGTTAACAAAACCGGACCAAGTGTTTCACAGCGAGGAGTGGCAGTTCGTTACGCGCCATCCCGAAACGACGCGATTCGAACGCAAGTCAGCTAGAGTTGATCAAAAAGTCCTTGCCAAATGTCTGTCCGCGTTTGGGAACGGCCCTGCGGTAGAAGGGGGTGTAGTATGCATCGGCATCGAAAACGATGGATCGGTGACGGGATGCAAAAGTTATCCGGAATCAAAAATTCAGTCTCTCGAATATATGGGACGTGAACATTGCCCCGATGGAAGATTCGAGACTAACCGCCTAAAAGTAAAAAATTCTAAAGATGAAGACGACTTCATTATTCGTGCAAGAGTACATTATGTAGAAAACCGGCTTGTCGAGTTAACCGATCAAACGGCATATTGCAGAGAATCAACAAATTCCCGCAAACTTACAGAAACAGAGAAACAGGAAATTCGAATTAACAAGGGCGAACGGGCTTTTGAATTAGAGGATTGTTTGCTGAGATATCCGGAGGATTTCCGGGAAAGCCTACTCGTATCATTCTGTAACCGGGTCAGACACTCAAGAGGCGGCTCTCAAGAAGTGGGAGACACCGATATTTTGGTGTCGATGCGGCTTGGTCGAATGTCGGGTGGGGCATTTATAGCCAATAACGTTTGCGCACTGGTATTCGCAAGAGACCCTAGAAAGATATTTCCAGGGGCCTACGTTCATTTCCTTAGATACGAGGGGACTGAAGAGCGATCAGGAAAGGATTATAATGTAACGAAAGACAGGATCCTAGAGGGATCTATCTTAGATATAATCAAAGATACCGCATCTACTCTCGAAGCAAGTTTGAGAGAATTTACAGAATATAGGAACGGCAAATTCTATCAATCACCCGAATATCCGAGGGATGCTTGGTATGAGCTTCTTGTGAATGCATCTGTTCATCGTTCCTATCATTCAAAAAACCAACCTGTATTTATTAAAATGTTTGATAACAGATTGTCAGTCGAAAATCCTGGCGGTTTCATGCCGTCTGTTACACCGGAAAATATGTTTCACAAGCCCCGGAATCCATTTCTGATGTTTATTCTGAGAGAGTTCGGAGAAGTCCGCTGCATAAGTGAAGGGACAAAACGTATTAGGCGCGAATTGCGCGATGCAAGTCTTCCAGATCTTGCATATTACGCAGACAATAACTCCGTTTGCGCCACTTTATCGAATGACATTTCAAAGCGTACAAATTCACTTGATTCCGAAGCATACAAAGCCCTTGGGGAAGCTGTTGCCTTTTCGCTCGATGGCGATGAGCGGAAAATAATAAATTATGTGATCGAGCATGGACATATAAATGTAAGCGAAGCTTTACGGATACTTAGCACAACTTATTGGCATACAGCGAAAGCTAAAATGCAAAGACTAGTAAAGCGTGGAATATTGGATTTTGTTTCAAAAAAGCATCGAGACCCAGATTCACATTATGTGCTGCGCCGGTTAAAAAAGGGATAGGACAGCCTCATGGTCGGACCTTAGAGTCCCAAGGCCTGTTACCACGCCCTTCATTACTTAGGCCCCTCACCCCACCCGCTCCACAAACCCATCCAGCACGCGCTTCTGCCCGGCCTTGTCGAAATCGATTGTCAGCTTGTTGCCGTCGATCGACGCAATGTTGCCGTTGCCGAATTTGAGGTGGAAGACGCGGTCGCCGACGGTGTAGGCGGAGGCCTTTCCGGTGGAGCGGGCGACGAGTTCGCCTTCGATGGTGGAGCCGCGCGGGCCGCTTTCGCCGTAGGCGATGCGTTCCACAGTCGGGCCCGAGCGGGTGCCCCAGTTGTCGCGCGCGGCGTCGGTCTTGTTGGCTTGCGCCCGTTTCCAGCCGGGCGTGTTGTAGTTGCCTGCGAACGGCTCGGCCTTGTCGAAGCGGGAGGCGCCGTAGGGGCCGCCGGAATGGCCGCCTGAGGCGCCGAAGCGGCCCTGCCTGCCGTAGCCGCCATAGCCGGTGTCCATGTCGGCCACCTCGACATGGGCCTCGGGCAGCTCGTCCAGAAAGCGCGAGGGCAGCGTGGATTGCCAGAGCCCGTGAATGCGGCGGTTGGAGACGAACCAGATGTGGCAATAGAGTTTGGCGCGCGTCAGCCCGACATAGGCCAGGCGCCGCTCTTCCTCGAGCCCGGAGCGGCCGCCCTCGTCGAGCGCGCGCTGGTGCGGGAACAGGCCCTCTTCCCAGCCGGGCAGGAACACGGTCTCGAATTCCAGCCCCTTGGCCGAGTGCAGCGTCATGATCGAGACGGCATCGAGATCGGGATTGTTCTCGGTGTCCATCACCAAGGCGACATGTTCGAGGAACGCGCGCAGCGATTCGAAGCCGGAAATGGTCTCGACCAGTTCCTTTAGGTTTTCGAGCCGTGTCGGCGCGTCGGCGGCGCGGTCGTTCTGCCACATCTCGGTGTAGCCGGATTCTTCCAGGATGGTTTCGGCCAGCTCATGGCCGGGCGTCGTTTCCATCAGGCCCTGCCAGCGGGCAAACATCTCGACCACGTCGGTCAATGCCTTGCGCGGCTTGGGCTTCAACTCATCGGTCAGCACCAGGTCGCGGGCAGCAGCCAGCATCGGCACGCCGCGGCCGCGGGCGACATCGTGGATCTGGCGCACCGCCGCTTCGCCGAGGCCCCGTTTCGGCACATTGACGATGCGCTCGAAGGCCAGATCATCGGCGGGCTGGCTGACGACGCGGAAAAACGCCATGGCGTCGCGGATTTCCTGGCGCTCGTAAAAGCGCGGGCCGCCGATGACGCGGTAGTTCAGCCCGAGCGTGACGAAGCGCTCCTCGAACTCGCGCATCTGGAACGAGGCGCGGACCAGGATTGCCATGTCGTTCAAGGCCCGGCCCTTGTTCTGCGCCTGTTCGATCTCCTCGCCAACGGCGCGGGCCTCTTCCTCCGAATCCCAGGCGGCGTGGACGTGGACGCGCTCGTGCTCGGGGTCGGACTGCTCGGTGAACAGGGTCTTGCCGAGCCGGCCCTCATTGTGGGCGATCAGGTGGCCGGCGGCGCCGAGAATATGTTCAGTGGAGCGGTAGTTGCGCTCGAGCCTTATGACTTTCGCGCCGGGAAAATCCTTCTCGAAGCGCAGGATGTTTTCCACCTCCGCGCCGCGCCAGCCATAGATCGACTGGTCGTCATCGCCAACGCAGCAGATGTTGGGCCGCTCGCCCGCGGGCCGCTGGGCGAGCAGCCGCAGCCACATATATTGCGCGGTGTTGGTGTCCTGGTACTCGTCGACCAGGATGAAGCGGAATTTCTGCTGATATTCCTTCAAGACATCGGGATTGGCGCGGAACATGCGGATCGGCAGGCAGAGCAGATCGCCGAAATCGGCGGCGTTCAGGGTCTGCAGCCGGTTCTGGTAGGCGGTGTAGAGCGCCCGGCCCTTGCCGTTGGCAAAGCCGCGGCTGTCGCCCTCGGGGATCTCGGCGGGGCCAAGGCCCTTGTTCTTCCAGCCGTCGATCATCTGGGCGAACTGGCGCGCCGGCCAGCGCTTGTCGTCGATGCCTTCGGCCTGGATCAGCTGCTTGCAGAGCCGGATGACGTCGTCGGTGTCGAGAATGGTGAAATCGGATCTCAGCCCGGCGAGTTCGGCATGGCGGCGCAACAGCTTGACGCCGATCGAGTGAAAGGTGCCGAGCCAGGGCATGCCCTCGACCGCGCCGCCAACTAGAACCCCAATACGCTCCTTCATCTCGCGCGCGGCCTTGTTGGTGAAGGTGACTGAGAGGATCTGCGACGGGTAGGCCAGGCCCAGATTGAGGATATGGGCGATGCGGGTGGTCAGCACCCGGGTCTTGCCGGTGCCCGCGCCGGCCAGCACCAGCACCGGGCCTTCAATGCTTTCGACGGCATCGGCCTGTTCGGGATTGAGGCCGGAGAGGTAGTTGGGCGCTGGCCGCGACGCGTTGCGCGCAGCCAGGGCGCGCGCGGCAATGCCGCCGCTCTGGTTGGCGGCCTGCGGCTGCGTGCGCGGCGCCGGCTCGTCGTCGCCAAAGAATGGAATGTCGTCGTCGGGAGTGCTCATACCCCGGCAATGTAGTGATTCGGGGGCGAAAGACCAGCGTTCGCGGTTTATTCCGCTGGCTGAAGCGCCGTCAGCCGCAGCATTTCTTGAACTTCTTGCCCGAGCCGCAAGGACACGGATCGTTGCGGCCAGGACCCGTCGCGCGCGGGGTAGCTTCCCGGTCCCAGTAGACCCAGCGGCCCCCGATGCGCCGAAACCGCGAGGTCTCGGTCAGCGCGGCTTCAACGCCATTGTGGCGATAGCGGGCGATGAAGCCGACCGTGCCCTCGCTGTCGGCTTCCCGGCCCTTGCGCGTGGCGACAATCTCAAGCGCGATCCAGCTCGTGCCGATCTGCGAGGCTTCCGCCTCCACTCGGTTGAAGGCCAGGCCAGCCGGACCGGCGCAGGTGGCTTCGATGTAATCGAGACGCCCCAGCGCATAGGCTGCATAGCGCGACCGCATCAGGGCCGCGGCCGTCGGCGCCGGCTCGCCTGCGTGAAAACGGCCGCAGCAGGCAGCGAGATCGAGGGTGGAGCCGCAGGGGCATGGGGGCATGGGCGGGGCCTTGTGAGGGGCGGATTAAATCGGCAACAGCAGCATGAATATGGGCTGCAAGACGATTGCTACGACGGGATGGAACCGAACAAGCAGCAAACCTCACCCGCCGCGATGGCGTTCGTAGAATGCCCGCAGGACCGCGTTCATCCTGGTCTGGTAGCCTTTGCCCTGCGCCTTGAACCAGGCCACCATATCGGCATCGAACCGGGCGGTGACGCTTTCCTTGCGGGCCTTGGCGAAGAAATCGTCGTCGAGTTCCGGGATGTCTGAGTAATCGATTTCCTCGTCCTTGATGGCGTCGATCCGCGCCAAATCCTGCCTAGAGATCTTGGGCGGTTGGTCAGGGTCGAGTGTCATCTTCACTGTTGGCATAACGTGCCTGCTCTCTCTTGTTCGCCTTGCGGGCGGATATGATGCGAATTGTGTCTTGTATCCGCGTGTAAACAACCACGTGCAGGCGCTCTTCAATATGTCCCAAGGTGATCATCCGGTCTTCGCCATAGTCAAACCTGTCATCAATGGCGGTCAGGCGGCTATCATCCAGGAACACAAGCGCCGCCACCTCGAAGCAAATTCCATGTTTTTCGAGATTCAACGCGGCTTTGTCGCTGTCCCATTCAAATTGCATGCATCACCATTGTACATACATTTTGTACATGCATCAATCTCACAGCCACCCTTTCCGCTTGAACCACAGATACGGCCCTATCGCCGAGACCGCCATCACGGCGAGTGCGATCGGGTAGGCCCAGGGCAGGCCGAGTTCGGGCATGTGGTCGAAGTTCATGCCGTAGACGGTGCCTATGAAGGTCGGCGGCAGGAAGACGATGGCTGCGACCGAGACCACCTTCATCACCTGGTTCTGCTGCACCGAGATCAGCCCGAGCGCGGCGTCGAGCAGGAAGATGATGTTTTCCGAGATGAAGTCGGCGTGTTCGGACAGCGACTGGATGTCGCGCGCCAGCGACCGGCAGCGCTGGCGGATCGCCTTGTCTCCCGCAATGTCCGGCAGGGTCTGCAGGAAGCCCGCCACCCGCGACAGCGACATCAGGCTTTCGCGGACCTTGGCGATGGTGCGCTGGTGGCCGGCGATCACGCCGAGCATGGCTTCGAGATCCCGCGTCACCGTCTCCGAATTGTCCATTTTTCCGGTGGCGAATATACGGCTCGACACAAGGTCGATATGGCGCGAGCGGCCCTCCAGCACCTCGGCTGTGCGGTCGACCATGGCCTCGATCAGCCGTGTCACCACATCGTGCCCGCCCTGGCCTTCGAGCTCGCGGTGGGCGTTGGCGGCAAAGACCGCAAAGGCCTTGGGCTCGCCGTAGCGGATGGTGACCAGCCGCTCGCCTGCAATCACGAAGCCGATATCGGCGATTTCGGCGAAATCGCTGTCGGCCTTCCACACCACGCTGGCCGTGAGGTAGGCAGCGCCGTTCTCCATATAGAGCCTGCTTGAGGGTTCGATGTCGCGCAACTCGTCCCGGCTCGGCACTTCGACGCCGATGAGTCTCTCGACCTGCGCCTCTTCCTCCGCGCTCGGGTGCAGCATGTCGATCCAGCAAGCCGCCTCGGGCAGCGGGTGGCCAACGGTCTGGGGCAGATCCAGCGCAACGCCCTGGCAATCATAAAGCCGGATCATCGTGGTCAGCCGCGGTTCTGGCTGGCGTCGAAGACGGCGTCGACCGGCACCTGCAGGGCGGTCGCCAGCTGGTTGGTCTTGCCCGCCAGCCCGATGATCGCCAGCAGTTCCCCATATTGCTCCTCGGTCATGCCCTTGGCGCGGGCGGCGGCGGTGTGGGAATGGACGCAATAGGTGCAATTGTTGGCCACCGACACGGCGATGTAGATCATCTCCTTGGTCAGCGGATCGATCGAAGACGGCTTGCCCACCACTTCCTTGACTTCAGTCCAGGTGCGCTCGAGCAGCGCCGGATCAAAGGCCAGCCAACGCCACATGTTGTTGATGAAGTCGGTCTTGCGGGTTGTGCGAATGTCATCGAACACCGCCTTGACGCGGGCGTCGGATTCCAGGTCGGGCGAAGGCAGTATCGTGGTCAAATCATGATCTCCAGACAATCGTGTGGTATGGCTCGGGTAATGGCGATTGCCCGCGGCGCCCGAGACTAGCATGGCAGTCCGGGCTTGGCGACGCGGTTGGCGGGGCCGAATCAGACTTGCCCGACCCGGCCCGGTTCCCTGGCCCTTTCCAAGCAGCGATCGCGGCCTAGATGTGTCTCAGGAACGAAGAATCTGACGAATTGGGAGAACGAGCATGACGGAGCAAGGCAAGCCGACAATCACCCAGGCCATGATCAAGGCCTATGACGACTACACCCATCTGACGCTCGACCGGCGCGGCTTCATGAACAAGCTCACAAAGCTTGCGGGCTCGGGCGCCGCCGCCGCGGCCATCGCGCCGCTGCTCGCCGCCAACAGCGCGCGAGCCGCAATCGTGCCCGCCGATGACGCGGGGATTTCAGCGTCGGACATCACCTTCCCCGGCGCGACCGGCGAAATGAAGGCCTATCTGGTAACGCCGGCGGATGCATCAGGCGATCTGCCCGCGGTGGTGGTGATCCATGAGAACCGCGGCCTCAACGACCATACAAGAGACGTGGCGCGGCGGCTGGCGCTTGACGGGTTCGCTGCGCTCGCGGTCGATTTCCTCTCGCCGCTTGGCGGCACACCCGACAACGAAGACACCGCGCGCGAGATGATCGGCCAGCTTGATGCGACCGAGACCACGTCCAATGCCATCGCTGCCCGAACCTTCCTGGCAAGTCACGAGAAGACCAATGGCAATGTCGGCGCGGTCGGATTTTGCTGGGGCGGCGGGCTGGTCAACCAGATGGCGGTCAAGGATGCGGCTCTGGGCGCGGGCGTTGCCTATTACGGGCGTCAGGCGGATGCCGCCGACGTGCCCGCCATTGAGGCGCCGCTGATGCTGCATTACGCCGGTCTCGACGAGCGTATCAATGCCGGCATCGACGCCTATCGCGCAGCCCTGGAAGCGGCCGGAAAAGAGTTCGAGCTGCACATGTATGACGGCGTCAACCACGCCTTCAACAACGACACGTCGGCGGCGCGCTACGACAAGGAGGCGGCGGATCTGGCATGGTCGCGCACGGTTGCGTTCTTCAGGGAGCACCTGGGCTGACAATGCCGCGCAGCTGTCATCGGAGCGTGGCAATGTCCGGCTAAGCCGGTGTCATCTTGCATGCCCGTGGAAAGCCGTTCAAAAACGGCGCGGGCCTGCTTGCAATGACCAAAACGCCCGTTTACGCTTACGTTAACGTCATACCCTCCGGAGGATTCCCCATGGACGAACTCATCAACCGCATCACCGCCAATGTCGGCATCGACGCCGACACCGCCAAGAAGGCTGTCGGCGCGATTCTCGCCTTCCTGCAATCGGAAGGTCCCGCCGACAAGGTCAAGGAATTGCTCGCGTCCGTGCCCGGCTCCGAGGAACTGATCGCGCAGGCGCCCGCCGGCGGCATGCTGTCGATGGGTGGCGTCATGGGTCTTGGCCAGAAGCTGATGGGCCTTGGCCTCGGCATGGGCGAAATCTCGGGCGTCTCCAAGCAGACCATGGGCTATGCCCGCGAGAACGGCGCCGGCAACGCCGTCGACGAGATCGTCGCCTCGATCCCGGGCCTGTCGCAGTTCGTCTGAGCCCCGAGCCCGCCTCGCCTCATCACCCCGGCGGTTCGCACCGCCGGGTTTTTTTGTGCCTTGATAAGAACCCGCTGACATCCTCCGGCTTGATGTCGGTCAAGGCAGCACCAGCGGTTCCGCGCCATGATCCGGCCCAACCCAACAGTTGAGGATGCACGGTCATGAAGCGGCGAAACCTGTTGCTGGGCGGCGGCGCGATGGCCGCTCTGGGGCTCGGTGCCTACGCGCTCACGCGCGGGCGGTCCGATCAGGGAGCCTATGAAGCGGCGGCGGCAGCGGTCTGGGCACCGCGATCGCGCCAGGACATGAGCGAGCTGGATTATCTCGTCCATCACGCCACGCTTGCGGCCAACAGCCACAACACCCAGCCCTGGCTGTTTTCAGGCACAGCGGAGCAGGTGACGATCCGCCCGGATCTTTCACGCGCCACGCCCGCGGTCGACCCGGACAACCACCATCTTTATGCAAGTCTCGGCTGTGCGGCGGAAAACCTGAGCCTTGCGGCTTCGGCCGCTGGCCGCGCGAGCGCCGTCGAGTCTTCGATGACCAGGACGCGGTGCGGGTGAGCCTCGGCGGCGCGGGCGTCCAACCGGACCCGCTGTTCGACGCCATCTTCGAGCGGCAATGCACCCGCTCGGTCTATGACGGACGCCCGGTGCCGGCGGACGATCTCACCGCGATGACGGAGGCGGCAAGAGTCGCGGGCTGCTCGGTGCTGCTGGTCACCGGCAAGCCGAAGATGGAACAGGTTTTGGAGCTGATCATCGCCGCCAACACGGCCCAGGTCGAAGATCCGGGCTTCGTCAGCGAACTGAAACACTGGCTGCGGTTCAATCCGGCCGAGGCGGTCAGCCTTCGCGACGGGCTCTATTCAGCCTGTTCGGGCAATCCCAGCCTGCCGTCGTGGATTGCCAACCCGGCCTTCGGGCTGGTGTTCACCGCCGAGGGCGAGAACGCCAAATGCGCCGACCAGGTGCGCTCCTCGGCGGGTTTTGCGGTGTTTGTCACCGACCGCAATGATGCCGAGCACTGGGTTCAGGCCGGGCGCAGCTACCAGCGCTTCGCGCTCGCCGCCACGGCGCTGGGCGTCAGGCACGCCTTCCTCAACCAGCCGGTCGAGGTGGCCCGATATCGGCCCGAGCTTGCCGCACTCCTGGGCGCCGGCGACCGGCGGCCCGATCTCGTGGTGCGGTTCGGCTACGCAAACCCGATGCCGCGGTCGCTCCGGCGACCGGTTTCGGACGTGATCACGGCGGCATGAGCAGGGCCGCCCAGGACAGGCTCGCCGGGATGTTGACCGCGCTCAAGGCTGCGTTGAGCTATTTCGGCGTCGTCTTTGCTCTGGGCTTTGTGCTCGGAACCATCAGGACGCTTGTGATCCTGCCGCTCACCGGCGAACTGGCCGCGGTGGCGCTGGAGCTTCCGCTGATGATTGCGGCGTCGTGGATCGTGTGCGGCTGGGCGCTCCGCCGCTTCAAGGTCAGCACAGATACGGGCTCCAGGACGGCGATGAGCCTCGCCGCCCTTATCCTGCTGATGGGTGCGGAATTGCTTGTCTCGCTGCTGGTCGCCGGGCGCAGTCCCGCGGAGCATCTGATGCTCTATCGCACCGCACCGGTTCTGCTCGGCCTGTGCGGACAGCTGGCCTATGCGGCGTTCCCGCTGATCCGCCTGCGCTGACGCGAACAGGGGTATCCTTGCGGGCAGGTTGAGGAGCAGCGGGGCCGAGCCCGCCCCCAGGCCAACCCCGCGCTCCTCACCATCCTTGCCTGGCTATGAAGCCTGGGTCGGACGGATGGCTTTGTTCAGTTTTCCGGCGACAAACCAGGACACCGGGATCGCCACCAGCGCGCCAATCACGGCGGCGATGGAAATCGTGCCGGCGTCGACGCGGCCCATGGTCAGCGCCGCTATGACGAAACTGCCGGCCAGCATACTGCCGACCATGATATATACAATCGCTACAAGCTTCAGCATGTTTGCCCCCAGACTTTTGGCCCCAGACTTCCGGCCCTGCGCGCATCGACGCTCTGCCTTCGGGAAGCAACCTAGACCCGGGGGCCGGCGAAGAACTTGATCTGGCTCAATTCGCCTGCAAATTCTTTAGCGCCCTTGCATTTTCCGGCGCGTTTGCCGCTCGGCTCACCTGTCCCGAAATGGCACAGGCTGAACTGGCACGGTTCCTGCTCCGTCAGGCGCATGAGCACGACCCATCCCGTTTTGACCCGCCGCCGGCTTCTCGCAGGCCTTGCCGGGGCCAGTGCGGCCGGCTTCCTCGCCCCGCGCGCTGTCGCGGGCGAGCTGTTTGCCCAGGTCGACCTGCGCGGCGGCCATGATGCCGATCTGTCCGGCCTGTTGCCCGATGCGATCGACGACCAGAGCCGGCTGTTCCAGCGCGCCATCGACCTGGCCGCCGCCGAAGGCCGGATCCTCAGATTGCCGCCCGGCACCTATGTCATGTCCAACATCGACCTGCCCGACGGCGCCCGGATTGCCGGCGTGCCCGGCGCCACGCGGCTGATCTATGGCGGGCGCGGCCACGGGCTGATGGCCGAGGGCGCGCGGCGGATCGAACCCTCGGGCCTGGTGCTCGACGGCGCCAACCAGAAGCTTGGACCGCATGTGTCGGGCCTGCTGCATCTGCGCGGCGTCACTGAAGCCATCCTCGAGGACGTCACCATCGCCGGCGCCGACGGCCACGGCGTGACGCTCGAGGCCTGCGGCGGCCGGATCACCGCCTGCGAGATTTTTGGCGCGCGACTGGCCGGGATCTACGCAGTCGAGAGCCGCGGGCTGTCGATCACCCGCAATGTGGTGCGCGACTGCGCCAATGGCGGCATCCTGGTGCACCGCTGGAGCCCGGGCGAGGACGCCACGCTGATTGACGGCAACCGGGTGATGCGGATCGCCGCGCGGGCCGGCGGCACCGGCCAGAACGGCAACGGCATCAACATCTTTCGCGCCGGCAATGTGATGGTGACCAACAATCATGTGTCGGACTGCGCGTTCTCGGCGATCCGCGCCAATTCGGCGAGCAACATCCAGATCGTCTCCAACCAGGCGATCCGCTCGGGCGAAACCGCGATCTACGCCGAATTCTCGTTCGAGGGCGCGGTGATCGCCTCCAATCTCGTCGACGGCGGCACGGTGGGGATCTCGGTCGCCAATTTCAACGAGGGCGGCCGGTTGGCAGTGGTCCAGGGCAACCTCATCCGCAACCTCACCACGAACGGCCCCTACCCGGCCGAATATGCCGGCTTCGGCATCGGCATGGCGATCGAGGCCGACGCTGCGGTGAGTGGCAATGTCATCGAGGGGGCGCCCCGATGGGGCGTGCTGATGGGCTGGGGCCCGTTTTTGCGCGCGGTCAATTTTTCCGGCAACACGTTGCGCGCCTGCGGCGCGGGCATCGCCGTCTCGGTGGTCGAGGGCGCCGGCGCGGCGCTGATCTCCGGCAACCTGTTCGACGCCATCCCCGGCGGCGCCATCCTCGGCTGCCGCTGGAACGAGGTGGTGACCGGCGACATGGCCAAAGACGGCGCGGGCAAGTTCACGCACCTGACGCTGGAGCGCAACGTGGTGGCGTGAGGCCCGATCTTGGCCTCCCTTCTCCCTCAGGGAGAAGGTGGATCGACGCACAAGCGGCGAGACGGATGAGGGGGCGACGGCTGGAGCGTTTGCAGCTCCCCCTCATCCGTCAGCTTCGCTGACACCTTCTCCCTGAGGGAGAAGGGAGAGACGACGGCGTCCAATTTGCCCCAGATCAAGCCGTCCCTGCCTGTTCCGCTCTACACTGGCTCTCACCCGTCCCCCACAGAAAGCCCGTCATGACCCAGTTCAGCGCCCTCGATCAGCCCACCACCTACCTGTTCTTCACCGGCAAGGGCGGGGTCGGCAAGACATCGCTGAGTTGCGCCAGCGCCATCGCGCTTGCCGACCGCGGCCTCAAGGTGCTGCTGGTCAGCACCGACCCTGCCTCCAATCTCGACGAGATGCTGGGCGTGGCGCTCTCCGACGCGCCGACGCCGGTCCCGAGCATCGACGGGCTGTTCGCGATGAACATCGATCCGGAAGTGGCGGCGGATGATTACCGGACCCGCGTACTTGAGCAACTGGGGCCGGAGGCTGATGACGAGGAAAGATCCACGGTCAGGGAGCAGCTCTCGGGCGCCTGCACCACCGAAATCGCGGCGTTCGATGAATTTGTCGGCCTGCTTGCGGGCGACGCACCGGAGTTTGACCACATCATCTTCGACACGGCGCCGACCGGCCACACCTTGCGGCTGTTGAGCCTGCCCAAGGCCTGGACCGGGTTTCTGGAAACCAACGAACGCGGCGCCTCCTGCCTGGGGCCGCATTCCGGATTGAAGATGCAGGAGGACCGGTTCCGCGAGGCGCTTGAGTGCCTGGGCGATCCTGCCCGGACCACGATTGTCCTGGTAACGCGCGCCGACCGCGGCGCGATCCGAGAGGCGGCGCGGACCTCGGGCGAATTGAGCGCGCTTGGGCTGTCCAACCAGATGCTCGCCGTCAACGGGCGGTTCCGTGCTTCGGGCGACGCGGACGCGGTGGCTTCAGCCATCGCGCGCGAGCAGGAGGAGACGCTGGCGGCGATGCCCGAAACACTCGCCGGCCTGCCCCGCGCCGAGTTTCCGCTGCTCGGCTTCGACATGGTGGGGCTGCCGGCGCTCAGGGCGCTGATGACGCCCGGCACGCCGCATCCGGCCGCCGCCGAGACGGAGGAAGAACCGCTTGACCTGCCCGGCCTGTCGCCGCTGGTCGACGAGATCGCCGCGGGCGGGCGCGGCCTCGTCATGGTCATGGGCAAGGGCGGCGTCGGCAAGACCACCATCGCCGCCGCCATCGCCGTGGGGCTCGCCGCCCGCGGCCAGGCGGTGCACCTGACCACCACCGACCCGGCCGCGCATGTGAGCTTCGTGGTCGACGGCGCGATGGCCGGACTGACCGTGGACCGGATCGATCCGGCTGCGGAAACGAAACGCTATATCGACAAGATCATGGGCTCGCGCGGCCGCGATCTCGATGCCGAGGGCAAGGCCCTGCTGCTCGAGGACCTGGCCTCGCCCTGCACCGAGGAAGTGGCGGTGTTCCATGCCTTCTCGCGGGTGGTGGCCGAGGCGCGCAGCGCCTTCGTGGTGCTCGACACCGCGCCCACCGGGCACACGCTGTTGCTGCTCGACGCCACCGGCGCCTATCACCGGCAGATGACCCGGCATCTCGACCCCGGCGCGCCCGGCCGCGTCGTCACGCCCTTGATGCGGCTTCAGGATGCCGACTACACCCGCGTCATCCTCGTCGCCCTGCCCGAAACCACCCCGGTCTCGGAAGCCGGCGCCCTGCAGGACGACCTGCGCCGCGCCGGCATCGAACCCTATGGCTGGGTCATCAACAAGAGCATGGCGGCAAGCGGCACAAGCGACCCGCTGCTGCGCTCGCGGCTCAAGGGCGAGCGCGCCCAGATCGACCGGGTCCGGACCGATTTCGCCCAACGCACCTACCTGCTGGGCTTCCGCACCACCCCGCCGGTGGGCCTGAGCGAGCTTGAGAAGCTGACGCAGGGTTGAGAGGCGGGCAAGTCTCCGATCTCCCCCCTTGCGGGGGAGATGTCACGAAGTGACAGAGGGGGGTGAAGCTGCGAGTCCTGTGGTTGCCGCATTACCCCCCTCTGTCGGCTACGCCGACATCTCCCCCGCAAGGGGGGAGATCAGAGAACGCCAAGGCCAAGCCCCCCTTCCCCTTGAGGTGGCAGGCGAAAGCTGGTTCAACGGTGGCGATGGCGGCCCACCTCCCCCTTGAGG
>Ga0180016_100042_pt1 | contig 64195 bp, 50 predicted proteins | sample KR46_M_MetaG_FD_129673 | JGI IMG/M metagenome (GOLD analysis project Ga0180016, IMG submission 129673) | Groundwater microbial communities from the Olkiluoto Island deep subsurface site, Finland - KR46_M_MetaG | ecosystem: Environmental > Aquatic > Deep subsurface > Groundwater | place: Finland... | reverse complement strand
CCTATTTGATCCATTGGCCTTTCAACCTGGCGGTGTCCCACAGCTTGGCTGACAACACAGCCACGGACAACATAGTCGTGGCCCTGGTGGACGGCCAGGGCCGCGTAGGCTACGGCGAGGGGGTGCCCCGCAGCTACGTCACCGGCGAAACGGTGCAAGGCTCGTTGGAGGCCTTGCAGCGGGACTTGGCTCCCCTGGTCCTGGGGGCCTCCCTGGAGCCGGAAGAGGCCCTGGGCTGGTTGGAGAAACGGGGCGGCCCCACGCTGGTGGACCGCTGCCCGGCGGCGGCTTGCGCGGTGGAGACCGCCCTGTTGGACCTGGCCGGCCGGGCCATGGAGCGGCCGGTGAGCGCCCTGCTTTCGGCCGATCCCCCGGCCCCGGTCACCTACAGCGCGGTGATCCCCCTGCTGCCCCCGGAGGGGCTGCCTGCCATTCTGGCCCAGGCCAAGGCCCTGGACTTCAAGCAGGTGAAGGTGAAGGTGCAGCGCCGGGGGGCGGCGGAGCTGATGGCCCAGGTGCGCGAGGCCCTGGGGCCACAGGTGAGCCTCCGGGTGGACGCCAACGGAGCCTGGAGCGCCGCCGAGGCGGTGGAGAACATCGGGGCCATGGCCCCCAGCCGGGTGGAGGCGGTGGAGCAGCCGGTGGCCAAGGGCGACCTGGAGGGCCTGGCCAAGGTCACCGCCGCAGTGGAGCCCCTGGTGCTGGCCGACGAATCCCTGTGCACCATGGCCGACGCCCACCGCCTGGTGGAAAACCGGGCCACGGGCGGCTTCAACCTGCGGCTGAGCAAGTGCGGCGGCCCGGCCCGCACCACCGCCCTGCTGGAGATGGCCTCCTGGGAGGGCCTGGCCTGCATGCTGGGCTGCCAGGTGGGTGAGTTGGGCCTGCTCTCGGCCCTGGGTCGGCACTTCGCTTCGGTGCATCCGGGGCTCATCTACCTGGAAGGCTGCCTCACCCGCTTCTTCATGGACCGCGACCTCATCCGCGATGACCTCACCTTCGGACCCGGCGGACAAGCCGCCATCCTGCCCGGCCCCGGATTGGGGGTGGAGGTGGATGCCGCCGCCCTGAACGGCAGCCGGGCCTTCAGCCTGTCGTAATGTCTATATTGGGGTGTTAATGCGTTAAGTAGCACTATATATAGTATCTTCCCAATTTTACTACTCATTATGCTCAGTGTTTTTACACATGCCTATTGACAACCCGATGGGCCCCGTGGAAAATGTTGTTGCAACTTACTGTAAAAATAGATTTTTCTCCCTTAGTCCTGCGAAGGGTTGCGTCAGGTCGTGGAGCGACACAACAGCTGCCTCAATACGCGAGCCATAATAGATTACATTGAACGTCATTATGGCTCGCCCCACCTGCTCCTCCGTGGTTTGGAAGAGGAGTTGGGAGAGGTCGATGATCCGCTGGCCTTTTTGCGCGACGCCCACAACTGGGTGTCCGCGGGGGTCGTCGCCCGCATGTATGCCAACGCCCGCGAACTCACCGGCGACCCCCGGGTGGCCTACCAGATCGGCTTCGAGTCGGTAACCCACCAAAGACTCGGCTACATCCAGCAAATCCTGCTCCGGGCCTGGGCCTCGCCCAAGGTGGCGGTGCGGCGTCTGGAAACCATCAACAAGAAGTTCAACCGCACCAAGGAACTGGAGTTGGTCAACGCCACCTCCGACCAGGCCATGATACGCCTGCACTGGCATGAGGGGCTCGAACTCACCGAAGATTTCTGCCTGGTGAACCAGGGCATCTACTCGGCCATACCCACCATCTGGGGCCTGCCCCCTTCCCGGGTGGAGGAGACCGCCTGCTACTTCGAGGGCGACGAATACTGCGAGTTCCGGGTGCGCTGGCGCAACCCCACCCTGTTGCAGCGGGTGCGCCTGCTCATCCAAAACCAGCGCAGCCTTTTGGGCGAGAGCCTGGCCGAGATCGAGCACGACAAGCAGCTGTTGGAGCACAAGTACTCCGAGGTGCAGACCCTCAACCAGCAGCTCATGCGCAAGATCGAGCAGATCCTGGCCATCCAGCAGGCCAGCGGGGCCATCCTCTCCGAGCTGGATTACGGAAAGCTGATCCCCAACGTCCTTAGCATGTTCCTCAAGACCATCGGGTACAAGCGGGCCATGATCATGCTGGTGGATCAGGCCAAGCAGGTTCTACGCTACGAGGCCGGGGTGGGCATGGACCCCAGCGACCTGGCCCCCATGGACGGCTACTCGGTCTCCATGGACCGCACCTCCAACCTGCTGGCCAGGGTGGCCCAGAGCGGCCAGCCGCTCATCACGCAGGATGCCACCAGCCTGAACCTGAACCCCAAGAACCTGATCATCCGCAAATTCCAGCCCCAGGCCATCGTCATCCTGCCGCTCACCGCCCAGGGCGGGGTGATCGGCATCCTGGCCGCCGACCGGCCCCAGGGCACGGCCATGGTCACCAGCGCGGACCGCGACTACCTGGAGGTGTTCGCCAACCAGGTGGCCCTGGCCATCGAGAACGCCCGCATGTACCGCGACCTCAAGGAGTCTTTCCTGAGCACGGTCAAGTCCCTGGCCCAAGCCCTGGAAGCCAAGGACTCCTACACCCGCGGCCATTCCGAGCGGGTCACCACCTACGCGGTGCGCCTGGCCACCCGGCTCAAGATGCCCGCCAACGAAGTGGACATGCTGCGCCGCCTGGGCATGCTGCACGACGTGGGCAAGATCGCCATCGACCGCCAGATTCTCAACAAGCCCGGGCAACTGACCGCAGAGGACCAGGAGATGGTGCGCCAGCATCCCAGTTGGGGCCAATCCATCATCCAGCCGCTGAAGCTCAGCCAAGGCGAAATCGCCATCGTACGCCACCACCACGAGCGCTGGGACGGCCTGGGCTATCCCGACGGCCTGGCCGGCGAGGGCATTCCCCTGCCCGCCCGGGTGATCAGCGTGGCCGACGCTTTCGACGCCATGACCAGCGACCGCCCCTACCGCAACGCCATGGGCCTACGCGACGCCCTCAACGAACTGGAGCGGGGCTCTGGCACCCAGTTCGACCCCAAGGTGGTGGAGGCCTTCGCCTCCCTGGTGCGCGAGGGTCGCCTGGACGACGTGCTGCCGCGCGTCCGCCCGGTGTCGCGGTTGCGGCATCTGAACTTGGCCAAACCCTAGCCCGTCTGCTCGGCTGCGCCAGCCACAGGCATACTGCGTTGCCGGCTGCGCTCGGTTCTCGACGTAACTTCGACTACGCCTGCGCACCTCGCTTGCCGGACGCCTTGTCTGCCGGCTGGCTGTGCCGAGTTGCGCGATAAACTTGTCACCAAAAACAGAACAAACGTTTTTTCATAATAGAAACGGCCCCCGCCTGGGCGGGAGCCGCTTTGGTTTTGGGCGAAGGCCGGGCTCAGTGCAAGCGGGTGCCGCTGGCCAGCATTTGGCTTATCTGATCGCTGGGCAGGGGGCGGCTAAACAAGAAGCCCTGCATCTGATCGCAGGCACGCTCCCTGAGGAAACGCAGCTGATCGGTGTCCTCCACCCCCTCGGCTATGACCTTGAGCCCCAGGCTGCGGCTCATGTTGATGATGGTGTCCACGATGGAGGCGTCGTCGGGCCGGGTGGCCACGTCGCGCACGAAGGAGCGGTCGATCTTCAGGGTGTCCATGGGGAAGTGCTTCAGATAATAGAGGTTGGAGTAGCCCTTGCCGAAGTCGTCCATGGACAGGCGCACCCCCAAGTCGGTCAACTGGCCCAGGGTGACGATGGCGTCGTCCACCGAGGACATGACCATGCTCTCGGTCACCTCCAGCTCCAGGCTGGCTGCGTCCAGGCCGCTGGCCCCCAGGGTTTCGGTGACCATGGGCACCAGGTCCTTTTGCTGGAACTGGCGCGGCGACAGGTTCACCGAAATCGCCAGGTCGTGGTGGCCCTGATCGTGCCAGGTCTTGGCCTGGCGACAGGCCTGCTCCAGCACCCAGCGCCCGATGGCCACTATCTGGCCGGTGTCCTCGGCCAGGGGGATGAACTCGCCGGGGCTAACCAAACCGTGGCCGGGCCGCTCCCAGCGCACCAGGGCCTCCATGCCCACCACCCGGCCCTGGGCCAGCTCCACCTTGGGCTGGTAATGCACCAAAAACTCCTGGTTGCCGATGGCCTGGCGCAGGGCGGTCTCCAGGGACATGCGGCGCTGCACCTTTTCGTTGAGCGCCGGGGTGAACAGTTTGTAGTTGTTGCGCCCGGCGGACTTGGCCCGGTACATGGCCATGTCCGCGTTGGAAACCAGGGCCTCGGCCTTGCTGCCGTCGTCGGGGAACATGGTTATGCCTACGCTGGCCGAGAGATAGAACTGCCGCCCCCGCAGGCGGAAGGGCTTGGCCAGGTCGTCCAAAATGCGCTGGGCCACCACGGCGGCGTACTCGGGCTCCTGAATCCCCACCAGAAGCATGATGAACTCGTCGCCCCCCAGGCGGGCCACGGTGTCCTCGTCGCGCACCTTGCCGCGCAGCCGCCGCGCGGTTTCCTGCAACAACTCGTCGCCCGCCGCGTGGCCCAGGCCGTCGTTGACGTTCTTGAAGTTGTCCAGGTCCAGGAACAACAGGGCCAGGCGCTGCTTTTTGCGAGACGCCGTGGCGATGGCCACCTCCAGGCGGTCGTTGAAAAGGCGGCGGTTGGGCAGGCCGGTAAGCGAATCGTGATAGGCCAGGTAGGCCGCCTGCTCCTCGGAGCTCTTGATCTGGCTGATGTCCCGGAGCGCCCACACCAGGCGGCCGTTGTCCCGGTCCATGCGGCTGACGCTGATCCACTGGTGGAACTGGTGGCCGTCGGAGCGCTGGTGGGACATCTCGCCGCCCCAGCAGCCGTCATTTTCCAGAGACTCGAAGATCAGGACGAAATTTTCTTCCGCCTCTTTGTGTCTGTTGAGCAGGTTGATGTACTGGCCCTGAAGCTGCTCCCGGTCCAGGCCCGTGAGCCCGCAAAAGGGGGTGTTGACCATTTCGATGCAGCCCTGGGGGTCGGTGACCGCGATGCCTTCGCTTATATTCTCCAGCACCTGCTCCAAAAGGCCGGTGCGGCGGCGGCAGAGGCTCAGTTGACGGCCAAGTTGCTCCAACTCGGCCAGGTCCTGGGCCAGGGCCTCTTCCAGCCGCGCCTTTTGGTCCTGGTTCAGATCCAGGTTTTGCAGAGCGGCCGCGATGCTCCGTCGCCGGTTTTCCTTGGAATCGAATTGTTTAGGAGGCACGGTTTTCCTTTCGATGGCCGGAGGCAAGATCACCATATAAAGCGCTAAATTAGCACCCGTTCCTTTTAATGGCAAGACCAAGATGCGCCGGAACCGGGGGCAATGCTCCTATTTTTCATTAAAGCTTACGGGAGGATACTTTGACTCCGCCCGACCGGCCCCCGGGGCCTGTGCCGTGAGGGGCCAAGGCCGCTGGCAAAACAAAGGTGGCCCGGCGTAGCGATTGCCCGGTGCGTAAGGCCGCCGGTCCTTCGGCTCGGCGTGTCGCATTGGCCCGCTTTTTCCCGTGTCAAGGCGCCCCTGAAATGCCGCTTAGCCGGTTTAGGGGTGTCTAAAAAATATTGGATTCATACTGAGCCCACCGGCATAATCTCAGGAGGTGTCCGCCGGTGTCCCCGCAAAATCCTTTTATACCTCCCCTCCCCAAAACGATATTTGCCAAACCGTTGGCGATAATTTAAAGCGACAAAATCTCGCCGCCCTTGGATAGGAAGGGCGGTGAAACTCACCCGGACAAAGCCCCCCGGGCGGGCTAATTTTCAGGCAGATTTTTTTTGTGGCGCACCGGAATTAGTTCGGCTCAACGGTAAGCTAGGCATGCCCCGCCTACGATGACAGTAGGATAAATCCTGGCCCGGCGCTCGGGGCACGTTATGATGAAAAGCAGGTATCTCGGCTTGACCCGGCATGATTTCCTAGTCTAGCATTCAAATGTATTAGCATTAAATTTAGCACCCACGGATAGAGATAGTAACTATTCACGGTCCGCTTTGCTTGCCCGCGCCAAACTACGTCATCCACGGCAAAGCTTTTACCAACACTCCCCACACAGCCACTGCACCTATGCGACACGATTCATAGGAAAGGATAGCCCAATGGCGGCAAGCAAAAAAATGACCGTCGGCACCATCACCATGATGACCGCCGCCGCGGTCATCAGCCTTCGCGGCCTGCCCATGATGGCCAAGGAAGGCCTGTCCATGATCTTCTACATCCTGTTCTCCACCGTGCTGTTTTTGATTCCCGCCTCCCTGGTGGCCGCCGAGCTGGGCGGCGCCTTCAGCGACAAGGGCGGCGGCGTGTACACCTGGGTCAAGGAAGCCTTCGGCTCCCGCTGGGGCTTCACGGCCATCTGGTTGCAGTGGATCCAAAACGTGGTGTGGTATCCCACGGTCTTGGGATTCGCCGCCGGAGCCCTGGCCTATCTGTTCATGGATCCCTCCCTGGCCGACAACGGCTTTTTCGCCGGCAGCGTGATCCTGGTGGTCTATTGGCTCTCCACCTTCCTCACCCTGGCCGGCTCCACCACCGCCGCCCGCATCACCAAGTACGGCTTCCTTTTGGGAACCGTGCTGCCGGGCCTGTTCATCATCGTGCTGGGCCTGCTGTGGGTGGACCAGGGCAACCCACTTCAATTTTTGCACCCGGCCGCCGACGCCGCCTCCACCGCGGCGGGAGCCCACCCCCACGCCCGCCTGATGCCCCACATCACCGGGCTGGGCAGCGTGGCCTTTTTGGCGGGCATCATCTTGCTCTTCGCGGGGGTGGAGGTGCACGCGGTGCACGCCAACCAGATGGCCAACCCGGCCAAGCAGTTCCCGCTGAGCATGTTCCTGGCCGCGCTGATCATCTTCTTCCTGTTCACCCTTGGCTCCCTGGCCGTGGCCGCGGTGCTGCGCCCGGAGGAGATCAGCCTCACCGCCGGGCTCATGCAGGCCTTCCAGAGCCTGCTGACCAAATGGCACATCGCCTGGCTCACCCCCATCGTGGGACTGTTCGTGGCCTACGGGGCCATGGGCGGGGTGATGAGCTGGCTGGGCGGCCCCAGCAGGGGCCTGTTGGAAACAGCCAAGAACGGCGAACTGCCGCCCTTCATGGCCAAGGTGAACAAAAAGGGCATGCAGGTGACCATCTTGATGATCCAGGGCATCATCGTCAGCGTGCTGGCCTGCCTGTACTTCATCATGAGCAACGTGAGCGTGGCCTTCTTCCTGCTCTCGGCCATCACCATCACCCTCTACCTGGTGATGTACATCCTCATGTACGCGGCGGCCATCCGCCTGCGCTTCACCCAGCCGGACCTGCCCCGCTCCTACAAGGTGCCCGGCGGCACCTTGGGAATGATCTTCCTGGCGGGCATCGGCCTGCTGGGGGTCACCTTCGCCCTGGTGGTGGGCTTCTTCCCGCCCAGCAACCTGCCGGTGGGCAACCCGGCCCTGTACGTGGGCCTGGTGGCGGCGGGCATGGTGGTGTTCGTGGGCCTGCCGCTTTTGATCAACTCCCTGAAGAAGCCCGGCTGGAAAAGGGACGTGGCGGCGGCCCCGTCCGAATAAGCGATGAAACCAGGGGCCTCGCTTAAGGCCCACAACCGGTTGAATGGAGAATTTACGCATGGCTCTGCATAAAAAGGAAACCGTCAGGGACGAATTGATGGACGACGTGTACGCCGCCACCGACGTAAACACCGCCATCCCCAAGTACCGATTCCCCAAGGTGGAAACCCCCGGGCGGCACGCCTACCAGTTGGTGCACGACGAACTGATGCTCGACGGCAACGCCCGCATGAACCTGGCCACCTTCTGCTCCACCTGGCTGGAGCCGGAGATTCACCAGCTCATGGAGGAGTGCCTGGACAAGAACATGATCGACAAGGACGAGTATCCCCAGACCGCCGAGTTGGAGGCGCGCTGCGTGCACATGCTGGCGGACCTGTGGAACTCGCCCGAGGCGGCCAACACCATGGGCTGCTCCACCACCGGCTCCTCCGAGGCGGCCATGCTGGGCGGCATGGCCATGAAGTGGCGCTGGCGGGAGAAACGCAAGGCCGAGGGCAAGCCCTACGACAAGCCCAACATGGTCTGCGGCCCGGTGCAGATCTGCTGGCACAAGTTCACCCGCTACTGGGACGTGGAGCACCGCGAAATCCCCATGGAAGGCGACCGGCTGATCATGACCCCGGAGGTGGTGGCCGACTACTGCGACGAGAACACCATCGGGGTGGTGCCCACCCTGGGGGTCACCTACACCGGCCAGTACGAGGACGTGAAAGGCATCAGTGATGCCCTGGACAAGCTCCAGGCCGACAAGGGCTGGGACATCCCCATCCACGTGGACGGGGCCAGCGGCGGCTTCCTGGCTCCCTTCCACGACCCGGACCTTCAGTGGGACTTCCGTCTGCCTCGGGTCAAGTCCATCAACGCCTCGGGCCACAAGTTCGGCCTGTCGCCCCTGGGCGTGGGCTGGGTGATCTGGCGCGACGCCGCCGAGCTTCCCAACGACCTGATCTTCAACGTCAACTACCTGGGCGGCAATATGCCCACCTTCGCCCTGAACTTCTCCCGCCCCGGCGGGCAGATCGTGGCCCAGTACTACAACTTCCTGCGCCTGGGCCGCGAGGGCTACCAGAAGATCCAGGACGCCTGCTACGACACGGCGGTGTACCTGGGCGAGCAGATGGAAAAGCTGGGCCCCTTCGAGGTGATCTATAACGGCAAGGGCGGCATCCCGGCCCTGTTGTGGACCTTCAAGGAGGGCACCGACCCCGGCTACAGCCTCTATGACCTCTCCGACCGCCTGCGCAGCCGGGGCTGGCAGGTGCCGGCCTACTCCATGCCCCCCAAGCGCGAGGACATGGTGGTGTGCCGCACCCTGATCCGCCATGGGGTGAGCCGCGATTTGGCCGACTTGCTGTTGGAAGACGTGAAGCGCTCCCTGGACTACTTCGCCAAGCACCCGGTGAGCAAGCCTCTGGACGAGTCCGAGGCGGGCGGCTTCGCCCACACCGGCAAGAGCGCCAAAAAGTAAAACCAGCGCACACCGGCGGGGCCCGGACCGGCTCCGGGCTCCGCCGCCCCGCCGATCACGCCGATCACGCCGGCTGGCCCCAACACCGTCCCCCCTTCGGGAGTTAACGCATGAAAACGTTGAAGGCTTTTCTAGCCCTGGCCCTGGTTCTGGCCCTGCCGGTCCTGGCCATGGCCCAGGACGCGCCCACCGCGCCGGGGCTGACCAACAACCCCAGCCTGGACGTGGTGGTCACCAACCCCCGCCCGGTGCTCAGCTTCTTCAACGCCCATGGCGGCCAGTCTCCCCTGACCTATGAAATGCAACTCAGCCCCAACCCCGAGTTCTCGGGCCCAGGCCTGATCTCCTACCAGGGCCTGGCCCAGGAGCCGGGCCGGGTCAGCGCCAAGCGAGTGGCCGTTGGCGACGAACTCAAGGACAAGTCGCGCTACTGGTGGCGGGTGCGGGCGGTGGACGCGGCGGGACGCAAGGGCCCCTGGGCCAAGACCCGCTTTTTCGTGGACACCGCCAGCGACGACCGCTTCATGGACTTGGTCCGGGTCTACCCGGAGCAGATCCTGGCCTCCAGCGGCTTCAATCCCGAAAACGTCTACGACCTGGACGACCCCGGCCAGAGCACCTTCTGGCAGTCCGCCCCCTTCCACGAGGAAGACCAGTGGCTGGTCCTGGACCTGGGGCAAATCAGGACCATCAGCCGCATCTGGATGCTCTCGGCCATCAGCGGAAAAAACGGCTGGCTCAAGGACTTCGCCTGGCAGACCAGCGTGGACGGGGTGAACTGGCAGGAGGTGCCCGGCGGCAGGCTGGCGAACAACGACACCTTCCGCAACATCCTGGACATAGCCCCCACCACCGCCCGCTTCTGGCGGCTTTACATCCGCGACTGGCACGGCTACTGCGCCCAGATCAACGCCCTGTGCCTCTACTCGCCGGGCAAGCCGCCCGTGCCCACCCCGCCGCCGGGCAAGTACGTGCTGGTGGTGGGCGACCAGATGAACGGCTACACCTTCACCCAACTGGCCCGGCGCATCCGGAGCTTGGGCCTGGGCTTGCAGGTGCTCCAGGTGCCCCACTATCAGATGTCCCTGGAGTTGGTGCGAAGCTTGAAGCCCCAGCCGGTGGCCATCATCTTCTCGGGCAACAACGCGGGCTACCAGAACCTGCCTATGTTCGAGTACAACGGCAACTACGAGATCATCCGTGAGTGCAAGCTGCCCATCCTGGGCATCTGCTGCGGCCACCAGCTCACGGCCATGGCCTACGGGCTCACCTTCGCCCGCTCCATGGGGTGGTCCGACATCACCGCCCTGGACCCGCCTCCCTGGAAGCACGACATCGCCATCCTTAAAAAGGACCCCCTGTTCCAGGGAGTGCCCGACCCCTTTGTCGCCCCGGAGGTGCACGGCTGGGCGGTGTACACCCTGCCCGCCCACTACGAGGCCCTGGCCCGCTCCAAGTATCTCCAGTCCTTGAGGCGCACCGACAAGATGCTCTACGGGGTGCAGTTCCACCCGGAGATCGACGCGCCCTACAACCAGGCCCAGGCGGTGCTGGTCAACTTCCTGAAGATGGCCCTGCAAAAGGCCCCCTAGCAAGGCGGCCAAAACAGCGCTCCGCAAAACCCGGCCAAATATTTTAATATAGGAGGGGCCACGCCTCCGCGGCCCCATACCTGACCGGGAGAATGCCCATGCAGCCTGCCCTGCTGCCCCTGTGCCTGGCCCTGTTGCTTTTCTGCGCCTTGCCGGCCCCGGCCGCCGCGCCGGTGGAGGCCCAGGTTCCCGTGCGCGAGATCGTGGACCGGGCCGTGGAGGCCTATGTGCAGCGCACCGGCAACCAGGTGGTGGGCATGGGCTCCTGGATCAAGGGCACCACCTACCGCAACCCCCTCACCTCGCCCGACCCTTCTGACCACGACATGACCCCCCTGTTCAAGTCCAAGGACCCCCTGGTCCTGGAGCAACAGTGGAAGTCTATGCAAAGTGAACTGCGCGAGAGCATCGAGAAGGGGCTGCGCCAGGCCAAGCCGGGCATCACCCGCCAGGAGGTGGACAAGGTGATGCGCTCGGTCAACGTCTACCCGCCCGAGTCCCTGGTGGCCGACGTGGTGGACGAAAAGGAGGCCATGGAGCGCTTCTCCCGCATGAAGGCCAAGCCCAACCTGGGCGGCGCGCCGGTGGAGGGGGTGTGGGGCAAGGCCAAGAAGCCCTTCACCCAGGCCTATTCCCAAAGCGCCGGGCGCACCTATTTTCGCGACCCCAAGGGGATCGTGCGCAAGGGCTTCACCGACCTGGACAACCTGGCCGCCGGTTACGGCCGCTTCAGCCTGGAGGCCACCAGCGACTTGGCCGAGCAGTTCGCCAAAAAGGCCCGCCTGGCCATGGCCGAGGGCCGGGGGGCCGACGCCCTCAAGAACCTCAACCGCCTGAACCAGTACCTGCGCAAGGGCAAGAACGCCGCGGGCATCAGCGGAGCGGGCAACCTGAACCCGGAGCTTTTGGAGGCCATGGCCGACGCCCAGGGCCTGGACCTCCAGGACGCCGATACCATGCGCAACTGGCTGGAGCGCAACCAGCGCATCCTGGGCAAGGGCCTGGGCCACGCCGACGACGAGTTGGCCCTGCTCAAGCGCATCGCGGTCAGCACCGACGGCGACGAGCTCAAGTACCTCAAGTCCCTCCAGGGCAACAAGCTCAGGCGCTTCATGTCCTGGGCCCGGGGCATGCAGGGCAAGATGGGCCAGGCCCTGAACAGCGGCAAGGCCGTGGCGGCTCAGGTGCCCTGGGACAAGGCCTTCAAGGCCGCCGTGGCCCTGGGGGTGGCCATAGAGCTTTATAACGCGGCCTCCCTGTACCAGACCGACGGATGGGACGCGGCCAACCAGTCCCTGTCCCTGGCGGGCATCAACCTGATCCCCAGCAACATCCTGGGCCAGCTCATGCTGGACTACGGCACCGAGGTGGGCTACGACCTGGTGGCCGCGCCCCAGGGCTGCGAAAACCTCCTGGCGGGCATCTACGAGGTCAAGGGCCGCCAGCGCCTGGGCCAGGGCGAGCAGATCGAGGATCTGGCCCGGCGCTGTCTGGACGAGCAGTGCGTGTCCGAAGCGGTGGAGCGCCAGGCCGAGGCGGCCAGCCACAAGGACCTTGAGAAGGAGAGCTACGCCGGGGTCAAGGGTTCACGGGCCATCAAGGCTCGGCTCATGGGCCAGTGCCTGCCGGTGATCTTGCAGGCATGGAAGCGGGAGCGCTACCGCCTGCTGGGCCTGGCCCTATTGGACAAGCGCGACCTGGACAAGATGCTCAGCGGCTCGTTGCTGGTGCTGGAAGCCCCCGGCTCCGGCGGCGGCCAGACCAGGGAGTACCTCCTGCGGCCCCAGTTCACCCTGGAGCGGGAGCCGCTCAGAAAGCTGCTGGTCAAGTTCGAGGACGACCTCAAACTCCTGGGCGGGCCGGGCAAGATGGGGCGGCTCTCGGTGGGGGAGCGCTTTCACTGGAGAGTGGAAGTCTTCGACTTTCGCCAGGGCAAGTGGCTGCCCTTCAAGCAGCCCCCGGATTTGAGCCGGCACCTGGACCCGCGCAACCGCCACACCGCCATGCTGGGGCAAAAGGCCGAGCTGAAACTGGCCCTGCCCGCCGGGCCCAACTACCGAGTGGGGCTGGAGTACTCCCTGGTGGCCATGCCCGCGGTGCCGCCCCTGGGCTACCGGGCCCCGGAGGTGGAGGAGTTCAGCCGCGAGCTCAGGGCCACCTACGGCCTCAAGGCCCTGTTGCCCCTGGAGACCGGGAACTGGCGGCTCAAGGTGAGCGGGCCCAAGAGCCTGGCCGCCGGGGCTCCGGGCAAGCTCTCGGCCAGGGTGGAGGGCGACCCGCCCTGGGGCAAGGGCTTCACCACCCAGGTGATCTGGGAGCAGGCTCCGGGGAGCGCCCGCCTGGGCCAGGGCCCGGAGTTGGCCATCACCGGACCGGCCCAGGGCAACGCCCAGTACCGGGCCGTCCTGGTGGGCCAGGTGGCGGGCCGCGAGGAACGCCTGGCCGAGGAGATGTTCACCCTGGCCGCCCAGGGCTTCGCCTGGCTGCGCATGAGCGCGGTGGACAAGCTGAGTCGCCAACCCCTGGCCGGAGCCTCCTGGCGCATCTCCGGACCGGACGGGTTCAGCGCCCGGCGCCAGGGCGCCTCCTTCACCATCGAGCAGGCCCCGGCGGGCAGCTATCGCGTCGAGGTGAGCGCCCCGGAGCACCAAAACCTGCAAGGCCCCCTGACCCTGGAGGCGGGCAAGCGCTACGACAAGGTGGCCCCCCTGGTTGCCCTGCCTCAGCCCAAGCCCGAGGCCAAGGCCAAGTCCGAGGACCGGCCGGTGGTCACCACCGGGCCCAAGAACCTGCGCGGCGCGCCCGCGGCGGCCGATCCCCTGGAGGGCATGACCCCGGACCAGATCTGCTCCTGCTACGAGCAGTGGTTCCTCAAGGTGAAGAAAAAGCCCAAGAAGCCGGGCAAGGAAAGGACCGAGGCCAAACAGGCCATGCGCTACCAGGCGGACAAGAAACGCTGCTGGGGCGAATACACCTACCACTTCTACTATGAGCAAAAAAAGAGATGGGAATACAACGGGGTGGTGTGGACCCATTTCCCCTCCCTGCGCAAGGCCTCCGGCATCTGCAAAAGCTATCTGCGCTCCCAGGGCACGGCCAAATAGCCGGGCGCGGGGCCTAAGGCAGGGGCGAAAAGCTCTCCAGCAGCCGCCACAGGGCGGCGTCGGCCTGGGGACAGCTCTGGGGCAGGCAGATGGCGCTGAACAAATAGACCCGCCCACCCTGCTCCAGGAAGACCACCGTGGCCTGGCTGCCCTGGCCCTGGTAGCCCCCCAGGCGTCCCTGGCGGCCGCCCGCCTGCACCGGGGCATCCTTCACCTTGCGGCGCAGGGGCTGGGTGGTGTTGGCCAGCAAGGTCTCATCCCATCGCCGGATAAAGCTCTCCAGGTCCATCCTCCCGGCCAGGGGGTTGGAGTTGACCTGAAGCATGAAGCTCTCCTCCGGCGGCAACAACTGTAGCTGGCGCTTGGCCGTGTCCTCGTTGATGCGCCAGCCCGCCGGAGGGTTGAGGCTCAAGGCCAAGGCGCTGCTTTGGTAAGCCCCGGCAGCCGGGGCCTGGGGAGCCTCGGGCGCTGGCTGGCCCAGGTCGAATTCCACGGTGACCGTGGTCATTCCCTTGACATCCAGGGTGCGGCCCTGGCGCAAGCCCGCCGCCGCCACCTCCACCAGGTGTCGCCCCACCGGAACCTCGGGCAGGCTCAAGGGGGTGCGCCCCACGGCGCGGCCGTCCAAGTACACCTGTCCCGGCGGCCGGCACAACACCCTAAGCACGCCGTGGGTCTGGGCCCGCTCCAGGCGGCGTGCCTGCTCCAGGTAGCCCCGCGCCTGGCCGTGCTCGGGAAACACCGCCAAGTGGCGCTCCAAAAGCTCCGCCGCCTTGGCGTAGCGCCCGGCGTTGAACTCGTCCAAGGCCTGGGTGTAGTCCAGTTGGGCCTGGCGGCGGCGCTCTATCTCGGCCTGTTCGGCGGCCTGGACGGCCGGGGAAACGGCGGGAGCGGGCGGCTTTTGAGGAAGCCGGGCCTTGGTCGGGGCCTGGGGCGGTGGTGTGGCCGGAGCCGAAAGCAAGGGCGGTAACGTAGCCGCATCGCCTCCCGCCGTGTTCCCCCATGAGCCGGGGTCAGGTTGGGTGGCAGGCGCGGTGGGGGCGGGCGGTTTGGCCGCCGGGGCGTCCTCGAACACCTCGGCACCGGCGGGAACCACCCACAACAGCATAAGAATCAGACAGGCTAAGCGGCGGGGCATGACCACCTCCCGGACAAATCATGACACAGGGGCCGTCCCGGCGGCAAACCCTTCACATTGCAAATCTTGACAGGCGGCGCGCTTTTACGTAACGATGTTCTCTCCGTGGGCCCCGCGATGCGCCCCCGGAGAAAATAATACAAAATAGTACTGACATTTTAGCATCTTGACATAATCATCCCGGCGTAATGTTGTTCCAGGCAACTCTAGGCCCAGGCGCGGCAGGCGCACCGCCGCAGCCGGAAAAGCCAAGGAGCGAGGTTTTTCATGTCAGCTTTTGCCGCGGTCAAGACCGGCCACCGCCGCCCCCAGGATATTTTCGAGCCCAATTTGCACCACCGTCTGCAAGCGGCGGTGTTGGAGGTTTTCTCCAACGCGGACTTCCACCGGGCTAGCGTACGCACCCTGGCCAAGACCGCCGGGGTGAGCTTCAGCACCATCTACAAGAACTACCGCAGCAAGGAAGAGCTCTTGTTCGCCTTTGTGGACCAATGGATGGAGGGGCTCACCGAGCGCATCGTGGACCACCTTCAAGGCATCGAGGACCTCAAGGAAAAGCTGCGCAAGGTATTCTGGCTGCAACTGGATTATTACGAGCGCAACCCCGGCCTGGGGCGCATCATCTTCATGACCGTGCCTCTCATCACCTGGATGAACGACCACACCTTCGCCCAGAAGAAAATGATCGTCCTGTACCTGGAGGCCCTGCGCCAGGGCCAGGAGCACGGCATCCTCAACTCCCAGGTGCGCCCCCAGGTCCTGTTGGACTTCATGCACGGGCTGGTGCAGCGTAGCTTTTTCATGTGGGTGTACCGGGGCCAGCAGGACAGCCTGACCGGGCAGTCCAATCAATTGTTCGAGATGGTCTGGCGGGCCATCAGCGAACCGGGGCGCTGCGGCGAACCGGCCATTCTCTGACCGGGCAGCGGCTCGGATTGGCCAAGCCGGGGTGCTTTGGTATATGTTGGGCATTACGGCCCTGACGGCCTGGCCGGTGACTCGCAGCCCGGAGACGACCTGAATCCCGGCGTTTGAGCCCCTGAAGGGGCCGCGCCGCCATGCGCTGACCGGCATGGGCAATGGGCGTGGCGCCCTAGTCAATCAACAACCCAAGGAGACGTGCTTTGAGCCTGCCCGACTATCATACACGTTTTCTCTTAGCTACCTCGGTAAGCCAGGATGCGGTGGTGGTCATTACCGAGGGGAAGCTAAGCTACGTCAATCCCGCGGGGGAAAGCCTTTTATCCCGCGACCTTGACGAAATTCGCGAAGCGGAGCCCGACCAATTCCTGGACCCGCCGCCCCCCCGCCTGGGTCAGGGCGACGAGACGGCTTTCATCAGCCGGGTGCGGACCGTCCAGGGTCCCGGAGCCCTGGTGCAGGGTTTGGCTTTCGGCCTGGAGGACGGCACCCAGATGTGGGTGTTCCGGGAAAACATCTCCCTGGCGGAGTTGGGCTCCCTGGCGGCCGGGCTGTTGCACAACCTGGCCGGCCCCCTCAGCGTCATCCGCTCCTCGGCCGAGATGACCAACACCAAGCTGAAAGAGTTGCTGCGCCAAAACGACGGGTTGTCCGAAAGCCTGGGGCAATGGCCCACCGCCCTGAGCCGTAGCGGCGAAAGGATCATTAACCAGGTCGACCAGATCACCGCCACCACCCGCGACCTCATGGCCAAGATGAACGGCGACACCCGCCAACACAAGCAACCTCTTAACCTCAACGAAATACTGCGCACGGAAATCACCTTCCTCAACAACGACCTGGAGATCAAGCACGGGGTGGAGGTGTCCTGGGAACTGGCCCCGGACCTACCGGGCTTCAAGGGCATCTACTCCGACTTTTCCCAGGCCCTACGCAACGTCATCCTCAACGCGGTGGAAGCCACTCAAGGGCAAAAAGAGCGAAAACTGGGCCTGGGCACCCGCTCCAGCCAGGGGTGGGTGGAGGTCTCGGTCAGCGACAACGGCTGCGGCATCGCCCCGGACGTAAGGGCCCACATCTTCGAACCCTTTTTCAGCCATGGAAAGCCGGACACCAAGGCGGCGGGGCTTGGCCTGCACTCGGTGCGTCAGCTTCTTAGCCCCTATGGGGCCCGCTACCACCTTGAAAGCCGTCCGGGCAACACCGTGTTCACAATCAAGCTCCCCCTGCAGGTGCAAGACCAGCCATGAACCGCCAGACTTTCCTGGACGGTTGGGCCTTTTCCCTGCTGGTCACCTTGCTGGCGGCCATGGTCCTGGCCGGCAGCTATCTGTGGCTGCGCGTGGACCTCAAGAACGAGGCCCTGAGCGAGCATCGCCGCCTGGTGGACAACCAGCTCAATCTGTGGCAGGAGCAGCTCTACGACGCCAAATGGGACTCGGTGGCCGACACCAGCGACGACGTGCGCCACCTGGGCTCCTACGACGAGGCTCGGCTCATGGCCGACACCCTGGTGTGGTACGTGTACCCCGACGGCCACTCCATCATCGAGGGCACGGCGGTGATCGGCCTGGACGGGCGAGCGCGGCCCAGCAAGCAGGCGGCGGTGATCAACGACGCCGGGGAGCCCCTGGACCCCGAGCTCTTGGCCCACCTAAAGAAAGAAAAGCCCTGGCTGGAGGACCCCTGGCTGGGCAGCTATCAGTTCGTGATCAAGGCCTTCCAGGACGACCCGGAGCGGGAATCCTTCATCTCGCCGTTCATCCAGGCCCCGGGCAGGTTGGTGTTCGTCATCGCCGCCCCCTGGCGCGACGAGGCGGGCGCGCTCAAAGGCGCGGTGATCCAGCAGCAGGCCATTGGTCAGCTTTTCAACGACGTCATCAAACCGGGGACCCACGGGGTCAGCCTCTGGCTCATGGATGCCAAGGGGACCCTGGGGGTGGCCACCGACCAGACCGCCCGGGAAAGCGCCAAGATCTTTTTGGCCTCCGGGGCCCTGCCCCAGGCCATGGCCAAGGGGCTGAAGGCCGCCCAGGAGGGCAAGTTCGGGGCCGGGGGCAGCCTGGTGCAGGGGCTGGGCCTGGAAACGGCCCACCTGTATTGGCGCACCATGGGGGACAGCTTCATCGTGGCGGTGGTGGAAAACACCGCCGGGCTGGGGGCTCAGGGCCAGCGCACCTTGAACCGCTTCGGGGCCATCGCCCTGATCAGCCTGGTGCTGTTGGCCGCGGCGGGCGGCGCCTACACCCTGCTCTATCTGCGCCGGGAAAACCGCATGCTGGAAAAAGCCGCCCTCAGGCGCTACACCGGAACGGTCAGCCACCGGGTGCGCAACAGCCTTTCGGTGATCCGGGGGGTCAACGAGATGTTCCAGCACAAGCTGCCGGGCGACCAGGGCCCCCTGTCCGCAGGCTTGGTCAACGCCGAAACGGCCATCGAGGACATAGAGGACACGGTCAGGGAGTTGGAACGCCTGAGCCAAGGCCAAGTGGATTTGGTATATGATGGACAGGTGGGCAAGGCGAGCATGTACCGCCTGCATCCCGATAAAAAGCAAGGGGGGCAGGGTTGAGTCTCATATTGATAGTGGACGACGAGCCGGGAGTCCTGCAGACCTTCGGGGACTGGCTGGAATCCGACGGATACGAGGTGGCCTCGGCGGGCAGCGCCGAAGAGGCCATGGCCTGGTTCCGTCAGACCAACCGTTTTCCCGACGCGGCGCTGTTGGACATCAAGCTCCCGGGGGCCAACGGCTTCGAGCTGGCCGATTGGCTGTCCAAGGACTTCGACTTCGACAACGTGATTTTTCTCACCGCCTTTTTCTGGGAAGAGGAGACCCGTCAAGAGTTGGTGGCCCGGCGGCGGCCCTATTTTGAAAAGCCCCTCAAGTTCACCCACGAGGTGCTTCCCTTCCTCAGGCGCTACCTAAGCGAAAACCAGGGATAAGGCTTTGCGAACCAGGCATCAGATATTGCTGGTGGACGACGACGACGACACCCGCCAGATCGTGGCCGAGGCCCTGTCCATGGACAACCACGCGGTGACCGAGGCGGGGCGCGGCGACGCGGCCATCGCCCTGCTGGAGAAACGCGGCTTCAACCTGGTCATCACCGACCTGCGCATGCCCGGAGCCAGCGGCGAGGAGCTTCTGGCCTACGTGGAGGAGCACCTGCCCGGCACCCCGGTGATCATCATCACCGGTTACGGCACGGTGGACGTGGCCGTGGAGGCCATGCAGAGGGGGGCCTTCGACTTTCAGCAAAAGCCCCTGAACCTGGAGCACATGCGCCTGACCGTGCGCCGGGCGCTCAACAAGGCCCAGCTCAACTACGCGGTGGACTACCTGCGCCACGAGCAGCCCTACATCTACCACTTGCAGTCCCTGGTGGCCCAGAGCCCGGCCATGCGCCAGGTGCTGGACAAGGTGGCCAGGGTGGCCGAGGCCGACGTCACGGTGTTACTTACCGGCGAGACCGGCACCGGCAAGAGCCTGTTGGCCGGGGCCATACACGCAAACAGCCCCCGCAAGGAGGCCAACATGGTCACCGTGAACTGCGCGGCGCTCACCGAAACCCTTTTGGAAAGCGAGCTGTTCGGCCACGAAAAGGGCGCCTTCACCGGGGCCCACAAGGCCCGGGCGGGCCGCATCCAGCAGGCCCACGGCGGCACCCTGTTCCTGGACGAGGTGGGCGACATGAGCCCGGCCACCCAGGCCAAGACCCTGAGGGCCATCGAGGACAAGGAAGTGCAGCCCATCGGCGGCTCGCGCTCCATCAAGGTGGATGTGCGCATCATAGCCGCCACCAACCTGGACCTGGAGAAGGCTGTGGCCGAGGGCGCCTTCCGGGAGGACCTTTTCTACCGCCTTTCCGTGGCCCCCATCCACATCCCGCCCCTAAGGCGGCGCAAGCAGGACATCCTGCCCCTGGCCGAGATGTTCCGGAAAAAGTTCTGCAAGGAGACCCGCTGCCTGGAACGCGGCTTCTCCTCCGAGGCGGCCGAGGCCATCCAGGCCTATCACTGGCCGGGCAACATCCGCGAGCTGCGCAACTCGGTGGAGCGGGCGGTGCTGTTCGCCGCGGGCCAGGACATCCGGCCCTCGGACCTGAGCCTGAGGCCGCAGGTGCCGGAAAACGGCGACAACGGCAGCCTGCCCACTCTGGACCTGGCCGAACTGGAGCGTCTGGCCGTCGAGGACGCCCTGCGCAATTGCGACTGGGTGCAGAGCCGGGCCGCGGCCATGCTGGGAATCTCGCCTCGGGCCCTGTCCTATAAGCTGGACAAGCTGGGCATCAGCCACCCTGGCCTGGAAGCCCGCCGCCGCCGCTGATCCGCCATTATTACAATTACGTAATTACGATATCGTAACCATCCCCTTTTCGGGGGTGCCCTCCGCCAGTATTTTCAGCCCCGCTCACCACCGGCCCCGATTAGGCCCTATTTTCAATTAACTGTTTTAATTAATCATTTTCCTAAGCCCTAACTATTTTTTAGCTAATTTATCCTTTTTGGGCCTCTTGGCACCATTCTTGTTTATATAAGAGCCAAACTTAAAAGCAAATTGGTCCTTACGAACCCCTATTCCCCAAAACAGGAGGATGACAATGAAGGCCTGGCAAGAAATCAAGAAGCTGATCACGGACGACTCGGGCATCAGTGCTGTGGAATACGCCCTTTTGTTGGCCCTGATCGGGGCGGCCATCGCCACCGCGGCCTACACCCTGGGCACCACGGTCACCACCAAGATCGAAGCGGCCACCACCGCTCTGAACACCTCCGGCAGCTAGGGCAGGCCGGTGGGGAAAAGGCCGAACTTATGTTGGCGCGGGCGGAGAGCAGTGCAATATCCCAGTTGAGCGGACCCAGCTGGGGCCTGCTCCCCGCCTGCCTTTTTTTGCCCTGGCTGGCCCCTCATATGGGGGCCGGCCAGGGCAATCTTCTGGTGATGGCCCTGTTCGGCCTGATCATGGCCAGCTACGACCTGACCAGCCTGCGCATCCCCAACGCGCTCAACGCCCTGGCCGCCTGCTGTGGCCTGGCACTGGCCCTCATGGCCGGGGGATGGTCCGCCCTGCCCCCGGCTCTGGGAGGCGGCCTGGTGGCCTTCGGGCTCATGGCCATTTTCTTTTTCCTGGGCGCGGTGGGCGCGGGCGACGTCAAGGCCCTGGCCGCCCTGGGAATTTTCGTGGGGCCCTGGGGCGCGGTGGAACTATTTCTGTGCACCGTGCTCTGCGGCGGGGCCTTGGCCGTGCTTAGGGTCCTGGTGGCTCGAGGCCCCGGCGGCCTCCGCCAAGGATGGGCCGCGGCCAAGGGCCTGAATATGCCTTACGGCCTAGCTATCTGCGCCGGAGCCCTCTGGCTGGCCCTGTCCAGGGGAGTGTCGTGATGAAGCTGTTCAGGCAAATGCTTTCGGAACGCGCCTCGGTGGCCGTGGAGTTCGCGCTGTTTCTACCGGTGTTCTTGCTGCTGGTTTTCGCGGTGGTGGAGTTGGGCTCGGCCTGGTACGCCAAGCAGATGCTGGTCAACGCCAGCCGCGACGGCGCCCGCATGGCCAGCCTCTTGAACCCCGGCGACATCACCGACACCGACGTGGAAACCCACGTGCAGACCCTGCTCACCCAGGCCGGGTTCCCCGGGAGCTTTACCGTCACCTCCACCGGAGCCGATTACACCTCCGGCGCCCTGGTCTCGGTGCAGGTGGACAGCACCTATCAACTGCCCATGCTGGGGGCTCTGATCCCCGCGTCCCTCAGCGAAGTCAATTTGAGCGCCACTACGGTGATGCGCCATGAGTGAGGTCCGCCATGTCTCGTAAAGGTCCGCTGATTTTTCTGGTCTTGGCCGTGCTTTTGGCCGGGGCCGCCGCCTGGGGGGCCCATTACTGGGTCAAGGCCCAGAGCGCCGGCCGGTCAGGCCAAAAGCTGCAATTGGCTCCGGTGGTGGTGGCCGCGCGGGTGCTGCCCGCCGGGCAACAACTTTCGGCCCAGGACGTAAGCGTCCAGGCCTGGCCGGCGAACGCCCTGCCGCCGGGGCGCTTCGCCCAGCCCAAGCAGGTGCTGGGCCGGGTGCTCAAGGGCCCCATGGTCATGGGCGAGGTGGTGCTGGCGGCCAAGCTGGCCCCCCAGGGCGCGGCGGGCGGTCTCTCGGCGGTGGTGCCGCCGGGATTCCGGGCCATGACCGTAAAGGTGGATGAGGTCATCGGGGTGGGCGGCTTCGTGCAACCCGGCGACAAGGTGGACGTGCTGGTCACCCTGGCCGGGGGCGCCTTCCGCAACGACCCGGTGAGCCGCACCGTCTTGGAAGACATCAACGTGCTCACCGTGGGCGAAAAGATTCAGCGCGACGACAAGGGTCGCGGCCGCACCAACAAGGTCAAGGTGGTCACCCTGCAGCTCAAGCCGGAGCAGGCCGAGCGCCTGGCCCTGGCTTCCAACGAGGGACGGGTGGTGCTGGCTCTGCGCAACCAGTCGGACCGCGAGCCCAACCAGGGCAACGGAGTGAGCCTGTCGGGCCTGGTGCCCCGGGCCGCTCCCAAGGCCCCGGCCGTGGCGGCCGGCCCCGAGCAACCCCAAGGCACGGTGGTGGAAGTTCTCAAGGGGGTCAAGCTCAGCCGTCAGATTCTATAAAGGAGGTCAGGACTGTGTCTGCCCAGGTCCGCTTGTCATATATGTTCCTGGCCTTGTTGTTGGCCGGGTGTTTCGCCTTGGCCGCAGGAAGCGCCACGGCGGCCGAGCCTCGGCGGGAGGTGCTCAAGTTGGGCCATTCCCGCCTGCTCAAGCTGCCGGTGCCCGCCGGGCGGGTGAGCGTGGGCCGGGCCCAGGTGGCCGACGTGGTCATGGTCACCCCCCGCCAGCTCTACCTCAACGCCCTGGGTGTGGGCACCACCAACGTCAGCCTATGGGACCAGCAGGACCGCCTCCTGGAGGTATTCGAGGTGGTGGTGATCCGCGACCTCACCAGCCTCAAGGAGCAGCTATACCAGATCCTGCCCAACGAGCCGGTGGAGGTGCGCGGCCTGGCCGGGTCGGTGGTGCTCTCGGGCCAAGTGTCTTCCCTGGAAGCAAAGAAGCGCGCCGAGGCCCTCACCGAGGCCTACGCCCCCAAGCAGACCACCAGCCTCCTGGAGGTAGGCGGTAACCAGCAGGTCCAGTTGCAGGTGCGCTTCGCCGAGGTGAGCCGCAAGGTGACCAAGCGCATGAACATCAACCTGCGCATCTTGAACCCGCTCACCGGCGACTTCCTCTACACCATGTTGGGAAGCCTCATCACCCCCCAGACCGACGGCACCACGCTCCTGTCGGACAAGGTGAACGCCATGGGCGGCTTCCACTCGGGCCAGACCCAGATCTCGGCCTTTTTGGACATACTCAAGGAAAACGGCCTGGCCAAGATCTTGGCCGAGCCCAACCTGGTGGCGGCCAGCGGCCAACAGGCCGACTTCCTGGCCGGCGGCGAGTTCCCCATCCCGGTGCCCCAGCGCGAGAACATCACCATCACCTACAAGAAGTTCGGCGTGCAGCTGGGCTTCTTGCCCGAGGTGCGCCCCGGCAAGCGCATCCGCCTTACCGTGGCCCCGGAGGTCAGCGAGTTGGACTGGTCCACCGCCGTGGTGGTGCAAGGCTTCACCGTGCCGGGTCTGACCACCCGTAAGGCCAAGACCCAGTTGGAGCTGGCCGACGGCCAAAGCTTCGCCATCGCCGGGCTGTTCCGCGACGACATCACCCAGTCGGTGAGCAAGTTCCCGGTGCTGGGCGACCTGCCCATCCTGGGGGCCTTGTTCCGCAGCACCGAGTTCAAGAAGAACAAGACCGAACTGCTCATCGTGGTAACTCCGCGCATCGTGCGGCCGGGCCAGGAGCGCCTGGGGCCCAACCCGGTAACCACTTTCAGCGATCCGGACGATTTCGCATTTTTCATGCTGGGCAAGCTGGCCACCCCCAAGGCGGCCAGCCCCCAGGGTCCGCCACTTTCCCCTCAGGAGTTGGAGGGCCGATTTGGACACGACTTGGCTTGGTAAGCTTGGCAGGCTGCTCAAGGGGGAGCGGGCCGGCGTAGCCACCGTGGCTGCCATCATGCTCACGGTAATGGTGGGCATGGTAGGGGCGGTGGTGGATCTGGGGCTCCTGTACGCCACCAAGAACGAGCTGCAAAACGCGGCCGACGCCGCCGCCCTGGCCGGGGCGACCACCCTGGTCACCTATGACCAGGACCGTAATATAACCGCCCAGCCCGACGTGGCCATAACCACGGCCCAGCAAGTGGCCCTGGCCAACCAGGCCATGGGGGTCAACCTGCAACTGCGCCTGGAGGACATCACCCTGGGGCTGTGGGTGGAGCCGGACAAGGACTTCGACCCCGACCACATCGGCCCCAGCAGTGACCCCAACTACCTTAGCGCCTGCCGGGTGGTGGTCAGGCGCGACAACCTCGCCAACTCGCCGGTAAACACCATTTTCGCCGGCGCGGTTGGCTTCAGCGTGGTCAACGTCACCGCGCTGTCCACCGCCCATTTGGGTTATGCCGGTTCGGTGGGCGACGGCATGGTGGACCTTCCCATCGCGGTCAAGGAAGAAGCCCTCAATCCGGGCAACGGCCCCATCTGCGGCAGCGCCCTCACCTTCCGCAACGAGAGCAGCGAAAACGGCGAATGGACCACCTTCTTCACCGCGCCGTCCAACGACGTGGCGGTGGATAGATATGTTACGGGAGAATTGACCGTGCCCGCCCTGGAGGTGGGAGACACGGTGAACGTCACCAACGGTACCCTGAGCCAGAACACCTTCAACGACCTTACTGATCGTTTTCAGGCTAACGGTACGGACCTGGACGGTGACGGGAACGCCGACGCCTGGCAGGTACTGCTTCCGGTGATCTCCGAGGGCGGCGGGGGCGCCAGCACCGCCAGCATCGCGGGCTTCGCCCACATGATAATCACCGAAGTGCGCGACGCTCCCTACAAGGAAATCACCGCCGTGTTGCAGTGTGGCCTGGTGGTGCCCAACAGCACCACCGGCGGCGGCAACTTCGGCAGCAGGGCGACCACGCCCAAGCTGGTGGAATAAGAAAGAGGACCCATGCGGCCTGCCCAAGCCCATAGCCCCCAGCGATTCCCCAGCCTGGCCCGCCTGTGGCACGGCCAAAGCGGGGCCATGGCGGCCTTGGCGGCATTCATGCTCACCGCCCTGGTGGGCCTCACCGGCGCGGCGGTGGATATGGGCCTGCTCTACTCCACCAAGGGCGAGCTGCAAAACGCGGCCGACGCCGCCGCCCTGGCCGGGGCGGCCACCATGGTTTCCTTCGGCGAGAACGGCGAAATCTCGGTGCAGCCCATCTCCGCCGTGACCACCGCCCAGCAGGTGTCGCTTGCCAACCAAGCCCACGGGGTAAACCTGTCCCTGCGCGCCGATGACGCGGTGATCGGCTATTGGGACACCGCCGCGGAAGCCTTCGATCCCGGCCTTACCGGCAGCAGCGACCCCAACGACATTACCGGTTTCCGGGCCACGGTGCGCCGCGACGAACTGGCCAACGGGCCGGTCAACACCTTTTTCGCCGGGCTGGTTGGTTTTAGCTCGGTGGGGCTCCAGGCCACCTCCACCGCCTTCCTGGGCTGGGCGGGCCTGGCCGACGCCGCGGCGGTGAATTTGCCCCTGGCCATCCACGCCTCGGCCCTTACCGAAGCAGGCAGCCCCAACTGCGGAGCCGAACTGCTGTTCAACAACGAAAACGACGAAACCGCCGAGTGGACCAGCTTCTTCACCTGGCCCACCAACGACGTGACCGTGCGCAACTACGTGGACGGCGGGCTAACCACCCCTGAATTGAAGGTGGGCGACAGCCTGAACGTGATCAACGGTAATCTAAGCACCGCCACCATGACCGCTTTGGCGGACCGTTTCCAATCGCAAGGCACAGACACCGACGGCGACGGAGCGGCCGACTACTGGGAGGTGCTGGTGCCGGTGGTGGAGCCGGGCAGCACCTCAACCGTGTCCACGGTGAAGGGTTTCGCCCATTTGGTGATGACCGAGGCCGACTCGAGCAAGGTGAGCTTTTACCTGCAGTGCGATCGCGCGCTGATCGGCAGCAACAGCGGGGGAGGAAACTACGGCACCAGAGCCACGGTGCCAAGTTTGATTCAGTAGGAGAAGGTCCGTGAGCAATAACGATCCCCAGATTTTGGCATATCACCTCACCCGCCAGGGAGGCGAACGCCTGCGCCAATTGGTGGCGGGCGCGCCCCAGGCCAAACTCCTCGGTATGGAATCGGCGGTGGAGGAGTTCGAGCGCAAGGCCCTGCAACTGCAACCAGAGGTGCTCTTGGTGGAGTTCGACCCCGAGGAGGCGGGCCTGAGCGAGCTGTTGGCCCGCCTGCGCCGGGGGGCGCACCGAGCCTCCCTGGTGGCCTGGTCCCACAACCTCAGCTCCGAGTCGATCCTTTTGGCCATGCGCCTGGGGGTGCGCGAGTATCTGCCCAGCCAGGCCGACGGGCCCGCCTTTGCCGATGCCCTGCAACGGCTGATGGCTTCCAGCGCGCCCAGCGACCAGCAGGGCACCCTGCTGGGAGTGATGGGGGTAAAGGGCGGGGTGGGGGCCAGCTCCCTGGCGCTCAGCCTGGCCTGGGTGGCCAGCCAGAGCATGGGAGCGCGGGTGGCCCTGGTGGACCTGGACCTGGCTGGCGGCGACCTGGCCGCCCTGCTGGACATAGAGCCCACCCGCAGCATGCTGCACGTGGTGGAGGAGTTCGAGCGCCTGGACAGCCTGCTCATGGACAGCCTGATGGTGGACGTCGCGCCGGGCCTGCGCCTTTTGGCCTCGCCGGGGGACGCGGTGGCCGCCGAGGAGATCAAGGGCCCCCACGTGGAGCGGTCCCTGGAGCTGGCCTTGAGCGAGCACGCCCTGGTGGTGGCCGATCTTCCGTCGCGGGTGGACGAGGCCAGCCTGGCCGCCCTGGACAAGGCCAAGCTGCTCTTGCTGGTCACCGAGCCCACCGTGCTGGGGCTCAAGGCCGCCCGCAGGGCCATGGAACTTTGCCACAACCTGGGCCGGGAAAAGGACGATGTGGCCCTGGTGATCAACCGCCACGGGGCCAAACAGTGCCTGTCCGCCAAGGAGGTGGCCCGGGTGCTCAAGCTCGACCCTCTGGCCGTGCTGCCCAACGAAAGCCCGGTGCTCATGGCCGCGGCCAACGCGGGCAGGCCGCCGGTGCGCGACTGGCCTCGCTCCAAGTGGAGCAAGTCGGTGGCCGCCCTGGCCAAGGAGCTGTTCAGCGGCAACGGAGACGGCAAATGAGCCTCAGGGCGAGATTGGGAGGGGCGTCCCCCGCCGCTCAACTGCGCGGCGACAGCGGGCGCGACATCCAGCGGGACATGGCCCTGCAGGAGATGAAGGCCCGCATCCACTACAAGGTCATCGAGTCCCTGGACCTGTCGGTGCTCACCAGCACCCAGGACGGCCAGGCAAACGCGGAGTTGGAGGAGGCCATCCGCATGGTTGTGGAGGCCGAGCCGGAGCCCATGACCCTGCCCGAGCGCGAGGCCCTGGCCAAGGAGATAAAAAACGAGGTCATGGGCCTGGGCCCCCTGGAGCCTCTGTTGGCCGACGACAGCATCACCGAGATTTTGGTCAACGGCTACAGCAAGGTCTACGTGGAGCGGGGAGGCCGTTTGGAGCGCATCCCGGTGCGCTTCCGCAACGACGAGCACCTGCTCAAGATCATCGACAAGATCGCCAGCGGGGTGGGCCGGCGCATCGACGAGTCCAGCCCCATGGTGGACGCCCGTCTGGCCGACGGCAGCCGCGTCAACGCGGTGATCCCTCCCCTGGCCCTTGACGGCCCGGCGCTCTCCATACGTAAGTTCGCCCGGGACCCCCTCAAGGTGGACGACCTGGTGCGCTTGGGCTCCTTCAGCGCCCAGACCGCCAAGTTTTTGGAGGCCTCGGTCAAGGCCAAGCTGAACATGCTCATCTCCGGCGGCACCGGCACCGGCAAGACCACCCTGCTCAATGTGCTCAGTTCCTTCATCCCCCACCGCGATCGCATCGTGACCATAGAGGACTCGGCCGAGCTGCAAATGCAGCAGGAGCACGTGGTGCGCCTGGAGACCCGCCCGCCCAACATCGAGGGCCTGGGCGAGGTGGCCATGCGCGACCTGGTCAAGAACGCCCTGCGCATGCGGCCCGACCGCATCGTGGTGGGCGAGGTGCGCGGCGGCGAGGCCCTGGACATGATGCAGGCCATGAACACCGGCCACGACGGCAGCCTGACCACGGTGCACGCCAACAGCGCCCGCGACGCCATCAGCCGTCTGGAGACCATGATCTCCATGGCCGGGCTGGAAATACCCGACAAGGCCATCCGCCAGCAGATCGCCAGCGCCATACAGATCGTCATCCAGGTGAGCCGCCTGGCCGACGGCTCCCGGCGGGTGACCAGCGTGCAGGAGCTGACCGGCATGGAGGGCGACACCCTGACCATGCAGGAGATCTTCCGCTTCCAGCAGACCGGCGTGGACGAGCGCGGCCGGGTGGTGGGCCATTTCGGGCCCACCGGCATTCGGCCCCGTTGGAGCGACCGCATCGCCGCCTACGGCATCGACCTGGAGGCCGACCTGTTCGGCGGCGGCGACCCGTTAAGGGGCGGGCTATGATCTGGGGACTCACCGCGCTTATCTTCCTGGCCCTGCTGGGGGCGGCCTGGGCGCTCTACAACCTGCTGTTCGCCGGGCAGGCGGCCCGGGCGGCGGCCATCGAGCGACGCCTTTCCACCCTGGCCCCCGGCGACGCGGTAATGGAGCAGGCCATACAGAGCTATTTCCGCGACCGCTCCTACTCCACCATCCCCTACCTCAACCGCCTGCTGGGGCATTTGCCCAACATCTCCGACCTGGAGTTGCTCATCCACCAGGCGGGCTCGCCCTGCAACTTGGGCACCCTGGTCCTGATGAGCGGGGTGTTGGCCAGCCTTGGCTTTTTGGGGGGGCTGCTGGAGAGCGGCCTGACCACGGGCCTTATCCTGGCCGTGGGCTGCGGGGTGCTACCCCTGATGTGGCTGCGCTTTTTGCGCAAGCGCCGCTTGGCCGCCTTTGAGGAGCAGTTCGTGGAGGCGGTGGACCTGATGGCCAGGGCGCTCAGGGCCGGGCACTCCTTTGGCTCGGGGCTAAAGATGGCCTCCCAGGAGCTGGAGGACCCGGTGGCCGAGGAGTTGGCCCGCACCTTTGAGGACTACTCCTTCGGCAAGGGCCTGGACGACGCCCTGAGGGACCTCACCCGGCGGGTTGGTTTACAGGACGTCAAGTTCTTCGCCACCGCCGTGGCCTTGCAGCGGGAGATCGGCGGAAACCTCACCGAGATTCTGGACAACATCGGCCACATCACCAGGGCCCGCTTCGCCCTGCTGCGCCAGGTGAAGGCCCTTTCGGCCGAGGGGCGCATCAGCGCCTACATCCTGTGCCTCATGGCTCCGGGTCTTTTGGGGGCCCTGTGGTTCCTTAGCCCCAACTACCTGGGCATTTTGTTCGAGCACCCCATGGGCAAAACCTTGCTGATGGTGGGCGGCTGTTTTCAGGGGCTGGGCATTTTGGTCATCCGCAAACTCATCAACCTGAAGGTGTGAGATGAATATCCTAAACGCCCTTGGCGCCGACTCATCTCTGTGGCTGATCGGCCTGGCCTTCGGCCTGGCGGTGTTGCTGGCCGCGGTGGCCCTGGCCTCCCTCCTGGTGAAGCGGGATAAAAGCCTGCAACGCCGCCTGCGGCAACTTGGCGGCCAGACGGCCGTGTCCGGCGATGGCGAAAAGCCCCTGAACGAGCGGATAAAAAAGTTTGTGTTCCGGCTACTCAACCATCTGGCCAAGCCGGCCAAGCCCCGCCAAAACTGGCAGGAGAACGACCTCAGGGCCAAGCTTCTGCAAGGCGGTTTCTACTCCCCCACCGCGGTGAACACTTTCCTGGGCATCAAGGTGGCCATGCTCATCATCTACCCCCTCTTATTGCTCCTCAGCCCTATCCCCGGCCGCCTGACCACCCTGCAACTGATCCTGGCCGTGGTGGGCTCGGCCACCCTGGGCTTCTTTTTGCCCCAGTTCATTCTGGAACGGCGCATCCGCGCCCGGCGCAAGGCCATCAGCCGGGAGTTGCCCGACGTGCTGGACCTGTTGGTCATCTCGGTGGAGGCGGGCCTGGGCCTGGACCAGGCCATCAGTCGGGTGTCCCAGGAGGTGAAGGTATCCTGCCCGGTGCTGGGCGGGGAGTTCACCCTGGTTTCCTTGGAGCTCAGGGCGGGCATCCCCCGCCAGATGGCGCTCAAGAACCTGGCCCACCGCTGCGGGGTGGATGGCGTGGGCGGTCTGGTGACCATGCTCATCCAGGCCGACCGTTTCGGGGTCAGCGTGGGGCGCTCGCTTCGGGTTCACTCGGACTCGGTGCGCACCCAGCGGCGCCAGCAGGCGGAGGAGGCCGCGGCCAAGATACCCCTCAAGCTGCTGTTCCCGGTTTTGTTCATGATATTCCCCGCCATCATGGTGGTCATGGCCGGCCCGGCGGTTATCCGCGTCAGCCAGAACCTGATGCACTAAGGAGAGGCTAGACCATGCCTAAACGACAACCGGTTTTATTCGCGGCGGCCCTGCTGGCCGGTCTGGGCCTGATCCTGTTGGGCGGCTGCGCCGGCAGCCAGCAAAACAACGCACGCTGGCTGCAACGCGGCGAGGCCGAGGCCCTGCTGGCGGCCCATTCGGCCACGCCGGAAAAAAATCCCGACCCCGACCGCATTCCCGCCACGGCAAGCGAAATGGAGGCCCAAGGCGACATCATGGCCTCCCAGGGCTCCATCTACAACGCCATGAACAACTATCGCCTGGCCCTGAAGGAGGCCAAGGGCCCCAGCCGCCAGCGCCTGGAAGGCAAGTTGGCCGGGCTGGACCTGCGCATGGGCCGCTACGAAGACGCCCAAAAGACCTTCGCCCGCCTCTGCGCCCTGCAGCCGGGCAACGCAGTGTTCTGGCAGGGCCAGGGCCTGTGCCAGATGGGCCTGGGCGATCTGGCCGGGGCGGAAAAATCCCTGACCCGCGCGGTGAGCCTGGACCCCTCCCTGTGGCGGGCCCAAAACCTCTTGGGCGTGATCCACAACCGCCGGAGCCAGCCCCGCCAGGCCATGAACGCCTTCCGCGCCGCCTTGCAATCGCGCCCCAACAACCCGGCCCTGTACAACAACCTGGCCCTGGCCCAGGCCATGGCCGGGGACCTGCGCGGCTCCGAGGCCAGCCTGCGCCGGGCCTTGGCCCTGGACCCGGAGCACAGCTTGTCGGCCAACAACCTGGGGCTCTTGCTGGCCCGCCAGGGGCGCGAAGACGAGGCCTTCCAGGTCTTCGCCCGCTCCCAGGGCGTGGCCAAGGCCCACAACAACATGGGGGTGATCCTGGCCTGGCAGGGACGCACCATACAGGCCCAGCAGCAGTTCCGTATGGCGGTGCAGACGCTGCCCCGCTACTACCCCCTGGCCAACCGACACCTCCAACAGCTTGGGGTGCAAAAGGCCCAGCCGGTTAGCCGCCTGGCGTCCCAGCCCATGACCCCCCTGTCCGAACGCGCCTACACCCAAAAGGCGGTCCCCCGCCCATCCAATAGCTATGCTCAGGCCAAGCCCGCGCCCAAAGCGGTGGCCAAGGCCAAGCCGGTGGCCGCCCCTAGTAGCCTAAAGGCGGCTCCCCAGGCGACCGCCCCGGCGGCCATGCAGGCAGCCAAGCCATCCGTCCAGCGGCCCCAGGGCGCCAAGCCGGTGGCCCTGGCCAAGCCCAAGCCCCAGGCCAAGCCCGCGCCCTTGAGCAAACAGCAGCGCATGGCCCAGCAAGCCGCCGAGGCCAAGGCCGAGGCCAAGGCCAAGGCTGAGGCTCAAGCCAAAGCTCAAGCCGAAGCGCAGGCCAAGGCCAAAAAGGCTGAAGCCGAGGCTAAGGCTAAGGCTAAGGCTCAAGCCGCCAAGACAGCGCCCGAGAGCCAGGCCCCGCCCGCAGCGGCTCCGGTCAAGCCGACGGCCAACGCCGTGGTTAGCGCGGCCAAACCCACCGCTCCGGCCAAGACGGACGGCAAGGCCCAGGGCCTGTGGATGCGGGCCGACGGCTCGTTGAGCTACGGCCCCATGCCCGAGGGCGGCAAGCCCTTCGGCGTGGTCTACGGATCTGCTGACTGATGAAATGAGAGCCCCCCGTAGCGGACCCCAAGGCGCATGGGCCCGCTACGGGGAGCGTTGGAGGGCTTTTTAGAACTCGGCCCGCAAGCCGATGAACCCGCTGAGGCCCAGGGTGCTGTAGTCGGCGATCTCCACGTAATCCTCGTCGAACAGGTTGACCACGTTGCCGTAGACGCTGAGCCACTTGGTGAGCTTGTAGGTGGCCGCGGCGTTCACGGTGATGTAGGAGTCCACCTCGCCGGTGTTGGCCGCGTCGGTGTAGCGGTCACCCACGTACAATCCCCACACCCGAATATTCAGGCGGTCCCCGAACAGGGGCAGGCGCACGCCCAGGGTGCCCTTGTCGCGGGGGTTGTAGGCCAGGTCCTTGTCGGTGCTCTGATCCTGGGCGTCGGTGTAGGTCCAGGAGAAGTCCACCGCCAGCCAGGACAGCAGGTGGGCCTTGGCGTAGAACTCCAGGCCCTGGCTCTTTACCTCGTCCAGGTTCTGGTAGGTCCAGGTGTTCATGTCGAAGGTTATCAGGTCGTCGGTCTGGATGTTGAAGTAGGTCAGGCCCAGCTCGATGCGCTTGTTCCACAACAGTTGCACCACGCCCAGGTCCCAGCCCTTGCTCTTCTCCGGGTCCAGGTCCTTGTCGCCGTAGGGGCTGTAGAGCTGATACAGGCTGGGGGCCTTGAAGCCGGTGCCGTAGGTGCCCTTGAAGGTGGTGCCGGTGGCCGCCAGGCTGTAGGAGGCGCCCACCCGCCAGGTGGTGTGGCCGCCGAAGTCGTCGTGGTGGTCGTTGCGCACGCCGCCCAGGAGGTAGAGCCCCTCCAGCACCTTGAGCTGGTCTTGCAGGTAGAAGCTAAGGGTGTCCACGCTCTGCTGGCCCAGGCTGTCCCAGGTGGTGCTGTACTCGCCCTGCTCCTGCTGCCAGTTCACCCCCAGGGTGACGGTGTTGATGTCCTTGTAGAGCAGGTTGTGCCGCCACTGGGCGGTGGTCAGGTAGGACTTGTAGGTGGAGTCGTCGCTGTAGTCGTGGTCCACCGAGCCGTAGGAGAAAGTCAGCTTGTGGTTCCACCAGGCAAGGGGCGAGTTGGTCAGGCCCACGATGCCGGTGTAGGACTCGGTCTTCACGTTGTCGGCGGTGTCGGCGTACTTGCCGTTCACGTAGCCGTCGTAGTCCGTGTCGGCCTTGTTGTAGTAGCCGATGAAAAAGACCTCGGTGTTGTCGTTGACGTCAAAGCCGAAGCGCCCGTTGAGCTGATAGGCGCTGTAGGGGTCGTCCTCGCTGCCGTCTTTCACCTTGGACACGCCGTCGGTGCTGATGCCGCCGCCGGAGAGCATGAAGTTGAAGCGGTCTATCTTGCCCTGGGTGCCGGCGGTGCCCTGCCAGGTGCCGTAGGAGCCGTACCCGGCCGAGGCCCAGCCGCTGGGCGCACCCTGGCCGCGCTTGGTGATTATGTTGACCACGCCGGCCATGGCGTCGGAGCCGTAAAGGGTGGACTGGGGACCCTGCACCACCTCGATCTGGGAGATGCCGCCGGTGAGCAGGTTGGCCATGTCCATGGACCCGCTGGTGCTGATGGGATCGCCCAGGCGCACCCCGTCCAGCATGAGCATGGTCTGCCCGGCCTGAGTGCCGCGCATGGTGAGGCTGGAAACTCCGCCGAAGGGCCCGTTGCTGCGAATGTACACGCCGGGCACGTCGCGCAGGGCGTCCATCAGGCTCCACTGGGCCTTTTCCTTGATCTCCTGGTCGGTCACCACAAAGGTGGTGGAGGGGACTTTGTTGATGTCTTCCTCGGTCATGGTGGCGGTGACCACCATCTCGCCTTGGTGCACCGCCTTGGCCTTGCCTTTTTCCTCGGCGGCGGTTTCCGCGGCCCAAACAGGTACGGCCTGAGCGGCCATCAGGGCCAGCCCGGCCAAAATAACCAGCGACTTCCTCATTAAATTCCTCCCTCGAGGTTGCGGAGCTGGATGGGTCTTCCGGCTTGGGGCTTCCTACCGGCCCGCCTTCCCATCGCGCCTCGCGCGACAGTGGCTGGTTTGGGCTTTCGTTCCCCTCACGGCTGCGGGGCAGCGGGCGAGTCTCACGCCACTTCCACGCATCCAGTCCGATATGCCGGGAGGCGTCTGCCTCCCACTTTGCCCCGGTAGCCATCCGGGGCTGACCATAAAAAAACCCCCGTTCCTTGCGGAACGGGGGGACTGCACCCAGTTTGCTTGATCTCCCCAGCCGAAGCCGGGCGGCCCATGATGGCCGCCAACACCGATCGCCGCCGGTATGGACTTCGGTGGAAACGGTAGGTCTTCTGGCTCCCGGATCATCCTCGGGCCGCGCCTTCCCACCGTCCTCATGAACGGCAGTGACTTGTGGCAGCCTTTGTCCCCGGTTACAGCGGCGGGACCGCGACGGTATCGCACCGTCTTCCCTATTAAGCCTCGCGGCGCCGTTTCCTCTATGTTGCCTTATCTCCTACGCCAGAGTTCCCGCCTCGTCAAGCTTATTCTCGGGCCGCCACCGGATCGAGCAAACCTTCCAGGTTCAGGTGCTGCTCCAACAGGTCGGCCAGCAGATCGAACTGCTTCTCGCGAAAGACGGCGTAATCATCGGCCTGTTCCGGGGCCGCGCCCCCCCTGGCCCAGGCCAGCAGTGATGCGCGCAAATCGTCGTTGTCCAGCACCCCGTGCAAATAGGTGCCCACCACCCGGCCGTCCGGGCTCACCTGCCCCTCGTCCTGGTCGGCTCCCTGCCCTAGCACCTGGGTCAGGCGGAAGGCGGGGCGGCCGGTCCCCCGGGCCTGGGTGCGGCCCATGTGGATTTCGTAGCCGGTGACCTCGCCATCCACCGCAAAGGGCAGCCCCTCTCCACAGGCGGCCCGCACCCGGGTGGTGGTCTTGTCCCCGGCCATGACCGTGGACACGGGCAGCAGCCCCAGGCCCTGTTCCGCGCCGGGCGGCCCCTCCACCCCCTGGGGATCGGCGATCTCCCGGCCCAGAAGCTGGTAGCCGCCGCACAGGCCCAGCACCTTGCCTCCCAGCTTGTGGAAGGCTTTGACCGCCTCGAACAGCCCGCTGTGGTGCAGGCGCTTGAGCGCGGCCAGGGTGTTCTTGGTGCCCGGCAAAACAAGGAGGTCCAGCCCGGCCAGCTCCTCGGGGCGCTCCAGCCAGGAAAGCTCCACCCCCTCGGCGGCAGCCAAGGCGTCGAAATCGGTGTAATTACTGATGTGGCTCAGGCGGACCACTCCCACCCTCACCGAACCGGCCCGCCCGTGCAACTCGCCCCGCTCCAGGGCCACCCCGTCCTCCTGGGGCAACAGGATGTGCTCGAAGCGCGGCACCAGGCCCAAGACCGGCACCCCGCCCTTGTTGGCGATGTATTCCATTCCGTCGCTGAACAGGGAGGCGTCGCCGCGGAACTTGTTGATGATCACCCCGGCCATCATCTTGCGTTCGGAGGGAGTCATCAGCCTGAGGGTGCCCAGCACCTGGGCGAAGACCCCGCCGGTGTCGATGTCCGCCGCCAAGATCACCTTGGCCCCGGCCCGGCGGGCCATGGGCAAGTTCACCAGGTCGTGGCGCTTCAGGTTCACCTCGGCGCAGGAGCCCGCGCCCTCCAGGATCACCATCTGGTGCCTGGCGTTCAGGCGGCGGAAAGCGGCCATGACCGTCCTGGTGAGGCGCGGCTTGAGTTTGTAATAGTCGATCCCGGCCATGTTGCCCAGAGGGCGGCCCATGAGCACTATCTGAGCGGATGCCTCCCCGCCGGGCTTGATCAGGATGGGGTTCATGTCCACCGAGGGCTCCAGGCCCGCGGCCTGGGCCTGGGCCACCTGGGCCCGGCCGATCTCGTGGCCCTGGGGGGTGATGCCCGAGTTCAGGGCCATGTTCTGGGCCTTGAAGGGGGCCACGTCGATGCCCCGGCGCTTGAACACCCGGCACAGGCCCATGACCAGGACACTCTTGCCCACGTGGCTGCCGGTGCCGGCCACCATGATGGGGCGGTATTTTAGAGTTGGCTTCATGCCGGCGCAGGCGATCGGATCATCACCGTCCCTGGGAATCGGGCGAACCGAGCTTCAACTCGATCAGTTCCCCCTTGTCCAGGTCGTAGCGTTTTTGCAGGGCCTTGGGGTCCAGGCCGAGGAGCAGCCAGCCCAGGCTCTTGTTCTGGTAGTTCAAGGTAAAGGCCACCAGCAACTCACCCCAGCTTCCCTTTTGGTCCTGGTTCTGGTGAAAAACGTGCAGCACCCGGTGGCCGGCCTCGCGGCTGCCCTCGAAGGATATGTGGCCGTAGCTGGCCCCCGCCTTTTGAGCCTCTCCCCCCCTGGGGTAGTAGGAGTCCAGCACCTTCTTTTCGTTGTCCAGCACCACCACCCCGGTGTAGGGCAGGGCCCCGTCGCCGGCGGCGGCGAAGAAGCGGCGCAACATCTCTTGACCCCGGTCCAGCTTGCCCTGGGCCAGGTCCTCGGCCAACAGGGAGCCCAGCAGCTGGCGGTCGCGCACCAGTTTTTCGCGGAACTCGCTGTGCAGGGCCGTTTCCTGGCGCATACTGCTGGAAAGGTATGGATAGGCTATCAGGCCCCCGGCGCAAAGGATCAGGGCGACCAGGGCGGCGATGAGCCAGCCGCGCAAATGGCGGATGTTGTGTTTGAGGCGCTCCACCGCGGTAACGTCGCGCCCCACCAGCAGCATGCCCCTGAATTCCTGCTGGGCGTCGTGCAGGGCGCTCAGGCTCAGGGACACGTAGCGGGGGCCCTGCTGGGGATGGCGGCAGCAGACCACCTGCTCGTGACAGGTTTGACCGCCCCGGACCCCTCCGGCCAGCTCGCGCACCTGCTGCCCCTCCTCAAAAAGCTCCTCCACCGGCCGGTGGCCCATCTGGCGCCAATCCCGGCCGTAGAGTTCGCAGGCCGCCCGGTTCAGGGCGGTCACCTTGCCGGTATGATCGGTGAGCACCACCGCGTCGGGCAGCATGTCGCAGAATTCCTTGAGCCCGAAAAGCTGGTTGCTGGCGGCGTCCAGGCGCTGGGCCAAGACTTGAGCCATGTTTTTACCCAGCTGGGGGAACTCCTGCAAAAAACGCCCTATGTCCTGGCGGGGCACGCACAGGGCCTTGCCCTGAAGACGGGCCCGAATGGTGGCGGTGCGCTTGTCCCCCATCAGGAAGGACATCTCGCCGAACACCGCGCCGGGCTCGGCCAGAATGGCGATCACCTGGTCGCCCTTTAGCACGTCCAGCTCGCCCTCCACCAAAACGTAGAGGTCCTGGGACTCATCACCCTCCAGGAAAAGGGTCTGCCCCTGGTGGAAGGAGATTAGGTAACGCCCCAGCCTGGGGTCGCTTTCGTACGCCTCGATCATGCCACGCTCTTTCGCCTCGGCAAGGGGCCGGGGCATCCGAAAAACAGGAACGCGGGGCTCAGGCCGCCGTTATCTGCTTAGCTTAACTCCGGGAGCAGCCCAAGACAAGGCCGGTGCGGCCAAGGCGGGCATGGGCATAAAAGTGGGCGGGCCCGTCACTCCAAAAGAGGAGCCGAGCCCGCCCGATGGGAGAGGTAGGCCTATTGACCGTAGAAGTCGCTGAACACCTTGGGCGCCTTGCGCGGCGGGGCCTTGGGATTTTCGGCGGGCACGCCCAGGGGGATGATGCCCGCCACATCCAGGCCCTCGGGCGAGCCCAGGGCCTGGGCCATTTTCAGGGGGTCGAAGAAGGTGAGCCACAGGCTGCCCAGCCCCTGCCCGGTGGCGGCAAGCATGAGGTTTTGCACCGCCGCCGCCGCCGCCGCCATGGCCCCGCGGCTCTGGTTGAAAAAGGAGCCCAGACCCGCCTTCTTGGGGTCGAAGAGCACGGCCACGTAAACCGGGGCCTGGTCCAGGAAGTCGAAGCTGTATTTGCCCACCCAGCCGGGGCCGCCGCCGTCGATGACCGCCTGTTTGGTGGCCTGGCACAGCTGTTTGACCTTGGCCTTGGCCTCGGCGCCGCGGATGACCACGAAGGACCAGGGCTGTTGGTGCAGGGGGCTGGGGGCCCACACCGCCGCCTCAATGAGGGAGTTGACCTGCTCGTCGCTCACCGGCGTGGACTCGAAGGCCCGCACGCTGCGCCGTAGTTGGATTGCTTGCAATAATTCCATGGCTTGTCTCCCGGTGCGCCGTTTCTCAGGCGGTTTTTTCCTTTTCCTGGCGGCGGCGCTCCTCGTCGCGGATCTCGCGCCTGAGCAGCTTGCCCACCTTGGATTTGGGCAGCATATCACGGAACTCTATGTAGGAAGGCACCTTGTAACCGGCCAGGCGGTCGCGGCAGAAGCGGATAAGCTCGGTGGCCCCCACCCCCTTGGCGTCCTCCTTCATCACCACGATGGCCTTGATGCGCTCGCCCACTTTGGGGTCGGGCACCCCCACCACGCAGGCCCCCACCACCACGGGGTGGTCCTGGAGCACCGCCTCGATCTCCGAGGCGCTGACCCGGTAGCCCTTGTGCTTGAGAATGTCGGCCGAGCGCTCCACGTAGTAGATCTGGCCGTCCTCGCCCTGCTTCACGAAGTCTCCGGTGCGGTAGTAGATCTCGCCCCTGAGGGCCACGAAGGCGGCGGCGGTCTCCTCGGGCTTGTTGAGATACTCCTTCATGGCGTGGTCGCTGGTTACCAACAGCTCGCCCAATTCGCCGGGGGTGGAGATCTCCAGGGTGTCGGGCTCCACCAGCAGCACCCGGCGGCTGGTAAGCGGCACCCCGATGCTCATTTGAGGCGGCTCCCCGGCGTCGATGCGGCTGTAGGTCACATGGCCCGCCTCGGTGGAGCCGTAGACCTGGTAGATGGGCGAGCCCACCCGCTCCTTCCAGCGGGCCAGCACCTCCCGGGGCAGCACGTCACCGCCGCAGTAGCAGTAGGTCAGGGAGCTGATGTCGTAGAAATGCTGGCGGTCGTTTTCCAGAATCATGCGGTACAGGGCGGGCACCCCCAGCATCCAGCGCACCTTGTAGCGCTGGATGGCGTCCAGGATGGCGTCCACGTGGGGCTGGGGCATGAGCACCGTGGTGTTGCCCTGGTTCAGCCCCAGGGCCATCAGCAGGCCCAGGGCCATGATGTGGAACAGGGGGTTGATGGCGATGTAGGTGTCCCGGCCCGGCCTGACGTGGCCCTCCAGAACGTCGTGCATCACGTCGGCCACGTAGGAGCAGTGGCCCCAGTGGTTGCCCGGCACTCCCTTGGGGAAGCCGGTGGTACCGCCGGTGTAGAGAATGTAGGAGAGGTCTTTCACCGGGTCCAGCTCCACCGCCGGGGGGCGGGGCGGGGCGGCCAGGATTTTCTTGAACCACACCGTCTCCGGCCCGCCCTTCACCGTGCCGGTGGGGGCCTTGTCGAACATGGCGGCCACCAAACGCTTAAATGGCGATACCATATCCAGCAGGCTGGTGACGATAACCAGCTCCAGGCCGCTGCCCTCCAGGATTTCGGCCACGTAGCCGTAGTTGGTGTCGTGGCAGATGATGGCCTTGGCCTTGGAGTCCGCCACCATGTAGGCGATCTCGTGGCTGGTGTAGATGGGCGAGACCAGCACCACCACCGCCCCGATCTTCTGGGTAGCCAGCCAGGCGATGACCAGTTGGGGGCTGTTGCTGAGGTAGAGCAGCACCCGGTCGCCCCGGCCGATGCCCCGCTGGGCCAGGCCCGTGGCGAAGCGATCCACCATGTCTTTCAGCTTGGCGTAGGTAAAGCGCTGTCCCAGGAAGATGAGCGCCGCGTTGTGGGGGAACTTGGCCGCGGCCTGCTCGAAGCGGGTGTAGGTGAATTCCGGTTGGATTGACATAACTTAGGCCCCGAAATAGGCCGACTTGACGTCGGGGTTGTTCATCAAATCGTCCTTGTCCCCTTCGACCACCGCCGAGCCGTTTTCCAGGATGTAGCCGTAGTCGATGATGGGCATGATGGGCCGTGCGTACTGCTCGGCCACGATGATGGCCACTCCCCGCTCCTCGGCGATCTCCTTGATGGACTTGGCCAGCCAGTACTGGATGGCCGGGGACAGGCCCAGGAGAGGCTCGTCCAACAAGAGCAACTTGGGCTGGGCCATCAGGGCCCGGCCTATGGCCAGCATCTGCTGCTCGCCGCCGGATAGGAAGCCGCCCAGGCGGCGCACGATCTTGGTCAGCGGCGGGAAGATCTTGAACACGTATTCCAGGGTCTCGGCGGCCTGGTCCGGGTTGGCCAGATAGCCGCCGATCTTCAGGTTCTCCAACACCGAGCTTTCCGGGAAGATGCGCCGCCGCTCGGGGCAGAGGATGATGCCCGCCTTGGCCCGCTTGGAGGGCTTGTCGTGGCTGATGTCCCGGCCCTTGTAGTTGATGCGCCCCCTCAGGGTGATACGCTCGCCGCCGGCCATCTGCTCTTTTTTGGCGATGTCATCCATGATGCCGCTCAGGGTGTACATCAGGGTGGACTTGCCCGCGCTGTTGGCCCCGAACACGCCCACGATCTGGTTGTCACCGCAGGCCAGGCTCACGTTGTTTAAGGCCAGCATGTTTTCGTAGAAGACCATCAGGCCCAGAGCCTCAAACATAGCTGAAGACCTCCTCGGAGCCGAAGTAGGCTTCCTTCACCTGCTTGTCCGCCATGACCTCCACCGGCACCCCCTCGGCGATCTTGGCCCCGAAGTTCAAGACCATCACCCGGTTGGCCAAGCGGAACAGCTCGCGCAAACGGTGCTCCACCATGATCAGGGTGATGCCCTCCATCTGGAGCTTTTCCATCAGCGGCACCATGGAGGCCATCTCACTCATGGACAGGCCGGAAAACACCTCGTCGCAGATGATGATCTCGGGTCTCAGCGCCAGGCAGCGGGCCAGCTCCAGCCGCTTCAGGTAGCCGGTGGGCAGGCTGGAGGCGGTCTTGTAGGGCACGTAGGATTCGCGCTCAAAGCCGATCTCCTCCAGGATGTCCACGGCCACGGTGTCCCGGGAGCCCATGCGCCCCCCGCCCCGCCAGCCTCCGGTGCGCCTGGCCCGTGGGCTGAACAGGGGCACGATGAGGTTCTTGTAGGCGGGCAGGCTGTAGTAGGGGCGCATCACCTGGAAGGTGCGGGTTAGCCCCCGGTCGGCGATTTTGTGAGGGGCCGTACCCACCAAATCCTTGCCCTTGTAGAGCACCTGGCCGCTGTCGGCCTTGACGAACCCGGTGATCACGTTGACCAGGGTGGTCTTGCCGCTGCCGTTGGGGCCGATCACCCCCAGGATGTTGCCGGGCATCAGGTTGAAGCTAACCTCGGTGAGGGCCTTGACCCCGCCGAAGGTCTTGTTCACGTCGCGCACGCTCAGGATGGGCTCGCCCGCCATGCTATATCTCCACCCAGTGCTCGAATTGGTTGTACTTGCGGGCCCCGTAGCTCATGAGCCCCTCGCTCTTGAACACGATGAAGGCCATGAGGATCAGGGCGTAGACCGCGATGCGAAGAGTGCCGAAGTCCCGGAGCAGTTCGGAGATGGGCACCAGGATCAGGCAGCCGATCACCGGCCCGGCCAGGGTGCCGCCCCCGCCCACCACCGTGGCCGCGATGGGGATGATGGAGAAGTCCAGGGCGAACTGGCTGATGCCCGCCCACATGTAGATGTGAGCCAAACAGGCACCGCCCAGGCAGCCCAGGGAAGAGGCGATGAACACCCCCAGGGCCTTGTACCGAGTGATGTCTATGCCGCTGGCCTTGACCGACTGGTCGTTGTCCTTGACTCCCCGGAACACCAGGCCCACGTCCTCGTTGACCAGTCGCCTTAGGGCGAACAGGGCCAAGAGGAGGCAGATGATGAGCACGTACATCTCGCTCCACTTGTTGGGGAAGCCGTCCAGGCCCATGATGCCGTCGGTGCCGCCGAAGATGTCGAAGGCCTCGATGAGCCGCGCGGCCAGCAGGGGAAACATCAGGCTGACGATGGCGAAGTAGACTCCCCTGAGCGGCAGGCAGGGCCAGAGCAGCACGGTGCACACCATGCCTCCCAAGACCGTGGCCAGGGGGATGGTGGCCCACAGGGGCAGGCCCATCTCGGTGTTCAAAAGGGCCGAGATGTAGGCCCCCACCCCGATGTAGAGCGCCCCGCCCAGGCTGACCAGCCCCACGTAATGGGCCAGGAAGTCGAAGCCGATGGCCAGCAGGGAGTAGATGCAGATGATGGTGAGCACCTTCTGCCAATAAGGCGCCGGCCACAGCACCAGGGGCATGACCATCAGGCCCGCGATCAACAGCAGGCGCGGGCCCAGCAAAAAGGCCATCTCCCGCCAGGAGGCCACGGCGTATACCCCGTCGGAGCGCACCTTGACCCCGCGGTCCAGGCGTTCCTTGCGTCTTGATTCATGTGCCTTGGCCATGGGCTAGACCCTCTCTTCCAGCTCTTTTTGTTTGCCGAACAGGCCCGAGGGCCGAAGTATCAGGGTGAGGATGATGGCCAGGATGGCCACAACCACCTGGAAGTGGGCCCCCAGGTAGGCCGTGGTGAGGATCTGGGCGAAGCCGATCACGAACGCGGCCAGGATGGCCCCGGTCCAGGAGCCCAGCCCGCCCACGATGCACACGGCCACGGCCATGATGAGCACGTGGTAGCCCGCCTCCACCACGATGCTGCCCAGGGGCAGCAGGATAAGGGCGGCCACCGCCGCGCTGAGCGAGCCCAGGGCCATGGAGGCCACGGCCATGCGGTCGCTGTCGATGCCCAGGGTCAGGGCGGCCCGCTCGTCCTGGGCCATGCCCTTGAGCGCCAGGCCCAGGCGGGTGTGATTGACGAAGAAGTAGAGCAGCCCCACCAACAGCGCTCCCAGCACCACCACCAGGATGCGCTGGAAGTCCACCGACACCCCGGCGATGTCCACGCTGCCCTCCAAGAAGGCGGGCAGGGTGAAGGTGCCGCCCTTTAGCCCGCCCCAGCGCAGGCCTTCCAGGATGGCCAGGCCGATGGCGTAGGAGGCGATGATCTCGCTGATGGACATGCCCCGGATGCGCACCAGGATGAGCTGGTACATGGCCCCGCCCACCACGGCCACCAGGCCCAGGGCCAGGGCGATGGCCAGGATGTAGGGCAGGCCCAGGCGGTTGAGCAACAGCCAGCAGATGTAACCGGCCAGCACGTACAGGGCGCCGTGGGCGAAGTTGGGCAGGCGGCTGACTCCGTAGACCAGGGTGAAGCCCAAGGCCATGAGGGCCAGGGTGGCGCTGTTGATCACCCCGTAGATAAGTATGTCCATCTTTAACTTATGCCCTTGGTTGGAGCGCACCGGCCCGGTCTGGCGGACCGGTGCGCCGTGGTTCAAAGGGTGCGGGCGACGGTTACTTGCCCTGCTTCATCCAAGGAGGCAGCAGGATCTTGCCGGTGGCGATCTTGGGCGGGAACACCACCACCCGCTTGCCGGCCTGCCACTGGAACACGGTGCCCACCGCGCCTTCCTTGGGGTCCAGGCTGGGTATGATCTGGTTGGTCTTGGGATCGAAACGGATGCGGCCGTACACGCCCATCAGGTCGGTCTTCTTGAGAGCGTCGGCCACCTTGTCGGAGTTGAGGGTGCCCGCCCGCTCGATGGCGTCCTTGAGCACGTAGACCGCCATGTAGCTGGAGGAGGTGCCGTAGCCCTCGGGCTCCATGCCGTACTTCTTCTGGTAGGCGTTTACGAACTTCATGGTCCAGGGCGTGGCCTCGCTGGGGGCGTTGCCCGCGTTGACCACGTTGGCCAGGCAGTACTCGCCCTTGCCGTCGGTGGCCTTCCAGAAGCCCGGCTGCTCGGCCGCGGCGATGATGGTGCCGAAGGGCAGGGCCGGGACCTTCATGTCGTACCACTGCTTGAGCAGAATGGCGCTCTCGGGCATGTCCATCCAGATGATGATGACCTGGGCGCCGTTCTTCTTGGCCTCCAACAGGCCCATGGAGAAGTCGGTGGTGCCGGTGGGGTAGACCACCGGATCGGCCAGGACCTTCCAGCCCTTCTTGCTCATCACCTTCTTGAGGATGCCGCCGCCCGCCCGGGCATGAGCCACGTCCTGCACCATGATGAACAGCTTATCCAGCTTGAACTGCTTGCCGATGTCCTCCAGGCAGGGCACCAGCTCGCCCAGGACCATCCACTTGGCCTCGCCGGAGATGCGGAACAGGTACTTGAACTTCTCCGGGTTCTTGCCCACCATGGCGTGGTACTTGGGGGTCAGGGCCCCGGTGGTGAGGATGGAGATCATCTTGTGCTTGGACAGCAGGGCCATGGCCGCCAGGGCCGCCTCGGAGCGCACCGGGCCGCCCACGATGAAGTTGGCGTGTTTTTCCAGGATGAGCTTTTCCACCCCCATGAGGGCCTCGCTCACCGGCACGCCGGGCTCCAGGTCACGGGTGTCGATGACCTCCACCTTGAGGGGGCGCATTTCTTTGCCCACCTTGACCCCGCCGGCGGCGTTGATCTCCTCAACCGCCAGGTTGATGGCCCGCTCGGCGTCCCAGCCATAAAGGAAGGCCGTGGACAGCGGGCACCCCAGCACGATCGGTTCAGCCGCCAGGGCCGCGCCGGCCGGCAGCAACAAAGCCAGCATCGCTGCCAGCGCCATAAACGTCCTAAACTTCTTTTTCATGCTCCCACCCTCGTTTTGGTTCTGGCGAAGACCGCTTCTCGTCCCCGGACGGCGACGCCTCTTGTTGGCGCAACAAGTTGGTCAAAGCCGCCGGAGTGATTCCCAGGATGCGGCTGGCTTGTTCTATGTCGCCCTTGGTGTGGGCCAGCACTTTTCGGATATGTCTTTGGCGAGCGTCTTGTAGGGTTCGGGTGTTTTTCATGCCCGTTCACCAAATATTGAAAATTTTTCACACTGGCGTTGATTGCAAGGCCCATGCCGCCGACGGCGCGAGGCGCAATACATCCCTCAACTCACCGGCATCACGCCCAAAGACGCCGGCGGCCGCGGCAGGGGCGCGGGGCCCGAAAGCGGCCGGAAGTAAAGCTTCTTGCTAGCGTCCTGGAAAAGGGCTTTCCAGTGGATAGGGGTTGGGGGGCCTAGACCGGGCGCTTGAGGCCGTAGCGGGCCATGCGCTTGCGCAGGGTGGGCCGGGACACCCCCAGGGAGCGGGCGGCTGCGGAGATGTTCCACTCGGTCTGGTCCAGGGTGGAGGCGATGTGCTCCTGCTCCATCTCGTCCAGGCTGCGCAGGTCCATTTCGCCGGAGGCTCCGGCCCCGGCGGCGTCCAGGGCCGCGTCCACCGCGTCGGCCAGGAGCACCGCGCCCCGGGAATCCAGGGCCGCCTTGGTCAGCACGTTCCTGAGCTCGCGCACGTTGCCCGGCCAGGGGTGCTCCCTGAGGCGGTCCATGGCCGCCTCCTCCACCCTGGTCACCCGGGTGTTGAGCTCCTGGTTGATCTGGAACAGGAAGAACTGCACCAAGTCCGGCAGGTCGGCCAGGCGCCGCCGCAGGGGCGGCACCTTGATGCTCACCACCTTGAGGCGGAACATCAAATCCTGGCGGAAGCTCTTGGCCTGGACCATGGCCTCCAAGTCCTGGTTGGTGGCCGCGATGATGCGGGCCTGGGAGCGGTGCACCTGGTTGCTGCCCACCGGGGTGAACTCGCGGTATTCCAGAAACCTGAGCAGCTTGGCCTGTAGGGCCAGGGGCAGGTCTCCCACCTCGTCGAAAAAGATGGTGCCCCGCCCGGCCAGCTCCAGGCGGCCCTTCTTGGTCTCCACCGCCCCGGTGAAGGCCCCCCGGGCATGGCCGAACAGCTCCGACTCCAACAGGTTGTCCACCAGGGTGGTGCAGTCCACGGTGACGAAGGGCTCCTCGCGGTTGGGCGAGGAATCGTGGATGACCCGGGCGATCAGCTCCTTGCCGCAGCCGGTCTCGCCCATGACCAGCACTGAGGCCTGGTTGCGCGATAAGAGGCCGATGGTCTTGTAGATGGCGTGCATGGTGGGGGTGTCGCCGATGATGCGGTTGCGGGGGTCGGGCGGCTGGTCGTGGCCCACCACCGGGCGGCTGTCCCGGGTGGCCAGGGCGATGTGCATGGCCTTGTCTATGGCCCGGTCCAGCTCGTGCACCTTGATGGGCTTGCGTAGGTAGTCGTAGGCCCCCAGGCGCATGGCCTCGATGGTGGTCTCCATGTCGTGGAAGGCGGTGATGACGATCACCTTGACCTCCGGGTCCTGGCGGGTGATGCGTGGCAGCATCTCCAGGCCCGAGATGTCCGGCAGGCGCACATCCAGGATGATCACCTGGGGCGATATCTCCCGCCACAGCCTGAGGCCCTCTTCACCGGTGGCCGCGCTCTGCACCCGGCAGCCCTTTTCCTGCAGAAACATCTCCAGGGATTCGCGCAGGGCGTGATCGTCCTCGATGAGCAGAATGTCGTTCAGTTTGTCCAAGGCAGCCTCAACATGAAAGTGGCCCCCAGGCCGGGGCGGCTTTTGACCAAGACCTTGCCGCCGTGGGCCTCCACCACCCGTTTGACGTTGCTCAGCCCCAGGCCGGTGCCGTGGGCCTTGTTGGTGGCAAAGGGGGCGAAAAGGTTCTCCTTGAGCCTGGGGTCTATGCCCGGCCCGTTGTCGTGCACCCCCAGCTCGGCCCAATCCCCCTCGCCGTCAGTGACCGGGCGGGTCCACACGGTGATGCGCCCGCCCTGCTCCACCGAGTCGATGGCGTTGAGCAGAAGGTTGAGCAGCGCCTGCTCTATCTTGTCCGGGTCCACCTCCGCCGGGGGCATTCCCGGGGCGTGGCGCTGGTAGAGCCTTATGCCCTGGGCGTGCATCTTTCCGGCCAACAGGTCCAGGCAGTCCCGGGTCACCTGGGGCAGGTGGGCCGGACGGCAGTTCAGGCTGAGCGGCCGGGCCAGGTCCAAAAGCTGGCGCAGGATGTCTTCCAGGCGGGTCAGCTCGCGCACCGTAAGCTCCAGGCGGCGGCGGTCGAAGCCGTCCAGGTCCAGCTTTTGGTTGAGGATCAGCATGTTGAGGGTGCAGGTGGACAGGGGGTTGCGTATCTCGTGGGACAGGGAGGCGGCCACGTTGCCCACGTAGGCCATGCGCTCGTGCTCGCGGATGGTGGCTTCCATGGCCACCCTCTGGCTTATGTCCCGGCACACCCCGATGGTCACCGGCCCCTGGCCCAGGTCCACCACCCGGTATTTGATCTCCGTGGCCGCATCCTGGGCCGGGCAACCGGCCCGGTCGTACTCCAGCTGGCCCCCGCCGGATCGCTTGGCCATGGACTCCCACAAGGCGCCCATGACCAGGGGCCGGTCGTCGGCGGCCACGAAATCCGAAAAGCGCCTGCTCAACACCCCGTCCAGGTCGGCCCCGTGCATCTGGCAAAAGGCCTGGTTGGCAAATACGATGCGCTCCCCCTGCACGATGAAGTAGCCGTCGTTGATCTCGTTGACCAGGGCCTTGTAGCGCCGCTCGCTCTCGGCCAACTCGGCGGTGCGGGCGTGCACCTGGCGCTCCAGTTGGTGGGCATGCTGGCGCAGATAGCGCTCGTGCATGCCCTGGAAGCAGTCGGAAAAACGGTGGATGGTGTAGGCCAGGCAGGAGTTTATGCGCGGCAGGCAACCCGGCAACAGATAGGCCAGCTCGCCCTGGCAGAGCCGGGTGACCACCAATTCCCGGAACAATTCAAAGGCCTTCTGCACGTCGGACAAGGGAAAGCCAGCGTGCAGGCGCTTTTCGGTGATAAAGTCGATGAAGCGGTCGATGCGCTCCAGGTTGCCGGTTTCCAGGGCCTCCCAGTTGGCCCGGAAGGCCTCGGTCACCGTGAGGTACAGCTCGGCGGTGGGGCGGCGGCGGTAGGAGGGCGACATCAAGGTGAGGCGCTCCACCCATTGGTCGATGATCTCGCCCTGATGGGCCGGCAGCCACCGCATGAAGCGGGCGTAGGCGTCCTCAGGCCGAGTGGGCGGGGCCAGGAGCTGCGGCTGGCTGAGTGCGGGCATAAACTCCCAGGCAAACGGGGATAACGGCCAAGGCTCCCCCACCGGCGCGGGGCCGCCGGAGAGGATAGCTGGTTTTTACCGGGTCCATCACGCGTAGCGGCCCGGCCTAGCGGGGCTGGGCTACAGCTCGCGGGTTTGTTTTGCCTTGGGAGCGGCGGTGCGGTTGATTCTGGATGGATTGACCGGCTGGTGCTGGCGCGCCGCCGTCGCTTGCACCTTTGTAGCATACCCCGACGGCCAGGGACAAGGCGAGTGGAGGAAGCCGGACTTTAGAGCCAACCTCTTTCGCCGTGAGCCACCAACCAGCGGCCCACGCATTCCTCCCACAGCCTGCCCGCCTCCAGCTCCCGGCCAACCGCCCGGCGCAGTCCTAGCATCTCGGCCTCGCCCAGACGGGCGAACAGCTCGGGGCAGAAGAAATTGAGGCAGATGCCGTAGCGAGCCAAAAGGCCGCAGCCCAGGTCGCCGTTGAATAGGCAGTCCTGGGGGTGGCTGCGGGTGACGGGCGGCTCCATCCCCAGGGACAGGTTGGCCAACAGCAATAGTGGGTAGTACCAGTCCTCGGCCCCCTCGAAGCAGCAACTGGCCCCGCCGTCTTGCCCGGCGCACACCGCGCAGGCGTCAAAGGCCAGCTTGGAGCGCATAAGGCCATGGCTTCGCAGGATTTCCTGGAAATACTCGGACAGCAGGCGCGCCTGGTCGGCGTCGGCGGCCAGCTGTGGACCGTAGGCCTCTAATAAGGCTCTGGCCTTGGCCAGGGCCGCCAGGGCCGCCGCCCCGGCGGGCGCGGTCCCGGAAATATTTCGTTCGCTCAAATAATGCGCCAGTGCTGGTACTGGGAGAGGGATTTCTCGTATTCCTTCAAAAAAGCGCGGATGCCCACCGTCTCCACCAGGGCGGTGCTGTCAAGCTGGGCGTTAACCGCGTAGGCGTGGCCGTTGATGCGGAAGAAGAAGGCCGAGTGGTTTATGTAGCGCCGGTTGCTGTAGGTGATGATGCCCGCCTCTTGGAGCACCTCCTCGGCGGTGGCCTTGCGGAAGCTGAGGCCGCGCACCCCCCGGAGCAGCTTTAGCTTGTCTATGCGCCCGCGCAACTCGTCGCAGCGGCTGCGGGCCACCAGGACCTCCGCGGGGGGAGGCGGAACTTCGCTGTAGATGTAGGCGTTGATCACCGCGGTGGGGAAACAACCATAGGGTGATACCTGGGTAGAGAATTTTCGCCGCATCACCAAAAAGCCCAGGCCGCGGCCAAGCTTGTTCCGCCTGGGAGGACAAGGCGGCTCCCCACCCTCTGACGGCAACCTCTCGGCCGGCAAAAACGTTGTTAAGCACATGACGTGGGTTTCGGCGGGTAGCTAGGAGCCCCCGCCTGACCTGGGCGTCGCTGTTTTTACCCGAAGACTAAGCCATGATACCCGATAAGCTCCCCACAATCACCAGCCTGTTTTGGCTTGCGCGGCCCCCTGGGAGTAGACTTTACAGGCAGGCGCCAAGGCGATCCCTGGACCTTGGCGACCGTTGGCGAACCCGAACCGGCCATGGCCCCACCGGCCGACACCCACCCAGGGAAGGACGAGGTTATCAGCAGCCATGAACCGCCAACCCCAACCCGCCATAACCTGGCGAGAAGACATGATTCCCCAGGACGTGACCCTTATCGAGCGCTTCGCGTCGGCCAGCGGTTTCTTCCGCCCCGACGAAGTGCTGCTTGCCGCCGATTTCGCCGCCGAGCATTTGAGCAAGGGCCCGGAAAGCGGCTACAACTTCATCTTCGCCCAGGAAGGGGACCAGACCCTAGGCTATGCCTGCTACGGCCACATCCCGGGCACCCTGCACTCCTGGAGCCTTTACTGGATCATCGTGAACCAAAGCACCCGCAGCCGGGGCCTGGGCAGCCGACTTTTGGCCCAGGTGGAGCAGCGGGTGGCCGCCGCCGGGGGCGAGCGGCTCTATATAGAGACCTCCTCCCAGCCAATGTACCACCCCACCCGGCGCTTTTATCAGAGCCGGGGCTACACTTTGCTCACCGTGCTGGAGGATTTTTACGCTCGCGGTGACGGCAAGGTGGTCTACGCCAAGACCATGCCGGACCTGGCCAAGGGTTAAGCGCCCGCGGGCGGCCTCAAGGCGGCCAGGTCGGCGGTGATCTTGGCCCGGTAGTGCTCCACCCGCTGGGGGCTGGCCATGATCATGTCCAACTGCCGGGTGTGCATTATCAAGTAGCCCAGGGCCTTTACCATGGCCAGGCACTCGGGGGCGGGCACCTCCTCGGCCCGGGCCAAGAGGGCGTCGCCCTTGATGCCCACCGCCATGCCCAACCCGGCCAGGAACTCTTCCAAAAAGGCCAGCCGCGCCCGGCGCCGGGCGGGGTCGGCCGCCCCGCCCCGGAAACAGAAGCTCACCAGATTGTCCGCCGCCAGGGGAGTGACCATGGCCTCCAGGGAGGAGAAGTGGAAGCCCACCCTGGATTGCAAGTTGAGGAATTCCTTGGTGATAAGAAAGTAGTTGCGCTCGGCGAGGCTGCTTTTCACCCCCGTGGCCAGGGCCGGGTTGGCCGTGGCCTGGAACATCACCGAGGCCATGCCCTTGGCGTCCAGGGGCGGCGGCCCCTGCCAGGGGATCTCCAACAGGCCCTCCCAAAAGGCGTGGAAGGGCGCGCACAGGATGTCCTCGGGGCGCACGTACTTGCCGCTCAGGGGACGGCGCACCCCGTCGTCCAGGTCGATGATCCACCACTGCATGGGCGCGTGATAGTAGAGCTGGCGGGCGGCGTTGAGGGGAAAGTGCTCCTGGGCCGCATGGGAAAACATCTCCTCCACCGCCTTCTGGTGGCAGAAGCGGGTGAGGTCGTGCAGGGTGCGGCAGGCCTGGGGGGTGAAGCCTGGGTCCTCTGGGTCCAGCAGGTTCAGCGGGGCCGCCTGGGCGATGACCTGGGTCAGGGCCCGGCGCACCGGGGTGTCGGGCAGGCCCTTATCCACGGCCGGGCGTCCGGGCAGGGGCAGACGACCGGCGTACACCGCCCGGCCGCCCGCGTCCACCGTGACCTCCTGGCCCGGAGCCAGCTCCCGGCCCCCCGGCCCCACCCCCAACAGGGCGGGCACCCCGAACTCCCGGGCCACGCTGGCCAGGTGCCCCGCCGCTCCGCCCTTGACCCCCACCAGGGCCGCCGCCCGGCCCAGCAAGGGGGCCCAGCGGGGCAAAGGCTGCTCCACGGCCAGCACCTCGCCCTCCTGGAAAGAAACCGCGTCGCCGCCGGTCTGCACCCAGCGCACCTTGCCCGCCGCCGCGCCGGGGCTGGCGGTGACACCGCCCCGCAAGATCAGCTGCTCCTCGGCTCCGCTGACCACGGCCCCGCTATCCTCCGCCCCGCCCGAGGGCAAGGGCCGGCATTGCAGGATGAACAGCTTGCCCCCCTGATCCAGGGCCCACTCCACGTCCTGGGGCCCGTGGAAGTAATCTTGCAGCTTCAGGGCCGCCCGGGCCAGCTCCAGGGCCTGGGCCCGGCTCAGGCTGGGCTCCTGCCTGAGCTCCGGTCCCACCAGGGTGGGCAACACCCCCTCCACCGGGTCGCAAACGTAGCGCCGCTCCTTGGCCGCCACCAGGGACTCGGCCAAGCGCAGCGGCGGGCCGGGGCTCACCCGGAACTGGTCGCAGTCCCAGGTGCCGTCCACCACCGCCTTGGGCAGGCCCCAGCAGGAGCTGATCAGCACTCCCGGGGTCGCCGGGTCCAAGGGGTCGGCGGTGTAGGCCACCCCCCCGGCCCGGGCCGGGATCATGGCCAGGCAGCCCACGGCCATGGCCGCGTCCTCGTCGCGCAGGCCCATGTGGCGGCGGTAGCTCACCGCCGGGGGGCTGTACAGGCTGGCGATCACCCCCAGATATGCCTCTTCCCAGCGGGAGGGCTCCACGTTGAGCTCGCTGGTGAACTGCCCGGCAAAGGAGGCTCCCGGCGCGTCCTCGCCCTGGGCGCTGGAGCGCAGGGCCAGGCGCAGGGGCTCCGGCCCGGCCGGGGCCAGGGCGGCCAGGCCCTCATTCACCGCCTGGGCCAGCTCGGCGGGTATCTCGGCCCGCGTGAACAGGCCTTGGATCTGGGAGCAGGTGGCCAACAGGCTGTCCATGCGCTCCAAGTCGGCGATCTGCAACAGGCGGGCGATCTCCTCGGCCAGGTCATTGTGTTTCACCACCAGGGCGTAGGCCCGGGTGGTGATGACCATCCCCGGCGGCACGGCCAGGCCCAATTCGGCGGCCACCCGGCCCAGCACGGCCATCTTGGGGCCGGACAGGGCCTCGCCGCCGGTGGCCGCCCGCTCCAGGGGAAGCACCAGGGGGCCCTCGGTGGGCGCGGGCGCGGAGCCCAGGGCGGCTTCCACCGAGGCCTGCACCGCCTTGAAGCTCTCGCGCAGGCCTGGGTAGCGGTCCGGGGCCAGGGCCTCCAGGTTCTGGATCATGCGGAAGACGTTGACCGCCGTGGCCGTGGCCCGGCCCCTCACAAAGGCCATGGTGGGGCTGTAGTCCCCGGTCTGGGCCTGCTCCAACTCGGCCAGGGCTTCCAGGGCGCGCTGGTTGGCGGACAGAAGATCGCGGAAACAGCGGTAGCGCGCCGCGAACTCGGCCCGCAGGCGCTCCACCTCTTCATCACCCGGCGGCAGGGGTCCCTGGGCGAAAAGGCGGCGGAAGTGCTCAACCAGGTTCACGGGATCACCGGCGCGGCCTTAGCTCTGGTCGGGCGGTGGGGAGCCGGTCAGTTCGCCGACCACCTTGCGCCGGTCAAAGGCCTCCATGATGCGTTCGATGAGCTCGTCGAGCTTCACCGGCTTGATGAGATAATCGAAGGCCTCCAGGGCCAGGCCCTCCACCCCGGACTCCACCGAGGCGTGGCCTGTGAGCAGGATCACCTCCACCTCGGGGTAATGCTGTTTGATATGGCGCAGGGCCTCGATGCCGTTCATGCCCGGCATCTTCACGTCCAGCACCACCACGTCGGCTTTGTGCACCTTGAGGTGCTCCAGGGCGGCCTCGCCGCTGGTCACTCCCGCGGCGTCCACCGAGCGCCGTTGCAGGCGCCGCACCAGGGACTCCAGAAAGTCCCTCTCGTCGTCCACCACCAATACCTTGAATGGGCTCATTTCTCTCTCCGCTCCCATGGTTCACGGCGTGTCGGGCGGCGAATTGGGCAGGCGCACCACGAAGGTAGCCCCCTGCCCCGGATGGTTCTCCAACTCCAGAGAGCCGCCCAGGCGCTGCGTTATGGAGTGGCTGATGGAAAGCCCCAGGCCGGTCCCCTGGCCGGGATCCTTGGTGGTGAAGAAAGGATCGAAGATGCGGCCGGCAAGATCGGCCGGCACTCCGGGACCGCTGTCGTTTACCTTTACCGTCAGCCAGGAACCGTCGGCCCGGCTCGTGACTCTTACCCGTCCCCCCTGGCCCACCGCGTCCAGGGCGTTGTCCATGAGGTTCAAAAAGACCTGCTGCAACTGGGCCCGGTCGCTCTTGATCACCGGCAGGTTGGGGCTGAGGTCCAGCTGCACCTTGACGTTGTTGAACAGGGCCTCCTTCTCGATGAAGGAGTAGGACTCGCGCAGGACGTCGTTGATGTCGATGCCCTCCAAATGGGGCTCCATGCGCCGGGCGAACTTGAGCATGCGGTGGGTGACTTCCCTGGCCCGCTCCACCTGGTTCTGGATGCGCTCCAGGTTTTCCCCCACCACCTCGCCCTCTTCCAGCTTGGCCAACTCGCTGGGCACCAGGATGTCCTGCACCTCCCCGGCCAGCTCGCTTATGGCGGCCAGGGGGTTGTTTATCTCGTGGGCCACCCCGGCGGCCATGCGCCCCAGGGAGACCAGGCGGGCGGAGTGGGCCAGCTGGGCGTCGATGGCCGCCCGCTCCTCGTCGTTGCGCTGGAGCTGACGGATGAACAGGCGCACCAGGATGAACACCGCCACCACCACGAACAGGCTGGCCAGGGCCAACACGGCCAGCTCCACGTTGCGGGCCAGGTTAAGGGGCCCCAGTATCTCCTTGGGGTCCTGGTCTATGACCAACAGCCACTTGCCGCCGCATATCCAGGAGAAGGCGGTGAGTACCTGGCGTCCGTCGGCGGTGGTGCGCTCCACCACCGAGCTGCCCGGAGCCACCGAGCCTAACTCCACCGGGGCGGGGTCCAGAACCTTGCCGCCCAGGCGCGAGGGCGTCTGCAAGCGGCCCTGGCGATCCAGGATGTAGGCGTCACCGGACTTGCCCACCTGGGCGGTGCGCACCAGGCGGTTGAACACGTCCGAGTCGATGGTGGCCCTGAGCACCCAGCTGTCTGAGCCGTTCTCGTGCTTCGCCGCGATGACGAAGTGGGGCACTTGGCGGTAGCCCAGGAACACGTCGCTGGTGTAGACCCCCTTTTGCATGGCCTGCTGGAACCAGGGGGCGTCGAGGTATTTTTGCTCCTTGAGCAGATATGGCCCCACGTAGGCCCGGTGGCGGCCCTCCTTGTCGATGATGCCCAGGTCCACGAAGCTCCAGGAGCGGCGGTTCATGATGGACAGCAGATTGGCCAGCTCGCTCTCGTTGCTCAGCTGGGTCAGGCGCGCCCCATGGGCCAGCACCTCCAACAGGGCGGTGCGCTCGGCCAGGAAAAGCTCGATGGCCGAGGCCCGGTTGAGCGCCCGGATGCGCAGCTCCTCTTTGAGGGCCTGGGTGTTGGCGTAGTTGTAGTAGTAGTACAGGCTGAACCCCAAGCCGTTTAGGGGCAACAGGGCCACCAGCAGGGCCACGATGGTCATGCGGCGCGAAAGGTTGGCATAGGGACGGGTCATTGCGGCTCCCCCTCCCCCCCGTTGGCTGCCAGGTTGTAGTTTTTGGCGGCATAGGCCTGGGCCAGCCAATCGACCATGGGCCTGCCGCTCATGAGCATGTCCATCTGCCGGGTGAACAGGATCAGCCGACCCAACTCCTCCAGCAGCCCCAGCATCATCTCGGGGGGGTACTTCTTGATGAAGGCGCTCACCTGATCGCCGGTGCGCTCCACCGAAAAGCCCATGTCGGTCAGCAGGCGCTCGATGAGTTCGGCCCGAAGCTGCCGACGGTCCTCGGTGGCCGCCCCGCCGTGGAAGCGGAAGCTGATGTAGTTGTCGTTCTGCTGGTTGCCGCAGAAGCTGTCCAGGGCGGTGAAGTGGTAGCCCACCCGGCAGTTGAAATTCAAATACTCGGCGCTGACGATGGCGTAGGCCCGCTGGCCCATTTCGCGTATCTGGCCGTCCTTGGGCGGGGTGAGCAGCGAGGCGCTGAACACCGAGGCCAAGCCCTTGAGGCTCACCGGGCGGGGCCGGTTCCAGTCCACCGCCGGGTCCAAAAGGCCTTTGATGAGGGCCGCGCCGGGGATGGAGACGATCTGCTCCGGCTTCAAGATCGTCCCCGCGCCCGGGGCCAGGCCGTCGCCCAGGTCGATGAACCACAGCTCAAAGGGCAGCACCGCCTCCAGGCGCAAGGCCCCTCCGCCGGGATCGCGCCCCACCTCGTCGCCCAGGCGGAACATCTCCTTGAACGACATCTCGTGGACATAGCGGATGATGTCGTGGAAGGTGGCGCAGCGGGCCGGGATGAAGCGCGGCGAATGGGGATCGGTGAGGTTGAGCTTGGTGATCAGCCCTGCGGCCTGGTGCCAGTAGGGGGCCGGGACCGAGCGGGGGCGGCACAGGGCGGTGGAGGGCTCGGGGCCGGTCAGCTCGGCCACCCTGCCGGGGTAGACCCGGCGGCCTCCCGCGTCCACGGTTATCTCCTGGCCGTTGGTGATGAGCTTGGTGGCCTCGCCGATGCCCACCAGGGCGGGCACCCCCATCTCCCGGGCCAGGGAGGCCAGGTGCCCGGCCACCCCGCCCACGTCGGTGACCAGGGCCGCCGCCCGGGGCAGGGCCGCGGCCAGGGCCGGGGAGGAGCTCCTGGCCACCAAGACCCCGCCGTCGGGAAAATTCTTTAGCTCCGACTCCCGGCCCACCACGAAGGCGGGCCCGGCCCCGGCTCCCGGCCGGGCGGTATGCCCGCCGGCCAGCAGGGGCTCCACCTCGGGCGCGGCGGCCTCGCCGCAGCGGGCGGCCAACACCTGCAGGGGCCGCGACTGGAGGATCACCAGGCGGCCGTGGCCGGTTAGGGCCCACTCCACGTCCTGAGGACAGGCGAAGCGCTCCTCCAGCTCCAAGCCCAGTCGGGCCAGCTCCAGGGCCTGTCCCTCGCTGAGCGGCGGTTCTTCCCTCCCCGCCGCGTCCAGGCTGCTCTTGCTAAGGCCCTCGGCATCCAGACCCAGGCTCTCGCCCTGGCCGCCGGGGGCGTAGTCCAACAACAACGGGGGATGCCTGCGCTCCAGGCGGTAGAGGTCCGGGTCCACCGAGCCATCCACCAGGCTCTGGCCCAGGCCGCGCACCGCGCTTATCAGCAGCGGCCCCTTGCCCCCGCCCAGGGGATCGGTGGTGTACATCACCCCGCTGGCCTTGGGCTCCACCATGGCCTGCACCAACACCGCCATCTCGGCGTCCTGGTCCAACAGGCCCCGGCGTCGGCGGTAGACCACCGCTTCGGGGGCGTACAGGGCGGCCACCACCGCCCGGTAGGCCGAGGCCGCCTGGTCGGGCGGCACCCCCAGCAGGCTGCGGTAAAGCCCGGCGAAAGAGCTTTGGGTGTCCTCGCCTACCGCGCTGGAGCGCAGGGAGATGAGCCCCCTGGCCCCCAGTTGGGCCAAGCGCTGGCCCGCCTCGCTCAGCTCTTTTTCCAGCTCCGGCGGCAGGGGCGCGTCCAAGATTTTCTGTTGCAGCAGGCGGCTGAAGTCCTCCACCTCGCTCAGGGAGGAGCCCTCCAGGATCATCACCGCCTGGCGCAGTTGGCCCCCCAGGCCGCTGAACTCCATGAAGCGGCGGAAGGCCTCGGTGGTGACCACGAAGCCCTCGGGCACCGGCAGCCCGGCCCGGGAAAGCTCGGCCAGGTTGGAGGCCTTGCTGCCCGCCAGGTGGGCCTCGCCGGGCTCCAGGTTGTCCAGGGGAAGCACCAGCACCCCGGAGCGCGACCCACCGCCCTCCTCCAAAATCTGGTCGATTTCCGCCCGGATGCGGTGGAAAGCCTCCTCGAGCAGGGGGTAGCGGCCCGCGGAGATGTGGTTGAGGTGGCGGATCATCTTGTAGACCTTGGCGCTGGCCGCTATGTAGCGGCTGCGCAGGAAATCCAGCCCCACCTGGCCGCCCTGGGCCAGTTGCTGCTCTATCTCGGCGATGATGGCCAGCACCTCGTTGTTGGCCCTGAGCAAATACTTGAACTCACGGAACCTCAGCTTGAGGTCCTTGTGGGCTCGGCTGCCTCCGCCCCCGTTGCCGTTGCGCAGGCGGTGCAATATTTTGCCTAGGCGTTTGACCATTTGCCTTAATTCCCGATACTTATGACTCGCGCCGGGACTGGTTGGGGTTTTGCCCCAGCACTCCGAAGAGATTCACCGGCCTCCAGGGCTGCTGGGTGGCCTCCTCCACCGTCACCTTCACCTTGGGGGCCCAGCGCCTGAAGGCCAGGCGGGTGCCCAGGATGGTGAGGATCACCGGCGGCAAAAATGCCTGCAAGAAGCGCCAGGCCACCACTTCCATCTCGAAATGGGCGTACCAGATGGCGAAGGTGAGCTCGCTCAAGAGCAGGATGTCCATTACCGCTAGTATAAGGCCTCGCCGAAAATCCATGTCCGCTCCTTATGGCACTAGGCCCGCATATTTCATCAAGGAGGCCTTCCCTGCCCCTCTCCCGGACCGGGGCCCCGGAGAGAGGCGGGGAAGCCCGAGGGGTTATTTTTTGCGCAGGTCCTGCTTGCTGACGTTCATGACCTTGATGGCCACGTTCTTGCCTTTTTCCACGAAGAAGGCCACCCGGATGATGTTGCCCACCTCCGGGGCCAGGCCCACCTTGGCCTTGGAAATATCGAATACGGCCTTGTCGCCCTTGAGGGGGTTGAGCTTGGGCTGGCTGTTGGCCAGCACCAGGGTTTTGCCGCCGTCTTGCACGGCCAGGCAGTCGCCCTGGTAGACATGGGACTCTTCGGCCTTGTTGAGGCAGCCGGTGCTCAGAGCCAGGGCCGCGAGCAGGATGCCGAGCAGTAGTATTTTTTTCATCATACGCCTCCCTGGACCTAGGCCTTGGCCCCGTTTGAGGCCGCCTTCTTTTCACGCAGCTCGTTGGCCGCACCCCGGAACATGATGACCATGATGTAGATGCAGATGACGGTGATGGCCCCCAGGATGATGACCGTCGCCGCGGTGGTGATGCCGTACTGCTTGAGGATGATGGAGATCATGCAGGCCAGAACCGCACAGCCGAAGACCACCCGGATGCCGTAGCCCTGGGCGTACTTGGTGGCCACGGTGCCGATCTGGGCGCCGATGGCCGCGCCGCAGAGCATTACGAACACCGCCACCAACTCGATGCGGCCCTTGAGGCTATAGGTGAAGGCGCCGTACAGGCCGGAGATCATAACCTCGAACAGGTCGGTGCCCACGGCCACATGGGTGGGGGCGCCGATAAAGTAGATCAGGGCGGGCATGCGCAGCAGGCCGCCGCCGATGCCCAGGAAGCCGGCCAGCACGCCGGTGACGAAGCTGACCGCGATGGGCAGCCAAACGGAGCAGGTGATATTGGCCACCCGGAAGTGCATCATGGGCGGGAGGTTGATCTTGTGCAGAGCCGGGGCCCAGTTCACCCCGCCGGTGGCTCCGGTGTGGCTGGGGTCGTCGCTCTTGTTGCGGTTTTTCACCGCCTTGTAGTAGTCGAAGAACACCATGAAGGCGATGAGGGCCAAAAACACCACGTAGACCCAGCGCACCACCGGGCCGATGCGGCCGATGCGCTCCAGGGCCATGACGATCTGGGCTCCCAACTCGATGCCGGCCATGGTGCCGATGAGCATGATGAAGCCCAGGCGGTAGTCCACGTTGCCGAATTTGCTGTGGCGCATGGTGGAGATCATCGACTTGCCCGCTATATGGGCGATGTCGGTGCCGATGGCGAAGGCCATGGGGAAGCCCAGGATGTTCAGGCCGGGGGTGACCATCCAGGCACCGCCCATGCCGAAGAACCCGCCGATAACCCCCACCGAGTAACCGATCAACACCAGGCCGGGCCAGAAGATGTCCACCCCCGCGATGGGCATATGCATGTATAGCCAATCCATGATAGTCGCTCCTTGTGCGCGGGTTGCCTAGTGTTCCACGTGACCGGCGCTTTTACCCAGGTCCAGGCCCACGTGGCTCATGATCAAGTCCATGAGCAGGCCCAGGGACACGCCCAGGGCGGAGGTGATCACCACCGCCCAGGTGGCGAAGATCCACATGTCCTGGTTGTAAAGCGTAGCCAGATAGAAGTTGAAGCCGCTCAGGGCCCTGGTGTCGGCCACCACCACCAACTCGGTAGCCGCGCCTCCCCCAGCCCAGGCCCAGGCGGGCAACAGGCACGACAGGGCGGTGACCAGACTTCCCACCGCGAGTTTTTTAACCATATCCCTTCTCCCTCACTAAGTTTTTGCCCTTTAGTCCGTTTTGGCCCCGCCGGACCCCGTGGGCCGGGCAGAACTTTTTGCTCATGGTTAACAGTTAAAGCCATGCACAGGATTGGGGTAAATGAGGTGGACACCTCATAGAGAGCGCTGCTAGGCACTAAAAGTGAGGGGGGAAATACCCTGCCTATAGGGTGAAGATACCGCCCGCCAGGGGGACTCATCCCAGTCCGGACGGCGGCCTGGAATGGAGTCCGGGCAATAAACCTATTTAATTTATACTAGTTAACTACTATTAGCGTCTTGGCGGGAAATTGCGGCATGGAATTGTTGGGTCTCGGGCTTGCGCCCTCTACGCCAACCTACACGATCTTTTAGATTCCTTCGTCCAACCGCCCGCCTGCGGCACAGCCAGGCGGCGGCAGGCAAGGCGCCGACGAGCGACAAACGGAGCGGTAGCCAGGCCTACAGCGAGTTTGGAGCGATGCCGGCAACGCAGCATCCCGCCGCCTGGCGAAGCCGCCTTAGCGCCCCCAGGTGTCGGGGTCTACCAGACCGGTAGCCAAGGCGTACTTGACCAGGCCGATGACATCGCGGCGGCCCAGCTTGGACATGATCTTGGCGCGGTGGTTGTCCACCGTCTTGGGGCTAAGGAAGAGCTTTTCGGCGATCTGCTTGTTGGAGAAGCCCTCCACCACCAGGGATAGGATCTGGCGCTCGCGGTCGGTAAGGGACTCGCCGCCGCCGCCGGCCGGCTCGGTCGGGCTGGGCAGCTTGACGAACTCATCCACGATGTGACCGGCCACCGGGGAGTCCAAATAGCTGTCACCGGCCAACACCGCCTGCACTGCGTCCAGGAGCTTTTCCCCGGCCGAGTCCTTGAGCACGTAGCCCCGAGCTCCGGCCTTGAGCGCCTCCATGATGAAGGTCTTGCGCGAGTGAACGCTGAGTATCACCACCCGGATATCGGGGAACTCCTTGGTCAGTTCCCTGGTCATGTCGATGCCGTTCATCTCGGGCATGGTGATGTCGGTGACGACCACGTCAGGCCGGAGTTTGCTGATCAGGGCCAGGCCTTCCAGGCCGTTGGCCGCCTCGCCCACCACCTCCAGGGCGGGGTTTGACGCCAACACCTGTTTGATGCCCTCGCGCACGATGCCGTGATCGTCGCAAATCACCACGCTATGCTTTTGGCTCATGCCTGACCTCCGGGTTGCACCTCGGCCACCAAAACGGTGCCCTGGGTGGAGGTCTTTATGGTAAGCCGACCGCCCACCAGGTTCAAGCGCTCATGCATGCCCAAAAGCCCCAAACGGCTTCCCCCGCCCTGTTCCAGGATCTGCTCCACATCGAATCCCCGCCCGAAGTCACGCACCTCGGCCCGGATCAGGCCGTCGCGGGCGCTCAGGCTCACCTCGGCCTTGGTGCTCTTGGAGTGCTTGATGACGTTGGTGAGCGCCTCCTGCACGAAGCGGAACAGGGTGGTCTTCACCGCCGGGCCCAGGGCCCGATCGTCGATCTTTTCCAGATGAGAGGTAATCGAAAGCACCCCGTCCTCGGACAGGCTCTCGCACAGGTCGGTGAGGGCGGCGGTTAGTCCGAAGTTGTCCAGGATGGCCGGGCGCAGGCGATAGGCCAATGAGCGGCTGCGGTCCATGACCTCCTGGGTGAGGCGGATGAGCCGGTCCAGGTCGGGCCGCACCTTCTCGTGATTGCGGGCCAGGGTTTGCAGGCCGATCTTCAGCGCCGAGAGCACCTGGCCCATCTCGTCGTGCAGGTCCAGGGCCAGGCGCTTGCGCTCCTCCTCCTGGGCGTTGATTAGCTGGCCGGACAGCTCGCGCACCCGGCGCTCGGCCAACACCTGCTGGGTGACGTCGCGGGCCACCCCCCGGCGGCCCAGGCTGCGGCCTCGGGCGTCGCTGAGCCCCCGGGAGTGGAGGGAGAGCCAGCGCACCCGGCCGTCGGCGGTCTGGTGCCTGAGCGCCAGGATGCTCATGGGCTCGTCCTGCTCGGTGCGGGCCTTTTGCTGGTCGTACTTGGGCCGGTCCTGGGGCAGCACGAACTCCCGCTGGGTGCGCCCCAGCATCTCGCCCGGCTGATAGCCCAAGACCCCTTCCACCGCCCGGCTGACAAAAGTGTAGCGCCCGTCCTGGTCCAACTCGAACACCACATCGGGCAGGTCCTGCACCAGGCTGAGGTAGCGCTGGGTGGAAACCTCCAGGTCGGCGGTGCGCTCGGCCACCAGGGCCTCCAGGTGGCGGGCCTCGCCCTTGATGCTCACCAGGCGGCGCTCCTGGGCCCGGTAGCGGGTGAACAACAGGCCGCCCAGGAAGATGAGGCAGCACAACAGCAGGGCAGGAACAGGAAGATGCTGCGGAACATGGCCCGGTTGGGGGCCATGGCCGTCTGGTAGTCGTGCATGACCACCACGCTCCAGCCCGAGGCGGCCACCAAGGCCACCGCCGCGAAGACCTGTTCGCCGCTGCCGGGCAGGCTGGCCACCCCGGCCCAGTGGCGCTGCTTGGGGTTCAGATGCCGCCGCACCAGGGAGGCCATGTCCTCCAGGGCCCCGGCGGGCAGCTCGGCCTTGGCCAGACCGGCGGCCACCACCCGGCCCTCCTGGTCGAACAAGAAGTAGGTGCGCCCCGGCCGGGCGGCCAACTGGCTGAAGAAGTTTTTCCAGAAGGCGGGAGGCTGGGTCACCCCCAGGTAGGCGGCGGTCTTGCCGTCGATGCCGATCACCGGCACCGAGAGCACCAGGCAGGGCCCCACCGGGCCGCAGCGTCCCGGCTCCAGGCCCGAAACCCAGGGCGCGGGGGGCAGCACCCCCACCGGGGGCAGCTTCACTTCCCCGCCCACCTGGGGCACCCGGGCCATGTACAGGCCCTCTGGGTCCACCAAAAAGGCCGAGTTGGTCTGGGGTCCCATGGCCAGCACCGGCTGCAGGAAAGAGGCCAGGGCCGCGGGGTCATTGCCAACCAGGGCCCGGCGCAGGCGGTCACGGGAGGCGATGACTCCCAGCAGGTTCAGCAGGCCCTCCTGCTGCTCGGAGATGAAGCGCGAGGCGGTCTCGGCCTGGACCAGGTTGGCTTCCAGGTTTTCGCTGAGAGCCTGGTCCTTGATGGTCCCGAACACGGCCAGGGAGTACACCGCGCCCAACAGGATCACCGCGAGCAGAGCGCCGTAGCCCACCCATTGGCTGCGCCGCGCCGAGCTTCCGGAAAATTTGCTGCCTGACAAAACGCAACCTCCCGCGCGGGGCCGGGGGAGATGCGCCCCACGCCGCCCCAATATATAACGCGGCGGCCCCTTTCCCAAGTTTATTGCTGAAGCGCTGGCGGGCTCAGGCGCTTTGGCCCGCACCCAGCTTTTTGCGGTACAGGGCGTAGTAGGCCACCGGCACCACCAGCAGGCTGAAGGCGGTGGAGGCCGCCAGGCCGAAGATGAGGGCCCAGGCCAGGCCCGAGAAGATGGGGTCCAGGGTGATGGGCCAGGCCCCCAGGGCGGTGGTGGCGGCGGTGAGCACGATGGGCCTGAAACGCACCGCCCCGCTGGCCAGGACGGCCTCCTGGAAGGTTAGCCCCTCGTCCAGCTGGTTGTGCACAAACTCGATCAGGACCACCGAGTTGCGGATGACGATGCCGCCCAGGGCGATCATGCCGATCATGCTGGTGGCGGTGAAGAAGATGGGGTTGGGCAGGCCGGCCACCTGGCCCGCGCCCACCAGGTTCAACAGCCAGAAGCCGGGCATGATGCCCAGCAGGGTGAGCGGTATGGCCACCATCAGCAGCGGGGGCACCAAGAAGCTGCCGGTCTGCACCACCAGCAGGATGAAGATGCCCACCAGGGCCGCGCCAAAGGCCAGGCCCAGGTCGCGGAAGACTCTGAGGGTGATGTGCCATTCGCCCTCGCCGTCCCAGGACACCTCCACCCCGGACGGCAGTTTCTGCTCGGCCAGCCTGGCCTCCATGTCCATGATGGCCGTGGCCGGGGAGCGCCCGGCCAGCTCGGAATAGACCAGCACCACCGGCCTGAGGTCCTTGTGCATCACCGGCTGTTCGCTGTCCATCCGCTGGAAGCTGCCCAGCTCGCCCAGGGGCACGCTGCCTCCCTGAGCCGTGGCCAGGGGAAGCTGGCTCAGATCCTCCGGGCTGGAGCGGGCCAGGCGGGGCAGGATGAGGCGCACCGGCAGGGGCTGGCGCTCGTGGTCCAGGTGCACCGCAGCGGGCTGGGCCCCGCCCAGGGCCAGGCGCAGGGTCTCAATGATGCGCCCGGTGCTCACCCCGTGCAGGCCCGCCTTTTCCTTGTCCACCACGAAGTCCCAGCGGGGCCGCACCTCCTCGCTGGAGTCGTCGATGTCCACCACCAACTCCTCGGCCCCCATGACCTGGCGCACCATGGCCGCCCCCTTGATCAGGTCGGCGTAGGGGGTGCCGGGGCGGCCGTAGACCTCGGCCACCACCGTGGCCAGCACCGGCGGGCCTGGCGGCAGCTCCACCAGCTTGAGGTTCACCCCGTGGCGCTTGGCCAGGTCCGTGAGGTCACTGCGCAGGCGCAGCATGATCTCGTGGCTCTGCTGCTCGCGCTTTTCCTTGGGCACCAGGTTCACCCGGATGTCGGCCACGTTGCCCCCGCGCCGCAGGTAGTAGTTGCGCACCATGCCGTTGAAGTCCATGGGCGAGGCCGAGCCCACCGTGGAGGTGAAGTCGATCACCTCGGGCACCCCGGCCAGGTAGTCCTCGAAGGCCCTTACCGCCCGGTCGGTGGACTCCAGGGTGGTGCCCTCGGGCAGGTCCAGCACCAGCTGGAACTCGTTCTTGTTGT
>Ga0180016_100041_pt1 | contig 64411 bp, 66 predicted proteins | sample KR46_M_MetaG_FD_129673 | JGI IMG/M metagenome (GOLD analysis project Ga0180016, IMG submission 129673) | Groundwater microbial communities from the Olkiluoto Island deep subsurface site, Finland - KR46_M_MetaG | ecosystem: Environmental > Aquatic > Deep subsurface > Groundwater | place: Finland... | reverse complement strand
TGGCGAACCGGACGCCGCCGAGACCGAAGCCGGCCCGACCACGCTGGCCGCCCGGCTGGCCGCGATCACGCGGACCACCATCAACGAAACCCTGGCCATCGGCCGCAAGTTCGTCACCGACATATCGGGGCTCACCACCCTGTTCAACGGCCGGACCAATCTCGACTGGGGCAATCTTGCAACCATGCTGGCGCCGCTTCTGGCGACCGTGGCGATCTCGCTGGCGGTGTATTTTCTTGCCAAGCGGGTGCTGCGCGGCGGGCTGGGCAATGTCTCCAGGCGCCTGCACGATCGCGGCCCCTTCGCGGCCATGGCGCTGGTGGGCCTCTATTTCCTGGCCGAGATCCTCGCGCTGGCGCTCGCCTATTTCTCCACCAGCGCGCTTGCCGCCATGCTGTTCGGCACGGAAGGCGTCTCGATCTACCAGACGCTCTATCTCAATGCATTCCTGATCCTCGGCGTCACCGCGATCATCATCCGCGTCGTCACCGGCATCGTGAATGGCGACTATGCCGTCCTCAGGCTCGCGCCCCCCGTGCGGCAGATGATGCGTGAGCGCGGCATCCGGCTGTCCGGCATCCTGATCTTCGGCATCGCCTTCGTCGTGCCCGCGGCCAACTCGCTGATCTCGTTCACCGTCGGGCGAAGCCTGAGGGTCGTTATCTACACCATCGCCGCGATCTATGCGGTCAAGGCCATCCGCGCCATCTCCGGCCTGCAGCAGGCCACCGCCGAACTGCCCGAGGACGAGCCGCAGGAAGAGGGCGACGCCGCCGTCGACGAGGCTTTGCCCGAACCGGTGCAGTCGGCCTTCATGCAGATCTGGCCGCTGATCGCCTATGCCTATGTCGGCGTGAGCTATGTCATAGCCCTGTCGCAGCCCGCGTTCTTTGTCGATTTCGTCGGCGGCGCGACGCTCAAGACCGCTCTGGCGCTGATTGTCGGCGGGCTGGTGCTGCGCGGCTGCGGCTATCTCGCGACGCTCAGCATCCGGGCGCCCGCCTTCCTGCCGCTTGACGACAAGGCGCTGTCGGCGCGGCTGACCTCCTTCGTGCCGGTCCTGCTCCGGCTGGTGTGGTTCCTGCTGAGCCTCGCCATCCTCGCCGTGGTGCTCGACGCCTGGGCGATCCTCGATATCGGCGCCTGGATCGAGGGCGAGCGCGGCAGCGCCATCATTGCCGGGCTGGTGAGCGCCCTCGTCGTGCTGATCGTCAGCTTCGTGGTCTGGGCCGCCGCATCCTCCTGGATCGATTACCGCATGGACGGCGGCAACGGCACGGGACTGGCCAATGCCCGCTACCGCACGCTCTATTCGCTCGCCAAGAACGCGCTCACCGTGGCGCTGGTGGTGTTTGGCGGCATGATCGCGCTGTCCGAGCTCGGGCTCGACATCGGCCCGCTGCTGGCGGGCGCCGGCGTGCTCGGCCTCGCCATCGGCTTTGGCGCGCAAAAGCTCGTCCAGGACATCATCTCGGGTGTCTTCATCCAGCTCGAAAACGCCATGAATGTCGGCGACGTCGTCGGCGCCGGCGGCATCACCGGCGTGGTCGAGCGGCTGACGCTCCGCTCGGTGTCGCTGCGCGATCTCTCGGGCGTCTACCACATCATCCCGTTCAGCTCGGTGGATGCGGTGTCGAACTACATGCGCACCTTCTCCTACCATGTCGAGGAAGTCGGCATCGCCTACAAGGAAAACGTCAGCGACGGCAAGGCCGCCATGCAGGAGGCCTTCGACCGCCTCAAGCAGACCGAGCACAACCCCGACATCCTGGCGCCCCTCGAAATGCACGGCGTCACCGGCCTGGGCGACTCAGCCGTGCTGATCCGCGCCCGCATCAAGACCGCCCCCGGCCAGCAATGGAGCGTCGGCCGCGCCTACACCGAACTGGTCAAGGAAGTGATGGACGAAAAGGGCATCGAGATCCCGTTCCCGCACACGACGCTGTATCTGGGCCGGGACAAGGAGGGGCGGACGGATGAGTTTCCGGTGAGGATGGAGCAGGTCGGCGCAGCGTCCGGGAAAGCCCCGGACAAGAGCGGGGAATGACGGCGGGCGGCGAATCGCCGTCTGCGCTGCGCCGAAGCCATGGCTGACAGTGGCGGCTTTGCGCCTCCATTGCGAACGTTCACAGTCCTGGCTGCAAGTCCCGAATGCAGCCATTCGAGCCTTCGTCCCAAGGGCCTGACAGGGCGGGGAGGGCTTTTTCATGCCGTCACCGGAGAGTGCATGGACAGATGAAACATCTCGCCTATCTGAGGTTTATCGCAGACCAGACACCGCTGCCTGACATCCCTGCTTCACGGAGTTTTCATGCCTGCTCACCTGACCCGCCGAAATGCACTGTCACTTGGCCTTGGGACTCTGGCCGCTGCTGCCCTGCCGCGCGCAACCCGCGCCAATACGATCACCTTCGATCAAGGGTGGGAGCATCTGACCTTTCGCCGCCTGAAGCCCAACACCTTCGGCACCGGACCCAACCGCCTGACAGTTGTTGCCGAAGGGACATCCTCGATCCTGTATCGCATCTTGCCCAGTGACCTGTTTGCCAGCCGCCGCGCCGAGTGGACATGGCGCGTGGACAGTTCCGTGCCCCCGTCCGACCTGACGACCATTGGCAATGACGACCGCAACCTGGGTGTGTTCTTTGTGAACGCGACCGATGATGTCGCCGCGCGCGTCCGCCCCGGCACGTCAATTTCCAGCCTGTTGCGCAACCGCAATGTGCAGGTGCTGATGTATACATGGGGCGGGGACAATCCGCAGGGTACAGTCATCCCCAGCCCGCACGCGCCTGACCGTCTGCGCAACATCGTGCAGCGCCGCCCCGCGACGGGCGAGTTCCGCGAAAGCGTTGACCTGACCCGCGATTTCCCGCGCGTGTTCGGGGTCGAAATGCGCAATCTGGTGGCGCTGGCCGTGTCGTCCAACAGCGAGAATTCGGGCAGCCGTGTTCAGGCGCAGGTCAGCGGCTGGGTTTTGGGTTAGTTCGCGGCGATCGTGTCGCCTCGGCGCTTTCAGACGCCTGTGAGTTCCCGGTGCATGTCCGCTTCGCCTTCGTTGCAGTTCCATCACCTCTGCCAAATCTGCCTGACTCACGCCGTCCGCCAAAACTTGCCAGTCTGCAACCGACCCCCTTTCAGCCCACCCCCCTCATAGAAAACTCTGCGGATCGATATCCACCTGCACCTGCACCGAGCCCCGCGCCTTGGGTCCCTTGGCGAGCATTTCGCGCACGAACCCCTGCATGTCGCGCCCGCGTTCGCCGTGGATGAGCAGCCGGAAGCGGTGGCGGCCGCGGATCAGGGCCAGCGCCGCTTCGGCGGGGCCGAGCACCATGATGCCGGGCGTGGGCAGCGCGGCCGCGCGAAGCGCGCGGGCATGGCCTTCTGCCTCGAGCCGGGTGGCCGCCGAGATGATCACCGAGGCGAGGCGGCCGAAGGGGGGGAGCAACGCGCGGCTGCGTTCGTCGGTCTCGCGCTCGTAGAACGCCTCCGCGTCGCCCGAGGCGAGCGCCTGCATCACCGGGTGCTGCGGCTGGTAGGTCTGGATCAGGCCCAGGCTCTTGTGGCCCGAGCGCCCGGCCCGGCCGGTCACCTGCGACAAGAGCTGATAGGTCCGCTCGGCGGCGCGCGGGTCGCCGTTCGCGAGCCCCAGATCGGCGTCGACCACCCCCACCAGCGTCATCAGCGGAAAATTGTGCCCCTTGGCCACCAGCTGCGTGCCGATGACGATGTCGGCTTCGCCCTTGGCGATCGCCTCGAGCTCGATCCTCAAGCGCCGCGTGCCGCCCATCATGTCGGACGACAGCACGATCACGCGCGCGTCGGGGAAATGCTTGTCCGCCTCCTCGGCGATCCGCTCGATCCCCGGCCCGCAGGCGGTGAGATGATCGAGCGTGCCGCAGGAGGGGCAGGCCTGCGGCGTGGGCTCGTTGTGCCCGCAATGGTGGCACTGCAGCTGCCCGCGGAAGCGGTGCTCGACCAGCCAGCTTGAGCAATCCGGGCATTCGAAGCGGTGGCCGCAGACCCGGCACAGCGTCAGCGGCGCATAGCCGCGGCGGTTCAAAAACAGCAGCGACTGTTCCTTGCGTTCGAGCGTCTGAGCCATCGCATGGAGCAGCACCGGCGACAGGAAGCCGCCGCGCGCCGGCGCATGGCGGCGCATGTCGACGAGCTTCAGGTCCGGCAGCACCGCCTCGGCATAGCGGCTTTCGAGCTTGAGATGCCGGTAGCGGCCCTGCTGGGCGTTGACGCGGCTCTCGATCGACGGCGTGGCCGAGGCCAGCACCACCGGGATGTTCGCGAGCCTTGCGCGCACCACCGCCATGTCGCGGGCATTGTAGAACACCCGGTCCTCCTGCTTGTAGGCCGGGTCGTGCTCCTCGTCGACGATGATCAGGCCGAGATCGGCGAACGGCAGGAACAGCGCCGAGCGCGCGCCGGCCACCACTGAAACACCGGCTTCCGCGGTCTGCCGCCAGACCTTCTCGCGCATCTTCGGCGTGACTTCCGAATGCCATTCCGCCGGCCGCGCGCCAAACCGCTCATGAAAGCGGTCGAGAAAGGCTGCCGTCAGCGCGATCTCGGGCAGCAGGATCAGCACCTGCCGGCCCTGCCGCACGGTCTCGGCGATCGCCTCGAAATAGACCTCGGTCTTGCCCGAGCCGGTAACGCCGTCGAGCAGCGTGACGCTGAACCCGGCTTCGGACACGGATTTGCGCAGCGCGTCCGCCGCCTCCGCCTGACCGGGCTCGAGCTGAGCCGGCTGGTAGTCCGGATCGGGGGCGGCCACCACCGGCGGCGGCCGGAGCCGCACCGGTTCGAACACACCCTGGGCCGACAGCCCGTCGATGACGCTGGCGGTCACGCCTGCCGCATGGGCGAGCCCGCTGCGGGTCCAGGCCAGCCCGTCGCCCGCCTGCTCGAGCACCCGCTCGCGCGCCGAAGTCAGCCGTTCGGGTTGCACACCGCTCAGCCTCAGCGCATCGATCATCGGCTCGGGATCGAACGCGGCGGGCGCCCTCAGCGCCATCCGCGCCACCAGCCCCGGCGGCGACAGCGTGTAGGCCGCGACCCAATCAATAAAGCGGCGCATCGGCTCATTGACCAGCGGACAATCGAACACCTGGGCGATCTCGCGCAGTTTCTTCGGATCCACCTGGTCGGCCTCGCCGTCCCAGACAATGCCCGGCACCAGCCTGGGCCCCAGCGGCACCTGCACGATTTGGCCTGGCTTTGCATCCGTGCCTTGCGGCAGCGCATAGGAATAGGCCCGCTCGGCCGGCATCGGGATCAGCACAGGCACGACCTTGCGCGGGAACAGACCTTCCTGCTCCCGGGCCCCTCCCGCGTTAAGTCCCCGGTCTTGTCTTGCTCGCGAATCTTTTTCCATTTGGCGTGACCTTGCCCCCGGATTGGGCTAAAGGGAACCCGGATTTGTTCTAGAGCGCGCCGGGGCATCCCGGCTGGCGCGAATTTGGAGGCTCACATGAAGTTCTTTGTCGACACCGCCGATGTAAGCGAAATTCGCGAACTCAACGATCTGGGCCTGATCGACGGGGTCACCACCAATCCGTCGCTGATCATGAAGTCCGGCCGCGACATCCGCGAAGTCACCAAGGAGATCTGCTCAATCGTCGACGGGCCGGTCTCCGCCGAGGTGGCCGCCACCGATTACGAGACGATCATGAAGGAAGCCGCGGTGCTGGCCAAGATCGCCGACAATATCTGCATCAAGCTGCCGCTGACACTCGACGGCCTCAAGGCCTGCCGGGCGCTCACCTCCGATGGCCACATGACCAATGTGACGCTGTGCTTCTCCGCCAACCAGGCGCTGCTCGCCGCCAAGGCCGGCGCGTCCTTCATCTCTCCCTTCATCGGCCGTCTCGACGACATGGGCCTTGACGGCATGGACCTGATCCGCGAGATCCGCCAGATCTACGACAATTACGGCTTTGATACCGAAATCCTCGCCGCCTCGATCCGCACAGTGGGCCATGTCAAGGAAGCGGCCCTCATCGGCGCCGACGTGGCGACCATCCCCGCCTCCACCATCAAGGCGCTGGTCAAGCACCCGCTCACCGACAAGGGCCTGGACGCGTTTCTGGCCGACTGGAAAAAGACCGGCCAGACCATCGCCTGACCAGCGGTTCCTGATCGGGGCGCCTGAACCGGAACATCTAAGCTCACAAGACGCCAACGGCCCGGTCATCCCGGGCCGTTGGCGTGTTTACAAAGTCATGCAAGGGATGGACGATGCCCCGTCATGCCGGACTTGATCCGGCATCCAGCCACGGCGCGTCCGCGCCGTGAAAGAGTCTTTCACGATCAAGGACTTGATCGCGCTGGATGCCAGCCTTCGCTGGCATGACGGCTACTGATGGATTGCCACCAAAAAACGACAGGAAGCTGTCCTTAAGGGGTTTTGTCATCGGTTAGGCTCGGCAATGCCCGGGCTGTCTTCTTTGGGCTTGACTTGGATCACGACAGGTTCGCCTCAGGCAGCCTGGCTCCAGCCCTTCGGCGCCGGCTCGAACGCCCGGTCGGGGTTCGCGGCCAGGCCGTGCACGGTGTGATACTCGAGCGCCTTGACGGCTTCGGCCGGATCGCCGTCGAGCGCCTCGGGCAGGATCGGCTGGCCGACGGTGAAGCGGAAGGTGTGGTGCTTCTTGTTCAGGAGCTCGTGGAACACCGTCATGTCGCGCAATTCCGTCGAGTGCTTTGACAGCCAGTAGAACAGGCCGGAATTGCGCGCCGAGATATTGACCGGAACCACCGGCAGGTCGTGGCGACGCGCCAGCGTGATGGCTGAGGCCTTCCACGGCCGTTCGGTCAGCCGGCCCTCGTTCCAGAAGGCGATCCGGCCCGAGGGAAACAGCACCGTGGCCTTGCCGTCCTGGACCGCGCGGTTGGTCAGCTGCAGGGTCTGGCGCGTCTTGTCCCGGCTCTTGAATTCCTCGCGCCATTCCACCGGAATGATGATTTCGTCAAATCGCTGGCTGATTCGCACCGCGTCGCGATTGGCGAAGAACATCATGTCCGGCCGCGACTGCGCCAGAAAATCGAACATCGCCACGCCGTCCGCCATTCCGGTCGGGTGGTTGGCGACAAGCAGGAACCCGCCCTTGCGCGGGATCCGCTCCGCACCACGGGATTGGATGTCGAGCTTGAGGATCTTGCTGATATACTGAAAGGCCTCGTGCCCCGACATCGCTGCGATGTCATCGGCCATGCGCACTGCGGCGCCATATTTCAGCGTCGCATAGACGACAGGGCGGATCATCGGCCAGGCCGGATGATCGACGAGCCGGCCGCCGCGCTCGGCAATCAGCCGGTCGATGATATGCCCCGGCCGGCCATGGGCAAGAACGTGCAATCGATCTGAAATCTCCGCCACATATGCCATGGACTCGACCCCTTTGGTCTCGCGTTGTCACAAACCTATGGCAACAGAATATGATGTCATGATGACATCGTGAAAAACTGCGGAGGGCGAGCCAAAACCACGCCGTTCCACCCCCCCGTTTACTCCCCGCTAAGGCATGAATGCAATAGTGTGTGCCGGCACAAGCCCTCGAAAACCCGAATCACTGCGGGCTCAATCACGTGCGTTTCGCGGGAATTTTCACGATGCGGCACTTGTTTCCGCCAGCCAAAGGCGGCCTCGATGAACGGAACCATCATGCAGCAACCGCTTGTCATTGCAGCACCTGATGTGATTCACGAGCAGCAGAACTGGCTCAGGCAACTGATCGACGAGCGCCGCCTGTCGCCCAAGACCGCCGACGCCTATGAGCGCGATCTGCGCCAGTTCCTCGGTTTTCTCACCATGCATCTGGGCGGGCCGCCCAAGATCGCCGATCTCGCCGATCTCAGGCCGCTGGACCTGCGCGCCTTCATGGCCGAGCGCAGGCGCGGCGGCGCCGGCGCCCGCACGCTGGGACGGGGCCTCGCGGGCATAAGGTCGTTCCTCCGGCATCTCGAGCGCAAGGGCATGGCCAATGCCGCCGGCGCCTCTGCCACCCGCGCTCCGCGCCAGCCCAAATCCCTGCCCAAACCCTTGAGCGCGCGCGACGCCCTGCGCGTGGTCGATTGCGATCTGCAGCTCGCAGACGAGCCCTGGATCGCCGCCCGCACCGCAGCCGTGCTGACGCTCCTCTATGGCTGCGGCCTGCGCATTTCCGAAGCCCTGTCGCTGACAGCGGGCGACCTGCCGCGCGACGGCGAGACCCTGCGCGTCACCGGCAAGGGCGGCAAGACACGGATCGTGCCGCTGCTGCCCATCGCAAGCGCGGCGATCGAGGCCTACCGCAAGCTCTGCCCGTTCTCGCCCGGCCCCAATGAGCCGATGTTCCGCGGCGCGCGCGGCGGCGTGCTGCAGCCGGCCATCGTGCAGAAGGAAATGCGGCGTCTGCGCTCGGCCCTCGACCTGCCCGAAAGCGCCACCCCGCATGCGCTCCGCCACTCCTTCGCCACCCACCTGCTGGCCGGCGGCGGCGACCTCAGGACCATCCAGGAACTGCTCGGCCATGCCAGCCTGTCGACAACCCAGGTCTATACCGGCGTGGATTCGCGCCGCCTGATCGAGATCTACGACCGCGCCCACCCCAGGGCCTGAGCCCACAAGACCGGCCGGATGCACGCCTGGGACAGGGTGATTAGCGTCTTGTTCACCATGGCTGAAACCGCCCGTCCAAATTAACCCGATTGTGTGATCTGTCGGGTTAGTTTGCCGAATCAGACCGAGTGCGTGCCGGCTTCAGCCGCTGTCGTGGCGAGAGCCGACGTGCACCCCTATACAGAGGCAGCGTCCCTCACCTCGTGTGACGGGAGGCGCTGCAAGAGGAATGGCCGCGCATGCACCATCATCCCGAACTCTCCCACCTCCGGCTCCGGCTCGCCCGGCTGCCGAACCTGGTGTTCGCCATCGCTGCGGGCCTGCCCTGGGCGCTGCTGATCCTGCTGGCCGCGGGTCTTGTCTATGCAGGCGCCGCGCGCGCCGAAGAGCCCGCCGTTTGCGACGGCGTCAGCCTTGTGGGCAAGCTCTCGGCCACTGCACCTGAAAAGCTGGCAAGCGCGCGTGACGAGGCCGCAGCCACCCCGAACGGCCAGGGCAGGCTGTGGAAGATCGAGAAGGACGGCCGTGAGCCCTCGTGGCTCTTCGGCACGATGCACGTCACCGATCCGCGCGTCACCCGGATGCCCGACGCCGCCCGCACCGCCTTCGACACGGCGGATACGGTGGTGATCGAGACCATCGACATTCTCGACCCGGTCAAGGCGCAGGCCGCACTGCTGACCAATCCGGAACTGACAATGTTCACCGACGGCAGCACCCTGACCTCGCGTCTGAGCCCGGAAGATGCGAGCCTGGTCGAAGCCGAGCTCTCCCGCCGCGGCATTCCCCTGGCGCTGGTCTCGCGCATGAAGCCCTGGATGATAGCCGGCATGGTGGCGATGCCCGCCTGCGAGCTTGCCCGCAAGGCCGATGGCGTCGAGTTTCTCGACATCAAGATCGCCAGTGACGCCAAGGCTCAGGGCAAACAGCTGCTCGGGCTCGAAAGCATCGGCGAGCAGATGACCGCCATGGCCGACCTGCCAATCGAGTTCCACATGCGTGGCCTGGTCGAAACCATCAAGCTCGCCGACCTGATGCCCGACATCATGGCCACCATGACCGAACTTTACCTTGACGGCGAGATCGCGCTGATCATGCCGGTCATCCTGGCGGCCGGGCCTGAGGACGCCGGAGCGGTTACGGGCGACGATCTCGACGGCTACGCCGAGTTCGAGGAGCGCATCGTGACCCTGCGCAATCACGTCATGGCGGACCGCGCCGGTCCGATCCTTGAAAAGGGCAACGCCTTCATCGCCGTCGGCGCGCTGCACCTGCCCGGCGAAAAGGGCCTGGTCTCATTGCTCAGCGACGCTGGCTACACGGTGAGTCCCGTCCGGTAACACAACGTGACCTCCGGCAACCGCCAGCGCCGGAACCTATGGCCACCTCAGGCGTTTCGACCACATGACTGACTGAAAAGGAGATGTCTCATGGTTGAAAACACCCCATATAAGCGCCCCGTTGAAAACGCGCCCTACACCACCCCGGTTGATCCCGCGGCCCGCCAGAGTGATCATGTTCGCGAAACCACCCGCGACACAACGATTGTCAAATCCGGCAGTTCCAATGGGATGATTGCCGGCGTCGTGCTGGTCGTTCTTCTGGCCATCGCGGGCTACTTCTTCCTGACCGGTGGCGATGATGTGGCTCAAACCACGGCCCCGGCCATCGAAAACAACATTGACACCGCACCGGCGGCAGACCAGCCCACCCCAGTGGCCCCAACCGCGGAACAGCCCGTTGAACTGGCTCCGTCCTCAGGGACCGAAACAGTTCCGGTTGACCCGAACAGCCCTGCTCCCGCAACGCCGGCTCCGGTAACGCCTGCTCCCACGGCGCCTGCCACCGACGGCTAAGGCCCGGGCTTCCCATCACCCTCCCTGATGGAAGCACGCGAACCGCCCGGCCCCATACCGGGCGGTTACGCTTTTTCCCCAGCCCGCCCGGCCGCCCGATTCCCGGCCCGGCAAGGATCAGCCTGCCACCCGCGACAGCGTGCTCGCCACGATCAGCTTGTGAAACGGCATGATCACGGCCAGGTAGACGCGGCCCAGCCGGTTGTGGCGCTGGACCAGCGTCATCAACCGCACCCCTGTGAGACTGCCCGCAGGCTCCGTCTGAACCACGATCCGGAAATCGAGATGCCGGTCGTCAAACCCCAGAACCAACTCGCGCTCGCCTTGAGCCACGATCGGAAACATGCCGATACGCCGGTCTTTGGCCGCTGCCGCCTCCGGGTCGCCTTTGAGGCCGAACGGCAGGACAACGAGATTGCGCACGGCCATCAGCGCGCCGGTCCAGGCGGGCAATTTGCCAAACGCCAGCCGTGCCGCCTGCTCCGCCGTCAGTCCGGCCTGATCCGTCACCACTTCGAAGCAATCGCCCCAATCCGCATCAGGCAGCGCCGGATGCGGCAACAGGACCGTGATCTCCCGAGCCTTCATCGCGCCGGAACTCCCTGCCGGTTGGGGATCGGGTCAAATGTGGATCGGCTTGGCAAAAGTCGCCAGCGCTGCTTCCTTAACCGCTTCCGACATGGTCGGGTGCGCGTGGCAGGTGCGGCCGAGATCTTCGGAACTGCCGCCGAATTCCATCAGCACGGCTGCCTCGTGAATCATCTCGCCCGCGCCGAAGCCGATGATGTGGACGCCCAGCACCCGGTCGGTCTCGGCATCGGCCAGCACCTTGACGAAGCCGTCCGAAGCGGCCATCGCCCGCGCCCGGCCATTGGCCGAGAACGGAAACTTGCCGGACTTGTACTTGACGCCCTCGGCCTTGAGTTCTTCCTCGGTCTTGCCGACAGCGGCGACCTCCGGCTGGGTGTAGACCACGCCCGGGATGACATCGTAATTCACATGCCCCGCCTGGCCGGCCATGATCTCGGCCAGCGCCACGCCCTCGTCCTCGGCCTTGTGGGCAAGCATGGGGCCGGCAATCACGTCGCCGATGGCGTAGACGCCCGGAACATTGGTCTGGTAGTGCTTGTCGGTACGCACCCGGCCGCGCTCGTCGAGCACCACGCCGGCATCCTCGAGCCCCAGGCCCTCGGTGAAAGGCTTGCGACCGGTAGCGATCAGCACCACATCGGCGTCGATGGTTTCGGCATCGCCGCCCTTGACCGGTTCGAACGTGACTTTCGCCCCTTTGCCGGATTTCTCCACGCCGGTGACCTTGGCGCCGAGCTTGAACTCCATGCCCTGCTTGCCGAGAATCCGCTGGAACTGCTTGGAGACTTCCCCATCCATGCCGCCGAGGATCTTGTCGAGATACTCGACCACGGTGACCTTGGCCCCGAGCCGGCCCCAGACCGATCCCATCTCCAGCCCGATCACGCCGCCGCCGACCACCACGATATGCTCCGGCACCTTGTCGAGCGCGATGGCGCCGGTCGACGAGACGATCACCTTCTCGTCGATATCGACCTTGACGCCGGGAATGCCCGCGACATCCGAGCCGGTGGCGATCACCACGTTCTTGGCCTCGAGCTCGGTCTCCTTGCCGTCATTGTCCGTCACCGAGATCTTGCCCTCGCCCAGCACCTTGCCGTGGCCGATGAAGCTGTCGATCTTGTTTTTCTTGAACAGGAAGGCGACGCCCTCGACATTGGATTTCACCGTGGCGTCCTTGTGCGCCATCATCTTTTCGAGATTGAGCTTTGGCTTGCCGACCTCGACGCCCAGCGTCTCCATGCCATGCCCGGCATGATGGAACATCTCCGACGCATGCAGCAGCGCCTTGGACGGGATGCAGCCGATGTTGAGGCAGGTTCCGCCAAAGGTCGCGCGCTTCTCGACCACGGCGACCTTGAGGCCGAGCTGCGCCGCCTTGATGGCGCAGACATAGCCGCCGGGTCCCGAACCGATGATGATGACGTCGTAGCTCATGGTCTTGTCCTTATGATCAGAAATTCATTCCTGGCACGCCTTGAGGCGAAAATCGTCCCTGGGCGCGACGGACAGTCCCTCAGCCCCCCAGACCGAGGACATCCTGACCGACGGGCCGAAATCCGGCAGAAGGATGGTTGCCATCGCGTCTTCGCCCAAACCGGCCTCGGGCACGGCGCTGACATTGCCCAGCGCATCAATCCCGTAGATCGGCCCTTCCCAGATCATGCAGGCGTCGATTTCGGCGCCTGTCGCATCGCCCTCGGGGCAGTTGTGCATGACCATGGCCCAGGGCCGCGACGGCTCGCCGGCCAGCATCACGATGCCGTCCATTCTGACCGCATGCTCGGGGAATGTCACCGAAAAGCGGTTGAGCGACGGCTCGGCGGGATGCAGCTCGCTCTGAAACGTGATCTCGGCGCCCGCCTGCGCCTCGCCATAGATGGCGAGTTCCTGGAAGCAGGCGGCTTCAACCGGGCACGCCGCCAGCACGGACATTGCGGTGACAATCGCAGCCGCGCGCGTCTTCATCTGACCGCAGCCATGAAGGCGTTCCTGACAACCGTCTCAAACCCCTTGCGCACGACGAGCTGCTTGACCATCCCGCCAGTGATCTTTTTGGCAACGCCATTGCCGACCATGCCGACGCCGCGGGCGAAATAGGCCTGATACACGCCCTGAATCAAAAGCCCCTTGGCGAAGCTGAGCCAGATTCGTGGAGCTTCCTGTGCAAAATTGGCGTCCCGCCTGACAATGTCCGGATTAACCCTGGCTTCCATGGCGATGTCGGCAATGACCCTGCCCTTCAGGCCGATCATTGCCGCAACTCTCTCTCCAAAACCTTCGATCTTGCCATCCTGATTGGCATCCGCGTCATCATAGAACGCGGCGATGACCACGGCCTTGTTGTCCAGAAACCCGACCGCGCCGAGCGGAGCGGGTTTGAAGCTTTTGACGGCAATCCATTCAATCGAGCCTGTCATCACGCCCTCCTTTGGTCAGCTTGCCTGGTGCGCCGCACGCGATCTGCGCAAATGTGGCGCCATGCTGGCACACTCAGAGATCGAGCACCAGCCGCTCGGGATCCTCCAGGCTGTCCTTGACCCGCACCAGGAAGGTGACGGCGTCCTTGCCGTCAACGATCCGGTGGTCATAGGAAAGCGCCAGATACATCATCGGCCGGATCACCACCTGGCCGCCGACAGCCACCGGGCGGTCCTGGATCTTGTGCATGCCGAGGATCCCCGACTGCGGCGAATTGAGGATCGGCGAGGACATCAGCGAGCCGTAGACGCCGCCATTGGAAATGGTGAAGGTGCCGCCCTGCATGTCGGCCATCGTCAGCTCGCCATCGCGTGCGGCACGACCCAGACGGCCGATTTCCTTCTCGATCTCAGCGATTGTCATCTGGTCGGCGTCGCGCACCACCGGCACGACCAGGCCCTTGTCCGTGCCGACGGCGACGCCGACATGGCAGTAGTTCTTGTAGATCAGGTCGGTGCCGTCGATCTCGGCATTGACCGCCGGGATTTCCTTGAGCGCATGGGTCACCGCCTTGGTGAAGAAGCCCATGAAGCCGAGCTTGACGCCATGCTTCTTCTCGAACAGGTCCTTGTAGCGTGTGCGCAGATCCATCACCGCGCTCATGTCCACCTCGTTATAGGTGGTCAGCATCGCGGCCGTGTTCTGGGCTTCCTTGAGGCGACGGGCGATGGTCTGCCGCAGGCGCGTCATCTTCACCCGCTCCTCGCGCGACGCATCATCGCCGCTGGAGGCCGGACGCGCCGCCTTCGGTGCTTCCGCAGCCGGAGCTGACGACTTGCCGATGGCGTCAAGCACGTCGCCCTTGAGCACCTGGCCGCGCTTGCCCGAGCCAGACACGTCGCCGGCGTCGATGTTCTTTTCGGTCATCATCTTCTGCGCCGATGGCGAGGCCGGCATCTTGGTTTCGCTGATCTCGCTGCCGCCGGCGATCTTGGCGGTCTTTTCCGCTGCTTCGCCGGTCGACTTGGCGCCGGCGCTGTCCGAGGCCTGGGCAACCGCTTCCGGCTTCTCGGCCTTGGCCGGGGCCTTGTCGGCCTTGGCCGGAGCTGCCTCGCCCTTGCCCTCGGTGATCTGCGCCAACAGCGCATTGACCTCGACGGTCTCGCCGTCGGCGGCGAGAATTTCGCTCAAGACACCCGAGACCGGGGACGGCACCTCGATCGAGACCTTGTCGGTTTCAAGCTCGACCAGCGGCTCGTCGACCTTGACGGTGTCGCCGACCTTCTTGAGCCATGTGCCGATGGTGGCTTCGCTGACGGATTCGCCAAGTGTGGGAACGCGGACTTCAGTGGCCATGATGTTTCTTTCCGTTCTTTGTCTCTCAAACAGGTCGCAGGGCGGGCGTCATGGGCGGCGTCAGCCGCCCAGCGCATCCTCAAGGAAGGCTTCAAGCTGCGCAAGGTGGCGCGACATCAAACCGGTTGCCGTCGACGCCGAGGCCGAGCGGCCGGTGTAGCGCACGCGCTGGTACTTGGCGTCGATATGCGCCAGTACCCATTCCAGATAGGGATCGATGAAGGACCAGGCGCCCATGTTCTTAGGCTCCTCCTGGCACCACACCATCTCGGCGTTGCGGAAGCGCGACAATTCGTTGATCAGCGCCTTGGCCGGGAACGGGTAGAGCTGTTCCAGCCTCAGCAGGTAGATGTCGTTGATGCCGCGCTTCTCGCGCTCTTCATAGAGGTCGAAATAGACCTTGCCCGAGCACATCACCACACGGCGGATCTTGTTGTCCTTGACGAGCTTGATCGGCTCGTTCTTGAGCAGTTCGGCGTCGTCCCAAAGCAGCCTGTGGAACGAGCTTTCGCCCGACATCTCCGCCAGCGTCGACACCGCGCGCTTGTGGCGGAGCAGCGATTTCGGCGTCATCATGATCAGCGGCTTGCGGAAGTCGCGCTTCACCTGACGCCGCAGGATATGGAAGTAGTTGGACGGCGTGGTGCAATTGGCGACCTGCATGTTGTCCTCGGCGCACATCTGCAGGAAGCGCTCGAGCCGGGCCGAAGAATGCTCCGGGCCCTGGCCCTCATAGCCATGCGGCAGCAGGCAGACCAGACCGGACATGCGAAGCCACTTGCGTTCGCCCGATGAGATGAACTGGTCGAACAGCACCTGCGCGCCATTGGCGAAATCGCCGAACTGGGCTTCCCACAGCGTCAGCGCATTCGGCCGCGCCAGCGAGTAGCCATATTCAAAGCCCAGCACCGCCTCTTCCGACAGCATCGAGTTGATCACCTCGTAGCGCGCCTGGTTGGGCGCCACATTGGCGAGCGGAATGTAGCGCTCCTCGGTTTCCTGGTCGTAGAGCACCGAATGACGCTGGCTGAAGGTGCCGCGCTCCACATCCTGTCCGGAAAACCGGATCTTGGTGCCTTCCTGGACCAGCGTTCCAAAGGCCAGCGCCTCGGCGAAGGCCCAGTCGATCCCCTCGCCGGTTTCGATCATCTTCGCCCGGTTGTCCATGAAGCGCTGGATGGTGCGGTGGGCGTTGAAGCCTTCCGGCACCTCCGAAAGCTTCTTGCCGATTTCGCGCAATTGCTTGAGCGGCACGGCGGTCTTGCCGCGGCGCTGCTCATCCTGGTTGTCGGCAGTCCTGAGCCCCGACCATTGCCCGTCGAGCCAATCGGCCTTGTTCGGCTTGTAGCTCTGGCCGATGTCGAATTCGCCTTCGAGATGGGCGCGCCAGTCGGCCTTCATCTTCTCGAATTCGCCTTCGGTGATGACACCTTCCTCGATCAGCCGGCGCGAATAGAGCGTCACCACGGTCTCGTGGCTGCGGATGCTCTTGTACATTTTCGGCTGGGTGAACGCCGGCTCGTCACCTTCATTGTGGCCGAAGCGACGGTAGCAGAACATGTCGATGACCACCGGCTTGTGGAAGGTCATGCGGAATTCGGTGGCGACCTTGGCGGCGTAGACCACAGCTTCCGGATCGTCGCCATTGACGTGGAAGATCGGCGCCTCGATCATCTTGGCCACATCCGAGGGATAGGGCGACGAGCGCGAGAAGCCGGGATTGGTGGTGAATCCGATCTGGTTGTTGATGATGAAATGCACGGTGCCGGCGACGCGATGGCCGCGCAGGCCCGACAGGCCGAGGATTTCCGCCACGACTCCCTGGCCGGCAAAGGCCGCGTCGCCATGCAGCAGCAAGGGCATCACCTTGACCCGCTCCTTGAGCGGCACGATGTCGCCCTCCAGATAGGTGGCCATCATGTCCTGCTTGGCGCGGCACTTGCCCATCACCACCGGATTGACGATTTCCAGATGCGACGGGTTGGCGGTCAGCGACAGGTGCACCTTGTTGTTGTCGAACTCGCGGTCGGACGAGGCGCCGAGGTGATACTTGACGTCGCCCGAACCTTCGACCTCGTCCGGCTTGAACGAACCGCCCTTGAACTCGTGAAACACCGCCCGGTGCGGCTTGGCCATCACCTGGGTCAGCACGTTGAGCCGGCCGCGGTGCGCCATGCCGAAGACGATCTCCTTGAGCCCCATGGTGCCGCCGCGCTTGATGATCTGCTCGAGCGCCGGGATCAGCGATTCGCCACCATCCAGGCCAAACCGCTTGGTGCCCTTGTACTTGACGTCGATGAACTGCTCGAAGCCTTCGGCCTCGATCAGCTTCTGCAGGATGGCGATCTTGCCGCGCGTGGAGAACTCGACGCCCTTGTCCGGGCCCTCGATGCGTTCCTGGATCCAGGCCTTCTCTTCCGGATGGGAGATGTGCATGAACTCGACGCCGAGCGTCGAGCAGTAGGTCCGCTTGAGAATGTCGATCATCTCGCGGATCGTCGCATATTCAAGGCCGAGCACGTGGTCGATGAAGATCTTGCGGTCGTAATCGGCCTCGGTGAAGCCATAGGCCTCGGGCGAAAGCTCGTTGTAGTCCTCCACCGGGGTGGCGATGCCCAGCGGATCGAGCTTGGCGTGCAGATGGCCGCGCATGCGGAAGGCCCGGATCATCATGATGGCGCGCACCGAATCGCGCGCGGCCTGCGTCACGTCGGCAGTGCTTGCGGGCTGTCCCTTGGCCTGGGCCTTGCCGGTAAGCTTGTCGGTGACGATCTTCTCGACCTTGCCCCAGTCGCCGTCGAGCGCCGAGACCAGCTCGCCATTGGCCTGTACCGGCCAGTTGGCCTGCTTCCAGGAGGCGCCGGCGGCGGATTTGCGCACCTGCTCCGGATCGTCCTTCAACTCGGCGAAAAACGACTGCCATTCGGCCGGCACGCTGCCCGGATTGTCCTGGAACCGGGCATACATCTCCTCGATATACTGGGCGTTGCCGCCATACAGGAACGAGGTCTTTGCCATGATGTCGTTGGCTTCGTCGTTGCGTGCCATGGATCTCACCTTTTTGCGGGCCTTTGTGGCCCTCTCCCTAGACTTTAAGGCTTGTGCGACCTTTACGCCGCAGCAAGCCTTCCCAACCCGATAGCCAGCGCTGCAGTGTCGCTGAAGACCTGGTATCGCGCGATTCTGCCGTCGCGCAGCGTGAACATGTTGACTGTCTCGGTGCGCACGGTGCGCCCGCTGGCCTTCACCGTCCATTCGCCCCTGAGCACCGTGATCACGGTGTCGCCGGCGACATGGACTGCAAGCGGCTCGACCCTGTCGATCGCCAGATGATCGCCCAGGGTCTTGAGGAACTTGAGAAAGCCTTCAATTCCGGACCAGTCCCCGGCCCAGGGCAGAAGCCCCTCGGGCGCCGGGTAATGGACCTCAATATCGTCCGACACGACGCCGCGCAGGCCCGCCTCGTCGCCCGCTTTCAGCGCGGCGTAATAGCGGTCCAGGATCTCGCGCACGGCGTCGCTCATTCTTCCAGCCCCTGATTTCAGCCCTTCAGGACTTCGACCAGCGTCTTGCCAAGACGCGCCGGCGACGGCGAGACGCGGATGCCCGCGGCTTCCATGGCCGTGATCTTGTCCTCGGCGCCGCCCTTGCCGCCCGAAATCACGGCGCCGGCATGGCCCATGGTCCGGCCTTCCGGTGCGGTGCGACCGGCGATGAAGCCCGCCATCGGCTTGGAGCGGCCCTTCTTGGCCTGTTCGATCAGCCACTCGGCCGCATCTTCCTCGGCCGATCCGCCGATCTCGCCGATCATGATGATCGATTCGGTTTCCGGGTCGTCGAGATAGAGATCGAGGATGTCGATGAACTCGGTGCCCTTCACAGGGTCGCCGCCGATGCCCACCGCGCTCGACTGGCCCAGGCCTTCGTTGGTGGTCTGGAACACGGCTTCATAGGTCAATGTACCCGAGCGCGACAGGATGCCCACCGAGCCCTTCTTGAAGATATTGCCCGGCATGATGCCGATCTTGCATTCGTCCGGCGTCATCACGCCGGGGCAGTTGGGGCCGATCAGCCGCGACTTCGATTTGTCGAGGATCGCCTTGGCGCGGATCATGTCCTGGACCGGAATGCCTTCGGTGATGCAGACGATCAGCTCGATCTCGGCCTCGATGGCCTCGATGATCGCTTCTGCAGCGCCCGCCGGCGGCACATAGATCACCGAGGCGTTGGCGCCGGTCTCGGCCCGGCCTTCGGCGACGGTCGCGAAGATCGGCAGCTTCTCGCCGCCCGAGCCTTCCCAGGTGGAGCCGCCCTTCTTGGGGTGAATGCCGCCAACCATCTTGGTGCCGTGATAGGCCAGCGCCTGCTCGGTGTGGAAGGTGCCGGTCTTGCCGGTCAGGCCCTGGACCAGGATCCTGGTGTTCTTGTCGATGAGAATGGACATTTAGGGCTTTTGCCTCCAGCTACTCGGTATTCAAAGGAAAGGATTTATGACTTTGACAGACCCATATATCTGTCCATGATTGAGATCTTCGGAATAGAGCGTCTTGCATCCCAGGCGCTCGGCCGCAGCGATGACCGCTCCGTCCCAGTAGGAAATCCTGTAGCGCTGTGCAATTTCGATTCCGGCCCGCACCAATGCGGAATCAACCGCCTGACACGGCTTCTTGGCCAGCACCCGGACCCAGTGCGCGGCGCGCTCCGGATCGAGTGGGCGCAGACCCTTCTTGACGACATTGGCATAGAACTCAGCCAGGATTTGCGCGGACGTGGCGTAGTTTTCCTCGACCACGATCTGGCGGGCGCGGCCACGCTTCTCCGGCTCGGCCTTGGCGCCCTGCGCGGCGTAGATGAGTATGTTCGTGTCAAGCAGGACATCAGCGCCAACGGTCAAATCGCGGTTCTCCGGAATAGGTCTCCGCGCGCGATGGGCGCCAGTCACCCAGATCTGCATCGGACTCGTCGATGAGCTTCAAAAGCTCTTCGCGCGCCTCATCCTTCTCGGCCTCTTCACGAACAACCCGCTCCAGGTATCCGCGCACCATCTCGTTGACGCTTGTCCGCCGCATGGCGGCAAGCACCCGGGCCTTGTCGAGCAGGTCGTCGTCGATGGCGAGCGTGATGTTCTTGGTCATGGCCTTACACGGGTTATGTGCTACACATATTATGTGGAGGCGAAAAAGTCAAAATAAACCCCTTGTCACCACGGGTGTGAAAGTTGCCGGCCAAGCCTGAACCGACCTTGGTGTACTTGTCGATGAGAATGGACATCGAAAATGACTATCCTTTCGGTTCAACGTTGTGATTCGCTAATCGACGCCAGACCATTGCTGAAACAATCAGGAGCGCGCCAACCATCACAAGCCCTATCTGAAGCAGTCCGATGAACATCCCGCTCTCCTGACAATAAATCCAGTCAGTTTCATTCAAGCCGGAGCAATTGGGCAAGGCCAATTGGAGCCCTATGAGACCTGATAGAACCGCGAGAAGAACGGCAACAGTTAGGCCACGATACAAACCCTATCCCCTGATTGCCTTGACGATCTTCTGCGCCGCGTCGTCGAGATCGTCGGCGGCGATCACGTCGAGGCCGCTTTCGTTGATGATCTTCTTGCCGAGCGCCACATTGGTGCCTTCGAGCCGGACCACCAGCGGAACCTTCAGTCCCACCTCTTTCACAGCCGCGACCACGCCCTCGGCAATGACATCGCATTTCATGATGCCGCCGAAGATGTTGACCAGGATGCCCTTGACGGCCGGGTCGGCGGTGATGATCTTGAACGCTGCGGTGACCTTTTCCTTGGATGCGCCGCCGCCGACATCGAGAAAGTTCGCCGGCTCCTCGCCATAGAGCTTGATGATGTCCATGGTCGCCATCGCCAGGCCCGCGCCATTGACCATGCAGCCGATATTGCCGTCGAGCGCGACATAGGCGAGGTCATGCTTGGAGGCCTCGATTTCCTTCTCGTCTTCTTCGGAGAGATCACGAAGCTCGACGATGTCGGCGTGGCGGAACAGCGCGTTGTTGTCGAACGACACCTTGGCGTCGAGCACGCGGAGACGGCCGGTCTTCATGACGATCAGCGGGTTGACCTCCAGAAGCGCCATGTCCTTTTCGACGAAGGCCTTGTAGAGGATCGGAAACAGCGTCTCGCCATCCTTGGCGGCATCGCCCTTGAGTTCCAGCGCGCCGTTGAGCTTGGCGAGATCGGCGCTCGTGACGCCTTCCATCGGATCGATGGCCACCGTGATGATCTTCTCGGGCGTGTCATGGGCGACCGCCTCGATGTCCATGCCGCCTTCGGTGGAGACCACGAAGGCCACCTGGCCGACGGTGCGGTCGACCAGGATCGACAGATAGAGTTCGCGCTCGATGTCGGCGCCGTCCTCGATATAAAGCCGGTTGACCACCTTGCCGGCATCGCCGGTCTGCTTGGTCACCAGCGTGTTGCCGAGCATGTCCTTGGCATGCGCCTTGGCCTCGTCGATCGAAAACGCCAGCCGCACGCCGCCCTTGGCGTCGGGACCGAGTTCCTTGAACTTGCCCTTGCCACGGCCGCCGGCATGGATCTGGCTCTTGACCACATAAAGCGGACCGGGCAACGTCTTCGCTGCCGCTTCCGCCTCGTCGGCGGAGAAGATGGCGACCCCGTCGGCCACCGGCGCGCCATAGGACTTCAGAAGTGCCTTGGCCTGGTATTCATGGATGTTCATGGGAACTCCTGGATTGGTTGAACGGTCGAGAGCATCTTGACGTTTCGTTAAGCCTGATAACGCTCTAACCCGATGTTCTTACGCAAGTCTGAACGGAAAGCCGGTTTGTCTTCCGTTCGATAACCCTGGCCGCCTACTTCAGGTTCGGGGCGATCGCGATGCAGGCTTCGCAGAGCCCGGCAACGGCTTCCACCGACTTGTCGAAGGCCTTCTGTTCGGTCTTGTTGAGCTCGATCTCGATGACGCGCTCGATGCCGCCTTCGCCGATGACGCAAGGCACGCCGACATACATGTCCTTGACACCATACTGGCCCGACAGATGCGCGGCGCACGGCAGGACCCGCTTCTTGTCCTTGAGGTAGGATTCAGCCATCAGGATCGCCGACGCGGCCGGGGCGTAATAGGCCGAACCGGTCTTGAGCAGCTTGACGATCTCGGCGCCGCCGTCACGGGTGCGCTGGATGATTTCCTCGAGCTTTTCCTTGGACGTCCAGCCCATCTTGATCAGGTCGGGCAGCGGAATGCCGGCAACCGTCGAATAGCGCGCTAAGGGAACCATGGTATCGCCGTGGCCGCCGAGCACGAAGGCGGTGACATCCTCGACCGAGACATTGAATTCCTCGGCCAGGAAATGCCGGAAGCGGCTTGAATCGAGCACGCCGGCCATGCCGACCACCTTGTTCTTGGGCAGGCCTGAGAATTTCTGCAGCGCCCAGACCATCGCGTCGAGCGGGTTGGTGATGCAGATGACGAAGGCGTTCGGGGCGTATTTCTTGATGCCGGCGCCAACCTGTTCCATCACCTTGAGATTGATGCCCAGAAGATCGTCGCGGCTCATGCCCGGCTTGCGGGCAATGCCAGCGGTGACGATGCAGACATCGGCGCCTTCGATGGCGGAATAATCATTGGCGCCGGTCATGCGGGCGTCAAAGCCCTCGACCGGAGCGGACTGGGCAATGTCGAGGCCCTTGCCCTGCGGCGTGCCCTCGGCGATGTCGAACAGGACGATGTCGCCCAGTTCCTTCAGGCCGGCCAGGTGGGCCAGCGTGCCGCCGATCATTCCCGAACCAATCAAAGCAATCTTGTTGCGCGCCATATCAACTCTCTCCGCAGGTCAGTGTGCTGAGGAACCCAAGCTCGCGGCCCGGCCCCGATTTCGGGACTTCGCATAGACGTTATCACGGAAACTGGCAACTCAAACTTTCGATACCAGTATTTTCAATCGGTTAGGTTTTGAAATTCTTACGTAAACGTCAAAGTTCCTGACGCGTTTCCGACACAGTCGAAGCCTGGCCGGCGCGGCTTGCCTCGAGATAGGCGGCGCCTTGCATCTCGTTGAGCCGCGAGGCGGTGCGGGCGAATTCGAAACTCTCGGTCCCGCTCGACCCCTGATAAAGCGCGTCCGGTTCGGCCGCCGCCGAGATGAACAGCCGGGTCTTGCGATCATACAGCGTGTCGATCAGGATGATGAAGCGCTTGGCGGCATTGCGGCCGGCCTGGCCCATCACCGGCGCCCGGTCGACAAACACCGTGTGATAGCGCGCGGCGATCGCCGCGTAATCGGCCGCCCCCAGCGGCGCCTCGCACAAGTCAGCAAAGGAAAACCTTGCGGCGCCGGCGCCGGCCAGCGGCACGGCCACGTCGCGACCGCGCACGCGAAGTTGCTCAGGCGCTGAAAGCTTGCCCGCGGTCACCCGTTCCCAGGCCCGGTCCATGGCGTCCTCGCCCTCGTCCTCAGCTCCGCCCAAGAGATGATAGACCGGCAGCCGCGCTGTTGTCTCCATCCGGTAATCCGTCCGCGCGTCGAGGCTCAGGATGTTGACATGGTTCTTCAAGAGCGCAATGAAGGGCAGGAACAATTGCCGGTTCAGCCCGTCGCGGTAGAGATCGGACGGCTCGACATTGGAGGTCGCCACCAGCACGCAGCCGCGTTTGAACAATTGCTCGAACAGCCGCGACAAGAGCATCGCATCGGCAATGTCGGTGACCGAGAACTCGTCAAAGCACAGCACCCAGGCTTCCTTGATCAGCTCTTCCGCCACCGGCGGCACCGGATCGGCCTCGCTGGTCTCGCCGCTCTTGAGCTTCTGGCGATGGGCGTGGATCCGGGCATGGGCATCGGCCATGAAATCGTGGAAATGCGCCCGGCGCTTGCGCCGCGCCGGCACCATTTCATAGAACATGTCCATCAGCACGGTCTTGCCGCGCCCGACATCGCCGTGGACATAGAGCCCGCGCGGCGGTTTGCTGGAATTCCCCTTGCGCGCGAACAACCAGCCGAGCGCGCTCGACTTGGTGGCGAGCCGCTTGCTGGAGACCTCGTCGAGCAGGACATCGAGACGCCGGGCCAGGCGCGCCTGCGCCGGGTCCTCGGTGAATTCGCCGCTGGCGACGCGCGCCACATAGGCGCTCTCAACGGTGTCGAGTTTTTTCCAGCTCATGCGTGGAGCCTATCGCGCCGCGCCCCGTTCTCAGCGCGACAATGAGATCGGCTGACCCGCGGAGGTCGACCCGTCATAGCGCTCATTGGCCGACTGGTAGAGCCGCGCAACCTGGTTGCCGCTCGAATCGGACAGGATCACCTGCTTGCCCTGCACGTCCCAGGCCGAGATGGCCGCGGCATTGCCGACACAGCCGCGCGAGGCGGCGCGATAGCCGCCGGTCCACTTGGTCAGCGACAGGAACACGTCGCAGGTCGAGCCGCCGGAGCTTGCCGACCAGCGGCCGATCAGCGCTTCCCGGGTCACTTCGGGCGCATTGGCGGCGGCCACCTCCGGCGCCACCGACGGGGCCTGGGCGGTGGGCGCAGCGGGAAACTCGCCGGGCTGCGGCGTCATCGGCGGCGCAAGCTGGCCGGATTCAACGCCGCCAACCGGGGCAGGCATCAGGGGAGCCGGCTGCTGCTGGGTGTTCAGGCCGTTATAGGACGTGCGCTGACATCCGCCAAGGACTGCGGCAACCGCCACGGCGACCAGCAAGGTGTGCATCTTCATAGACAAGCTCCGGTTTCGCGAAACATCTGCTTCGCTGTTCGCCCCACTAATCCGCATAAAATGACCATAGCATGGAAATTGCAAGGCAAACCGGCCTCTGACGCATATTAGCGGGACGATAATTCAACATTATCCCCGCCATACACCAGTCTTCCCGCCTTTGTCACCCGCGGATTTGGCTGCCGGGACCCGGATGCGGCCTTGCCGGGGGTCCGCAGGGATTTGCGCAATTCGTCCAGTCCTGGCGGAAAGATCCGGCATTTGCCGCGGGTTGAGGCGATCTCGATGCCGGCAGGAATGGCGGGCTATTTCTCGATGCTGTAAAACGCCTCGTCGCCCCACAGCGCCTTGACCGCGTTGTCGCGGCCGCAGGCGCGGCGATAGTAGGTGTAGCGCACCGCGCTCTTTTCATAGAAATCCTGATGATAGTCTTCCGCCGGCCAGAATGTGGCGGATGGTTCGATCGGGGTCACCACGGTCTTGCCCAGCACCGTTTCAGCCTCTTTTCTGGCCGCCTCGGCCGCCGCCGCCTGATCATCATTGAGCGCATAGACGGCGGTGGTGTAGCTGTAGCCGCGGTCGCAGAACTGGCCGCCGTCATCGGTCGGATCGACGGTCCGGAAAAATGTCTTGAGCAGCTCCGCATAGCTCACCACCGCCGGATCATAGGTGATCCGGACAGCTTCCCGGTCGCCATTGGCGGTGTGGGTCTCATAGGTGGGATTGTCCGCCTTGCCGCCGATATAGCCCGAGATCGTTTCGCTGACGCCCTCGACCTTGTCGAAATCCGATTCCACGCACCAGAAGCAGCCGCCGGCGAAGATCGCCACGCCGGTGTCCTGGGATCTTGCCGGAACTGCCGTCAGGGCGAGGGTTATCACGGCGGATGAAAGCAGCAATCTGAGCATGGTGGTCTCCTCTGTCACGGGATAACTAGCTCAGGCCCGGCGTTTCGCAACTCACGCTTCAGCACAAATCCGTGAGACCGCTTCGATCATGCGGTCGCGTCAAACGCATCCAGCGCCTCGGCGCCGTAGATCATCGACGGGCCGCCGCCCATATAGACCGCGACGCCGATGGTCTCGATGATCTCCTCGCGGGTGGCGCCATATTTGCGCGCCGCCTTGGCATGGAACGCCAGGCAGCCGTCGCAGCGCGCGGTGATGCCTATGGCGAGCGCGATCAGTTCCTTGGTCTTGGAATCGAGAGCACCAGGCGCGATCGCCGCCTGCGCCAGTTGCGCAAACCCCCTGGACTGCTCGGGCATCGCCTTGCGCAGCGCCGCCATGCGGTCGTTGGTCTGATCGATAAAACTGTTCCAGTTGGTCTCGGCCATGCGTCTGTCCCTTTTCGGCTGAACTCGGACCTCCCGTGTAGCAGCATGAAAGAGGGTTGGATTTGATTGCGGTCAAGCCGCAGGCAGGAAAGCTTCACGGGCGGCTGGCGCAGTTCTGGCAATCTCCCGGGCGACCGTTGAAAAGACATCACGATGTGCCTAAACACGTCAGCGAAGGCAGGGCGCAGATGCGCCACATTCTGGCGGCCAGCCAGGGAAAGACGGTTTTCGCATGACGCTCCCCAACGATCTCAAGCCCTCCACCATCGCCGCCCAGGCCGGCGGCGTCATCGACTGGCCCTCGGGCGGTGTGGTGCCGCCGATGCAGCCCTCGACCACCTTTGTCCGCGACGAGGATTACGCGCTGGTCAATCCGGACAACATCTATTCGCGCGACAATTCCGACATCGTCCGCATCACCGAGAATGTGCTGGCGCGGCTCGAGGGCGCCGAGGAGGCGCTCTTGTTCCCGTCGGGCATGGCGGCGATCGCGGCGCTGGTCCGGACATTGCCAAACGGGGCGACGATCGTGGTGCAATCGGGCATCTACTGGGGCACCACCAAATGGCTCAGGGATTTCTGCGCCCGCCGCAAGATCGGCCTGCACGAGGTCGACGCCAGCGATGCGGGTGCACTTGAAGCGGCCTGCGCCGCGCACAAGCCCGATCTTCTGTTCATCGAGACGCCGTCCAACCCCTGGCTCAAGACCGTCGACATCGCCCATGCGGCGAATTGCGCGCACAAGGCCGGCGGGCTGCTGGCGGTCGATTCCACCGCCGCCACGCCGGTGCTGCAGCGGCCGCTGGAGCTGGGCTGTGACGTCGTCATGCACTCGGCCACCAAGGGCATCAACGGCCATTCCGACGTGCTGGCCGGCGTGCTCGCCACGTCTGCGCCGGCCGCGAAAACCTGGACCGACATCAAGGCCGACCGCCACGACGCCGGCGCCGTGATCGGTCCGTTCGAGGCCTGGCTGCTGTTGCGCGGCATGCGCACTCTGCCCTTAAGAGTCGAGCGCATGAGCCGCTCGGCGCAAGCGATCGCCGAGTATCTGAGCGCCCATCCCAAGGTGACCGACGTCTATTATCCCGGCCTTGAAAGCCATCCCGGCCACGATATCGCCGCCCGCCAGATGCAGGGCGGCTTCGGCTGCCTGATGTCCTTTCTTGTCGAGGGCGGCGCAGCCGAAGCGCTGAAAGTTGTCGGAAAGCTCAAGCTGTTCCACCGCGCCACCTCCTTAGGCGGGGTGGAAAGCCTGGTCGAGCACCGCCACACCATCGAGCCGCACACCGGCATCCCGCCCAGCCTGATCCGCGTCTCCGTCGGCATCGAGGACGCCGGCGACCTGATCGCGGATCTCGAGCAGGCGCTGGGTTGAGAAGAAGCGCGGCGGGTCCCTGATCTCCCCCCTTGCGGGGGAGATGTCGGCGTAGCCGACAGAGGGGGGCGGCGTCGCCAGCACCGAATTTGCTGCCTTTACCCCCCTCTGTCACTTCGTGACATCTCCCCCGCAACGGGGGAGATCACGAGACGCAAGACCTCCGTCACACTCGGACATAAAAAAGGGGCGCTTGGACGCCCCTTCTCGAATTGGTGTCTTGCCTGGCCTACATCCGGCGCTCGACCATCATCTTCTTGATCTCGGCGATCGCCTTGGCCGGGTTCAGCCCCTTGGGGCAGGTCTGGGCGCAGTTCATGATCGTGTGGCAGCGATAGAGCCGGAACGGATCCTCGAGATTGTCGAGCCGTTCGCCAGTGGATTCGTCGCGGCTGTCGATGAGCCAGCGATAGGCCTGCAGCAGCACGGCGGGGCCGAGATAGCGGTCGCCGTTCCACCAGTAGCTCGGGCAGGAGGCCGAGCAGCAGGCGCACAGGATGCACTCGTAGAGCCCGTCCAACTTGGCCCGGTCCTCGTGGCTCTGCTTCCATTCCTTGGCCGGGGTCGGCGACACGGTCTTGAGCCACGGCTCGATCGAGCGATGCTGGGCGTAGAAATTGGTCAGGTCCGGAACCAGGTCCTTGACCACCGGCAGATGCGGCAGCGGATAGACCTTCACTGCGCCGTCGATCTCGTCGAGACCCTTGGTGCAGGCGAGCGTGTTGGTGCCGTCGATGTTCATCGCGCAGGAGCCGCAGATCCCCTCGCGGCAGGAGCGGCGCAGCGTCAGCGTCGCGTCGATCTTGTTCTTGATCCACAACAGCCCGTCGAGCACCATCGGTCCGCAATCGTCAAGGTCGATGTGGAACGTGTCGATGCGCGGGTTTTCCGCGTCATCCGGCGACCAGCGGTAGATCTTGAATTCGCGGGTGTTTTTGGCGCCCTCAGGCTTCGGCCAGGACTTGCCCGGCTTCGGCTGCGAATTTTTGGGGAGTGTGAGTTCAACCATGGTCTCTGTTCCCTCTCAGTACACGCGGGCTTTAGGCGCGATCTTGGCGAGATCGATGCCTTCGGCGATCAGCTCGGTGTGGACCGGGCGGTAGTCGAGCCTGACGTCGCCCCTGTCGTTCACCCAGGCCAGCGTGTGCTTGCGCCAGTTCTCGTCGTCGCGGCCGCCGAAGGGACCGTCGACATAGTCCTCGCGCGCGTGGCTGCCGCGGCTTTCCTTGCGGGCCTCGGCGCCATAGACAGTGGCAATCGCGTTGGCCATCAGGTTCTCGAGTTCCAGCGTCTCCATCAGGTCCGAGTTCCAGATCAACGAACGGTCGGTGACCTTGACGTCGGAAAGCTCGCCCCAGATCTCCGAGATCCGCCGGCAGCCGGATTCGAGCGATTCCTGGGTGCGGAACACGGCGGCGTCTTCCTGCATGGCGCGCTGCATCTTCTCGCGCAGGTCAGCCGTCGGCGTCGACCCATTGGCATGGCGCAGACGGTCGAAGCGGGTCATGATCTTCGTAAACGAGGCCTCGTTGACGCCCGGGATACTCGAGGTACGGTCGATCACCTCGCCGGCGCGGATCGCGGCGGCGCGTCCGAACACCACAAGGTCGATGAGCGAGTTGGAGCCAAGCCGGTTGGCGCCGTGAACGCTGGCGCAGCCAGCCTCGCCGACCGCCATCAGGCCCGGCGTCACCCGGTCCGGCGCCTCGGGCGTCGGGCTCAGAACTTCGCCCCAGTAATTGGTGGGAATGCCGCCCATGTTGTAATGCACCGTCGGCAGCACCGGGATCGGCTCGCGGGTCACGTCGACGCCGGCGAAGATCTTGGCGCTTTCGGAAATGCCCGGCAGCCGCTCGTGCAGCACCGCGGGATCGAGATGATCCAGATGCAGGTAGATGTGGTCCTTCTCCTTGCCGACGCCGCGGCCCTCGCGGATTTCGAGCGTCATGCAGCGCGAGACGACGTCGCGCGAGGCCAGGTCCTTGGCCGACGGCGCATAGCGCTCCATGAAGCGCTCGCCCTCGGAATTGACCAGATAGCCGCCCTCGCCGCGCGCGCCCTCGGTGATCAGGCAGCCGGCGCCGTAGATGCCGGTCGGGTGGAACTGCACGAACTCCATGTCCTGCAGCGGCAGCCCGGCGCGGGCGATCATGGCGTTGCCGTCGCCGGTGCAGGTGTGTGCGCTGGTGGCGGAGAAATAGGCCCGGCCATAGCCGCCGGTGGCCAGCACCACCATCTTGGCGGAAAACCGGTGAATGGTGCCGTCGTCGAGGTTCCAGGCCACCACGCCGGTGCAGCGGCCGTCCTCTTCCATCAGCAGGTCAAGCGCGAAATACTCGATGAAGAATTCGGCATTGTTCTTCAGCGACTGGCCATAGAGCGTGTGCAGGATGGCGTGGCCGGTGCGGTCGGCGGCCGCACAGGTGCGCTGCACCGGCGGGCCCTCGCCGTAATTCTGCATGTGGCCGCCGAAGGGGCGCTGGTAGATGCGCCCGTCCTCGGTGCGCGAGAACGGCACGCCGTAATGCTCGAGCTCGTAGACGGCCTTCGGCGCTTCCATGGTCAGGTACTGCATGGCATCGACATCGCCGAGCCAGTCCGAGCCCTTGACGGTGTCATACATGTGCCACTGCCAGCTGTCGGGCGTCATGTTGGTCAGCGACGCGGCGATGCCGCCCTGGGCGGCAACCGTGTGCGACCGGGTCGGGAACACCTTGGAGATGCAGGCGGTCTTGAAGCCCTGCTCGGCCATGCCCAGGGTGGCGCGCAGTCCGGCGCCGCCGGCACCGACCACGACCACGTCATAGGCGTGATCGACAATCGAATAGGCGCGTCCGCCAATGTTGACGCTCGACGTCATTACCATGGTTTGTCAGCCTCCGAAGCCGAGTTTGAGAACCGCGAACAGCGACACCGCGCCGACTGCGATTGAAAAGAAGGTGTTGAGGATCAAAAGGCTCATCTTCATGCCCTCGGCATGGATATAGTCCTCGATGATCACTTGCATACCGAGCTTCATGTGAATGATGCCGGAAATCACCATCAGGCCCATCAGCACCGCCACCAGAGGATTGGACAGGGCGCCCGCGACCACGGCATAGGGTTCGCCACTATAGGCGATGATGAACAGGACGAAGAACAGGAACAGCGGCACATTGGCAACCGCGGTGAGCCGCTGTCGCCAGAAATGCTCCGTTCCGTCCTTGGCGGATCCAAGTCCGCGAACCCTGGCGAGCGGTGTGCGCATGTCTGTCATGATAGTCTCCCTCAACGCGCCATGTAGCCGATGATCCAGAGCGCCAGCGTCAGCACCACCGAGGCGACGACCTGCAATCTGGCGACCTTGGTCGAGAATTCCTTCTCGAAGCCGTAGCCCATATCCCAGGCAAGATGCTTGATTCCGCCAAGCATGTGATGGATCAGCGCCCAGGTGTAGCCCAACAGCACCAGCCGTCCGAGCAGCGAACCGAAGATGGAGTTCACCCAGTCGAAATAGGCCTCGCCCGACGCTGCCGCCACCAGCCACCAGGCGACCAGCAGTGTGCCCGCATACAGCGCCATGCCGGTAAACCGATGCATGATCGACATCATCATGGTCGGAATTTGCTTGTAGATGCTCAGATGCGGCGACAATGGCCGGTTCTGCGTCACATTGCTCATCGGGACCTTGTCCTTTGTTCCCTCAAGGATGCCACGGATCGAGTCCGCGAACCGCGCGGGCCGGTAGCCGTGACAGGGTTTTAGTGTCTTATGTGCACCGCGTCAAAGCCCGGTTTGTCTTTCATGACAAGCCTTTGGTTGAAACGTCGTAACCGCGCCCGGCCGGGGTGGCGCTTCAATCGGTTCAAACCGCGCAAACGCGGCAGCCGAAACCTCAGGCTGCGATCAAAACACTCAGGCCGACTGATCGAAGCGTATTTCCCAGCTGGAAAAATCCGCCTTCGTGGCTATTTTTTCGTAAAGTTTTCGGCCGTCCTCGGGCAGGCGCGGCGCGTTGAGAACGATTCGCTCCCAGCCGTGGGCGTCGCTTTCCTCCACCAGCATGTCGATCATCGCCTGGGCAATGCCCAAGTTGCGGTGCAGGTGACTGACATAGAGGTGATCGACCTGGCCGATGCGCATGCCGGTGACCGGATCGGGCAGATCGTAAGACACGACGAATCCGACCAGCTCTCCATCGAGCCGCGCCCCGAAAATCTGCGCTACCCGGTCCTGCAGCAGGGTTTCGGCGTAAAAATCATCCGGCCTGCGCGGCGCGCCGCGCTTGAGCGACTGCACATAGGCCGCCAGCAGCGGCGAGAAATGATGCGCGTCATTGAGGCGCAACAGCGAGATGTCGATCTTGTCCGGTGTGTCCATGGCGGCCATGTTTCGTCCAAACTTCGGTCACGGTCAAGCCTGCCGATAGTCTGACCGCGCTCTGGCCGCGCCCTGGCCGCACGATGGCCGCACCCGGGCCGGGCAGAGGCCGCGGGTGGGACGCGCCTCGATTGGGCGGCCCGGTCTTAAGGTTAACAGACGATTGACGGGCGCCGCGGGTGACTTCGAGGCCACCCTGCGACACAATGGAGCCAATTTCGCCTGCGAAACCTGCCATCTCACACTGCGGGGCGCGCGGCAACCAGAAGGATACCGACCATGATCACCAAGTCTGCCTCCCACAAGACCGGCCGCATGGCAGCCGGCGCTTACGCGGGCCGGATCTCGATGGCGCTGCTTGTCGGCGCAAGTGTTGCCCTGGGTGCGACCATTGCAGCGCCGGCAGCGGCAACCGAGCTCAAGATGCCGTCAGCCAAATCGAAACTGCTCCGCGACCGCGACAATGTCACCATCATCATCATCAACAAGGACGACGACCGCCGCCGTTCGAGCTCGACCTCGCCAGGACGGGTCGACACGGACTCGGGCCTGAAGCAGCCGAGCAGCAAGATCCGCCGCGACAGTGACACGGTCTACATCAAGCGCAAGTCCGGCGGCAGCCATACGGGCAATCGCTCGGGCCCGAAGGTGATCATCGTCGACAAGAACCGCGGCGCAAGCTGCAGCGGCTCGGGCGTCTGCGTGATCCGGCCGTAGGATTCAGGCGTGGTCAACTGCAAGGCGGATACCGCCTTGTCACAGCCTCACCCGGTCGCCCATTGCCGGATCCTGCGGACGCCCGATTTCCGGCCAGCGCGGTCGCTCCACCCGCAATATCCATCGACTTGTCGCAAAACGGCACACTCTCCGGTTCTCTGCCTTGCGACGGCCACCGGCCGGTAACCAAGGTTGTCAAACGCCCGTGACCTCTGCCGCGGATGGGCGGACAATGATCTCCCACTTGCAAGGAGACAATCCGATGCGATCAACAGCCTGGAAGAACCCGGTCACCATCGAAGACCCCGAAACCGGTCGCCTGCGGAAGGTGAAAACCGCCCGCGAGGCGCAAGCGCTGCTGCACCGGAAGTGGCCCGACACTGCGGGCAGCCGCTACCGCGACGCCGAACAGATTTGCGAGAGCGTGGTGCATGGCAGCACCCCGTCGCGGGAAGCGCGCAAGGCCTTCATCGCCGCGGCGATCGAGGCGCATCTGCACCTGGGCTGAATGGAGTCGAATTCTCTCTCGAGGCGATCCGACAATCCGGGTCCGCTGCAGCGCCGACGGACTGGAGACCGAGGCCCGGTTTGACAAGCATGCCTGACTGTAAATTTGCCAGGCGTTCTACTCATCGAGGCAGGACCTAGGCGGCGATTGGAGCGCCGTGCTTCCCGGCCTGCGCATTTGCCATGTCATCCGCCTCATGAAACACGGCAACGGTCAGCTTCCCGCGTTTTGCCTGGTACATTGCCTGATCCGCCCGCGACATGAGCACTTCCCATGCCAGACCGGGTTCACCCAGGGCTACCCCGAGCGAGGAGGTGACAACCTTTTCGTGATGCGCAAACCGTATCGGTCCGACGTGGTTGATCAGAATCCTGTCCGAAACCGCTCTCGCGGCAGCGCCCGGGGCCCGGTCGAACACCATGCAGATGAACTCGTCTCCACCCAGCCGGACAACGAGATCTTGCGGACGCACCGCATCGCGCAGCCGTTCCGCCGTTATCCTCAACGCCTGATCGCCGTCATCGTGACCGTGCTCGTCATTGAGCTGTTTGAAACCATTCAGGTCGAGGTAGATGATCGCCACATGCCCGGCATCGATCCGTGCCTTAACCTTCGGCGCTCTGAGCGCTTCATCGAGCCCCGACCGGTTGAGAAGCCCCGTTAGCTTGTCGGTCGACGCCACCATCATGGCGCGGTCGAGCGCCTTGCTCTGCTGGTGGAAGTAGCGTGCCGCAAACAGACAAATTCCGAAGATACTGACACAGACCAGCAGGAGAGCCGGCATGATTTCCGTGCGCAGCGCGGTTCCGACCTGATTGTGTGTCCAGATAAGCTGAGCGACCGGAGTACCATCCGGACCGGCAAGCTCAATCGCGGGGTCCGCTGGCGGATCGCCCACCGGCGTGATCGCATAGCCGGTTCCCTGGGTTAACCTGGCAATGGCCTGCAATGCATCCTCGTTGAACAGTTTGATACCGAGCATGACCGGAAGTGGTGCGCTTTCGGAGTTTTCAAGATAGTCAGGGGTGATTCTTGTGGCCGCGATCGCGCCATAGACCCCGTCGACCGTGCCGATCCCGGAGACGGTGACATAGTCGGCGGGGATGGTTTCCTTGAGGCGCGCCAGAAACGGCAGGATCCCCTCCAAGTCAAAATCTTCGGGCGAACCGAGGGAGCCGGTGCTGTCATAGACATGCACCACCTTGCCCTTGCTGTTCAGAATGACGATCTGGTCAAACAGATCACTTTCCGTCGCACCCGATCCCAGATTATCATAAAGCCCATCTTTGTCATTGGCGATGACCAGCTCATAGGCAAGGTTCCAATGCGCATAGTCGGCCGTGGAAACCTTCACGCGTTCCACTTTCTCGGTCACCATCAACTCGACGACGTTCTCGACGCCTTGCTGCTCCAGCTTGTCGAGACGGGACGTCAGCCAGAACACGCTACTCAAGATCACGCCCACGGCAACGATGCCCAGCAAGAGCAGGTATCCGAAGATAAACCTGGGATTGGTCCCAATCATGATGCGTCCTTCCGTGATCCCTGAGTGACGAGCATCAAGCACAAATCTACTTAAGGAAAACGGAGCAGTTGGCACGCGACCGCGTTTGACTTGGGCGTATCGCGCCAAGACCAGGAACAGGGTTTACAATGCCTGAATGGCTGCCGGCCCCGAAAAAATCCGGGGTCCGTCTGCGAATTCAACCAGGGAGGCGGGTCGCCGGGGTGGAGTGCCTGCCGCTCACTTCCATTCCCGGATATCAACGAAATGACCGGCAATCGCCGCAGCCGCCGCCATGGCCGGCGAGACCAAATGGGTGCGGCCCTTGAAGCCCTGGCGGCCTTCGAAGTTGCGGTTCGAGGTCGAGGCGCAGCGCTCGCCCGGTGCCAAGCGGTCGTCGTTCATGGCCAGGCACATCGAGCAGCCCGGTTCGCGCCACTCGAAGCCGGCCGCGAGGAAGATCTTGTCGAGCCCCTCGTCCTCGGCCTGCTGCTTGACCAGGCCCGAGCCCGGAACGATCATGGCGTTGACGGTGGACGCCACCGTCTTGCCCTCGACCACCTTGGCTGCGGCGCGCAGATCCTCGATGCGGCCGTTGGTGCAGGAGCCGATGAAGACGCGGTCGATCGCAATGTCGGTGATCTTCGTGCCCGGCTTCAAACCCATGTAGTCGAGCGCCCGCCATTTCGACGTCCGCTTGGCTTCGTCCTGGATATCATCGGGGTTGGGCACCACGCCGGTCACCGCGATCACGTCTTCGGGCGAAGAACCCCAGGAGACGATCGGCGGCAGGGCGGCAGCGTCGAGCCGGACGATCTTGTCGTAATGGGCGCCCTCGTCGGAAACCAGCGATTTCCAGTACTCGACCGCCATGTCCCAGGCCTTGCCTTTTGGCGCGCGGGGCGTGTCCTTGATGTACTCGAAAGTCTTCTCGTCGGGCGCGATCAGGCCGGCCCGCGCCCCGCCTTCGATGGTCATGTTGCAGACCGTCATGCGGCCTTCCATCGACAGCGCGCGAATCGCTTCGCCGGCGAATTCGATGACATGACCGGTGCCGCCGGCGGTGCCGATCTCGCCGATGATGGCGAGGATGATGTCCTTCGCGGTAACGCCCTCGGGCAGTTCGCCATTGACCTCGACCAGCATGTTCTTGGCCTTCTTCTGGATCAGCGTCTGGGTCGCCAGCACATGCTCGACCTCGGACGTGCCGATGCCATGCGCCAGCGCGCCGAAGGCGCCATGCGTCGAGGTGTGGCTGTCGCCGCAGACGATGGTCGTGCCGGGCAGGGTGAAGCCCTGCTCGGGGCCGACGATGTGGACGATGCCTTGGCGCTTGTCGCTCTCGTTGAAATACTCGACCTTGAACTCGGCGGCATTGGTGGCCAGCGCCTCGACCTGGATCCGGCTTTCCTCGTTCTTGATGCCTTCGTGCCGGTCAGGCGTGGTCGGTACATTGTGATCGACGACGGCCAGCGTCTTTTCCGGCGCGCGCACGGTTCGGTGCGCCGTGCGCAGGCCTTCAAACGCCTGCGGGCTGGTGACTTCATGCACCAGATGGCGGTCGATATAGAGAAGCGCTGTGCCGTCATCCTGCTGGTTGACGATATGGTCGTCCCAGATCTTGTCGTAGGTTGTGCGCGGTGCGGTCATGATGGTGTCCTTGGCGATAGGCTGAAATGGGGAAGTGGTTGCCGCAAAAGCGGCTCAGGCCGGATGCGGGCGCATCAGGCCGGGAGGCGGGCGAGACCGGATCTGACGCCGCAAATCCAGGCGAAAAACCGCGCCGGCAGACGCTTGGCGTCCTGCAGCACGAAGGTTCTGGCGGCCCGGATTTGATACGGCATTTGCATGGTTTGGCTCATACCAGCATCCGGCGGATTTGGCAATCTGAGGCAGCTCAGCCGCGGCTCTCGCCGTGGTCGCCGTCATCCGCGGATTGATCCCCGGACTCCCACACTGTCTGCCTGGGCTTTTTCAGGTCCATCCGTGTTTCAAGCCCCCGCGCCAGCGCCAGCACGATGGCGCCCAGCAGGCAGGACATGAGCGCCACCAGCCAGAGACCGAGCCCCGCCGAAAGGCCTGCGGCGCCGGCCAGCCACATGCCTGCGCCGGTGGTCAGGCCCTGGACCTCGCCGCGCCGGAGCAGGATCGTGCCGGCGGCGAGGAAGGCCACGCCGGCGGTGATCGCCTCGACCAGCCGCAGCGGATCGGTGCGGATCTGCTCGTCGGAGAAGGCCTGCATGGCGGTGATCTCGATCGTGATCACGGCGAACACGGCGGCTGCCAGCGCGATCATCATGTGGGTGCGAAGGCCCGCCGGCCGCTCGGCGATCTCGCGCTCAAGGCCGAGCACGCCGCCAATGCAGGTGGCGAGCAGCAGCCGCACGGCGATCACCTGCCAGGGCAGGCTCGGCGACTGGGTGAATTCCTCGAGCAGAATGTCCATCCTGCTCAACGCAGAGGCTGGCTGCAAGTTCCCTCAATCATTCCCTCGGCTTACGGGCATTGGCACGCCGCAGGTTTGCCTATTCAGGTCCACCAGATTGGGGCGGCGAGGGTTCAAGGCCAGGGCTGGCCGCTTTCGAGCAGCTTGCGGTCAAACGCCGCCCGGACGTCGCTCACCCCGATCAGGCCATCGCCCGGATATCCGATGTCACACCGGGTGCGGGCATCCAGTCCGGCGGGGGCTCGGGGCCGGCCGGCAAGCAGCCGCCGGCAGAACAGCCGGCAAAGCTTCACCGCGCCGGAAAGCCGCTGAAACCGGCCCGGTGCGGCGCGAGTTTGGTCGCGCATCGCTGTTTCCTTTTGATGTCCTGTGGGGCTAGATAGCGGACAGGAAGCCTGCAGATCCAACGGAATTACCGGCTGTGCCCATCAAGAGAGCTTATGCATGAAACTGTCGCGCAGATTTCCGCTCAATGCCCTGCGCGTCTTCGAGGCGGTGGCCCGGCACGCGAGTTTTTCCCGCGCCGGCGACGAGCTCGGCATGACCCAGACGGCGGTGAGCTACCAGATCAAGCTTCTGGAAGATCATCTGGGCCAACAGCTGTTCCTGCGCCAGCCGCGCCAGATCGTCATGACCGCGACCGCCGAGCGCATGCTGCCCGCTGTCGGCAAAGGCTTTGATCTTCTCAACGAAGCGATGCTCGCCGCCCGCCAGGCCTCCAATGAAACCCTGGAAATCCACTCCTCGCCAACCTTCGCCTCCCACTGGCTGGCGCGCAATCTCGGCAGCTTCCAGCTGGCCTGGCCGTCGATCGCGGTGCGGCTGCTCCGGGTGAGCAAGATCACCGATTTCAACCGCGATCCGGCCGATATCTCGATCCGCTGGGGCGTCGGCCCGTGGCCGGACGAGGAGTGCCACCTGCTGGGAAGATTCACCTTCGCGCCGATGCTGAGCCCGGCGCTTGCTGAAAGCATCGGCGGGGTTACAAGGCCGGAAGACCTGTTGCGGCTGCCGATCATCGGCGCCGGGCAATCGTCCTGGCTCACCTGGTTCGCCTCCGCAGGGGTTGCCTCACCCGATCTCTCGGCCCACACGCGGCACAATTACGTCGAGCAGGATCTGTGCGGAAACGCGGCGCTGGCCGGCCACGGCGTCGCCAAGCTCAATCACATTTTCTTTGCCGACGATCTGGCCTCGGGCCGGTTGATCGCGCCGTTCAATCACCCCTGCACCGATGATATCGGGGTGTGGCTGGTGTTTCCCTCAAGCCGCCGCAACACGCCGAAAATCAAGGCGTTCCGCGAGTGGATCACAGCCGCAGTCGCTGCCGACATGGCAAGAACCGAGCCGCAGGCGCCCGCGTGATCCCGGGCGTCTCGCCCGCTCAGGCCAGCACTTCAAACACAAAGGCCGTGACCAGCACATCGGGTTCGTCGAGCGCAAAGGCGCGGAACGGCGAGCTCTGCTCGATTTTCCGCCAGATGCCGCGGGTGGTGAGATCCTCGATCACCGCCGTAAAACCGCCGGTCTCGAAGATCTTGTCGCGCACGGTGAACACCGCGATGCCGCCCGGCCTTGTGATTCTGCACAATTCAGCGAGGCTCGAGGCCGGGGCATGGCCTTCGGTAAACACGCCGGTCGACAGGAAGGCGGCGAAATGATTGTCCGTCCAGGGCAGGGTCTCGCCCAGCGTGGCGCGCTTCAGATTGTCATAGACGCCGCGTGAACCCGCCACCCGCAGCATGTCCTCGGACAGGTCCAGCCCCTCGATGCGACCATAGCCCAGCGCCTTGAGATAGGGGCCGGACAGGCCAGTGCCGCAGCCGGCGTCAAGCACAGGCCCGGCGTCCGGCCTGACGTGGCGCGCCACCCAGGAGAGCACCTGGAACGGCAGGCAATAGCCCGCGGCCAAGGTATCCCGGTCGTAGCCTGCGGCCCAGGCGGCATAGGCAGCAGCCAGTTCGTCGGCGGTTCGGGCCGCATAGACCTGTTCCAGCGCGTCATGTTTCCGTTCCGTCATGCTTGTCTCCCTTGCCGCGGATCAATCGCCTCCGCCCGAGCGTTCCTCGTCCGATCGGCGCAGGCGTTTTTCGAGCGCCCTCAACCCCAGCGACAGGCCGACCGTCAGCAGCAGATAGACATAGGCCACGATAGAATAGGTCTCGAAGAAGCGGAACGAGCCCGAGGCATAGACCTTGCCCATCTGGGTGAGGTCGGCGACGCCCAGCACCGAGACCAGCGAGGAATCCTTGATCATGGCGATGAAATCATTGCCGAGCGGCGGCAATATGGTGCGGATCGCCTGCGGCAGCACGATGAAGCGGAAGCGCTGCACGGGACTAAGCCCCAGCGCCTTGGCGGCTTCGACCTGGCCCGCGTCGACCGACAGGATGCCGGCGCGGAACACTTCGGCGATGAAGGCCGAATAGCCGATGGTGAGCGCGATGATCGCCCGCCACAGCAGCGAGAAATCGCGCACTGACATGGGCTCGACCAGGCCCGCGTCGATCAGCGGCGCCGCCACGAAATTCCAGGCCACGACGAAGCCCGGCGCGCCGACGAAGGCGATGTAGAACAAAAGCACCAGGATCGGGATGCCGCGGATGATCTCGACATAGAACCGGGCGATCTGCCTGAGCACCAGGAACCGCGACAACCCCATGATTGCGAGCAGCAGGCCGATCGCTGTGGCAAGCGCAAAGCCCACGAGCGTGACAAAGACGGTGATGCCGACGCCCTTGGAGACGATGGTGAAGATCTGGCTGTAGAGATCGTTCAGCACGATCTGGATGGCGAGAAACAGCGCGATCGCCCCGGCGGCAACGAGCCACCAGGGGAAATCGGGCTTGTCCGTGGATCTGGGCGCCGCCGTCACGGCTCGAAACCCGCCGGCGAGGCAGGTGATGGCCCGGGACGCAGGAAGGACTGCTCGCGCACCCCGCCCTGCCACTGGTCCGCGTCGCTTTCCGCCTGCAGCCGGAAGCCGAAGCTCTCGTAAAGCGCCCGCGCCGCATCGAGCCCGGCAAAGGTGGTGAGCCAGACCGGACCCGCCGAGACGCTGTCGGCATGGTGGATGGCGCGGGCCAGCAACTGTTTGCCAAGCCCGGCGCCGCGGGCGCTGTCTGCCACGACGAACCAGCGCAGATGCGCGCCCTCGATCCCGCCGCCCGACACATCCATCGAGATCGATCCGGCAAGTGCGCCGTCGCGCCAGGCGGTCAGGAACAGGTCGCGCCCCGGATCAAACCGGCCAAGGAACTGGGCGAGTTCGGCGGCCAGCTTGGTCTCGAAGGCGAGACCGAACCCCCATTCCCGGGCGTAATAGTCCATGTGCAGGCCGAGCACGCCGGCCAGCGCGCCGGGCCTGTAGCCCTCGAAGACAACCGGCACGGCGGGCTCAGCCGCCGAGCTTGTAGTCGAGGAACCATTTGGTGTTGAGCGCATCGATGGTGCCGTCGGCCTTCATCGCGGCGATCGCCGCATTGACCGGGGCGACCAGCTCCGAGCCCTTGGGGAAGATGAAGCCGAAATCATCGGCGCCGAGCGGGCCACCGACGAGCTTCAGCCCGCCATCGGAGGCCTCGACATAGCCCTTGCCGGCCACGCCATCGGTCAGCACCATGTCGACATCGCCAGTCTTGAGCGCCTGAACGGTGGCGCCGAAGGTCTCCATCAGCTTGATGCGCGTGTTCTGCTCATCGCCGTCAAGCACGTCGTAGACGGCGACATAGAATGGTGTGGTGCCGGGCTGGGCGCCGACGAGGCCGTCCTCAAAGGCTGCGAAGGAGGCCGCGTCGTCGAAGCGGGTCTCGTCGGCGCGCACCAGCATGAACATTTCCGAGCGCAGGTAGGGGTCGGAGAAATCCACCTTCTCCTTGCGGTCCTCCTTGATCGAGATGCCGGTCATGCCGATCTCGTACTGGCCGTCCGACACCGCCTGGATCATCGCGTCCCAGGAGGTGTTCTGGTAGGTGACTGTGAAATTCAATCGCCTGGCGATTTCGTTCATCGCGTCATATTCCCAGCCGATCTGCGCGCCGGTCTTGGGATCGATGAACTGCAGCGGCGGATAGGTGTTTTCGGTGACGACGACGACGGCCTGGCCGCCGAGATCCGGCAGGTCCTGCGCGCTTGCGGTGGCAAGCCCCAGCCCGACGGACATGGCGGCCGCGGCCATGGTGAATTTGAACAAGGACATGACAGTCTCCCTCATGAGGTCTCGGGATTGAATTCTTCCGGCAGGCGCGCCGCAAACGGGGCCATGCGAAGCCGGCACTTTGCAATGCGGGATGACGCGCCGCAAGGGGGAACAGCCCGGCTCGCGGCGATGTGCTGTGGTGAAAGCCGGGCGCGTGACGTTAAAAAGGGGACAAACCCCGCGCGCCGGATCTCACCTGTTCGTCATCGGACCCCGCCGATTCGTCATCCTCGGGCCTGTCCCGAGGATCTACCGGCCCCTCGGTTTTCCCACTGCACAGGCGGTTGCGGGGCGCTCGACGGCAGATCCTCGGGACAGGCCCGAGGATGACGGAAATCGTGGGTCTGCGACCACGGCCGAAGGTGTTTCGCATGCGCCTTTGCCCCCGCGCGGGACCCGCCGGGGTGATGGAGCGAGAGAACAGTCCGGAGGGCCGCACGCGGGCTTTGCCTTCGGAAATTGGGTTGGGTGGTGCATGGGTGCCATGCACCGGGGTGGCGCAACGCGCGCGCGGCCCGAAATTTGCCGGATGATGTCCGCATCCGACAGGCGTCTGCCGTTGCCTTGCCGCTCCGGCCCGGACGAGGCCAGTAGGACAAGGAGTTGAGCGCGTCCGGCACGAATACCGGGGCCAAAGACCCCACAATCCGCCACAGGCCCGTCTCGCCGTCCATACGCTGATCCCGCCAGATGGCGGAACCCGTAGGCGAGGGCGAGTCCGGTGGCTGGCTTGGCCGGCCCCGAAGGACCGACTGCCAGCGGAGCACGCCGGCCTCCGCCTCCCCCTGGATCCCGCCGCACGTTACGACGAGGCCAGGGGGCCTTCCTCCCGCCTGGACCGCCACGCTAGCGAGCCATCCGGCGGCGGGAGTGCAAGGAGTATGGCATGGGTGCGGAAGGCGGGGATAAAACGAGAGGGATTTTCGGGTAAGGTATTGGAATGGTTGAGGGTGGGGTGGGATTTTGTCCACGTTTTGGGGACCGCGGAGCGCGGAGCCCAATCTCCCCCCTTGCGGGGGAGATGTCGGCGGAGCCGACAGAGGGGGGCGCGCCCTACGCACACACCGTACTGTCCGTACAAGCCGAAACACACCCCCCTCTGTCACTTCGTGACATCTCCCCCGCAAGGGGGGAGATCGGAGCAAGCTGCACGGTCCGAAAATCCCTCTCACTTGCCGTAAGGCGAGAGCCCCTCAATCCGCCACCAATACCCCCGGCGAACTCTTGTCATACTGCGGCAGGCTGACTGCAGATCCTTGCCACTGAGGATGACGGCGGAGAGGAAGAGGCCGGCGAGCCGAGGCCCGTCACCCGGATCGACTGCTGCGCTTGCCCCAAAACGCAAAAAGCGCCGGTTGCCCGGCGCCTTGAGGGACGATCCCGAGGGAACGTCGAAGTCGGATGGAGCGGCTTATTCGCTCTTGGCGTCTTCAGCCGGTGCCGCGGCTTCGGCTGCAGCGGCTTCGTCGGCAGCGGCCTTTGCGGCTGCTGCTTCGGCGGCTTCCGTTGCGGCCTTCTCGGCGGCCAGAGCCTGGGCTGCTGCGACCTTCTCGGCCTCGATCCGGACCTTTTCCTCGGCGAGTGCGGCGCGCTCGGCGTCGTTGAGCTTGCGGGCGCGGGTGCCGGTGTTCTCGACGATACGCGCGGACTTACCGCGACGGTCGCGCATGTAGTAGAGCTTGGCGCGGCGGACGCGTCCGCGGCGGACCACTTCAACGGCTTCAACGATCGGCGAGTACATCGGGAACACGCGCTCCACGCCTTCGCCATAGGAGATCTTGCGAACGGTGAAGCTTTCGTTCAGGCCAGCGCCGGAACGGGCAATGCAGACGCCTTCAAAGGCCTGCAGACGGGTCCGCTTGCCTTCCGTCACGCGCACCTGGACGCGCAATGTGTCGCCGGCGGAGAAATCGGGAAGCTTGCGGGTGGCTTCGATCTTGGCTACCTGTTCGGCATCCAGCTGGGCAATAATGTTCATGGGTCCTTGACCTTTCGTTTTTCTCAAACGGTCAGAGCGCTCGCGGTCGCCGGTTTGGTATGTCCCTTTTGGGATCATCCTCTGGGCTATGCCGGTGAAGGCAGGAGCGGGTTCACCATTCATTGTTTGGCAGGCGCCGGTTAACGGCTCTCGGACATTGCCGAATGGGCGGTGCGATACACCATCGGCAGGGATTTGTCACGCCCGCTCGGGCAAATTTGTTGCCGGCCTTGCGGCGAACTGCTGGCGATGCTCTAAAACCATTCCCTGGAGCATCTTATCTGCACTCGGACGAAACCGCCGGAGTGCAGATAAGATGCTCACCATTTTTCGTGTTAGAGCGTCCTTTGTGCGTCCAAGTGGACCTGACGCACGCTCTAATGGCCTCTGACGGTTCCTCTTTCATGTCCTTCTTCGATATCGTGCTTCTGTTTTCCGCGGGCTTCCTGTCGAGCGTCGTCAACGCCATTGCCGGGGGCGGTACCTTCCTTACTTTTGGCGCCATGACGCTTGTGGGCGTGCCGCCGATCATGGCCAATGCCACGTCGTCGGTCACCCAGTTTCCGGGCTATGTCACCTCGGCGCTGGCCTATCGCAAGGAGATCCGGCAGGCCGGGCGCGAGGTCTGGGTGCTGGCCGGGGTGTCGTTCGCGGGCAGTCTCGCGGGCGCGCTTATCCTGGTGTCGATGTCCAATCCCTCGTTTCGCACGCTGGTGCCCTGGCTGCTGCTCGCGGCAACGCTGATCTTCGCCGCCGGGCCTTACCTGAAACCCAAATCGCTGCATCCGGAACAGCCCATCTCCCGGCTCGGCCTCTTGGCGCAGGGCGTGACCTCGATCTATGGCGGGTTCTTTGGCGCCGGCATGGGCATCATGATGTTGGCCGTTCTCGGGCTGACCAAGGGCGGCGATTACCACAAGCTCAATGCGCTGAAGAACTTGATCGCCGTGGTCATCGCCTTCGTCGCCATCCTGGTGTTTTCCTCGGGCGGCGTGGTGGCCTGGCTGCCGGCGGTGATCATGATCCCGGCCGGCGCTCTGGGCGGCCATTTCGGCGTCTGGGCTGCGCGGCGGGTGCCGCAGGCGGTGATCAGGGGCGTCGTGGTGGCAGTCGGGCTGCTGCTGAGCTGGTATTATTTTGCTTTCTGATCCAGCCGATCCATCAGATCCGGCCGTCTTTCCCGTGTCAGTTCCAGCGATTGCGCCTGCCGCCAGGCCTCGATCGCCTTGTGATTGCCCGAGATCAGCACATCGGGAATCTCGCGGCCTTCGAACTCTTGCGGCCGTGTGTAATGCGGATGTTCGAGCAGGCCGGTCTCGAAGCTTTCATGGGTTCCGGACTGGGCATTGCCCATGACGCCGGGCAGCACGCGGATCACCGCATCGAGCAGGATCAGCGCCGCAGGTTCGCCGCCCGAGAGCACGTAGTCGCCGATCGAGATCTCCTCGAGGTTTCGTGCCTCGATCACCCGCTGGTCGACACCCTCGAACCGGCCGCAGACGATCACCGCGCCCGGGCCTGACGCCAGTTCGCGCACCCGGGCTTGCGTCAGCGGCGTGCCCCTGGGGCTCATCAGCAGCCGAGGGCGCGTATCGTCCTCGGGGCTGACCGCATCAATCGCCGATGCGAGCACATCGGGCCTGAGCACCATGCCGGCGCCGCCGCCGGCCGGCGTGTCATCGACTGAGCGGTGCCTGTCATGCGCGTAGTCACGGATATTGACGGCCTCGATGATCGCATCGCCGCGCTCGATCGCCCGGCCGGCGAGCGACTGGCCGAGATGGCCCGGAAACATCTCGGGGTAGAGCGTCAGCACGGTGGCGCGGAAGCTCATTCGCCGTCCCTGCCATGATCGTCGCCCGCTTCCCCGTCCTCATCCGCACTGCCGGTGTCGATCAGACCCGCAGCCAGCGGATCGACCAGGATACGCCCGGCCGCGAGATCGACCTTGGGCACGGCCGTCAGCGTGAACGGGATCACCACCGGTTTCCTGCCTTCGTCGCGCAATTCCAGCAGGTCGCCGCCGCCGAAATCGAGCACGCCCGAGACCCGGCCCCAGAATTTGCCATCGGCATCCCAGGCTTCCAGCCCCTCGAGATCGGCGTGGAAATACTCGTCCTCCTCCAGTTCGTCATCGGGCAGGCTGGAGCGGTCGATGAACAGTTCCACGCCCTTCAGCGCCTCGGCGGCGTTGCGGTCATTGACGCCGCGGAAGCGCACCACAATGACGGTCTTGGCAAGGCGGTGATCGAGGATCTCGAAGCGGCGGCCGTCGCTTGCAAACAGAGTGCCGTAATCGCCAAGCGCCATCGGATCCTCGGTGAACGGCTTGACCCGCACCTCGCCGCGCAGGCCCTGGGCCGCGCCGATAACGCCGACGAGAATGGGGTGGGACAGTTTAGCTTGGCCAGCCGGCATGACGCCTCAAATCCGTATGCCACAGAAGCTCTGGGGCAGGTTTATGGTTTTCAAAATCAACCAGGACAATCTGCAGTCCGGCGATACGCGCGTGCTTCATCGCGGGAATGCAATCCGTATCGCCGCTGACAAGGATGATGCGATCCACGGATTTCTCATGGGCGAAATTGGCAATATCCAGACCGATTCTCATATCAACGCCCTTTTGTTCGAAATCGGGCTTGAAATCATCGTCGGTCAGATCCTTGCCGGTGACCGGTATTTTCTTTGGCTTGAAGCCGCGAAATTTCAAGACACCCTGCCGGACTGCAAACAGATTCCTTTGCGCAAGCTCCCTGAGCCAGCTGTCGGAACCTTTGAACTCAAGCTCTTCCCCCGATACGGGCTTCTTCACTTTGCCGTTGTAGGGCGCACAATCGTAATAAAGCGCCCGCAGAAGGGTTTCACTTCCGTCGACACAGGCATGCGCGATTTTCTCGATGAAATCCGGATCATAGTGATGTCCGGCGATGCGGGAAACGACCCGCAAATGCCCTCCATCTATCAGAACCGCGACCTTCATCTGATCCACCGCAAACAATAAAGCCTCCGCACCGAAGTGCGAAGGCTGCATAGAATGCCCGCCTACGGGTGTAGCGGATAGACCTGATATATGGGCTAACGGCTGGATTTGGTCAAGACCACACCGCCCTTAGCCGGACACACTTATTCCGCTGCGGCTTCTTCTGCAGGCGCTTCGGCGGGTGCGGCAGCTGCGGCTGCGGCGTCGGCCTTGGCCTGTTCGGCTGCGGCTGCGGCATCCTCTTCCTTCTGCTTCTTCTCGGCGACGCGTTCCTGCGCCTTCTTGCCGGGCAGGCCCTTGTTGGGGTTGGAGCGGGCTTCGCGGGTCATCATGCCGGCTTCAGCCATGAAGCGGGCAACGCGGTCGGTCGGCAGCGCGCCGTGGTCGAGCCAATGCTGGATGCGCTCCTGGTTGAGGCTGACGCGGGTGGCGTCGTCCTTGGCCAGCATCGGGTTCCAGTAGCCCAGGCGCTCGATGAAGCGGCCATCGCGCGGGCTGCGCACGTCAGCGACAACCAGGTGGTAGTAAGGACGCTTCTTGGAGCCGCCACGGGCCAGACGAATTTTCAATCCCATTTTCTTTTCCTTCGTTTAACAAGTTTGTTGACTGTTTGGTTGGTCTTTGTCGGGCGCCGGGCAGCGCCAGATGGGGTGATTATTTCGAAGCCGCCTGCTTGTGATGCTGGATGACTTCGCGAATGACGAATTCAAGGAACTTTTCGGCGAAATCCGGATCGAGATCGGCAGATTTGGCCAGTTCCCTGAGCCGGGCAACCTGCTCGGCCTCGCGGTTCGGATCGGACGGCGGCAGGTCTGCCGAGGCTTTCAGCGCGCCGACCGCCTTGGTGACCCGGAAGCGTTCGGCCAGGATATGGATCAGCGCCGCGTCGAAATTGTCGATGGAGCGACGGTATTCGCCCAGTTGCGCGATGGCGTCCCTATTGCTCGTCATGATCCGCCGCTCACTTCTTCTTCGGCAGGCCGGGAAGGCCGCCACCAAGACCGGGCAGTTTCGGGCCGCCCAAACCGGACGGACCACCGGGCAGATTGCCTCCCATGCCGGGGAACGCGCCGGGCAGGCTGGCCATGCCCTTGCCCAGGCCCGCGGCCTCGGCCTGCTTGGCCAGCGCCTCGAGCTGTTTCGGGTCCATCTTCGACAGATCCGGCATGCCGCCGCCCATCATGCCGCCCATGCCACCGGGCAGGCCCATCTTCGAGGCCAGCCCGCCCATGGCTGCGCGCATCATGCCGCCACCCTTGCCCTTGCCGCCCATGGCCTTCATCATGTCGGCCATCTGCCGGTGCTGCTTCAGGAGCTTGTTGATCGCCGCCGCATCGGTGCCCGAACCGGCCGCGATGCGCTTCTTGCGGCTGTGCTTGAGCAGGTCCGGATTGGCGCGCTCGGCCTTGGTCATCGAGCCGATGATGGCGAGCTGGCGGGCGAAGGTCTTGTCGTCCATGCCGGCCGCCGACATCTGCTCCTTCATCTTGCCCATGCCGGGCATCATGCCCATGATGCCGCCCATGCCGCCGAGATTCTGCATCTGCTTGAGCTGTTCGGCCATGTCGTTGAGGTCGAATTTGCCGGATTTCATCCGGGCGGCCATGGTTTGCGCCTTTTCGGCGTCGAAATTTTCGGCCGCCTTCTCCACCAGGCTGACAATGTCGCCCATACCGAGAATGCGGTCGGCGACGCGGCGGGGATGGAATTCCTCGAGCGCGTCCATCTTCTCGCCGGTGCCGATCAGCTTAATCGGCTTGCCGGTGACAGCCCGCATCGACAGCGCCGCGCCGCCGCGGCCGTCGCCGTCCATGCGGGTCAGCACCAGGCCGGTGATGCCGACGCGCTCGTCGAAACTGCGCGCCAGATTGACCGCGTCCTGGCCGGTCAGCGCATCGGCCACCAGCAGGATCTCGTGCGGATTGGTGCGCTTCTTGATCTCGGCCATTTCGGCCATCAGCGGCTCGTCGATATGGGTGCGGCCGGCGGTGTCGAGAATGACCACGTCATGGCCGCCGAGCCTGGCTGCCTGCACGGCGCGCGCGGCGATGTCGGTGGGCGACTGGCCGGCGATGATCGGCAGGGTGGCGACACCGGTCTGCTCGCCCAGTTGTTTCAATTGCTCTTGCGCGGCCGGGCGCCGCGTGTCGAGCGAGGCCATCAGCACCTTCTTGCGGTCGCGCTTCTCGAGCCTTGCTGCGATCTTGCCGGTTGTCGTGGTCTTGCCCGAGCCCTGCAGGCCGACCATCATGATGACGACGGGGGCCGCGGCGTTCAGATCGATCGGCACGCCTTCGTCGCCAAGCAGCGCCACCAGCTCGTCATGAACCAGCTTGACCACCATCTGGCCCGGCTTGATCGACTTGACGATCTCGGCGCCGACAGCCTTTTCGCGCACCCGGTCGGTGAAGCCGCGCACCACTTCCAGCGCCACGTCGGCTTCCAGAAGCGCGCGGCGAACCTCGCGCATGGCTTCCGACACATCCTTTTCCGACAGCGCGCCGCGCCCGGTGAGGGTGTTGAGGATGGAGCCAAGCCGGTCCTGGAGAGTGTCAAACATCGGGTCGTCCTGTCTTTGCTGAAGAGGTCTCCAGCCCATATGGGAAGAGCATCACGCAAAGCCAAACAGCACCCGAGGGCGCATCGCGCTGTCGGGTGTTGACCTCCGGGTCCTGGTCTGTCGCTTGACCCTTCAAACCGTCGGGTTTGAAGAAAGGTATCAAGCGACCGTCAAGAGTTTCCCGGTCGGCGGCTCGGAGTCATGCTCGTCGCAGATTTGAGGGGGATAAACAGGAAAAGCGCGCGGGAGTCAAGGTTTTGGGCGTCAGCGCGATCCAGCTGGCGTGTTTTTCATTATAGCAGGCGTGAATAGGATTGTGGATTCTGTCGCAGTATGCCATATATGGAATAACTATGTGGAAGATCGAGCTGCTTGACGATGAAGTTCTTCGGGAACTCAACACTTTGCCTGCAGACCAGCGAGCAAAGTTCACCCGTATTGCCGACATCATTCAGAACCATGGGCTGGAGAATGTTCGGGAACCCTATGTGAAGCATCTCGAGCAGGGCCTGTGGGAAATCCGCATGAAGGGCAGGGACGGCATATCCCGGGCCTTTTATGTGATCGCAAGACCAAGGCGCGTTGTTGTCGTCCGAATCTTCCGAAAGAAGACGCAAAAGACGCCGCGCCGGGAAATCCTGCTGGCGCTGGAAAGGGCAAAGGAGATCAGATGATCGATTTCAGGGATATCAAGAAGCAGTGGATGAGAAATCCGGACTTCGTCAGGGAATATGACGCTCTTGCGCCGGAGTTCGCCGTGGCGGGGCAACTGATCCGTGCGCGAACGCAAGCGGGAATGACGCAGGCGCAAGTGGCCGAAAAAATGCAGGTCACTCAGTCCCGCGTGGCCAAGATGGAAGGTGGGATCAATGTGTCAGTCGAGGCGCTGCACCGCTACGCCGAAGCCACCGGCACAAGGCTCACGATTTCTCTTGAGCCGACGGGATAATCGAAGCGGGGTATCCTCGGGCAGGCCGAAGGGCATTTATGGAACTTGTGGCGCGAGCCGGAGACCTTAACTCCGCCAACCCCGCCTCATCTCCCCGCAGCCATCGCCAGCAGCCGCCGCCGGAGCGCATCGATATCGAGAGCCTTCTCGCCCAGGCCGAGATGAGCAAGCCAGGCGCCGTCGGCGGCGAGGCGGATGATTTCGAGATGGGGGGCGGCGTCGGTGTCGTGGTGACGGTCGAGGCGGTCTTGCAGCCAGTCGGTCCATAACAGCCCCAGCGACGGCTCCATGATCATCGAGACGGCCAAGCTGGACCACGGGGTGCCGAGGCCGAAGGTCTTGCCGGCCAGCATGGTTTCCACGTAGGCCCGGGTGAAGCAGCCTTTCGGGTTCCCGTCGGCGGCGATGTGGGCTTCTATGTCGGCATCGAGTCGCGCCATCACATCGGCGAACATGGCCTCGATGAGGGCCTGCTTGGAGGGGAAATGATGAAACAATCCGCCCTTGGTCACGCCGGCCGCGGCCGCGACCGCCTGGACCGTGACGCCGGAAAGCCCCTCGCTTTCGGCAAGGCGCATGGCATGCTCAAGCAGATTGCGCCGGACAAGGTCGGGTTGCTTCCTGCGCTGATGATTCTCCGTCATCCGTGCGCCACGCTGTGGGAGAGAAGGTTGATGACCAGCACGCCGGCGATAATCAGGGCGATGCCGAAGAGCGCCCAGAGATCGAGGGTCATGCGAAACACGAAGACGCTGATGGCTGCCGTGAGCACGATGCCCAGACCGGCCCAGATCGCATAGGCGATGCCGAGCGGGATCAGTTTCAGCGCCTGGGACAGGAAGAACATGGAGACGACGAAGCAGATCGCCATGCCCAGCGTCGGCCACAGCCTGGTGAACTGGGCTGACTTCTGCAGCAGCGACGTGCCGCAGACTTCGGACACAATGGCGATGGCGAGAGCGCCATAGGCGAGAAGCGGAGTCATGGGGGCGACCTCTATTAACGGGGCTTGATGCGTAAAACATACCGCGCGGTTGGTTTGTTTACAAGGCATCGTGATGCATGGCGCGGGTGTTTGGGGCAGATGCTTGGCGGCGCATTGCCTGCCGTGCGATAGGATGACATCAGCGCCCGGCGCATGCAGCCGGATCCAAACAGGCGGCGCCGGGCTGCTTCGAGAATTCGGCCGGCAGGCTGTTGATCTGGCGGGGATGAACGGAGAGGCGGCAATGGCCGTGCTGAAGACGAATCGGATGACGCTGAGCCCCTGCTGTCCGGCGGACCGGGAGGATTTCATCGCGCTTGAGCGGGATCCCGAGGTCATGCGCTTTCTCAGCGGCGGGCGCATCGCCGAGAATGAGGAGAGCGATCCGGATGCGGATTTTCTGAAGCCGCGGGGGACGGAGCCCCATGTCTGGACGGCGCGGCGCACCCACACCGGGGGTTTTGTCGGATGGTTCTGCCTGTGGCCGGAAGGCGACGGATCAGCCGAACTCGGATACCGGCTGCGCCGGCAGGAATGGGGTCAGGGCCTCGCCTCCGAAGGAGCTGCGGTTCTCGTCGCCTGGGGGTTCGAAAGCGCCGGCTACGAACAGATCGTGGCAAGCACGATGGCGGTGAATCACGCCTCGCGCCGGGTGATGGAAAAACTTGGGCTGCACCACGCCCGCACGGTCCATGTGGATTGGCCGGAGCCGATACCGGGCAGTGAACACGGCGAGGCCTGGTATGAGGTGACGCGTACCGATTGGAGACGGGGCTGACGCACCTCGGCGACCACTACGAAACCTTTGTTGGAACACAAGTCGGAAGTGGAAAATACGGCTCGACAAGTGAAGTCATCCGGGCTGGACTGAGGCTTCTGGAAGAACGCGAGATTGCATTGAACACGTTGCAGGCCGCGCTTATTGACGGAGAGAAAAGCGGCATCAGCGCCCGCAGCCCGGATGAGATCATCGCCGCCGTGATCGCGAAACGGCGCAGGAATGGCACCCTTTAGACTCACCCGCGCCGCCGACCAGGATTTCGAGCGGATTCTTGAGTTTGGCATCGACCAGTTCGGGCTTGCGCAAGCGCCAGAATACCAGATTGGGATGAAGTAACGCCTCATTGAACTGGCGGCACAACCCAAACTCTATCAGCCCGTTGACCACATCCGCCAGGGTTTCCGGCGCTGCGTCTACCAAGCCCATTCCATATACGACAGGATTGAGGGGGATTTCGTCCTCATCGTCCGTATTCTTGGCCGTGAGAACCCGGATACATCGTTGCCGGAACAGGATGGCGTCTAAAGCCTCTCAAGGTTTTGTTTTCGCCCCTCAAAACGGCCAGACCCATACGATCATCGGCACCGCCACGGCGATGACCAGCACTTCGAGGATCAGGCCCATGCGCCAGTAGTCGCCGAACTTGTAGTTGCCGGGGCCCATGATGATGGTGTTGTTCTTGTGGCCGATGGGGGTGAGGAAGGCGCAGGAGGCGGCCACCGCGACGCCCATCAGGAACGGGTCGGGGCTCGCGCCGATCGAGTTGGCGACGCTGACGCCGATGGGGGCTGCGATCAGTGCGGTGGCGACATTGTTGAGGAAATCGGACAGCGTCATGGTGATGATCATCAGCACCGTGAGCACCCCCCAGGCCGGCAGATTGTCGGTCTGGGTGACGATGAGATTGGCGATCATCTGGCTTCCGCCGGTCTCCTCCAGCGCGCCGGCGACGGGAATGAGGCAGGCCAGCAGCACGATCACCTTCCACTCGATCAGCGCGTAGAAATCGCGCCCGCCGATGATGCCCAGCCCCAGATAGGCCACGACGCAGAGCCCGAGCGCGATGGCAAGCGAGGTGATCCCCATCACCGACAGCCCGATTGCCGCGGCAAAGATGCCGATGGCCAGAAGCGCCTTGGTCCGCTGCATCACCTCGAGCCGGCGGTTTTCGAGCGGCAGCACGCCAAGCCAGCGGCTGGCGGCGGCGACATTCTCGTCGGACCCGATCAGCAGCAGCAGGTCGCCCGCCTTGATGGTCAACCGGCCCACCCGCTCGCGGAACCGCCTGCCCTGCCGGGAGACGCCGAGCAGAGTGACCCCATGACGCTGGACCAGCCGCAGCCCGATCACGTTGCGACCGACGACATGGGCATCCTCCGGCACGATGGCCTCGACCAGGCTCAGCGACTTGCCCATCAGGCTTTCATGTTCCTCGGTGCCCACAGTGTCGAGTTCGGCGGCACCCATCAGCGCCTCGATCTGCTTGGGATCGCCCTCCAGGATCAGGAAATCGCCTTCGCGGATCTCGCGGCTCTGCGAGAAACCCGGCAGGCGCTTGCCCTGGCGGGCGAGACCCAGAATGGTGACATCGTTCTCCTCGGCCAGCGGATGCAGTTCGGAGATGGTCATGCCGATTGATTTCGAGTCCTCCTTGACCCGGGCCTCGGCAATGTAAAGACCGGCGTCCCCTTCAAGCGAGATCGTATCAGCCCGCGCCGGGATCAGCCGCCAGCCGAGGAAGGTTACATAGGCAATGCCGGCGATCGACACCGCGATGCCGACCGGTGCGAAATCGAACATCGAGAACGGCGCGCCCAGCACGTCCTGACGGTATTGCGCGATGACGATGTTGGGCGGCGTGCCGATGAGCGTGATCATGCCGCCAAGGATGGTGCCGAAGGACAAGGGCATCAGCGTCAGCGACACCGCGCGCTTGGCCTTGCGCGCAGCATCCATGTCGAGCGACATCAGGAGCGCAAGCGCCGCCACATTGTTGATGATTGCTGACAGGGCCGCACCGACCACCGCCATGATGCCGATATGGGTGGAGAGCGTCCGGTCGGGGCGGGTGACGAACCGGGCAATGTATTCGACCGCGCCCGAATTCATCAGGCCGCGGGAGACGATCAGCACCAGCGCGATGATGACCACGGCGGGGTGTCCAAAGCCGTGAAACGCCTCGCTCGGTTCGATCAGTCCCGCCAGCACCGTCACCATCAGCGCGACGAAAGCCACGAGATCGTAGCGGACGCGGCCCCAGACCAGCATGCCGAACAGGGCGATCAGGATTCCGAATAGCAGGATCTGGTCAGTCGACATCTTCCCGTCCCGTTGCCCGACGCGCCGTCTGCACGCGCGCAACTTGGGTTGCATGACCGAAATCCGTGGTCAACCCTTTTCCTCAGAGGGCACCAGGAGCTGACCGGAGCAACGCATGCGGCTCCGGCCGGGACCCGGCCTATTGCGCGAGATAGGCGTTGGTGTACCAGTCGGACACATCCGGCAATTCGGCGAGCGGGTCGCCATTGGCGTCACGCAGGATCCCGGCCTCGAACAGGAACCCGGCGATGCCGTTGATCAGCTGAGGGTCGATCAAGCCGACTTCTTCGCCCGGATCCCTGAGATAGCCGCCTTCGACCAGCGCTTTCATCGAGGCATGGACCAGTTCGGGATTGGAGAGCATGCCCGCGGTCCCGGCAATCAGCATATCGGCGGCTTCCTCCGGATTGTCTGCCGCGAATTCATAGCCGCGCTGGGCGGCCTTGACGAAAGCGGCGGCGGTGTCCTTGTTTGCCGCAAGCCAGCCGCCATTGCCGCCCAGGAAAGTCGTGTGCTGGTCCGGCACGCCGTAATCGGCATAGTTGAAGGCGCGTTGCGGGCGGCCCAGAAGCTCGGAATTGACGCCCTCCCAGGTGCTGACTTCCAGGGTGAAATCGACCGAGCCATTGGCCAGCGCCTCATAGGCGGAGGTTCCGAGCGTCACCGTGTCGAATGTACCCTCGCCGCCATCGTGCCGGATGATCGACGAGATCAGCGCTTTTTCCCAGGCGCTGCCGAAGCCGGCATAGATCTTCCCGTCGAGATCGGCGGGGCGCTGGATGTCCTCGCGCTCGCCGTTGAAGACCAGCCGCCCGGTCTCGTGCTGGACCACGGCCATCACCGCGGTCATGTCGGCGCCCATCGAACGCTGGCTGTGGAAGCCGACGGCGCTCAGGATGCCGAACTGGGCAACGCCGGTGGACACGAGCGTGCCCGACGAGGTGTCGGTATAGGGCAGGATCTCGACATCAAGGCCGGCGTCGTTGAACCAGCCTTTTGCCTGGGCGACATAGAGACCGACATGATTGGTGTTGGGTGTCCAGTCGAGCGCCACGGTGAGTTTTTCCGCCGCCTGCGCCGGCAGTACTGCCAAGAGTGCGAGGGCTGTGAGGATATGTTTCATGATCAATCTCCGGTTTGGGTGAGAAGGGCGTCGAAAAGCTCGGCTTCGAGACGGACAGCGTTCGCGGACAGGGGGCGGCCCAGGCGCGGGCGCGGTTCGGCCACCTCGAATTCGGCGATGATCCGCGCCGGTCGCCGTGAAAACACGTAGATCCGGTCCGACAGCGCCACCGCCTCGCGCACGTCATGGGTGACCAGAAGCGTGGTCCAGTGCGCGGCCTGCCAGCGCTGTTCGAGCCAGCCCTGCATCCCGGCGCGGGTCAGCGCATCGAGCGCGCCGAACGGTTCGTCGAGAAGCTGGATCGGCCGGTCCTGCACGATGGTGCGCAGCAGCGCCGCGCGCTGACGCATGCCGCCCGAAAGTTGCGCGGGATAATGGCGCTCGAAGCCTTCGAGACCGAAGGTGGCGAACAGCGGCAGCACCCTGGCCCGCGCCTCGGCCCGGTCCATCCCCTGCACTTCCAGCCCGAGGATGACATTGTCGATGATCCGCCGCCACGGCATCAGCGCGTCGCGCTGCGGCATGAAGGCGAAGGCCCGCGATCGTGACGACAGCGGCGCGCCGTCGACGCGGATGCTGCCCCGGTCCGGGGTGAGCGCTCCGGTCAAGAGCCGGAACAGGCTGGATTTGCCCGATCCGGAGGGGCCGAGGATCGAGACGAATTCTCCCCTGGCGACATGCAGCGAGATGTCGTCGAGCACCCTGGTGCCGCCAAGCGTCAGGCTGACATTGTCCATCGCCAGCACGGTCATGGCGCAACCCCCGCACGGCGCCAGCCGAGCACCAGATGCTGCAGCAGCGCGCTCGCGCCGAACAGCGCCAGCGTCAGGGCCGAGCTGATGACCACGGCGGCGAGCATCAGGTCGGGGCGGAAACTGTTCTTGGCGTTGAGGATGACGATGCCGAGGCCTGCGCGGGCGCCGACATATTCGGCGAAGATCGCCGCCACCACCGCATAGGTGATCGAGATCCGAAGCCCCGCGAAGAAATAGGGCATGGCCGAGGGCAGCCGGGCACGCCGGAAGATTGCCGCGCGCGATGCCCCCATAGATTTGAGCAGCGCGGAGATGTCGGGGTCGGTGGACTCATAGCCATCGACCAGCGCCACCAGCATGGGAAAGAACGTGACCAGCGCCACCAGCAGGATCTTTGGCGTCAGCCCGAAGCCGAACCACAGCACCACCAGCGGCGCGATCGCCACCAGCGGCAGGGTCTGGCTGATGACGAACACCGGAAACAGCGCCCGCCTGAGCTTCGGGATGAAATCGATCAGCAGCGACAGCGCGAAGGCGACGCTGAGCGAAAAGGCAAAGCCGGAAAGCGTTGCCTGAAGCGTCGGCACCGTGTTGGCCCAAAGCAGATCGCGGTTGACCACGATCTGCTCCGCCACACGTGAGGGTGCTGGCAGCACCAGCGGCGAGATGCCGGAGACCAGGACATAGACTTCCCAGGCGGCAAGAGCCGCGATGACACTGAAAACAGCCGGCAGGCCCTGGACAAGCCTTGCCGCCGGCGAACCGGACGGAGAATGCGCCATGGGTTCAGCGGATCGAGGGGCTGTTGGCGGAGACCGTCAGGTCGATCGTGACATGGCCTTCGGGCGGGCCGAACCGGCAGAACGCCGCCTGCAGGGTGGCGAACACGGCGCCCGAATCGCCCTTGAGCCGGGTGCAGAAATTCTTTGACCGATCGAACGTGCCGCCTGATTTGAGAAAATCGATGCAGCCCATGATCTCGGCCATGTGATCGCCCGCGCCCATCACGTAAAGCGAGAACTGTGCCCGCGCCTCTTCGCCTGTCACAGCCGCTTCGGCCAGCGCGGCAAGCGCCCCGGCCTGGCGGCTTTCAAGCGGTTCGGACGGATTGGCGAGTGCGCCGGTCTGGCAGATCGGATCGTCCGGCTCGCCGGGACAGCCCCGTGACAGCGTCGCGCGCAGCACCACATGCTGCCGGGACGCGGCGGCTGCGACATAGAGATCGCGCAATGCCGGGAAGAGCACTTCCGGCGGCCCGACAATCAGCGTGGAGATGTCGTCGGTCTCGATCCTGAGCCGTTCACGGTAGGGATCGAGCGCCGAGAGCGACGACAGGATGACGTCCACGAACCCGTCGGTCATGGGATAAAGGGAGACTTGCGCGCCTGCGAACATATTGGTTCCTCCTTGCTACGCTGGCATTATCCAGATCAGCTTCGAGGGTACGTGGGCTTGGCGCCCACATCTCAGCCGCGGCTCTACGCGGCACCCCTGTGGTGAGGCGCATTCAACAGGATTTAGATGCAAATGCAAGGGCTTTTCTTGGCGCGCGGTGTGGTTCTTCAGCCGCCTTGAAAACGGCGATGCCAGCGCTTCATCGCGAGCCTTGGCATGATCGCCAGCCTTTTCAGGTTCAGCGCAAACGTCCGGATCAGGGCGACACGGCCCTATGGGCTGGGCTGGCCTTGCGGTCGCTGTGGTCGGCTGCATTGCCCTGGGGGGCAGGGCCTTCCCGGACCAGTCCGTCAAGATGCTCGCCCCAGACGATGTCCGTGTTGCGCCCGGAAATCTTGGCCCGGTAAAGCGCAATGTCCGCCGCCTTCGTGCACGCCGTGAGCGAGGTTCCGGCCTGGGGAGCGAGTGCAATGCCGGCCGAGAAGGACAATGCGAAATCCTTCAGTTCGGCAATGGCGTGGGTGGCGAGGCCGTGCCGCCACCTGGCGCAACGGTCAAGCGCCTGGGCGCGGGACGTGGCCGGCAAGACGACGAGGAATTCCTCGCCGCCATGACGGAACGCCATTTCTGTGTCTCGCAGGCTGTCGCGGAGGATCAAGGCGAACGTCGACAGCACCTTGTCTCCGACATCGTGCCCGTACAGGTCGTTGACCTGCTTGAAGTAATCGAGATCCACGATGATCAGCGCTACCGGCGCGTCTTCGCTGGCGTTCGCAATCACCGGCGGGATGACGGTGCTGGCGTGGCGGCGATTGAAAAGCCCGGTCAGGTGATCGTGAAAGGCCTGCTGTTCCAGCTGCTCCTGCAGACGCAGGTTTTCCTCAAGCCGCAGTTTCAGCGCTTGCCCGGCATCCGAGAGGCTTTTCTGCGCGGCTTCCCGGGCCGTGACGTCGCGGAGCACGATCATCACATTGCCTTGCCGGCCCCAGTGCTCCAGTGGCTGAACGGACACTTCGAAAGTCTTCCCCATGGCGTCGAAGTGAACGATCGGCTTCCCGGTTTCGCTCGTCATATCTCTTGCGACGAAAGCCATCAACGGGTGGGAAGGCGGGAGTTTCGTCCCCACCGTTTCGGCGCTGAACCCTGTCAGCTTCGCTGCCGCGGGATTGGTCTCGAGGACCAGACCGCTCGGCTCAAGCACCACGATCGGGTCCGGCAGGATCGAGAAAATGACGTCCCGGGCGATGGGCGGTGCGATGAACAGCTTTCCGCGATGTTGCGCGAACAGCACGGCCAGCACGGTCGCGCTGAAGGCGAAGGGCGTCGGGTCATCGTTGAAGAGCCGGAACTCGAACAGGACAAACGCCGCGTTGCATCCCCACGGGACACATGTGGCGATCAGGAGTGCCACCATTTGACGTCTGTGCAGACGGGAGGCGTGCTTCAATTGGGAAATCGACATCAGGCAGGCAAGCAGCATGCACAGATACATCCCCCCCAACAGCGCATAAAACAGCCATCCGTGGGAGAAGGTCGGCCGTTCTTCGTTGATGATTCCGGTATATATCCATTGATGATAGCCATCCGTCAGGGCGGCGAAGCCCGCGAGCGCACTGATCGTTAGAATGATGGCGATCGGCAGGCGCCTGGTGACCTGGTTGAAGCCTGCATGGTCAAGAAAGCCTGCCGACCAGAAAAGCGGTGTGGCAATGATGCCGAACCAGGCGAGCCTGCTGAACAGGATCTTGTCCGAAAGGTCCTCGCTGTTGAGGCGAAGCACGACCATGGCGATCCACCAGATCGATGCCACGGCTGCCAACCCGAAGGCTATACGCCCCGGCGCTTGCGGCGACGTGACGATTCGTCCGACCACAAGAACCGCGAGCAGCGCGATCACAAGGAGGATCGGGGTGGAAAAACTCATCGGCAGTCCTTCATGCAATCCGGCAGCGCGGGCTTACAGCCCGCGGTCCAAGCCTGTCCGATGCAGCAATACGCAAGTTTTCCTAATGAAGCTTTGCATTCCGCCGCAACATCTTGCTGGCCATCGAGTTCGGCCCGGGAAACCGCGCGATAGGGACCGACCCTCATCATCGCCAATCCTGTGCCCAACCCCAGTGAAGACTGTGCTACCACTCGGGACAAGGAAGGCATTCTGCAACAATGGCCGCAGACGGCGGCAAGGCTGCGGTGAAGGCCGCTGCCCTGCGATACCGTCCGTCAAGCCTTTTGACTTGATCCTCTATCCGGCCCCACCATATCTACCGGCATGAAACGCCGATCCTTTCTCAAGTTTTCAGCGCTGGCCGCCTTGGCAGGTATCGGCGCAACAGGGAGCGCCATGGCCTTGGCACGCGCCAACAACCCTTATCATTCCGGCCCCGTCAGCGACCATTTCGACGGAACACGGTTCTTCAACCCGGACGGCTCCGCGCCCAAGGGCTTTTCGGATTTCTTGAAATGGCAGATGGGCGGCGACCGCGAACCCTGGCCGACCTCGGTGACCAGCCCGCATGGGCCGGCCAGGCCCGATGCGCGGGTCGAGGGCGACGCGCTCAGGATCACCATGGTCGGTCACGCCACGCTGCTGATCCAGACCGCCGGGCTTAACATCCTGACCGATCCCGTCTGGTCGGAGCGCGCGAGCCCCGTGGGCTTTGCGGGACCGAAGCGATACACCGATCCCGGCGTCAAGTTCGAGGATCTGCCGAAGATCGACCTGGTGCTGGTCAGCCACAATCACTACGACCATCTCGACCTGGTGACGCTGGCGCGGCTCCGCCAGGCGCATGACCCGCTGGTGATCACGCCGCTTGGCAATGACGCGATCATCAAGGATCACGTGGCCACCATGCGGATGATGACCGGCGACTGGGGCCAGGCGATCCGCTCGGGTGCGGCCACCATCCATTTCGAGCCCTGCCACCACTGGTCGGCGCGCGGCATGAACGACCGCTCGATGGCGCTGTGGGCGGCCTTCGTGATCGAGACCCCGGGCGGCAAGATCCTGCATATTGGCGACACCGGCTTCGACCAAGGCCGGCCCTACCGCAATGCCCGCGAGCGCCACGGCAAGTTCCGCGCAGCCACCCTGCCGGTCGGCGCCTATGAGCCACGCTGGTTCATGAAGGACCAGCACCAGAACCCGGCCGAAGCCATCGAGGGTTTCCTGCTCTCGGGCGCCGACCATGCGCTGGGGCATCACTGGGGCACGTTCCGCCTCACCAATGAGGGCCGCGACGCGCCCAGGGAAGTGCTTGAGGCAGAACTCGCCAAGAAGGGCGTTGCACCCGAGCGGTTCCGGCCTTTGCATGCGGGCGAGGTCTGGCAGGCGCCGGCTTGATGCGCCGCCACTGGTAATTGGACCGGTTTTCCGCCATATAGGCCCTGAAACAAGACGGGTTTATACAATGGGATCGATGGTTCCTTTCGCCAAGATGAACGGGCTCGGCAACGACATTGTCGTGATCGACATGCGTGGCCGCCCGGACGCCGTGACGCCTGAGGCAGCGATCAAGCTCGCTGGCGGCGGCAGGACCGGCTTTGACCAGATCATGGCGATTCATGACACAGACATCGACGGCGTCGATTTCCGCATCGATATCCTCAACCGCGACGGATCCCGCGCCCAGGCCTGCGGTAACGGCACGCGCTGCGTGGTGCAGGCCTTAGCGTCCGAAACCGGGCAGAAAACTTTCACCTTCAAGACCCTGGCCGGAATTCTCACGGCCCAGGAGCACGAGAACGGACTGATCTCTGTCGACATGGGCCGTCCGGAGTTCCGCTGGGACCGGATCCCGCTGGCCGAGGAATTCCACGACACCTCGCGCATCGAGCTGCAGATCGGCCCGATCGACGCGCCGCTGCTGCATTCGCCCTCGGTGGTCTCGATGGGCAATCCGCACGCGATCTTCTGGGTCAAGCACGATGTCTGGTCACATGATCTGGAGCGTTTCGGGCCGTTGCTCGAGAACCACCCGATCTTCCCCGAGCGTGCCAATATCTCGATCGCCCGGGTGATCGACGACCATACGCTTGACCTGAGGACCTGGGAGCGCGGCACCGGCCTGACCCGCGCCTGCGGCTCGGGCGCCTGTGCGGCGGCGGTTTCGGCGGCGCGCACCGGACGCACCGGGCGGACCGTCACGGTCAATGTGCCCGGCGGACCGCTCGAGATCGAATGGCGCGACGACGATCACGTGATCATGACCGGACCCGCGGAATGGGAATTTTCCGGCTCCGTCGATCCGCTTACCGGCGACTGGCGGGCCGACGAGGCGGCGGCGTGAGCGGCGTCCGCGTTCTCACCTTCGGATGCCGGCTCAATACCTTCGAATCCGAGACCATGCGCACCGCGGCCGAGACCGCGGGGCTCAACAATGCGGTGCTGGTCAACACCTGCGCGGTGACGGCGGATGCGGTGCGCCAGGCGCGCCAGGCCATCCGCCGCGCCCGGCGCGAGCATCCGCACGCCCGCATCGTGGTGTCGGGCTGTGCGGCGCAGACCGAACCGGAAAGTTTCGCCGAGATGGCGGAGGTTGACGCGGTGATCGGCAATGACTTGAAGGGCCGCGTCTCCACATACAGCAAGCTGCTGGATTTCGGCGTGGCCGAAAGCGAGAAGATCCGCGTCAACGACATCATGGCGGTGCGCGAGACTGCGCCGCAGATGATCGACGCGGTGGAAGGCCATGCCCGCGCCTTCGTCCAGGTGCAGAACGGCTGCGACCACCGCTGCACCTTCTGCGTCATCCCCTTTGGCCGTGGCAATTCGCGCTCGGTGCCGATGGGCGCCGTGGTCGACCAGATCGCGCGTCTGGTCGACAATGGCTACCACGAGGTCGTGATCACCGGCGTCGACGCCACCAGCTACGGCGCCGACCTGCCGGGCAAGCCTTCGCTTGGAACGCTGACCGCGACCATTCTCAGGCAGGTGCCCGAGCTTGCGCGGCTGCGGCTGTCGTCGATCGATTCGATCGAGGTCGATGACCAGCTGATGGACCTGATCGCAAATGAGCCGCGCTTCATGCCGCATCTGCACCTGTCGCTGCAGCATGGCGACGATTTGATTCTCAAGCGGATGAAGCGCCGTCATGGCCGCAACGACGCGATCCGGTTTTGCGAGACCGTGCGCAGCCTGCGGCCAGGCTTTGCCTTCGGCGCCGACCTGATTGCCGGATTCCCGACCGAGACGGAAGAGATGTTCGCCCGCTCGCTCGACATCATCGACGAATGCGGGATCGCGTTTGCGCATGTGTTTCCCTATTCGCCGCGAGCCGGGACGCCGGCCGCACGGATGCCGCAGCTCGACCGGAGCCTCGTCAAGGCCCGCGCCGCGCGCCTGAGGGAAAAGGCTGCGCAAGCCCAGGACGCGCATCTCGCCCGGATGGCGCAGGAGAGGGACACGCATCAGGTGCTCGTCGAGTTCTCCGGCATGTCGCGGACGGAAAATTTCACCCCGGTGGTTGCGCAAGATGCGCCAAGGGGCCAGATGGCTTTGATCCGGATCACCGGACGCGAGACGAATCACCTGACCGGCGATCTCGTCGAACAGGCGGCGGACGACATCCGGCCCGCATTCGCCACGGGTTGATCCCAGAAAGAACGGCAGGCAGGCATGGCGCTCAACTTCATCAAAAAGGTTTTCTCCTTCGGGCGGAACAAGGAAGCAGCGCCCGAGTCCGGGACGGAACCCGAGCGCGAAGCCGACGCACCGGCGACGCCGGAGGCCGCTGCACAGGACGGCATTCGCCCGGAGCCTGCGCCTCAACCCGCCCCACGGCCCGGCACACGGGACGAGGGAGCCGACCCGGACGAGCTTTCCGCCGATCCGGGCATAGACCCGGGCCCGGTTGATGCCCCGGCACCCGCCCCTGAGCCGGAACAGCCGATCCAGGCATTTTCGCGCGACGGCGTCATGCAGTTCACGCCTGAAAAGGCCGAAAGCCAGGCGCTGTCGACACCCGAACCGGCCGACGAGGCCCATGGCGGCGAGCCGCCGATCCCCGACATACCTGGCGACACGGGTGCTGCAGCGGATGAAGGGGTAGCGCCGGAAGACCTCGCCGCCGATCCCGTCATCACGCCGAAGCCGGACCGAGCGCCTGAGCCTGAGCCTGAGCCTGAGCCTGAGCCTGAGCCTCGAAGGCTGATTGTGCGCGACACGGTGTCAAGGGCCGAGCCCGCGCAACCGGCCCCGCCGGCGCAGGAGGAACGCGGCAACTGGTGGAGCCGCCTGCGTCAGGGCCTGTCGCGCACTTCGGGCCAGCTTACGGGCCAGATCTCGGGCATCTTCACCAAGCGCAAGCTCGATGAGGATACGCTTCAGGATCTCGAGGACGTGCTGCTGCAGGCCGATCTCGGCGTCGAGACCGCGATGCGGATCACCGATGCGCTGTCGGCCAGCCGCTACGGCAAGGACATTTCGCCTGCCGACGTTCAGAAGGTGATGGCCGACGAGATCGCAAAAGTGCTGGCGCCCGTGGCCAGGCCGCTGGAGCTGGACCTCAGCCACAAGCCGCATGTGATCCTCGTCGTCGGCGTCAACGGCACCGGCAAGACCACCACCATCGGCAAGCTTGCCGCCAAGCTCTCCGCCGGCGGGCTCAAGGTGACGCTCGCCGCGGGCGACACGTTCCGGGCCGCGGCCATCGAGCAATTGAAGATCTGGGGCGAACGCACCGGCTCGAAGGTGGTCTCGACCAAGCTCGGCGCCGATGCGGCGGGACTGGCCTACGAGGCCTTCGAGACCGCCCGCGCCGACGGCGCCGACGTGCTGATCATCGACACCGCCGGGCGGCTGCAGAACCGCACCGAGCTGATGGACGAACTCGCCAAGGTGGTGCGCGTCATCACCAAGCTCGACCCGGACGCGCCGCACACGGTGCTGCAGACGCTGGACGCCACCACCGGCCAGAATGCGCTGAACCAGGTCGAGATCTTCCGGAATGTCGCCGGCGTCAACGGGCTGGTGATGACCAAGCTCGATGGCACCGCGCGCGGCGGCATCCTTGTCGCCATCGCCGCCAGGCACAAATTGCCGGTCTACTTCGTCGGCGTCGGCGAAGGCATCGACGATCTCGAACCCTTTGAGGCGGCCGATTTCGCCTTGGCAATCGCTGGAGAGCCCAAATGAGCGACCACAAGCCGACCGATGCCGCCCCCGCCGAGCCCGAGCTGCACATCTTCGAGCCCGACCCCAACGATCCCGCGCGCAAGCGCATGAACCCGCTGCTCAAGCTGGTGCTCGAGCTTGGCCCGCTGATCGTGTTCTTCTTTGCCAATTCGCGCGGCGCCTGGATTGCCGAACGGGTGCCGTTCCTGGCCGATATCGGCGGGCCGATCTTCGTCGGCACCGCCTGCTTCATGATCGCCACGGCGATTGCGCTTTCGGTGTCGTGGATGCTGACCCGCACGCTGCCGATCATGCCGCTCTTGTCGGGCGTCATCGTGCTGGTGTTCGGGGCCCTCACCCTGTGGCTGCAGGACGAGATCTTCATCAAGGTGAAGCCCACCATCATCAACACCATGTTCGGTGTGATCCTGCTCGGCGGGCTGCTCTTCAAGAAGTCCTTCCTGGGCTATGTGTTTGA
>Ga0180016_100039_pt1 | contig 65807 bp, 60 predicted proteins | sample KR46_M_MetaG_FD_129673 | JGI IMG/M metagenome (GOLD analysis project Ga0180016, IMG submission 129673) | Groundwater microbial communities from the Olkiluoto Island deep subsurface site, Finland - KR46_M_MetaG | ecosystem: Environmental > Aquatic > Deep subsurface > Groundwater | place: Finland... | reverse complement strand
AGCCGCCCTTTATCACCCGGGAAATGCGGTGCCCGGGCGCTAGGTCATAGGTCTGCATTGTCGTCTCCCAGCGGCACCGCGGTCGTGTCGGAATGATTGAAGCGGCGCAGTTTGGTGCGCGTGATCCTCAGCCGCGAAGGGCAGTTCGGATCCGGGCAGGCGATCTCGGCATCGGTCGACATCCAGTCGTTCGGATCGGTCTGGCGTTGCTTGGCCGCCAGCAGCGGCAACACCGAAGCGAGCGAATAGATCGACATCCCCTGGCCGGGTGGCAGGTGCAGCATCTCGCCGCGCAATTCGAAATAGTCGCCGACATTAGCGCCGCACCATATCTTCGCCCCCTCAGGCGCGACAACCTCCACCTTGAGATCCCAGAGATCGAACCCCTCGTTCCTGATCATGCTGCGGCTCCGTTTTCAGTCACCCAGAAGTCCGGATCGGCTCTTTCCAGAATGGCGAAAGCCTGGTTGATGTCGGCCTTGAGTTCGCTCGCAACCAATGCCCTGTCGCCAGCCGCAACCGCCGAAAGAATACCGCGGTGATGCAGCGTGGCTGCCCTGTCGGTGAGCGGCCGGTGCAGTTTTGCCGCTGCACGAACATAAGGCCCGGCCTGCATCCACAGGCTTTCGATGATCGGCATGAGCACCGACGATCCTGCGGCGTGGTAAAGCTGGAAATGGAATGCGTGATTGAGGGTGGCGATGTCCCGGGGTTCGCGGGTTCTCTCGTATTCGCCCGTCAGCGCTTCCAGCCGGGCGATGTCGGCGGCCGACAGGTTTTCCATCGCCCGCGCCGCCAGCTCGCCCTCGATCAGGGACCGGGCCTGAGCGATGTCGCGCGCCCGTTCGAGTGTCAGAAGCGGCACCCTCACTCGGCGGTTCGGCATCGCTTCAAGCGCTCGTTCGGACACCAGGCGCGCCAGCGCCTCGCGCACCGGCATCGAGCTGACCGACATGCGCTGCGCAACGTCGCCCGCCAGGAAAATCTCCCCGGCGTCAAAGCGTCCCTGAATCAGTGCGTCGCGAAGCTGCCTGTAGATGCGGTCCTGAACAGTCTCGCGCTCGACCGGAGACAGCCGGTCCAGACCGGGTCCATCCATCGGTGAGCTGGCTTGAATGTTCATTCGCTCGCTATCCAACATTTTGTTCCGGACTTTACTTTAGGCCTCAAACATGATCCTGTAAATGATAAATGATAGTTGATCAACTTTGGCCAGGTGAATGACCGGATCCAGTCAGCCCCCGATTCTCAAAGCCCGCGGCCTGACCAAGGCCTTCGGCGGGTTTCGCGCCGTCAACGACATTTCGCTGGACCTGGGCGCGAGCGACATTCTGGGGGTGATCGGGCCGAACGGGGCCGGGAAATCCACCCTGTTCAATCTTCTGGCCGGCGCACTCCCGGTAGATTCAGGCACCATCGAACTTGCAGGCACCGACCTCAGCCGTGCGCGTCCTGAAGCGCGGATCAAGGCCGGCCTCGGACGCACTTTCCAGATTCCACGGCCGTTTCCCCGCATGACTGTTCTCGAGAACGTCATGACGTCGGCGCAAGGCCAGCGGGGCGAAAGCCTGTTCTCTGCCCTGATGGCGCCACGCCAGGTGGCGGCCCAAGAGCGCGCCAATGCCAGCCGCGCTCGCGAGATCCTCGATTTCGTCTCGCTGGCGCATCTCGAGGATCAGCCGGCCTCGGTTCTCTCCGGCGGACAGCGGAAACTTCTGGAACTGGCCCGCGTGATGATGGCGGATCCGCGGGTGATCCTGCTTGACGAGCCAGCAGCCGGGGTCAATCCGGCGCTCCTCGACCTGATCATCGACAGGATCCTCGCAATCAACAAGCTCGGCATCGCGATCCTGCTGATCGAGCACAACATGGAAATGATCGCCCGGCTCTGCCCGCGCGTGATCGTCATGGCGGCGGGCAAGGCGCTCGCGGAAGGTGCGCCGGCCGAAATCACCAAACGTGCCGACGTGATCGACGTCTATCTCGAAGGCATGCCAGCATGACCGCGCTGTCGCTGACGGATCTTCGCGCCGGCTATGACCGCGATCTGCCCATCGTCAAGGGCGTGAGCTTCACCATCGAAGAAGGCGAAGCCGTCTGCATTCTCGGACCCAATGGCGCCGGCAAATCGACGATGATCAAGGCGATCGCCGGGTTGGTGCCCTGTTTTGGCGGGCAGGTGCAGCTTGATGACATGGATATTACCGGCCTTCCCTCCCACACACTGGTCCGCAAGGGCATGGGCTTCGTGCCCCAGACCGAAAACATCTTCACCCGGCTGACCATCCTGGAGAACCTCCAGATCGCGGCGCAACTGCTCCCCAGGCAGGCCCGCGCCGGACGGATTGAAGCCATGCTCGAGATGTTTCCGGATCTCGGCAGCCGGCCCCGGGAACTGGCCGGAGCCCTCTCCGGCGGGCAGCGCCAGATGCTGGCGGCGGCGCGCGCGCTTCTCAACGAGCCCCGGGTGCTGATGCTGGACGAGCCTTCTGCCGGCCTTTCACCCAAACTTGTCGCTCAGGTCTTCGATACCCTGCGCCGCATTTCGGATGCAGGCGTGACGCTGGTGCTGGTGGAACAGAATGTCCGGGCGGCACTCGGGCTGACCGATCGCGCACTGGTGCTCGTCGATGGGCGCCTGGCCCATGACGGACCGGCCGCGGACCTGCATGACGGAAAATTGCTGGGCGACTTGTTCCTCGGCCACCGCGCCGCGGAGGCAGGCGCATGAACCCGCAAGCCATCATCGACGGGCTGGTTTCAGGCTCGACCATCGGCCTGGGCGCCATCGGCCTGACGCTCACCTATTCGATCCTGCGGTTCGCCAATTTCACCCATGGCGATTTCCTCGCCTGGGGCGCCTATCTCACCCTCACGGTCGCCGGCGTCCTGGGCGGACTGGCGGCAGGGCTGGGTGCTCCGGTCTATCCCTTCAGCTTTGGCTGGGGCCTGCCCTTGGCGATTCTGGGCGGCGTGGTCCTGACAGTCACCCTGGCGCTCGGACTCGACCGGATCCTGTTCGGAAGGCTCAGGGCCCGCGGCGCGGATGCGATCATCATTGTGATGGCAAGCTTCGGCGCCTCCATGGCGCTGCGCTCGCTTCTGGAATTCATCTTCACCGCCAAGCCTGCCTATTTCACCAAGGCTCTGCAGATCGCCAACCCGCTGGGCTTCGGGATGCGCGCCACGCCGGATCAGCTTCTGGTGATCGGACTCACCCTGCTCCTTGTCCTGGCCCTGCATCTCGTGGTCACCCATAGCGCCACCGGCCGCGCCATGCGCGCCGTCTCGGAAAACCCCAGCCTCGCCGGCGTCTATGGCATTGATGTCGGCAAGGTCATCCGGGTCACCTGGATCATCGGCGCGGGCATGGCCTGTATCGCCGGCGTCATGGCGGGCCTTCTGGTGCAGATCCGGCCTTACATGGGATTTGACCTGCTGCTGCCGCTGTTCGCCGCCGCCATTCTGGGTGGCATCGGCTCCATCCCCGGGGCCATGCTGGGGGGATTGATTATCGGCCTTGCCGAGGCCTTCGCGGTCCAGATCATCGGCGCCGAATGGCGCGCGGCGATCTCCTTTGTCATTCTCGTGCTGGTGTTGATGCTGCGCCCGCAGGGCATCTTCGGGCAAAGGGGGGCTTAGATGGAACTCGTCGCCTATGCCGCCTTTTTCCTGACGATCGCCATGACCTATGCGATCATCAGTCTGGGACTGAACGTGCAATGGGGCCAGACCGGCCTGTTCAATGTCGGCATCGCCGGCTTCGTTGGCCTGGGCGCCTATGTCTCCGCCGCATTGACCACCCCGGATGCGGTGGAGCGCATCGGCGGTTTTGAATTGCCGATCGCCGTGGGTTGGCTGGCAGCACTTGTTGCCGGCGGAGTACTGGCCCTGGGCGTTGGTCTGCTGACGCTCAGGATGCGGTCCGATTATCTGGCGATCACCACCTTCGGTATCGCCGTCGCCTTGCAGCTCGTCTTCCAGAATGCCGAGAGCCTGACCGGCGGCGCCTTCGGCATGGCCTTCATCCCGCGTCCCTTTGCCGGGCTGCAAGGACAGGCTTTTGCCTTCAACATGGTCAATCTTGTTCTGACCGCCGCCGTCGTGGGTGCAGTGTATCTGCTGCTCGAGCACCTGCTGCGCAGCCCCTGGGGCCGGGCGCTGCGGGCGGTTCGCGAGGATGAGGTCGCGGCCCAGGCGCTCGGCAAGAATCCGGTGCTGTTGCGCCTCCAGGCCTTCGCCCTGGGTGGCTCCATCATGGCCCTGGCAGGGGCGGTGCAAGCCCATTTCATCGGCTTCATCGCGCCGGGCAATTACCTGCCGATGATGACGTTCCAGGTCTGGGCGATGCTGATCGTCGGCGGCTCCGGCAACAATCGCGGCGCCGTTCTGGGCGCAGTGCTTGTCTGGGCAATCTGGGCCCTGTCAGGCGCACTAATCTCTGAAATCTTCCCCGCCGGACAACAGGCGCGCGCCGCATCGCTGCAGATTGTCGTGATTGGTGTCATGCTCTGCGTCATTCTTCTCTGGCGGCCTCAGGGCATACTGCCCGAAGTCCGCTCCGTGTCGCGCCATCTCGGCCGTCGAACCAAGGACAAGTGATCCATGATACCTGACCGCAGAGATCTCGCTCCGGGCCTTTCTATCAGCCGCATCCTGACCGGTCTCTGGCAGGTTGCCGATCAGGAGAAGGACGGCACCACGCTCGACCCCGTGGCAGGTGCCAAGGCACTGGCGGATTATGCAGCCGATGGATTCGACACTTTTGACATGGCCGATCACTACGGCACGTCCGAGCTGATCACCGGCGAAATGCTGCGCACCTGGACTGATTCACCGCGCCCGCGGGCGTTCACCAAATGGTGCCCGGAACCCGGTCCGATGACGGCAGACATCGTTCGCACCGGAATTCAGGCGCGTCTTGACCGTCTCGGCGTCGAACGGATCGATCTGCTGCAGTTTCACTGGTGGACATTCGAGCATCCGGCCTGGCTCGATGCCCTGCATGAGATCACGCGCCTCAAGCAGGAAGGGCTGATCGGCGAAGTCGGCGTGACCAATTTTGACGCCGCGCATCTTAACCTCGCGCTGGCGGACGGCATTCCGCTGGTTTCCAACCAGGTGTCCTTCTCGCTGATCGACCGGCGCGCGGCGGGTCATCTCGCCGAGACCTGCCGCAAGCACAAGGTGCAATTGCTGGCCTATGGCACCCTGTGCGGCGGCTTCCTGTCTGAACGCTGGCTCGGCAAGCCGGAACCGGAAGCGGTGAAGGACTGGAGCGGCTCGAAGTACCTCAGGTTCATCCACGCCGCCGGCGGCTGGGACGCCTATAAGGGCATCCTTGCCGCAACCGATACGATCGCCCGCAAACATGGCGTCTCCATCTCCAATGTGGCCACGCGCTGGGTGCTCGAACATGCCCATGTCGCTGGCGTCATCATCGGCGCGCGGCTCGGCGAAAACCAGCATCGCAGCGACAATCTGCGGCTGTTCCAATTCGAGCTTGATGCAGAGGACCATGCCCTGCTCCATCAGGCCTTCGCGGCGACCACGATGATCCCGGGCGATTGCGGCGATGAATACCGCCAGCCGCCGTTCCTCACAGCGTCGGGCGATCTGAGCCATCATCTGGCCGAAATGCCCAGCGCCATGCAGGCCGTCACAGATCCGGACAATCCGGACCGGGCGCGGGTTTTCTCGGGCTCGCTGTGGGAACCTATCGCGGGCTATTGTCGCGCGTTGCGCGACGGCGACCGGATCGTGGTCTCGGGCACCACCGCCACGCACGGGGTCGACCGCACGGTCGCGCTCGGCGATGCCGGCGCGCAGACGACCTACATTCTCGACAAGATCGCAGCCTCGGTGCGCGCGCTTGGCGGCGATCCGAAGGACATCCTGCGCACCCGCATGTATCTGCGCGGCGATGAGGATGTCGAAGCCGCCGCCCGCGCCCACGGACTGCGCTTCGTCACAAACCCGCCGGCCAACACTACATTTTTGGTCGGCAACCTGATCGGGGATTTTCGCGTGGAGATCGAAGCCGAGGCGGTCGTGACACAAAAACGCGGCTGAGGTCAGATGCCGAGGCGGTCGCGCAACCGGTAGACCGCCACGGACGGCCCAAGGAACCAGGGGCGCCCGGTATAGAAGGGCCGGGTTTCAAACGGGATTCTGGAAAATGCGCCAAGATCGCTGTCCACGCCTGCAGCGGCCCTTCCGACTCTCGATCCCAGATATCCAGCCATGCCCACGCCCGAGCCGCAATAGCCCATGGCATAATAGAGACCGGCATCTTCGCCGCAGTGCATCAGCGTGTCGAAGGTGAAGGCCACAATGCCGGCCCAGGAATGGCTGATGCGGATTTGCGCAAGCTCGGGAAACAGCCTGACAAGTTCGGCGAGCAGTTTCGGGCCGCTCTTGCGCGGATCGGTTTCCTGAAGCGACACGCGGCCGCCGAACAAGATTCGCTTACGGTCGGGCGACGGCCGGTAGTAATAGACCAGCTTCCTGGTGTCGGAAAGAATGCGGTTTGTGGGAAACAAGCGGTCCATCGTCTCCGCCGGAATTTCCTCGGTCGCGATCACATAGGACCCGATCGGGATCACCCGCCGCTGCTGCCAGGGCGTCAGCGGCCCGGTGTAGCCGTTGGTCGCGATGATCACCTTGTTGGCGCGAATCCGGCCCTTGCCGGTGGAGACCTCGAAGCCTTTGGCGCTGCGCGCGAGGTCGTTCACCCGGCAATGGCTGATTATGGTTGCACCCGCCGATCGCGCAACATCCAAAAGCCCCGCATGATATTTGCCCGGATCAAGACTGGCATGGCGCGGGAACACGATGCCACCGTGATAGGCATCGGTGCCGAGTTCTAAGTGCTGCTTGTCGCGCGGCACCATGAAGGCGCCGGTGTCAAATCCCGGATTGCGGACGTCGCAATCGCGCGCCAGCTTGTCATATTGTCCGGCTGTGTGCGCGCCGTGGAAGCGCCCAACCACGCCAAAGTCGCAAGGGATCTGCTCTTCGCTGACAAACCCCGTGACATGATCGAGCGACGCCTGCCCCTCTTTCAGGATACTGACGGCCAGGGCTTCGCCATACCGTTTCCTGAGCGTCGAGAAAGACGGCTTGACGCTTGTCGAGATTTGCCCGCCATTGCGGGTGGAGCATCCGAAGCCAGCCGCTTCCGCGTCGACGACGACCGTCTCCAGTCCCGCGCGTGCGGTCTGCACTGCTGCATGCAGGCCGGTATAACCGGCGCCGATGACTACGACATCCGCGGTGGATGGCAGCGCACCGGATGTGTCCGCTTCTTGCGGGCTCGCATCCCACCAGTAGGGCGCGGGCTTGAATTCGGGACTGAAGCAATCGTCTGAACCTGTCATGTTAAACTCCCGCGTGGTCGGCAAGGATCATGTCTGCGCCCTTTTCGGCGACCATGATCGTCGGGGCATTGGTGTTGCCGGAGGTCACTGTCGGGAACACCGAGGCGTCGATTACCCGCAGATTTGCCAGGCCATGTACCTGAAGCCGGGCGTTGACGACATTGTCGCGCTCGCTCTCGCCCATCCGACAGGTGCTGACCGGATGAAACACGGTTCCGGCCCGCGCCCTTATATCGGCAATCATCTCTTCATCCGTCTCGACCTGCCGTCCGGGGCGGATCTCCTGATCCAGGATCTCGGCAAATGCCGGGGCGGCGGCAAGCTTGCGCAGAAACCGCGCACCTTCGAGCTGCTCCGCCACATCGTGATTGGTCGACAGATAGTTGGGATGGATCGCCGGCGCATCGAAGGGATCGGAAGACCTCAACTCCAGATGACCACGGCTGGTGGGCCGGGTCGGCTGCGTGCCCATGATGACGCCCGAAAACGGATCCGGACTCATCAGCGGGCGCTTGCCGGGCGGCGCCTTGGTGTAGCTCACCGGTGAAAAATAAAGCTGCATGTTGGGGCGCTCGAGCTCTGGCCGTGTCCGGATGAAGCCGCCGGCCTGATTGACCCCGAGCGACAAGGGTCCGCGACGTCGCAAGACATAGTTCAGACCGTGCCACAGCTTGCCGTGAAGCGGGCGGAGCTGGTCATTGAGCGTCCGAACCTTCGCCCTCCATGTGTGGTCTATGCACAGATGGTCCTGGAGATGCCGGCCGACATTGGGCTGCTGGCGCACGACATCGATGCCGTGGCGCTTGAGTACATCCGACGGACCGACCCCGGACAGCATCAGCAGCTGCGGCGAATTCACCGATCCGCCGGAGACAATGACTTCACGTCCGGCATGGACCTGCTCGGTCTTGCCATGCCGGACATATTCGACACCGGTGGCGCGCTGCCCCTCGAACAGGATCCGTGTCGCGTGCGCCTGCGACAGGACCGTCAGATTGGATCGCCTGCGCGCGGGATGCAGATAGGCCCGCGCGGTCGACATGCGGAAGCCGCCCCTGGCCGTGTTCTGGTACAACCCGATGCCCTCATTGGTGGCGGCATTGAAATCCGGATTGTAGGCAAGCCCGCATTCCACCCCGGCCCGAATGAAGTTCTGGCAGGTCGGGTGCAGATCGCGTTCCATGGTCGAGACCCAGAGCGGCCCGTCTCCGCCGCGAAACTCGCTCGCACCCTGGTCACTGGTCTCGCTCTTCTTGAAATAGGGGAGCACTTCTTTCCAGCCCCAACCCGGATTGCCCATTGCCTGCCAGTCGTCGAAATCGCCTGGATGACCGCGGATATAGACCATGGCGTTGATCGAGGAGGATCCGCCGATCACCTTGCCGCGCGGCCAGTAGCTGACGCGATTGTTGGTGTTGGGATCGGCTTCGGAAGTGTACATCCAGTTGATCCGCTTGTCGTAAAACGCCATGCCGTAGCCGATCGGCATCCAGATCTTGAAGTTCCTGTCATGGCCACCCGCCTCGAGCAGCAGCACCGAGTATCTGCCGTTCTCGGTCAACCGGTTGGCAAGCACGCAGCCGGCCGAACCTGCGCCAACGATCACAAAGTCATAGGTTTGCACGGGACGCGCCAATCTCGGGTTGGGGGCTCAGGTCTGGGGCTTGTCGCGCTGGACCAGGACGGAAACCAGCGCCAGCAGTGCGGACCCCACCATGAGGAAGAACGACACCGCATTGAGCACCGGCGTCGAACCGACCTTGACCATCCGGTCATACATGGTGATCGTCAACGGCGCTTCGGAGCCGACCAGGAACAGGGTGGTGTTGAAATTCTCGAACGACACCAGGAAGGCCACGATGCCCGCGGCCGCCATCGCCGGGAACAGGAACGGCAGTGTGATCGTCCTGAGAACGCGAACGCGACTGGCGCCAAGATTGTAGGCGGCTTCCTCCATCGATTCATCGAACTTCTTCAATCGGGCGATGATCACCAGCGAGGTGATGGTGGTGATGAAGGAGAACTGACCGAGCACCACCAGAATGATCCCCGGACGCAGGAACCCGAGATCCAGCGAAAAGGCTTCTTCCGCGCTGTTGGCGATATTGCTGGCCAGCAACAGGATCGAGATGCCAAGAATGACGCCGGGAATGACCAGCGGAAGCACCATCATGATGTAGAAAAAGTCCTTCGCCGGAAATTTGCAACGCACAAACAGGAAAGCGTTGCAGGTGCCCACGAAGACCGAAAGCAGCGAAACGAAGCTTGCGATGACGAAGGAATAGTAGAGACCGCGCAACAATCGCCGGTCATGAAACATCCCGAGCTTCGGCTCCGTATCATTGAAGAACCAGTCAAGCGTGAAGCCACGCCACGGCAACGAGGGAAATAGCGAATCGTTGAAGGCGAACATGCCGGCGGCAACAAGCGGCGCCGCGAGAAACACGAAGAACACCACGATGTAGAGCTGGTAGCCGGTGAGAAAGGCCGCGTTGGGTTTGATCGCCATCAGCTTCTCGCCACTGTGCTGTTGAGCGTCTGGCCGGAAAGTTTCAGGCCGATCCAGATCACAAGGGAGGTGAAGGCCAGTAGCACGAAGCCGAAGGCGGCACCGGATTCCCAATTGTAGCGGGTGATGAACTGGTCGTAGATCTGCTCGGTGAACCAACTCGAGTTCTTGCCGCCGAGCAGGATCGGCGTCAGATAGCTTCCCGCCGTCAGCATGAACACGACGATGCATCCCGACACGATGCCGGGCATGGCGTAGGGAATGATGATCCGGCGCAGCACCGTCGGGCCGTTTCCGCCCAGATTGTAGCCCGCCTCGATCATCGCATCATCCATGCCGTCCAGCGTCGAGACCAGCGGAACGATCATGAACAGGATCACGGTGTAGACCAGACCGACGATGACGGTGGCGTCGTTGTAGAGGAACTCGATCGGGGTGTTGATCAATCCGGCCCATTGCAGGCTGCTCGAGATGATGCCGGTTTCCCTCAGAAGCAGGATCCACCCGAAGGCGCGGATCAGGTCGCTGACCCACAAGGGAATCAGGCACATCAGGAACAAGGCGCCACGCGTCCGGTTGCCGGCAATCTTGGCGATGTAATAGGCAATCGGAAATCCGAGCAGCAGCGCCAGAACGGTCACCAGCAGCGACATCGACCCGGTGCGCAGCAGCGTGTTCCAGTAGATCGGCTCGTTGAAGAAATTGATGTAGTTATCGAACCCGAATTCGTAGACCCGCGGCGCGACTTTCTCCCGCATGGAAATGTAGAACATGCCCAGATGCGGCAAGATGATGAGCAGCGTGATCCACATCGCGAACGGGGCGAAGAGCAGATAAAGCGACAGACGCTTGATGTCCTTCTGCATCATCGGGGCGCCCTCAAACCTTGAAACTCATGGTCTGTTCCGCCGACCACGAGAGCGTGACGTCATCCTTGGGTTTCAAATCCTCCGTCCCGCCGGTCAGCACGACATCGGCTTCGATGAGTTCGCCCGCCCGGCCGCGGACCAGAACCCGGCTGTTGGCGCCGTTGAACAGGATGCTGTCGATCTTGCCTTCAATGACATTGTGGCCGGCATCGATCTTCTGCGCATCTGCGCCGGATTTCTCCGCCTTGATGAACTCCGGCCGCACGAAGACGTGGACAGCGTCGCCAACGCTGGGAGCACCCGCGCCGCGAACCGATCCGCGCATGGTGAGGCCAGCTTCGGTCTCAACCTCGACGGCGCCGTCCTCGACACGGGTGACCCGGCCCGCCCAGCGGTTGGTGTCCCCCACGAAGCCTGCGACAAAGGCCGCCTTGGGCTTGTGATACAGCTCCTGCGGCGTGCCGATCTGCACGAACTTTCCCTTGTCCATGATCGCCACGTGATCGGACATGACCAGGGCTTCGGACTGATCGTGGGTGATGTAGACAAAGGTCGTGTCGAACTGGTGCTGCAGCAGTTTCAGCTCGATCTTCATGGCCTCGCGCAACTTCAGATCCAGCGCGCCGAGCGGCTCGTCCAGAAGCAGCACGTCGGGGTCGAGCACCATGCAGCGAGCAATCGCAATGCGCTGTTTCTGGCCGCCGGACAGCTGGCTGATTTCGCGGTTGGCCACATCGGGCAGCGAAATGCGCGCGAGAACATCATGCACCTTGGTGCGAATGACATCCTTGGAAGCCCCCGCACAGCGCAGGCCATAGGCGATGTTCTCATAGACATTCATCATCGGAAACAATGCCAGGTGCTGAAACACCATCTTCACATTGCGCCGGTTCGGCGGTGTCCCGATCACCGACTTCCCCTTGATCCTGATATCGCCGGAATTGGGCTGCTCGAATCCGGCGATCATCCGCATCAGGGTCGTCTTGCCGCACCCAGACGGACCTAGGATCGAAAAGAACGAGCCCTTCGGAATATCGAAGGAGACATCATCAACGGCCCGCACAGAACCGAAGTGCTTCTTGATCTCGATACATTCCAGATCGTTCTCGGTCGTTGATTGCATCGAGTACCCAGTGCCGTGTCGTCAGGTGAAGGAAAAGTCTGGCGGAACCGCGCAAATCGGATTGCGCGGTTCCGTTTCTAGTCAAGAGGCGAAAAGCTCAACCGGGCTTATTCAGCGCCGGTGGCAGCCTTGATCTTTTCGAGTGTCTTGCCTTCCATGTCCTCGACACCTGCCGGGATATTGGCGAAGAACTTCAGGTTGCTCATCGCCTCGTCGGAAAAGGCCGCATTGACCGCTTCCTTCTTGTCGTCGGGCAGCATGTCCTTGCCGCCTTCAACCGCCGCAATGGCGCCGGTGCTGGCAGACATGATCATGACGTTTTCCGGCTCGAGCACGAAGTTGATCCACTTGTAGGCGGCATCGTCGGCTTCGCCCTTCCGCGGGATCGCGAATGTGTCGATCCAGGCAAGCGCGCCGGTCTTCGGCGGCACGAACACGATATCCTTGTTCTCGCCATAGAGCTTGTAGGCTGTCGAATCCCAGGTTTCCGACGCAACGATTTCACCCGACATCATCATGGCCGAAAGGTCGTCGCCGCCCTTCCAGTAGGCCTTGAGGTTGTCCTTGCAGGCGATCAGCTTGTCGGCGACCTTGTCGAGGATCTCCTGGTACTTGTCGAGATCGGCGTAAGCCGCGAACGGATCCTCGCCCATGTCAAAGGCCATCCCGAGAAGAATGGTCCGCCGCAGGCGCATGGAGGTCTTGCCCTGATACTGCGGGTCGCACAGGTCTCCCCAGGCTGCAACGTCTGGCGCGAGCGACTTGTTGGCCATCAGGCCGGATGTGCCCCACTGATGCGGCACAGCATAGACTTCGCCATCAATGGTCGTGTTGGCCTTGACGCCATCCAGGAGATTGGCCTGCATGACATCGGTGTTGATCTTGGAAAGATCCAGCGGCTTGTAGATGTTGTATTCCTGCTGCACCGCATAGATACGGTCGTGGCTCGGCTGCGCCAGATCGAAACCGGCGCCGCCGGTTGCCCGCAGCTTGGCGATCATTTCCTCGTTGTTGGAAAATGTCACTTCGACGGTGATGTCAGGATATTTTTCTTCGAATTTCTTGACCAGCTCATCAGGAGCATAAGAGCCCCACGTCAAAAGACGCAGCGTTTCTGCCTGCGCTGGTACGGCTGCCATGACGGTTGTGGCCAGAAGCCCGGCCATTGCTAATTTCATGATCATGTTCGACTCCCTTTGAACCCTCTGAAAATCAGCGCTTTATTGCTTATAACCCGCGCGGACACCATGAAGCGTAGCCGCTCATTGGACTGCACCGCATATCCATTGTAGATATTTTTCCATACCAATTCTGTGACACTCTCGCGTAGGCCCGACTACGGCTGTACGAGAAGATGGCACCTCCGGCCTCGCGATTAAGAGCCGGTCACGACGCAGGCTAGCGGAACTTCGCAATCAGGCCAACAGTTGCGCCATGACCTCCATGCCCTGCTTGATTTCACTCTCGCTGGCAGCGCCGTAGCCAATGACGACGCCCTTCTTTTCGATCGGGGCCAGGCAATAACGACCGATGCCGGACAGAGTGAGGCCTGCGGCTCCGGCGGCCTTGATGAACTCGCCTTCGTCACGTTGGGGATCCGAAAAATAGCCGACCGTGTGAAATCCCGCCGATGCGCGCTGCACAAGCAGATGCGGCTCTAGCTGCCTGGCATTGTGATGAAGGACTTCATGGCGCCTTTTATAGTGCTGCCGCATGGTCCGGATATGGGTGGCGAAATGCCCTTCGTCGATGAAATCCGCGACCACGGCTTGCGGCCATGTTGGCACACCACTCAGTGCGGACGAAAATACCGTCATCATCGCCTCGACCATGCTGGCCGGCGCCACCAGAAACCCCAGCCGCAGGGATGGAAACAGCGTCTTGGAGAAGGTGCCGACATAGATGACGCGGCCATGGGTATCGATGCTCTTGAGCGTCGGTAGCGGCTGATCGCCGAAATAGAAATCACCGTCGTAATCATCCTCGACGATGAAGGCGTCGGCCCGGTCCGCCGCATCCAGAAGCGCCAGGCGTCGGGACAGGCTCAAGACCTTGCTCAATGGCTGCTGATGCGACGGCGTGACGAACGCCAGCCTGAAGTCGGGCGCCTTTGCGAGCCCGTCATCAACCACGATTCCTTCATCGTCGACAGCCACAGGGACAAGGTCGGCGCCTTGCGAGACAAAGGCATTGCGCGCGCCGATGGCGCCGGGGTTTTCAAACCAGACCTTCTCACCCTGATCCAGCAGCATGCCGCCGATCAGGGAGAAGGCCTGCTGGGCCCCGCCGACGATGAAAACCTGCTCCGGATCGCACTGGATGCCGCGGCTGGCATTGAGGTGGGCCGAAATGGCCGCGCGGAGCCGCTGCAACCCGAACGGATTTCCGTAACCCATCACCGCGTCCCGGTCGGTTCTCAGATGCCGGGCCGACAGCCGCGCCCATTGCGCCATCGGGAAGGTGTTGAGCGCGGGAAGAGCTGTCACAAAAGCCTGAGACTTGTTCGGCAACCTCCGCCGCTCCGCAAACAGTTTGTATGCCTTGAGGGTTGATTGCGACAGGCGCGGCTGCTTCTGGGCTCCGGCTTTGGCCGGCTCCGGCTTGATCCGGACCCTGCCCGTCATTGTGTGGCTGACGAAGGTTCCAGCCCCGATGCGCGATTCAAGCAGGCCTTCCGAAATCAGCCGGCTCACCGCATCCAGCGCGGTGGTGCGCGATACGCCAACTTCGCTGGCCAGCGTGCGTGTCGCCGGAAGCCGCTCTCCGCCACTCAATCCGCCCGACAGGATGATGTCACGCAGTCCCATGTAGAGCTGCACGCTGATTTTCCGGTCCTGTGACCTGTCGATACGGATCGAGGAGAGGATCGCGCCCGCCTTGGTTTTCATCAGTGTTTTCCCGCCTGTGGTCAAATTGGTTTGCAAGCTTTGCCAGATTGGACCTTATCGTAAGTCCAATCCAGCCGCTACGGTCTGCCCCGACATCGGCATGGAATCGCACAACATGAAAATTGCCCACATCGAGACTTTTACCAACGAGTTTGTCTGTTTTGTCAAAGTGACGACCGACAGCGGCGCAATCGGCTGGGGCCAGGTCGCGCCCTATTATGCCGATATCACGGCGCAGGTTGTCCACCGCCAGGTGGCGCCCTACGCGCTGGGCCAATCGGCTCTCGATATAGATCACCTCGTCGATCTCATTCCCGAGAAAGAACACAAGTTTCCGGGCTCCTATCTTAAGCGCGCGCTCGGCGGCCTCGATACGGCGCTCTGGGATCTGCGCGGACGTCTGGAAGGCAAGCCGGTCTGCGAACTGATCGGCGGAACGCCGGGATCCATTCGCGCCTATGCCTCATCGATGAAGCGTGACATCACGCCGAAGGACGAAGCCGCCCGATTGAGCCGCCTGCGCGATGAATTCGGCTTCGATGCCTTCAAGTTCCGCATCGGCGCCGAGGTTGGCCGCGGCAAGGACGAGTGGCCGGGCCGGACCGAGGAAATCGTGCCGACCATGCGCAAGGCCATGGATGACAGCGTTGCGCTGCTGGTCGACGCCAATTCCTGCTATGCGCCGGGCCAGGCCATCGAGATCGGCAAGATGCTCGAGCAGAACGGCATCAGCCATTTCGAGGAGCCCTGCCCCTATTGGGAGTATGAGCAGACCCGGCAGGTGACCGAGGCATTGTCCATCGACGTCACCGGTGGCGAGCAGGATTGCGAGCTAACGAACTGGCGCTGGATGATCGAGATGAAAGCCGTCGATGTTGTCCAGCCCGACATCTGCTATTTGGGCGGCCTGACGCGCACACTGCGCGTCGCCGACATGGCGCACAAGGCAGGGCTGCCCTGCACGCCCCATTGCGCCAACTGGTCGATGGTGACGCTGTTCACCATGCATCTGCTGCGCGCCATCCCGAATGCGGGAAAATATCTCGAATTTTCAATCGAGGGCGAAGACTATTATCCCTGGCAGGACGGCCTCTTCGTTAAATCGCCCTACGACATCGTCGATGGCAAGGCGACGGTGACGAACGCGCCCGGTTGGGGTGTGGAGATCAGTCCCGCATGGCTTGAACAGTCCACCCATCGGATCAGTTCCTTCGAAAAGTGAAGGCGGCGAATTGTCGAACCATTGCTGTCCGGCTAGAAAGAGCGAATGAAACAGCGACCATTGGGATCATCCGGCCCCGACGTATCCGCCCTCGGGCTCGGGTGCTGGAACTTCGCAGGGCCTTACGGGCCGACTTCCGAGACGGAAAGCCATGAGACGCTGGCCGCGGCCAAGGATCTCGGGATCACACTGATCGACACCGCCAATGTCTACGGCATGGGCGTGTCCGAAAAAGTCATCGGCAGCTACCTCAGGAAACACAAGGCCGAATTCCGGATCGCCACGAAAGCAGGCATCCGCCGCGATCCCTCCACCGGCGTGCGCTATTTCGACAATTCCCCTGAACATCTCAGAGGCGAGCTCGAAAACTCTCTCCGCAATCTCGGCATCGATCATATTGACCTGTTCTATATTCACAGGCGCGAGGCTGACCGGCCGATCGAAGAGGTCATGGACACGCTTCAGCGCTTCAAGCAGGAAGGCAAGATCGGCGGCATCGGCTTCTCCGAGATCTCGCCCGCGTCGCTCAGGCTGGCCCATGCCGTTTCTCCCGTGAGCGCGGTGCAAAGCGAATATTCGCTCTGGTCCCGGCAACCGGATCTTGGAATGGTGCAGGCCTGCCAGCATCTCGGCGTGGCGTTCGTTGCCTTCTCCCCCCTCGGACGCGGCGTTTTTGGAGCACAGGCGCCTGATCCCGCGAGCTTTGGTGAGGGCGATTTCCGCAAGGCCAATCCGCGCTTTGTCGACCCCAATTTTTCCCGCAACATGGCGGCAATCGAACCTTTCAAGGCCTACGCCCGCAGCCTGGAAACCACGCCGATAGCGCTGGCCATAGCCTGGCTGCTTTCGCGCGGTCCGCATGTGATTCCCATTCCCGGCACGCGGTCTGCCTTTCACCTGCAAGACTGCGCAGATGGTGTGTCCCTGCAACTCACGCCATCTCACCTCGCCGAGATCGAGAAAATTCTCCCTGCAGGCTTCGCCCATGGTGATCGTTACTCCGCCGACCAGGCGATGGGAGTGGAAGGCTATTGTTGACGGATCGGGATCATCCGGCGCTGAACAGCGGAAAGCTCACCCCCAGCGCCCAGGCAAGGCACAGCCCCAGGCCAAGGCCGGCCGAGAGCGGCCCCGATCGTTGCGCCACCCATCGACCCATCAGGCCGTGAACGCAAAAAAACAGCATCAGCACCGGCAGTATGATGAACAGGAACATCAGCCGATGGGGATCGATCAGGGCGGCACCACCCAGTGAGATGAGTATGGCCGCGCGCGCGCCGATCCGTCGCCAAACCGCGCCCCTGCCCGCTCCCGAGACAAGGCTGTCGCTGATCATGAACGGCACCGTGCCGATCGCCAGGACTGCAATGATCATCAGCCGCTCGGCATTCGGCATGAAACTGGCCGCATAGCGGTCCATGGCAGCTCCGAAGACCAGGATGCCCCATATGACGAGAAGAAGCACAGCGGCAAACGATAGTCCGGAACCATGAAATGTTCCGCCCCGCAGGATGAGCCATTGCAGGAGCGCATAGAGTGCGAGGTGGATCATCAGGTAATCGGCGACGAGCACCGGCAGAAACGGAACATAAAGCGTCGTGACAACCAGTGGCACCACCAATGCAGGCAAGGCTGTCGCCAGCCAGAACCGGCCTGCCGAAACCGGGGCATGGATGTCATGGCTCTCCGGAAGCAGGCCGACCAGCGGACGTAGCAGCAGGACAATCCCGCCCATCAGCAGCAGGATCCAGAGACCCGGCTCGACGATTGGAACTTCGCTTAGCCTGCCAAAGGCGCCGTCCAGCCAGTCCCTTGCTTCGTGCAATGCCGTGGCACTGTAGAGAACGCCGACATGCTCGACATGGGGGGCGACGGCGGCGCGGCGCACAACGCCGTTGGCCTCGACCGTCTGCCCTTCTCCTGCATCCGGCTCCAGCAATCGCACGGCGGAAAGCGCAGCCTCCCGCAGTCTGCTTTCCCATTCTCCGCTGATTACCAGCAGCCGGCGCGGCTCTTGCGCGCTCACAGCCTCGGAAAACATCGAAATCGCCACCACTGCATCGACCGGTGTGCCTTGTCCCTCCTCAGCAATCGCCGCGCGCACCAGAATGTCGGTCGCCATCGAGTGCCCCAACAGCGCAATGCCGCTTTCCGCGGCCGGCAATCCCCGCCCGTAGGCAATGACGCGCCGGGTCTCTTCGACCAGCAGCCGTGTCGTGCCATCGATTGCGGTGACATCGCCCGACATCGGCATCGGATTTCGCCCATGCCCTTCGAAATCGAAGGCAATCACGCTGTATCCCGATTGCGCCAGAGTGAGCGAATAGGCCTGCATCAGCTGGCGCGATCCGGCAAATCCATGCGCGATCACCACCAACGGGCCGCTGGCGCCGTCCGTCCGGGTGAGCGTGACCGGTGTGGTGCCAACCGTCATCTGCATGATCTCGAGCCCGGACCGGCCGCGTTCGAGGTTGAAAAGGGACAAGCCGATTGCCACCAGCGCCAGCAAGCCAAGTCCCGCGTTCCAGCTCAATCGCATCGATTCCCCCACCATCTTTCAACATGCAGCCTACATGTCTCCACCGCCCCGCTGCCAGGAGATCCGGCGCGCGCAAGATGAACACCGATCCCCTGAAATCACAATGCAAAACAGGTTGGTGCATTCGCGCCGGACCATCGCGTTCCAGTCATGTCTCATGAATTTTCATGATCCCGCTTGCCATCAACAGCTTTGCTGCTAAAAATTTAGTCATGGAGAATTTTTATGCAGATTCACCAGCGCCGTTGAACCCGCCTGCCAAGCGGGTTCCGAAAAGACTGCGCGATGGCCTGCGCATGCTGTTGCACTCGGTCTATCCCGATCATGATCACGACGCCTTGCTGGAGCAGGCGGTCAGCGCGTTCTGGCCGGATGACGAACAGCCCAAGAGGCGCGGCCGGGCACCCGGCAACACGCTTTGGAATGAGAGAGACAGCTATGTCATCACCTACGGCAACAGCTTCGTCAACGGGGAACACAAGCCGCTCGACCTGCTGTTCGATTTCCTCCAGACCCGCCTGAAGAACATCGCCACAGGTGTTCATATCCTCCCGTATTTTCCCTACACATCGGACGACGGCTTTGCGATTACCGATTACTACGCGGTCGACAGCGGGCTCGGCGCCTGGGAGGATATCGGTCGGATCGCGAATAACTTCCGGCTCATGTCGGACCTTGTGATCAATCACTGCTCGAGCCAGAGCACCTTTTTCAACGAGTATCGTCTGGGCCACCCGCCCTACGACAAGTTCTTCTTCGAAGCCTCGCCCGAAGATGATCTGTCCATGGTGGTCAGGCCCCGCGCCCACCCGCTCCTCAGGCAGTTCGAGACTGCAGGCGGCATCAAGCATGTCTGGTGCACCTTCAGCCATGATCAGGTGGATTTTGATTTCTCGAACCCGGAGGTGCTGCTCGAATTCCTGCGCATCCTTCGCTTCCATATTGCGAGAGGCGTGCGAACCCTCAGGCTCGATGCAATCGCGTTCTTGTGGAAGGAACCCGGGACGCCATCCATCCATATGAGGCAGACGCACGACATCGTCCGCCTGATCCGCCTGCTGGCCGACTACACCAAAGAACCGCTGGTCCTGCTGACCGAGACCAACGTGCCCAACACGGAAAACCTCAGCTATTTCGGCAATCGCAACGAAGCCCACATGATCTACAATTTTTCGTTGCCGCCGCTTCTTCTCCACGCGCTGCTAAACGGCACCTCCAAGCATCTCAACGGCTGGCAGATGTCGATGCCGCCGGCGCAACTCGGCTGCGCCTATTTCAATTTCACCGCATCGCATGATGGGATCGGCATGCGCCCAGCCGAAGGGTTGCTGAGCGAAGAAGACATTTCCCGCGTCATCGAAACCGTCCAGAGTTTCGGCGGCCTGCTCTCCATGCGCAAGATGCCCGATGGCGGCACCCGGCCCTATGAGATCAATATCGCGCTGTTTGATGCGTTGAAGGGAACGATTGATGGCGTGGACGCCTGGAACATCGAGCGATTCCTGTGCAGCCAGATCATCGCCATGGGCCTTGAGGGCATTCCCGGTTTCTACATTCACTCGCTGCTGGCCACGCAAAATGACCATGAGGGGGTCGAGAAGACCGGCCACAATCGCGCGATCAACCGGCACCGCTGGCATTATCCCGACCTCCTGGAGCACCTGGACAATCCGGACAGCACCCATTCGAAGGTTTTCACCACGCTCACACGCATTTTGAAACTGCGGACAAAGCAGGCCACGTTTCATCCCAACGCCACGCAATTCACCCTGCAACTGGGCGAACAGCTGTTCGGCTTCTGGAGACAGAGCATCGACCGGTCGCAAAGCATGTTCGCCATCCACAATCTCACCCGTGAGGAGGTCTCGATTCCGGCCATGTCGCTCAATCTCATCGGCGGCGAGACCTGGCACGATGTTCTGTCGGGCGAGGACATTCGCGAACTTGGTGGAGAGATCAGCTTCGCGCCCTACCAGTGCCGCTGGATCACCAACTGAGCGATGCGAGTGTGACCGCTCCCGCCAAAGAGAACCTGATCATCTTCACCGATCTCGACGGCACGATTCTCGATCACGAAACCTATTCCTATGCCGAGGCGCTTCCGGCCCTCAGCCGTCTGAAGCAGTCGAAAATCCCCTTGATCCTGGCGTCCAGCAAGACCGCGGCGGAGATCATTCCGCTGCGGGCGGAGCTGGGGTTTTCTCACTGCGAAGCCATTGTTGAGAATGGATCCGGCATCCTTGAAGCCGGCAGTGACGATCAAGGGTCCGGGGAGGGATATCAACGCATCCAGCAAATCCTCGACAGGCTACCTCCCAGGTTGCGCCGCCAGTATCAGGGATTTTCGGACTGGAGCGCCGAGGAGGTGTCCGTACGGACCGGCCTGTCGCTGGCTGAGGCGTCAAGAGCCAAGCAACGCCGGTTCTCAGAGCCCGGACTGTGGCTCGGAAACGAGGCAAGCCGGGGAGAATTTGTCACTTCTATCAAGGCCGAGGGCCTGACCGTCCTTCAGGGCGGACGTTTCATGACACTGTCATTCGGAGGCAACAAGGCAGAGCGTCTGGTGGAAATTGCAAAGCGCTACTCCACAGCCGGTGCGGAGCCCTTCACCGTGGCGCTTGGCGACGCCGAAAATGATGTGGCGATGATTGAAGCGGCCAGGCTGGGCATCATCATCCCCAACCCCGCCCATGGCGGCATTCCGCGACTTGACGGCGAAGCAACCGGCCGGGTCATCCGGGCCCCATCTTCTGGTCCCGAAGGCTGGAACCAGGTCATCACATCGCTGCTGGACCAGTGGCAAGGTATCCAGGAGAAAGAGTTTGGCTGATTTTCATCAGAATGGCAGCGTGGCGACTCTCCACAATCTCTCGCGAATGCCCTTGGAGGTAATGGAAGGACAGCTTCGGCAGTTTGCCGCCACCCGCAAGATCACCCTGATCCTGCCCTCGCTGTTTTCCGAACTGGGGCGCGACGCGCTTTCCAACATTCTCGATGAATTGAGCGGCGCGACCTATATCAACCACATCATCATTGGGCTTGATCAGGCGAATGAGGACCAGTATCGCTTTGCCAAGGCGTATTTTTCGCGCCTTCCGCAAAAACACGATATTCTCTGGAATGATGGCCCGAGGCTGCAGGCGATCCACACCAGCCTCGCCGAGGCCGGACTTGCACCAGCGGAGCCCGGCAAGGGCCGCAATGTCTGGTACTGCATCGGTTACGCGCTCGCGTCCCAGAACTCCGATGTTGTGGCGCTGCACGATTGCGACATCACCACCTATTCGCGCGAGATGCTGGCGCGCCTGGTCTACCCGGTCACAAACCCGGCGTTCCCCTACCAGTTCTGCAAGGGCTACTATCCACGCATAGCCGACGGGAAACTGAACGGGCGTGTCTCCAGGCTGCTTGTCTCCCCGTTGCTTCTGTCCATCCAGAAAGTATGCGGTCATCTCGATTACATCGAGTATCTCAAGGGTTTCCGCTATCCGCTGGCGGGCGAATTCGCCATGCGGGTCAGCATGCTGCCCGACATGCGAATCCCATCGGACTGGGGCTTGGAGATCGGGGTACTGTCAGAAGTCTGGCGCAACCTGTCAAACCGCTCAGTCTGCCAGGTGGATATCTCCGACGCCTATGACCACAAGCATCAAGAGCTTTCAAAGTCCGATGCGACCCAGGGCCTGTCGCGCATGTCGGTCGACATCTCCAAGGCCCTGTTCCGCAAGCTGGCGACAGACGGGGTGGTCTTCAATCAGGAAACCTTCCGGACAATCAAGGCCACCTACTATCGCACAGCGCTCGATCTCATTGAGATGTATCACAACGACGCCTTGATGAACGGGCTCCACACCGACCGCCACCAGGAAGAAGAGGCGGTGGAACTGTTCGCAGCAAACATCGTCATCGCCGGCCAGATATTCCTGGAAAATCCGATGGAAACGCCGTTCATCCCGAACTGGAGCCGGATCCAGTCCGCCAATCCGGATCTCCTGCGCAATCTGCATGAAGCGGTCGCGGCTGATAGCGCGAGCCAGTAACCGGTCATTTCAAGTGCTGGACAAGTTTCGGGCGCGAGTGGGACCACCCGCGCCCGAGAGTTTTGTGAGCTTCTATCAGTGCCAGTCCAGATCAGGCTGCGAGATCGAAACGATCGGCGTTCATCACCTTGGTCCAGGCCGCGACGAAATCCCTGACGAACTTGTCCTTGGCGTCATCCTGGGCATAGACCTCGGCAATGGCGCGCAGCTGCGAGTTCGATCCGAACACCAGATCGACGCGGGTGGCTGTCCATTTCAGCTCGCCCGTCGCGCGATCGCGGCCTTCGAACTCCTCCTCATCCTCATCGAGCGCCGACCACTTGGTGTCCATGCTCATCAGGTTGACGAAGAAGTCGTTGGTCAGCGTGCCCGGCCTGTCGGTCAGAACGCCGTGCTTGACTTCGCCATGGTTGACCCCGATCACCCGCAGGCCGCCAAGCAGCGCCGTCATCTCGGGGGCGGTGAGCCCCAGCAACTGGGCCCTGTCGATCAACAATTCCTCGGCCGCACTGGTATAGCGGGTCTTGAGGAAGTTCCTGAACCCGTCAGCCACCGGTTCGAGAACGCTGTAGGATTCGACATCAGTCTGTTCCTGCGACGCGTCCATGCGGCCCGGAGTGAATGGAACCTCGATGGCCTTACCCGCAGCCTTCGCTGCGTGCTCGATACCGACTGAGCCTGCCAGCACAATCAGATCCGCGATCGAGACCTTCTTGCCGTTCGTCTGGGCGCTGTTGAACTCCATCTGAACCTTTTCCAGAGCGGCAAGCGCCTTGGCCAGCTTCTCCGGCTCATTGACCGGCCAGTTCCTGGCCGGCTCAAGTCGGACGCGCGCGCCATTGGCGCCGCCGCGCTTGTCGGAGATGCGGAAATTCGAGGCTGCGGACCAGGCGGTGGCAACAAGCTGGGCAATCGACAGCCCGGAAGCGGCGATCCTTGACTTCAGATCCGCAATGTCCTGAGCGTCGACCAGCGGATGGTCAACCGCAGGGATCGGGTCCTGCCACAACAGGTCTTCTTCAGGCACTTCAGGGCCGAAATAGCAGGTCTTGGGGCCCATGTCGCGGTGGGTGAGCTTGAACCACGCCCGCGCGAATGCATCGGCAAACTCATCCGGGTTCTCAAGGAAATGACGCGAGATCGGCTCGTAGATCGGGTCGAACCGCAGCGCCAGATCGGAGGTCAGCATGGCCGGCGCAATGCGCTTTGAGGGATCATGCGCATGCGGGACCTTGCCCTCGCCGGCGCCATCCTTCGGCTGCCACTGCCAGGCGCCAGCCGGGCTCTTGGTCAGTTCCCATTCGTAGCCGAACAGGTTTTCGAAGAAATTGTTACCCCATTGGGTTGGCGTCTCGGTCCAGGTCACCTCAAGGCCGCTGCCGATGGCGTCGGCGCCAAAGCCGGTTCCATGCTTGCTGGTCCAGCCCAGGCCCTGTTCGGCGATACCGGCTGCTTCCGGATCTGCGCCCACCAGACCGGCATCGCCGGCACCATGGGTCTTGCCAAAGGTGTGGCCACCGGCGATCAGCGCAACGGTTTCATAGTCGTTCATGGCCATGCGGCCAAAGGTGTCGCGGATATCGCGAGCCGAGGCCAGCGGGTCCGGCTGGCCGCCGGGGCCTTCGGGGTTCACGTAGATCAGGCCCATCTGCACGGCCGCCAGCGGGTTTTCCAGCTCGCGCTCGGGACGGTTCGGGTCGTAACGGTTCTTGTCATCGAGCCAAGAGTCTTCCGAACCCCAATAGATGTCCTCTTCCGGCTCCCACACGTCGCGGCGGCCACCGGCGAAACCGAACGTCTTGAAGCCCATCGATTCGAGCGCCACGTTTCCGGTCAGGATCATCAGATCCGCCCAGGAAATCTTGTTGCCGTATTTTTGCTTGATCGGCCAGATCAGCCGGCGCGCCTTGTCGAGATTGACGTTGTCAGGCCAGCTGTTGAGCGGCGCAAACCGCTGCGCGCCGGAGGTCGACCCGCCGCGGCCGTCAGCGGTGCGGTAGGTACCGGCGCTGTGCCAGGCCATACGGATGAAGAACGGGCCATAGTGACCGAAGTCCGCCGGCCACCACTCTTTTGAATCGGTCATCAGGGCGTGAAGGTCCTGCTTGACCGCTGCCAGATCGAGCTTCTTGAATTCCTCGATGTAGTTGAAATCCTTGTCCATCGGGTTTGCGGACGGGGAATTCTGGTGGAGCATGCTGACATTGAGCTGGTTTGGCCACCAGTCGCGGTTCTGCCGCATGCTCATGTTTGTGGCGCCGTGCGCCACCGGGCATTTTCCCACTTTTGCGACTACATTCATAACTCTCTCCGATGCTGACTGTTTTCGTCATGTTCTCATGGCCAAAGCCATTTATTCATCCGGGACAAAACCGGCCCCCGGCAGGCCAAAGCCTGTCCCGGCCGGTTCTGAAAACCAAGTTGCGCGTCGCTGTCCGTGCGGAAGCGACGCGGTGAAACTGGATGATCTCCCCTATAGGCAAGCACCATAACAAACCTGTGTCATTGGTTTAAGTTGTTTTTATTGATCAGATTGATAATCTGGTCTTATGAGAAACATGACACTCAAACAGCTTCGCTACTTCGAAGCCCTTGCTCAGCACGGCCACTTCGGCCGTGCCGCCAGCGCCTGCGCTATCTCCCAACCCGCTTTGTCGGTGCAGATCATGGAACTGGAGAAATCGCTCGGGACGGATCTGTTTGAGCGCGGCCGCCGACAGGTAAGGCTGACCAATTTTGGAGAGGAGTTCGCTTCTCGCGTGCGCCCGATCCTCCAGTCCGTCGAGGAACTTGGCGAACTAGCGCGCGCATCCACGGACCGCCTGGTCGGCCGGCTTCGCATCGGCATCATTCCGACAATTGCGCCTTATCTTCTTCCGGCGATCATCAGCAATCTGACCCGGATGAATTCCGACATCGATATCCAGGTGCGTGAAACCATGACTCCGACATTGGTCGAGGAACTGTCCGAGGGACGGCTTGACGCAGCCATCGTGGCGCTTCCGGTGTCCGAACCATCGCTCACCGAGATTGCGTTGTTTGATGAGAACTTCGTTCTGGTCAGACCGGAAAGAGACGCAGGCAAACCAGTGCCTGATCACGAGGATCTGCGCGAAATGAAGCTGCTCCTGCTGGAAGAAGGCCACTGCTTTCGTGATCAGGCCTTGTCGTTCTGCAACATCCAGTCCACCCGTCCACGCGAAATCCTGGATGCGAGCTCGCTGGCCACTCTTGTCCAGATGGTCGGCGCCGGATTGGGTGTTACCTTGATCCCGGAAATGGCGATCGCGGTCGAAACGCGCGCTGCACCGGTCTCCATTTCCCGCTTTGCCGCACCCGAGCCGGCGCGAACCATCGGCATGATCTGGCGCAAGACCAGCCCGTTGTCCAAACAGCTCACAGAGATATCCGGCGTTGTCCGCGGCTCGGCGGGAAACCATGGCCATCGATGATCACCCAATGGGCATCGGTCAGGACACGTCGGGTCAAGGCTGCTCTCCTCCGTTTGCTCCTTTGCATCAGAACTCAGCCCAAATGGGAATCCTAAATGTCAACAGACCCTGGCGGATGGACGACACAAAACCTGAAGCGGTTTTGTGTCGTTTGCCTACAGATCCTTGAGATAAGTGTTTTCGCTGCGGGAAAGGGCGTAAAGCGCTGGCGTAATTTCCGCTGTCAGGAACGCCTCGGACAGGCCCGCTGACGCCAGCGCTGAGCCGTCCGGAGCGGCGATGATTGACCGGCCGGCGTAGTTAAATGCGCCGTCGCCGCCGCTGTTGTTGACATAGGCAATAAAAATCTGGTTCTCGAAGGCGCGCACCGGGATCATTTTTTCGGCAATGAATGTTCCCGAATCCCCTTGCGGTGTCGCAGTGGGCACCAGGATCACGTCGGCGCCGGCCAGCGCCAGACGCCGCACATTTTCCGGAAACTCTACATCGTAACAAATCAGCATACCGAACGTCATGCCGTGATGGCTGAACAGGCAGGTCCCGGGCGTTGCGGGCGTGAATAGGTCGCGCTCATAGTCGCCATAAAGATGAGATTTGCGATAGACCGACGGCGTGCCCATGCCATCCGTATAGACGGCTGAATTAAAGACCGTCCTGTCCGCCTTCTCAGCAAATCCGGCCACGACAGCTACCCCGGTTTGACGAGCAATTTCGCTTAGCCTGTTGACGATCGGTCCGTCGGCAGGCTCGGCCAAATCGAGAATTGCACCGCCGCCGCCATAGCTGGTCACGCCAAGTTCGGGCGTCACCAGAAGCGTCGCTCCCACTTCTTCGGCCTGGCGCGCGGCCTTCTCGATGCGTGTGAGATTGGCTGCCGTGTCTGGGCCTGCGGTCTGCATCTGCAAGGCGGATATCCGGATCATTATTGTCCCCTCGGACGGTGATAATGCAAAATTTTTCTAAGGCTGAGAAACACCTTGCCTGATAAGCGCACGTCCCGGCCTTTCAGCCTTTCGCAGCCATCAGAATCGCCCTCAACGCTGCCTGGTCGAGCGGCACCGGGTTTCCTCCGGCGCACGGATCAACTGCCCCCATACTCGCGACCTTCTCGAAGTCGATATTTTGCACTCCCATTTGGGACAGAGTGTGCGGCATATCCAGTGTTTCGCGCAATTCGAAGATCCAGTCGATCACGCCGGCCGCGGTCGGGCTCGGCAAGTCGAGAAAGCGCCCGAGGAAATTCAATTTATCCGTGATTGCCGGCGCATTGAATTCAAGCACATAGGGCATCAGCACGGCATTGAGCAGCCCGTGATGGGCGTCATGGAGAGCGCCCAGCGGATGGGCGAGCGCGTGCATTGCGCCGAGCCCCTTCTGCAGCGCGACGCATCCCATGCCGGAGGCAACCAGCATCTGGCCGCGCGCTTCCAGATTGCTGCCTTCCAGCGTCGCAACGGGCAACCACTGTTTGATGAGCCTCACCGCATTGAGAGCGACGCCTTCCGCCATCGGATGAAAAGAAGGTGCGCAATAGGCCTCCAGCGCATGGGACAACGCGTCCATGCCGGTGGCAGCGGTAATATGCGCGGGCAGCCCGGTTGTCAGTTCAGGATCCATCACCACCACATTCGGCATCATCCTCGGATGGAAGACGATGACCTTGCGCTTCTCCGCCTCATGAGTGATCACCGAGGACCGGCCGAGTTCGGAGCCGGTGCCGGCGGTTGTGGGAACGGCGATCACGGGAACAAGGCGGGAGGTGTCCGCGCGCTTCCAGTTGTCGCCAATATCTTCCAGGTCCCACATCGGGATGGTCTGGCTTGCCATCAAGGCAATCGCCTTGGCCGCATCGAGCGCGCTGCCGCCGCCGACAGCGACAACGAGATCGTGCCCGCCCGAACGGAGAACATCAACGCCGTCCGCGACATTGGTTCCGGTCGGGTTCGGCTTGACGCTGTGGAACAGGGCGGCCTCGAACCCTCCTGCACGCAGCGCCTCCAGTGCGCGCTGCACCGGGTAAAGATCCTTCAACCCGGTGTCGGTCACGACCAGCGGCCGGCTGGAGCCGAGTTCCCGGGCGATGGCATGAAGTTCAGAAATCCGGCCATTTCCGAAACGCACCGCGGTTGGGAAGCTCCAGTTGCTGGATACAGCTTTGGTATCGAAGGACATGAGGGTTGCCTTGTTGCGAAACTTCAGGAGGTGGGTTGAGCAGAACTCTGCCTTTTGAGAGCACGGCGACGCATGAACTCGGCCAGGCCGACCAGCAGCAGCGCCGGAACGAAATTCAGGGTCGCAAGCGCCGGATAGATCGGAGACGAGCCGACAGCAATGCCGCTGTAGACAAAGACCGGCAATGTACGGGCTGTTCCGGACAGCGAGTACGAGACGTAGAAATTGCCCCATGACAACAGGAAGGCGAAGATGGCGGCGGAAAATATGCCGGGCCACAACAGCGGGAACGTCACCTCGCGGAAGACGTCCCACCGGCTGGCGCCCGCATCCCGCGCCGCATCTTCCAGCGTTTCGTCAAAGCCGTAGACCTGCACGGCAACGATCACCAGGGCAAAGGGGGTGATGTAGACCACATGGCCGATGATCACCGTCACCAGGCCAGTCGAGAAATTGAGCCAGTTGCCCAGCACCGAAAACCACAGCAGCATGACTACGCCCAGCAGAAGCTGCGGGAAAAGCAGCGGCGCGAAGGTCACGACGCGGAAAAGGTTCTGGAAGCGGAACTGGTAGCGGATCCAGGCGATCGCACCGGCCGTTCCGAGCACTGTGGCGAAGATCGTCGCGACCGCAGCCACCGTGGCGGAATTGATGACGGCGGGGAAGAAGTCCGGCTTGCGGATCAGCTCGCCGTACCATTGCAGCGAGAACCCGTCGATCGGGAATGTCAACACGCGGCTCGAGGTGAACGAGAAGGCCACAAGCGTCAGGATTGGCGCATAGAAGAACAGGAGCAGCAGCACGACGCTGCCGACAAGCGCTGTGTCAACAAGGGCATTCTTGAAGCGTTGCGACATCATGCCTGCCCCCCTGCAGCCGCCGGGCTACGGCGAAACACGAAGGCCGCGGCGAGCGCCAGCGTCAGCGCTCCAATGGCAATCAGCACGATCGTAAGCGCAGCGCCGAGCGGCCAGTTGACCCGCGTCTCGAAGCTTTGCCGGATCAGTTCCGAGGCAAGCGGCGACGTGCCGCCACCCAGAACTTTGGGCTCCAGGAAGGCGCCGAGACTGAGGACGAAGACAAGCACCGCGCCGGAATAGAGTCCGGGCCGCGACAGCGGCAGCGTCACCTCGAAGAAGGTGCGGATGCGAGACGCACCCGCATCATAGGAGGCCAGCACAAGATCCCGGTCGATCCGCGCCAGCGACAGATAGATTGTGAACATCGGGTAGACGGCGAGATTGTAAACCATGCCGATCATTGTTCCGGTCGGCGTGAAGAGGATGTCCATCGCCTCCGGACCCAGCCCCAGATAGGACAGAAGCCAGTTGGCCACGCCTTGCCTGTCAAGAACGAGAATCCAGCCGAAGGTCTTCAGCACCGCATCGGTCAGGAAGGCAAAGATGATCAGGATCTGGATCTGCGCGCTGTAGGTCTTCAACCGTGTCGTCAGCGCATAGGCCGTCGGAAAGGCGATTAATATCGAAATGACCACGCAGATCACGGCCATTCCCACGGTGCGCAGCATGATCGTCCAGTAGTGCGGCTTGGAAAAGATCTCGGTCCAGATCTTCAGATCCCAGGTCCAGTGCAAGCGGTAGTATTGCGTCGTCTGGAACGTCAGGAGAACCGTCATCGCCAGCGGGATGAGGAAGAAGACCAGCATGACGATCGCCAGCGGCGCGACGGCCGCCACCAGGATCGGATCGTTCCATCTCTTTGGCTGGCTTTTCATGCTCACTCCGACAACAAGAAGGTGCGTGTCGGCTCAAATCCGATGCGAACCTCTTCACCGACCTCGGCCGGCAGTTCGAACGAGCCGGGCAGATCCATGACCACGGGAGCCTCGAGGCCAGCCACGCGGATCCTGTATTGCGTCGAGGATCCCTTGATGAAGTACTCGTCGACCACGCCGGTCAGCATCCATTGGCCGGGGCTCGGCTCGCCCTTGAGGAAGCCGATGGATTCCGGACGGATCAACAGCGCCTTGTTGCCCTCGCCCAGGAACTCGGAGACATTGCCGGCTTCCATGACCGCCGGCTCGCCCGTCACAAGCGGTGATCCCACGATCAATCCACCATCCTGCGAACCGGAGACGTCGACCGGCAGGAAGTTGGTCTCGCCGATGAAGCCGGCGACAAACATGTTGGCCGGGCGGTAATAAATTTGGGTGGGGGTGCCGATCTGGACAACACGACCGGCACGCATCACGCAGATCCTGTCGGCCAGCATCATCGCCTCCTCCAGATCATGGGTCACCAGAACGAAGCTGGTGCCGAGTTCTCGGTGCAGTTTCTTGAGTTCGGCCTGCAGCGACTTCTTCAGTTTCGCGTCAAGTGCGCTCATCGGCTCGTCGAGCAGAAGAACGCCCGGCTGCGAAACCAGCGCGCGCGCCAGTGCGACACGCTGCTGTTCTCCACCGGAGAGCTGCGCCGGAAAGCGATCCAGATAGTCGAGGTTCAGGTGCATCAGCTCGAGCATGGCCACGACCCGCCGGTCGATCTCGGCCTTGTCGAATTTCTGCAACTTCAAGGCAAAGCCGATGTTCTGGGCGACGGTCTTGTGCGGGAACAGCGCCAGCTTCTGGAACACCATGCGGGTCGGGCGGCTTGCCGCCGGAACGCCGCGCATGTCCTTGCCCTCGATGTCGAGCCGCCCTTCGGTCGTTTCCTCGAATCCGGCCAGGATTTTCAGCAGCGTTGTCTTGCCGCAACCGGACGGACCGACGAGAGCGACGAACTCGCCGGCGCCCACCTCAAGCGAGACGCCGTGCAGCGCGCGGACCCGGCCGTAATCCTTGATGATGTGAGACGCATCGATGATCGGGGTTGCCAATGCCAGCCTTCCTCGCCGTAAAGTCCATTCAGTCGGGGCTCCGCCCGCTCGAAAGCGGGCGGCTTGCTTTGCGATGTGCGCCGGGTCAGCGGGCGGCGAGTTCTTCCTGCCAGATGGCCAGCATGTCGTCGATATTCGGCGCGACCGTGTGGAACTGGCTGTTTTCCCAGGCCGTCCACATGTAGTCCATCTGCAGCGCCTTCTTCTCTTCCTCGGAGAACAGCGCCTCGGCCTTGCTGTTTGGAACGAGATTGCATGTCGCTTCGGTAATCGCCAGTTGCTTGGCCACTTCCGGCGAGACGATATATTTCAGGAAGTCAGCCGCGATGGCGGAATTCTTGCCATTGTCGACAAGGCCCGTCGCCTCCATCCAGATGATGCCCTGCTTCAGCCCGTCCTTCGGCTCCGGCACGATCGACTGGATATAGTCGTGGCCCTTCAGTCGCAGCGACGAGGTGCAATAGGTGCCGCCGCCGATCAGGGCACGGAACGAGCCGTCGAGCAGGCCCTTCTGGGCAATGGCCAGGTCGCCGACGATGGCCCGCGTGTTCTTGAAGGCGGCGCGAAGCACCTTGCGGACTTCGCCAAGAGCTGCCTCATCGAGTTCCTCATAGGGATTGACGCCGGCATAGAGGGCGAGCGGCATGATCGGCCAATCGCCCCAGTCGAGCAGGCAGATCTTGTCCTTGTAGGCGCTGTCGAAGACCGGCGCATAGCTCGACCAGGCTTCCAGTGTGTCGAACTTGGTGTTGACCGTCGGGCCGACCCAGCCCCAGCGCGTCGGAAGACCGGTGGCCTTGCCTTCGAACTGCAGTGGCTCGAAGGGTGCGGCGAACTGCGGATAGAAGTCGGCATATTGTTCGGCGAAATCAGCGTCGTCGATGAAGCGGCAGAAGCCGGCGGGGCCCATACGCTGGATCCAGGGACTGTCGGAGGAGACGAGATCAAAGTCGCGCGAGGCGCCAGCGGCGAGCTTGGCAAAGCCACCGGCCGAGTCGGTGATCAGGTCGATGGATATGGTCGCATTGTTGGCCGCCTGGAACGGCTCGAGGATCGAAGGCGCGTTGTAGCCTTCCCAGCACATGTAGTTCAGGCTTTCGGCGGCCTGTGCGCCGCGCGGCATTCCGAGGAAGCTGGCGCCGGCCGCGGCGAGTCCCATCCCGCCCATGCCCTTGAGAACCGACCGGCGGTTCAAATCATTCAGTAGCTTGTTCATCTCAACTGTTCCCTTTTTCATTTCCGTTCCTTTCTGTCGTCAAACACAAAGATCGAAGGCATCAGACGACGCCCAGGTAGCGCCTGATTTCCCATTCACTCACATGCCGCTGATACTCGGCATATTCGAACTGCCGGGCGCCGACGAACCAGTCGACGAAATCGGCCCCGAAGATGTCACGGGCGGCAGCACTGCGGTCGAGCCGCGCCGCCGCCTCGCCGAGGTCGCGCGGAAAGGCGGTCTCGGTGGAGGGTGTGGAGGCATAGAAATTCTCGTCGCTGCCGGCCGGCGGCGCGATTTCGTTGCGGATGCCGTAAAGTCCCGCACCCAGGCAAAGCGCCAGCGCCAGATAGGAGTTGGTGTCGGCCGAGGGCACGCGGAATTCCACGCGCGTCGCCTCGGGAACGTCATTTATGACACGAACAGCGGCGGTCCGGTTCTGAACGCCCCAATTGGAAGATGTCGGCGCCCAGGCGCCGGGCACCAGCCTCTTGTAGGCATTGACCGTGGAGGAGCAAAGCGCCAGCAGCTCGGGCATCAGCTGGATGAGGCCGCCGATGAAATGCCGCGCCGTCCTGCTCAGCCCGTCAGGCGCATCGGGCCTGGAGAACACCGGATTGCCATCCCGGTCGCGCAGCGAGACATGCAGATGCCCGGATTGCCCCGACAGCGATGGCGAAAGCTTGGACATGAAGCTCGCCGTCAGGTCATTGCGGGAGAAATAGGCCTTGGCGAAATTCTTGAACAGCATCGCATCGTCGGGCGACTTCATGCCCTTGGCATAGGTGAGCGGTGCTTCAAAGCATCCCGGCCCGAGTTCTGTATGGATCGCGTCCAGCCCGATGCCCAGGGTTGTCATGGTGGCATCGAGCCCCTCGAGCAGGGCGCCATGCATCGCGGAGGTCTGCAGCGAATAGGTGCGGTTGCCGGGCGCAAACTGCTTGAGATCGCGATAGGACTTGGCGCGCAGGCTTTCGGGTGTCTCGTCGAAAACAAAAAACTCGAACTCAAACGCGGAAAGGACATCAAAACCCATGTCTGCCGCCTGGGTGATCAGTTCCTTGCAGACATTGCGCGGCGAACGTTGCCCGAAATCGCCGATGAAGTCTGCAAGGCAGATCGCGCTGTCCTCGGCGAACGGATATTTGCGTACCGTATCGGCAAAGAGCTTGGCGGGGCGGTCAACAAAGGCGCCATCCTTGTAGGTCTTCTCTGCAATATCCCAGAAATACAGCACTTCGCAGAAGGGATAGCCGGACTGATCCAGCTTGACGGCCTTTTCCGCGGAGACCAGCTTGTCGCGGAACTCGCCTTCCGGGTCGACCATGCCGATGTGAACCGAGCTGGCGTTGATCTTCTCTAATGCAGCTTGCAGACTGACCGGCATTTTGCTTGATCTCGGCATGGTTCTCATTTCAACGGAAGATCAAGGTTAGGACCGGTTCCAGTGCAAGAAAATAGCCCGATGGGGATAGACGAGCGTATTTTATCATGCTCCGCTTGGAGCTGAATGAGAAGAAAGGGACTCTGTTGGACAAAGGGTTTGCCGCATGGAACGAAGCGATCGCAAGGGCGATCAATGCGGTGGGCACGCCTGATTTCACCCACAGGCTCGAAGCAGCCTTGGGGAGTATTGTCGATTTCGATATCCTGATGGTGTTTGCATATTCAGGGACAGATAAGCCGGTTTGCCTCTACCACAACATGGATTCACTAAGGGCTCAGACTGTAGTGAATGCTTACGTGTCCGGGCCCTACATTCTCGATCCGTTCTACAACACGGCAATCGATCCGCAGGCCGCAGGAGTGAAACGTCTGCGCGACATGGCGCCTGACCAGTTCCACAAATCGGAATATTTCCGGCGGCATTACAAGCTGACAGGGATTCGCGATGAAGTCGGCATCATTTGCCGGCCTGGCGACTGGACCGGCGTCGTCATCAGCTTCACCCGGCCAGTGACCGCCTCGGCTTTCGGGCGTCAGGATATCGCCGCGGTCCGCGCATCTGTGCCGGTCATACAGACGCTTGCCGAGCGCCACTGGCATCAGAGTTCTTCATCCGCCTCGCCTGACGGATGGAATGCAGGATCATCGCGAGATCCGATCGGTGAACCCCTGAACCGGATGACGGACGGTATTCTGACACCCCGCGAAATCGAAATCACGTCGCTCGTCCTGCAAGGGCACTCCAGCGGTTCGATTTCACGACATCTCAGCATCGCGCCCGGCACCGTCAAGAACCACCGCAAGAGCATTTACCAGAAGCTCGATGTCTCCAGCCAGTCCGAGTTGTTCGCCATGTTCATCCAGCAACTCTCCGGGCCATAAGCTTCCGATGACGCATGACCTCAACCGCATCGCCTTTGATGGCTAAGACGCTCAGAAAGGCCGGCTGAGAAAGATCGAGTTCGCGGCGCCAAAGCGCCATGGTACGTCCGGAGCCTTCTTTATCCCGATGCGCGGCCCGCTCACAATGTCCACTCTGCCGATCGCCGGACGAAGCGAAAACGGAGCATCAAACAGAGCGACGCCGTTCAGGTCAGCGTCGATGGCGAGCGCTTCGGCCAGCCGGCCGGGTCCGGCACACAGCAACCGGTCGCTGATGCCGCGTCGGCGAATGCGCATCGTCGCAACCCCGCTGCGCGGCTCCAGCGCCCGCAGCAGCACCGCGCTGCCTTCCTCGCACACGATGTTGAAGCACCAGTGCAGCCCGTAGGAACGGTAGACATAGGCGCGTGCAGGAGGACCGAACATGACGCTGTTGCGGGTCGTGCGGCCACGGAAGCTGTGCGAGGCAGGATCATCGCGCTCATAGGCCTCCACTTCCACGATGAGCCCGCCGGTTCCATCGACCTCCAGGGACATGCCGACAAGCTCAGGCGCCACGATGTGCGCCGGGCGCGCAAACCAGTGCATCCACTCCATGAGACTGTCGAACACTACCACCTCCGTCTTCCGATCGAGGCTTTCAACAGGCCGTGAGCCAGAGGATGCCGGCAAAGCAGAACAGGCTGGCGGCGAGCGCGGCAAATGCAAGTGCCCGGCCGGTTTGATGGGCGAAAGCACTTTCGGCCCGCGTATCGCTGCGCCCGAAAGCATAAATGAGACCCAGATGCATGCCGCAGGCCAGGAGGTACAAAACAATAAGGGCACCGCGCTGCAGGCTCAGCGGCCCGAAAACCTCGATCTCCTGCCAGCCAAGGCTGCAACCGGTCGCCTGCGTGAAGTAGATCAGCAGGAAAGCCCCCGCCCAGAGCAGGAACCCGGACAGAAGCATCGCCAAGGCTTTGGTTTCCTTGCCCAGAACGATCATGCCGGATCGCCCCCTGAGCCAAGCATCGCGAGTTGCCACACAAACACCAGCGCCAGAATGCCTGCGCTGGCGGCATAGGCATGGAACCGCGCCCCGATGCGAAGATCAAGGTCGCGCATCGGGGAGACGTAGCCGCCAAGGACGTGCCAGATCCCATAGAGCGCGAAGACCACACCGAGCAGGGCATGGAACCCGGCATAGAAGTGGACTGCGAAGATGACCGCAAACAGCGCGTGCTGGGTGTTGAGCGGCACAATGCCATAGGCCATCCAGCCAAACAGTGCTGCGGCCACGAGATGCGAGGCAGCGAGCGCTGCCAGCCAGCCAATGCGCCCCTGGGCCCCGGTTCGGACGCTCTGCCTTGAGGCAAACAGCGCGACTGCCAGCACAAAGAGCGTGATGATCTGAACCAGACGGTCATTATGGAAGGTAGTCTGCGCAACCGGCCAGTTTGGCGCGGAAACCCAGAGGAAGAGCCCGCCGAACAGCAACGACGCATACAATGTGCCGTTGGCGACAAGCGTCAGCGCCATCGCCCATTCCGACGGCGCGCCACGGCTCTGGAAATGGACCGGCGCCGTTTCTCCACATCCGGCGTCGAGAGTATCCAGATCCTGCCTGGCTCCGGTGGCGCGCGTCCATACGAGGAACATCCCCGCCACGCCGATGAGCGCAAACGGGGCCAAGGCATAAAGCTTGAACAGCATCAGCAGAAAGAACACACCTGTCATCAGGGCGGTCAGGAGCGGCAGGAAGGTTGACCGCGGCAACACGATGATCTGCTCAAGCCGCCCGCTGACGGCATCGACGGCGAGCGTCTCCATCTGGCCATTGCGCACGAACCCGAGATAGCCCTTGCCTGCGGCAAGCTGGGGCCCGAGCGCGTCAGGGTCCAACTGGTCGGCCCGACCCGTTATCTTCGGCAGCGAGGCAAAATTGTAAGGGGCCGGCGGCGTCGGCATCGCCCATTCCAGCGTTCCGGCCTTCCAGGGGTTCCGTCCGGCAAGGCGGCCGAAACGGATCTGAAGCACGAAATCAAGCAGCACCAGGGCGAAGCCGATGGTCATGACAAAGGAGCCGAGCGAGGAGATCAGGTTGAACAGCTCCATTCCCGGCTCCTGCGGATAGACATGCACCCGGCGCGGCATCCCGCGCAGTCCGGTCAGATGCATGATGAAGAACGTCACGTTGAAGCCGATGAAGATCAGCCAGAACGCCGCCTTCGACAGTTGCAGGAGCGGGAAGCGGCCGGTCAAATGCGGCAGCCAGTAATAGGCAGCCCCAAGCAGCGGGAAGACGAAACCGCCTACAAGCACATAGTGAAGGTGTGCCACGACAAAATGCGTGTCATGCGCCTGCCAGTCGAAGGGAACCATCGCCAGCATCACGCCCGTGAGCCCACCCAGGACGAACACGAACAGGAAGCCGAACACATAGAGCATCGGTATGCTGAAGCGCGGCCGTCCATGGGCGAGCGTTGCAAGCCAGGCAAAAATCTGGATTGCCGTGGGGATTGTCACCAGCGCGCTGGCGGCGGAGAAGATGCCGAGCGCCAGGTGCGGGATGCCGACGGTGTACATGTGATGCACCCAGAGCCCGAAGGAGATGAACCCCATGGCGATCACCGACACTACGACGGCGCGATAGCCTGCGAGCGGCCGGCCGGCAAAGACCGGCAGGAAGGTCGAGACCATGCCGGCGGCGGGCAGGAAAATGATGTAGACCTCGGGATGGCCGAACAGCCAGAACAGATGTTGCCACAGCAGCGGATCGCCGCCGCGGGTTGGATCGAAGAACGGCAGGTCGAAGGCGCGCTCGGCCTCGAGCAGGATCGAGCCGAGGATCAGCGGCGGAAAGCCGACCAGCATCATGCCCGCAACCACCAGCATGTACCAGGCAAAGATCGGCATGCGCTCCAGCGACATGCCCGGAGCGCGGAGCTTCAGGATCGAGACAATCAGCTCGACGGCGGCGCATAAGGCGGAAATCTCGACAAAGGTCACGCCGAGCAGCCAGACATCCGCATTGATGCCGGGTGAATAGGTGCTGCTCGACAGAGGCGTGTACATGAACCAGCCCGAATCCGGCGCCACGCCGAAGAGCAGAGCCATCAGCAGCATCGTCCCGCCGAACAGGTAGCACCAGTAACCGTAGGCGGTGAGGCGCGGGAAGGCCAGGTCGCGTGCGCCGAGCATCTTGGGAAGCAGATAGATGGCGGCGCCTTCCAGCATCGGGATGGCGAACAGGAACATCATGATCGTTCCATGCATGGTGAAGACCTGGGCATAGACGCCCTCTTCCATGAACGGACTGCTCGACGTCGCAAGCTGCGTCCGGATCAGCATCGCCAGCAGGCCGCCAATGGCAAAGAAGACCGCCGCCGTGATCATGAAGCGCTTGCCGATCGTGGAGTGGTTGACGGCAGCCAGCTGGCCGAGGCCAGGCTTTGTGCCCCACACCTCGGAAAGCGCCTTGTGCAACGTCAGGGAACCGGGTTCGGCGGCTTTCTTCATTGTTCAAACCCTCTTTCCACCAGCGATCTGAAATCGGGTCCCTCATGCGCCTCGACCCGGAATCGCATGCGTGAATGGCCGGTTCCGCAATATTCGGCGCAGACCCCGCCAAAGATCCCCGGACGATCAGCCTCGATGCGGATACGCGCGGCGTGCCCCGGCGTCGCGTCGATCTTGCCGCCGAGCCGCGGCACCCAGAAACTGTGGATGACGTCTTCGCTTGTGGCCACGACCTCAATCGGCAGGCCTGCCGGAATGTGCAGGACATCGACGGTGGAGGGCGCGCCGGGTTCATCGAGATACCGGAATTCCCATTGCCACTGGCGCGCATGGGCTTCAATGCGGTAGGCAGATGCAACGTCACCGGGCAGCAGCCGCTCGCCCTGAAACAGGGCATAGAAGTTCAGCGCCACCAGGACCGGGATCGGCAGTAGCAGACCTCCCGCAACGATCCAGCCTTTGATCGAGACGCCGGAGCCGAAACCAGGCCGGAACAAGGTCAGGACGAACAGCCCCATCACCAGGACAAACAGGATGGCGGCGCCAAGAAGCATTGCCCACCACAGCTGCGCGATTGTATGAGCATGGGGACCCGCCGGATCGAGCGCCGAATAGGTGCCGGAGCATCCCGCAAGAAGCAGAGCCGAGCCGGCAGCGCCGGAATGGAACAAAATACGGGTTAACCGGCTTATAGAGTGAAAAGGAACCATGCGATGGCATCTGAAAGCGACGGCTCCAACCCGGTAGAAAAGCTGATCCAGCATCAGGATGTCACGTCCGCGGTTGCGGTTGCCGGTCATCCCCTTCACGCCATGAGCGTCCATTTCCCGATTGCCTTGACGTTTGCGACATTCGGCATCGACATTTTGTACTGGTGGACGGGCGATCCGTTCTGGGTGCGCGTCGGGATCTGGTCTGCCGGAGGAGCCTTTGCCGCGGGCGTCGTCGCCGGGCTGGTGGGAACCGCCGAACTGCTTCTGGTTGCCGGCATTCGCGGCAGGGTCGCGAGTTGGGCGCACGGCGTCGCGGCGATGACGCTGATCGCCGTGATGGGATTGAACTGGGGTGTCAGGCTGAACTATCCGGAGTCCGTCCTTCCGCACGGTCTCTTCCTTTCCGCGCTCGCAGCCGCGCTCGCAGGACTGGCGGGCTGGCACGGTGGCAAACTGATCTTTCATCACGGCATCGGCCTCATGGTTTCCGCCAAGGATTAAGCTCGTCGAACAGCCGGGCAAGCCCGCCCGGTTCGGTAAGGACCGAAGGCGCGGCGCTGAATTCCGGCTTTGCCAGAACGAGGAAGAACACACAGAGCATGAGGAGAAGGGAAACAATCGTCACGACGACGAAGCGCCAGGCGGTGTAGATTTCGCCTTCATCAAACAGGCGAATGATGACCAGACCGGTCAGGATGTGGATGAGGGCCAACAGTCCCACCAGCCCCAGTTTTGCCGAGAGCCACGGCTCGAAAGCCTCGCGCAGGAAAATGAGAATGGTGCCGCTTGCAATGGCGACGAAGGCCGCCGGCGACATCAGCACGAGATAGGCGTAGCGAACCATGCGTTGCAGACGCAGCAGTTCACCGTCGCTGGAGGTCTTGGCCCGCTGCACATAAAGGCCCGGCAGCCCCACCAGTCCAGCCATCCAGATCGCGACCGTCGCAATGTGAATCAATTTCAGGATTGCGACCAAATGGCGTTCCCCTCACCGCATCGACAAGCATGATTAACCCGCGAGAACACAAATGGTTCCGCCAAAACGAAAAATCGGCCCGAGAAATGTGCCGCTCGGGCTGTTCACCCGGTGGACCAAGGCGCGAAGCTGCCAGCGCAGGAATAAGTGGGGACCGGTGCTCAATCGGTTTTCGACCGTGGCTGGCAATCGGGTGACGGTGCCCTTCCTTCGAGCACCGCGATTACCGGAGCAGCTTTTTGCTGGAACACTCTGGTCAGGCAAGCGTTGCACATGTCAGGATCATTGTCAGGCCTCCTTGCAGGCGATAGTTTCAACAGTCAGGAGCCGGAATGGAGATGCAAGCGCACGCGATGATGGGGACCATTGACGCCATGATGCTCTGGCATATCGCGTTGATGAATGCGCTCGCACCTGCGATCGCCTACAGTCTGCGCACGCGCCTTCCCGCCTCGCTTGAGACGTCCATCTTCCTTGCAACGGCGTTGCAGATCGGGCTGCTCTGGGGGTGGCATAGTCCTGCAGCACTGGAAGCCGCCATGCAGTACCCCGTTGCCGGCATCGCCATGCATATATCGCTGTTCCTCTCAGCCTTGTGGTTTTGGGGTGCTGTCGTGACGACAAGCGAACGCGGCTCATGGCGGGCGCTCGTTGCCTTGCTTCTGACAGGAAAGCTTTTCTGCCTGTTGGGAGCCTTGCTCGTTTTCAGCAATTCGTCCCTCTACCCTGCTCATGGCTCCATCGCGTCCCTGGATGCCGCTGTCGCGCATCAACAGCGGGCCGGCCTCCTGATGCTTGCACTTTGTCCGCTGACCTATGTTGCTGCCGGCATCGTCCTCTCCATCCGCTGGTTCCGCAGACTTGCCCGCCAACAACTGGTGTGACCGGTATTCCAGTTCAGGATGCTGGGCCTCAGATCGCATCGGCAGGAAGTGCCTGATGAGAACAGTTAGAAGCAGACAATGGATGTGTATCTGACTGAACGGAATTGCCAGCTGCGCCGCTTTGCACTCCTCGGATTTCGGCGGGGCTATTCCCCAATGATCCGTCCGCCCCGGGACAACGGCAACGCGTGCAGGCTGCCCTTCTTGAAGCGAAAACCAAGGTCACAAAGGCCATCCGTGCAACGTAAACCGACCAATTCGATCAATGGCCGGAATCGCTGATGACGGTTGTTTTGGCGGATCCGGAAGCTGCGCTTCCCGAGCCTTTCTGATAAACCCGGCGAAGATACCAATGATACAGGCCAGCCAGCCGAGGTCGAACATGGTGGGACCTGCACCCCAATCTGTCCCTGAACAGCAGATAGTGTTTTTAAAGCAGCACTTTATTTGATTGCGCGGGCCTGTTTGCACAGAGACTTGTAACTCTTCAGGGTCCGCCACGCGCCAGCTCTTTGTCAATGTCCGGCGACACGCTCACGCTGCAGCCGGTCGTATTCGGCGCGGAAATCGCCATAGACCCGGGCGTGGGGCGGACGATGGCCACGCATATATCCAAGCGCGTCTTCGCCGAAGAGATATCGCGCGTCACCGCCAGACCCCGCCCATGCCTGCCTCGGCGGCCCCGCTCGCCTCGTCCGGTGTTCTGACATTGAGCTTGCACAATTGCCGCTTGCCCTTCATCGCCTGCATGTCGGCGACGGTCCTGCGATTGCGGTTCATGTCTCCCCTCCCCTTCCTGGAGCGGTTCAGCCCTTGAGCAGAGCCTTCAGATTGACGGATGCATCGGCGAGCTTCGCCGGATCGGGCGCGCTGCCACGCTCGATCATCATTTCGGCGAGACGTATATCCTTGGCCACTGCATTGCCTGTGCCGATGCCTGCGGCCGCGGCAAGACGGCCATTTTCGTCCGTCTGGAACAGGATGAATCCGCCATCACCAAGTTCGCGCCGATGGAAGGGCTTGTCTGTCTCCAGAAGGCCGACGACCTGCAAGGTCAGTTCGTATTGATCTGACCAGAACCATGGCGATTTGGCATAAGCAGTTTCGTCGCCCAGCATGGCGCGGGCCACATGATTGGCGTGATCCTGCGCGGCGCGCCAGCTTTCCAGCCGCACGTTCCTGCCCCGATAGGGAAATGCACAGCAATCGCCAGCTGCAAACACATTCGGCACCACCGTGCGAAAGGCGTGATCGACGATGATGCCATTAGCAATCCCGGCACCCGCCGCCTCCGCCAGGCCTGTGTTCGGCACCGCGCCGACACCAGCGACAACAAGATCACATCTGATAACCCGGCCATCGGCCAGTTCGACGGAGTTTTCGTTGGCCTTCACCACCTGCTCGCCAAGGATGAGGTCAACACCTTCGGCGCGGTGGCGCTCGGCGGCGACAGCAGCAATCTCCACTGGCACGGCGCGTGCCATAAGCCGGTCCGCCGCTTCGACCACTGTAACCTTCGCACCCAGCCCCCTCGCCGTTGCCGCCAGTTCCAGGCCGATGAAGCCGCCGCCGACAATCGCCAGATGCGTTTGCCCCGTGATTGCCCCCAGAAGCGCCTTGGCATCGTCCACCGTTCGCAATGTCAGGGCTTTTTCCATACCCGGAAACAGACGGGCCCGCGCGCCGGTCGCGATCAGCAGTTTGTCGTAGGCAAGCGTCCGGTCGTCACCAAGCAGAACGTTCCGCGCTTCCGGATCAATCTGCGCAACTGTCACGCCGCGCAGCAGTTTGATGCCGATCTCCGCGAATGCCTGCTCCGCCGCGATCGGTTTCATCTCGACAGGAAAGCTCTTCGACAGCGGTGGCCGCTCGTAAGGCAGATGCGGTTCGTTGCCGATCAGCGTCAATTTCCCCTCATAGCCTGCTTCCCGAAGGGCGAAGGCGGCGCGCACGCCGCACTCGCCTGCCCCGATGATGACCATGCCCGCCATTTCAGTCGATCCCGATGAAGACGCTGCCGCCTTCCACCTTCACCGGATAGGTGGTTAGGTTGACGCAAACCGGTGCGGCGAGGGCTTCGCCGGTTCGGTAATCGAAGCGACCATTATGCTTGGGACACTCGATCACATAATCCATGACCAGACCGCCCTCAAGATGCACCTTCTCATGCGTGCACAATCCGTCGGTGGCGAAAAACTCGTCGCTCGGACTGCGGTAGATCGCATATGTCTTGCCGTCATGATCGAAGCGGATCAGGTCTTCCTCTTCGATATCACCGGCGCCGCATGCCTCGATCCACTGGGTCATCGGTCTCTCCCTTGTATTGTTGGTGTTATTCCGCCGCGAGCATGGATGGCGCGAGCTGGTGATACTCGGCCTTGTAGGGCTTTGCCGTCGGCGGCAATTCGCGCCTGACGAAGTAGTCCTCATATCTCAGCTGGCGCAGCACAGCAGGCCACATCTCGCGATAGCCGTCGAGTATGGATGTGTTCGGAGCCGGCAGGTCGTCCTTGATCAGCGCATGCAGCTTCGGAAGCGCATGATATGGGATCATCGGGAACATGTGATGCTCGACGTGGTAGTTCATGTTCCAGTAGATGAAGCGGCTGATCGGGTTCATATAGACCGTACGGCTGTTCAGCCGGTGGTCGATGACGTTCTCGGCCAGCCCGCCGTGCTGCAGCAGACCAGTCATGACATGATGCCAGGCGCCATAGAGACGCGGCAGCCCGACCAGCATCAGCGGCAGGATCGACCCCGTGGAGATGGCAAGCGCGATCACCGTGGCATAGATCGCCAACCAGACGCGGGCGATGAACATCACTTTCGGCTGCTCGCTGTCGGGAACGAAGGTTTTTTCCTCCGCGCTGATGATGCCCAGTGCATTCCTCACCATCGCGCTCATGGCGTTGAAGGCATCGATGACGCCGAAAAAATTGAGAAAGATGGGCGCGAGGTCCGGCGGACGCATGAAGACGATTTCCGGATCGCGCCCGACAATGATCGTGTCGGTATGGTGGCGCGTATGGCTCCAGCGCCAGGTAACAGGATTGCGCATGATCATGAAGGACGCGATCTGGTAGACCACATCATTCATCCAGCGCGTCTTGAATGCAGTGCCGTGGCCGCATTCATGCCAGCGGGAATCCGTCGCCGACCCGTAGAGTACGCCATAGGCAAGGAAGAACGGCGCCGACCACCAGCTCGGCCACAATGCCACCCCAACGCCCGCCAGCACGATCATGGAGCCGAGCCAGATGACGGTGTCCCGGATCGCCGGGCCGTCCTTGCGCTTCATCAATTCCTTCATGGCCTTTCGCGGTACGTCGGTGTGGTACCACTCGGCCGAAGCGAGGCCGGTCTCGACCGCCATCTGGGCGTCACGACCGGTCAGGCTGTAGTCACGTTTTCCCTGGGACATGGCGTGTCCTCCTCCTGCAGTTCCCCTAGATACGGGCAGGAAACGATTGCGATCAATGTCAATGAAAGGTTTTCTATCATCAGCTTGCAATTTCTTGCGAATCCAATGATAGCTTTGCCTCACAGGAGGAAATGATGGGATCGAGACCGACCATCACTGACGTGGCGGCAAAGGCGGGTGTCAGCGTCGCCACTGTTGACCGGGTGCTGAACGGCCGCCACCGCGTCCGCGAGGAGACAGCGCGCCGCGTCTACGAGGCTGCCAGCGAGATCGGCTATCACGCCGCCTCCCTGATCCGCCAACGCATGATCGCCAGCCTGCCGGAGATGACGTTCGGCTTTCTTCTGCAAAAGCAGCATCAGGCCTTCTACCAGGCTCTGGCCCGCGAACTGACCGCAGTTGTCGAAAAAACACCAAAGATCCGCGGCCATGCGCGTATCGAATTCCTGCGTAACCAGTCGGCGGAGGATGTGGCGACAGGACTTGCCCGTCTGAAGCGCCACTGTGACGCCGTGGCCCTCGTCAGTATCGATCATCACCTCGTGACCGAAGCTGTTCTCGACCTGAAGAAATCCGGGATTCCGGTGTTTTCGGTGCTGTCCGACTGCGCCCAGGGCGTGCGCGAAAGCTATGTCGGCACGCACAACATGCGCGTCGGACGCACCGCAGCCTGGTTCATCGCGCGCACCGCCCCGCGGCCGGGCAAGGTCGCTCTCTTCGTCGGCAGCCACCGATGGCATGGTCATGAATTGCGCGAGACCGGTTTCCGCTCGTATTTCCGTGAACATGCTCCGGGGTTTGTGCACCTCGACACGCTCGTCAATCTGGAAACGCGGCAGGTTACCTATGAGGCGACGCTGAGCCTGCTCGACCGGCATCCCGACATCACCGGACTCTATGTCGCCGGCGGCGGCATGGAGGGCGCGATCAAGGCGCTGCGCGAGGCCGACCCCGACCCCGTGCCCACCGTTGTCGTCAACGAACTGACCGACGATTCCCGTGCCGCCCTGCAGGACCGAATCGTCACTGCCGTGATCGGCACCCCGCTCGAAAAGCTGTGCACCTCGCTGATCGATTTGATGATCCACGCCGTACACGATGGACCCTCCGAAACGCCAGGCCAGATCTTCCTGCCCTTCGATATCTTCGTCCCGGAAAGCGTATGAGGAGAAAGATGGAAATCCCGCGCGCTGGATCGTTTTCCTATCAGCAATGAGGGATATTCTTGCACATCGGCATTGACCGCGGAACCCAGCGCTGACCATTCTTGATGTTGACAGAGCCGGCCATGCGGCCGGTGCGACGGGGAGAATTCCACATGGCCACCAACCTGAATTTCGCGCTCAATCACATGAGTGCGCCGCGCCTCGATTGCCGCAGCTTCATCGACCTCGCCGCCTCGCTCGGATGTATCGGCATCGAGTTGCGCAACGACCTCGCCGACAAGAAACTGACGGAGCGGCCATTCTTTGACGGCGAGGCGCCAGCGACAATCGGCGCCTATGCCCGCGACAAGGGGCTCAGGCTGTTAGGCCTGTCGGAAGCCTATGGCTTCAATGTCTGGTCCGACGCGATGCGCGTGAAGGTCGATCTCCTCATCGCTCAGGCGAAAGAGAGCGGTGCGGAATCGATCAGCCTCATACCCAGCAATGACGGCGCGCGGATGAATGACGAAGACCGACTGGGCAAACTTCGCGGCGCGCTCCGGGAAATCCTGCCGATGCTGGAGGAAGCGGACATGATTGCCCTGATCGAACCGCTTGGCTTCACCACCTCGTCTTTGCGCTTGAAATCGGAAGCAGTGGAAGCGATCGAGGCGGTGGGCGGAGCGACGCGCTACAGGCTGGTCCACGACACGTTCCATCATCACCTTGCCGGCAGCGGCCCGATCTTCCCCAACCATACCGGCATCGTCCACATCTCGGGCGTTGTTGATCCGTCGCTGGCGCCCGAAGCCATGCAGGATGGCCACCGCATTTTGGTCGACGAGAACGACCGCTTGAGAAATATAGAGCAGATCCGGGCGCTTAGTGCAGCGGGCTACACAGGCGCCTTCTCTTACGAGCCATTTTCGCGGGCGGTCCATACGCACGACGACATTGCCTGGGCGTTGCAGGAAAGCATGTCGTTTATCCGGTCCCGCCTGTGAAAAGGAGACGACTCGCGCTCCCGGCGCAGAATCATACTTGACGGTTCGAAAATAAATGGAATATATATTTCATTATTGGAGGATAATGCCAGATACATTCCATTGCGGAAATCATCAGACCCCCCCAATACCGGCAGCAAAGGCAGCCGAGTTCAGTGTCCCGAAGACGGGGCATCCGGTTCAGGAGGAAGGGTGACACCGGACACCCGAAATCGCGGAGGAGCGTGAAATGAAGAAAACAATTCTAGGCGCAGCAGTTGCCGTCTTGATGAGCACTGCAGCGCATGCCGAGAACATCGGCGTCACCATGGCGCTGTTCGACGACAACTTCCTGACCGTTTTGCGCAACGGTATCCAGGATCTGGCCGATGGCATGGACGGTGTGGACGTCCAGATCGAAGACGCCCAGAACGACGTCGCCAAACAGCTCGACCAGATCAACAACTTCATCGCGTCGGGCGTCGACGCCATCGTCGTCAACCCGGTGGACACTTCGGCGACGCAGGCGATGTCAGCCGCTGCCGAAGCCGCGGGCGTACCGCTGGTCTATGTGAACCGGGAGCCGATCAACGTCGACACACTACCCAACAACCAGGCATTCGTCGCTTCCAATGAGGTGGAATCCGGCACATTGCAGACCCTTGAAGTCTGCCGCCTCCTGAAGGAAGCCGGCAAGACAGAAGCCGACATCTATGTGATGATGGGCGAACTCTCGAACCAGGCCGCCGTTCAGCGGACCAAGGACATTCACGACGTGATGGCCTCGGGCAATTGCGGCGTAACGCTGAACATCGTCGACGAACAGACCGCCAACTGGTCGCGTGACGAGGCGCAGGACCTGATGACCAACTGGTTGTCAACCGGTACGCAGTTCGATGCGGTGATCTCGAACAATGATGAGATGGCGATCGGCGCCATTCAGGCCTTGAAGGCCAATGGCATCAGTATGGCCGATGTCATTGTCGGCGGCATCGACGCCACCCAGGACGCGCTCGTCGCCATGCAGGCCGGCGACCTCGATGTCACCGTGTTCCAGGATGCACACGGCCAGGGCTCCGGTGCGCTCGATGCGGCGCTGAAACTCGCCAAGGGAGAAGACGTCGACCAGAAGGTCTACATTCCCTTCCAGCTGGTGACACCGCAGAACATCGATAACTTCCTGTCGAAGAACTGACCTTCGACCGTGTGATATGGTGGGCGGTGTTCAGCGCCGCCCCCATACAATGCTGAAAAAGCGGAATCACCGGCGCTGTAATCGGGAGGAGCTAACATGGCTGAGGTGTCTCACGGCATCGGCGGGCTGAAATTCGACGCATCCAAAAGAACCTGGCCCAATGAACTGAACATATTCGCGGCACTTGTGCTGATCATTCTGGTCTTCGAGGCACTCGGCGCGCTGTTGCTGGGCCAGAGCCTGTTATTTGACTCCGCCGGGCGCTTCGACAGCATCTTTAATGAAGCACGGCTCTACATCATCATCCTGCAGGTCTCGATCGTTGGCATAATCGCGATTGGCGTGACGCAGGTGATCATTTTGGGCGGAATTGACTTGTCGTCCGGCTCGATTGTCGGCGCTACAGCAATGATCGCAATGAGTTTCGCCCAGACAGAGCTAGTCAATGGCAATCCCAATCCGAAGGCCATTTTTGGGCCTACGCTGATGGACCTGCCGGTGATCATTCCCATCATGGTCGGACTTAGCTGCGGGCTATTTGCGGGTCTCGTCAATGGTATGTTGATTGCTTATACGCGCATACCGCCCTTTATCGCGACGCTCGGCATGATGGTCACTGCACGCGGAGTCGCCAAATGGTGGTCCAAGGGCCAGCCGATCTCCTTTCCCACGCAGGACTACGCCGTCATCGGCAACGGGCTCGGCGGCTGGATGCCGGTGGTCATCTTCATCGCACTAGCGATCCTGTTCCAGTTCATCCTCAAATACACGGTCTACGGCAAGCACACCTATGCCATAGGCTCCAACGAGGAAGCGGCGCGCATGTCTGGCATCAAGGTTGCCCGCCACAAGGTGCTGGTCTACACCATCGCCGGTTCGCTTGCTGCGATCGCCGCACTGGTGCTGAGTTCCAAGAACCTGACCGCTCAGGCCGGCATGGGCATCATGTACGAACTCGACGCCATAGCCATGGCCGTCATCGGCGGTGTGTCGCTGTCGGGCGGACGCGGGTCCATCATCGGAACCGTGCTCGGCGCGCTGATCTTCGGTGTGATCATCTCCGGCTTCACCTTCCTGCGCCTCGACGCCTATTATCAGGAGATGGTCAAGGGCGGCATCATCGTCGGCGCGGTCGTGCTCGACCAGTGGCGGCAACGCCCGTCTGCATCAAGATCCTAGGAGGAGAAGATGAGCGAACTCAAGCTTCACGACAACGGCGACATCATTCTCGAGACACGGGATCTGACCAAGCGCTATGGCGGCATCCACGCGCTTGAAGGCGCCAATTTTATCCTGCGCAAGGGCGAGCATGTCGCCATCATGGGCGACAACGGCGCCGGCAAATCGACATTCGTGCGCCAGATCACCGGCGTCGAGCAGCATACCCGCGGCGAGATCATCTTCAACGGCAAGACGGTTCGGTTCGAAAATCCGATGGATGCGCGCCAGGCCGGCATTGAGACCGTGTTCCAGACATTGGCGCTGGCGGACGAGCTCGACGTGCCCGACAATCTTTTCCTCGGTCGCGAACTGGTGAAGTTCAGGCTCGGTCCGTTCTCCATCCTTGACTACAAGGCGATGCGCGAACGCACCCGGCAGGCGCTTGAGAAGACCGGCGTCAAGATCCCGAACCTGCGCAACACGATCCGCCACATGTCCGGCGGCCAGCGGCAGTGTGTTGCGATCGCCCGCACGGCGACCTTCCATTCGAAACTCACCATCATGGACGAGCCGACGGCGGCGCTTGGCGTGCAGGAAACCGCGCAGGTGGAGAACATCGTCCGTACCCTGAAGGATCAGGGCGAACCACTGATCCTGGTCAGCCACAACATGCGCCAGGTGTTCGACCTGGTCGACAGGATCGTGGTGTTCCGGCGCGGCCGCATCGTCGCCAATCTGAACAAGAACGAAACCGATGGACAGGACGTTGTTGCCTACATCACCGGCGCCAAGACCGGGGAAGAATACCAGGACGCGGCCTGACAGTGGAGAACACCTGACGTGATCAATCAGCAGACACGGGCTCTCGGCGTCGGGGGAACCCAGGGCTTGGGATGCGCGCCTGTCGCGACCAGGCGGCGCCTCAAACATAATCCAACTCAAACGGAAACCCGAACATGACAATCAACTTCGCGCTTCTCGGCGCCGGCCGTATCGGCAAAGTTCACGCCCGCGCAGTCACCTCCAATCCCGACGCCAGGCTCGTCGCTGTCGCCGACGCGTTCGAGGCGGCGGCGACCTCGATCGCCAAGCAGTATGGATGCGACATCAGAACCATTGACGAGATCGAGGCAACCAAGGACATCGACGCGGTCGTCATCTGCACGCCGACGAACACCCATGCCGACCTGATCGAGCGTTTCGCGCGTGCCGGCAAGGCCATCTTCTGCGAGAAGCCGATCGACCTCTCGCTTGCCCGTGTCAAGGACTGCCTGAAGGTGGTCGATGAAACCGGCGCCAGGCTGATGGTCGGCTTCAATCGCCGTTTCGATCCCCATTTCGCGGCGGTGAAACAGGCGATTGACGCAGGACACGTCGGTGATGTGGAAATGGTGCAGATCGTCTCCCGCGATCCCGGCGCTCCGCCCGCGGACTACATCCGATCCTCGGGCGGCATCTTTCGCGACATGACCATTCACGACTTCGACATGGCTCGCTTCGTGCTTGGAGAGGAGCCGGTCACCGTCGCCGCAGCCGCCTCGGTGCTGACCGACCCGGAGATTGCCGGGCTGGGCGATTTCGACAGCGTTTCCGTCATCCTGACGACGGGGTCGGGTAAGCACGCCACCATCTCCAATTCGCGGCGCGCCACCTATGGCTACGACCAGCGTCTGGAGGTGCATGGGTCGAAAGGCTCGGTGGCGATCGAGAACCAGCGGCCGGTTTCCATCGAGGTTGCCAACGGCGACGGCTACACCCGTCCGCCGCTGCACGATTTCTTCATGACCCGCTACACCGAGGCCTATGCCGCCGAGATCGCAGCCTTCATCGCCGTCATCCTGGATGGCAAGGCGCCCTCGCCCGACGGTCGTGACGGACTGCTTGCGCTTGCGCTCGCAGACGCCGCGCTCAGGTCGGTTGAGCAGGGGCGAACAGTACGCGTCGATGAAATCCTGAATTGACCAATACGCCGCCGCAAACGGCGGCGTACTTCAATCGTATTCGATATCGACCCAGCCGCGCTTCTCATGCGCGGCTGCCATCGCATGCACCGCGCGCTCGATGTCGACGCCTTTCTCGAAATCGATTACATGCGCCGGCTCGCCCGCGATCCGCGCCAGCAGGTGACGGCACTCGATCACCTTCAGGTCATTGAAACCCAGCCCGTGCCCGGGCGCGGGGACGAACATTCCGTAGGGCGGATGCGACGGGGCCGCGAGAATGCTGGTGTATCCGGCCTCGCCGGCCGCAGTGCCGGTCCGGTAGATCTGGACTTCGTTCATCCGCTCCTGGTCGTAGACGATGGAGCCCTTCGAACCGAAAACCTGCAAGGCAAGGCGTCCCTTGCGGCCCCAAGCCGCGCGGTTGGTCATGAGAACTCCCGAAGCGCCCTGCTCAAGGCGGAACAGCACGCTGGCGATGTCATGCGTCTCGACCGCGCGCCGGCCGCCGCCGCGGACAGGCCGGTCCGAATAAGGCCTCGCCATGTCCGTGGTCACGCTGGCTATCCGGCCGAACAGCATCCGGATCAGCGACAGCGGATGAACGGCGAAGTCGTCCAGTGCGCCGTAGCCCGAACTCGCGTCGCTCTTCCAGTAGAAGAACTCGGCCGGATCGGCCATGAAATCCTCGTCCATTTCGATCCGGACATGATTGACCTCTCCGATCGCGTCTTCGGCCAGGAATTTCTCGATTTGTCGGACCATCGGGTTCTGGATGTAGTTGTAGCCGAGCACCGCTGCCCTGCCCGATTTCCGCGCCGCTTCGCGCATGGCCAGCGCGTCGGCGAATTTCGGCGCCATGGGTTTTTCGCACCAGATGTGCTTTCCCGCGTTGAGTGCCTCGATGGCCATTTCCGGATGGAAGGCGTTGGGGGCGGTGATCGAGATCACCTCCACGTCGGGGTCGGACAGCAGATCGCGCCAGTTGCCCGTCGATCTCGAAAACCCGAACGCCGCCGCCTTTTGGTTCGCGAGTGTCGCGTCCACGTCGGCGAGGTGGACGAGCCGGACAATCGGGCAGTCCCCGAACACAGGCCCGACCGCGTTCCATGCAAGCGCATGGCATTTGCCCATATAGCCGGTCCCGATTAGACCGATTCCAATCGACGGCATCGTGATTCCCTCGTGTCTCCGGGGCCTCGAAAGGCACACATGTTGCGGCTGTCGCCAATATGTGGAATATTTGTTTCATCAAATGGAAAACGGGTCAAGAATGGTTAAAGCGGCAAAACAGGCGGACGGTACATCTGGCGGCCGGAAGGCACCACGCGATTTCGAGGCATTGCGCAACCACGTCGCTGCCAGCCAAACGAGCCTTCCCAAACGGCTTGCCCAGGCAGCCCACTACGCCCTTGCTCACCCGGACGAGATCGCGCTCGGCACCGCCGCCAGCCTGGCTGACGCCGCCGCTGTGCAACCCTCGACGCTGGTGCGGCTGGCCCGCCACCTCGGCTATGACGGATTTACGGATTTCCAAACGGTTTTCCGCGACAGGCTCAAGGATCGCGCCTCTTCCTACGAGGAACGGCTGCAGAGCATCGAAAAGAGCATCACCGGCGATTCCTACGAAGGCGCGCTCCTGAACGGATTCCTCTCATCAGCGCGGCAATCCATCGACAGCCTGTCCGAAGCCATCAATCCAGCCGATTTTGCGCGGTGCATCAGCGTTTTGGCGGAGGCCGAGACCATCTACATCGTTGCCAAGCGCCGCGCCTATCCGCTCGCAGTGCTGATGTCTTATACATTCGGCAAGCTCGGCATCAGGACCGTCACGGTCGATTCCGCCAACGGCATCGACCAGGAAATCGTGCAGATGGCTACACCGAAAGACGCCGCCATCGCCTGTTCTTTCGCGCCTTACGCGCCGGCCACGGTCGAGCAGGCGCTGGCGCTCACCCGAGGCGGCGTTCCACTGGTGGCGATCACCGATACAGCACTTTCACCGCTCGCCTCCTGCACCAAACACTGGCTGGAAGTCTCGGAGCATGATTTCGCCGGGTTTCGATCGCTGTCCGCCAGCATGGCGCTGACCATGGCGCTGCCCGTCGCGGTGGCGGAACGTCGCCGCCTGCGCGGCTGACTAGGCGTGTAACACTCAATGAAACAATTTTGTTTCGTATTGACAATGAAATGGAATGTATGTTTCATTTTGCCTGTTAGGCAGCGCCCATTGACGTTGCCGGAGGTGCCAGATGCCCACACTTGAAGATGACAGGCTTGACGTTATCACGATCGGCCGTTCCTCGGTCGATCTTTACGGTCAGCAGGTCGGCGGCCGGCTGGAGGACATGGCCTCCTTTGCCAAGTATATCGGCGGCTCTCCGACAAATATCGCGGCCGGTAGCGCGCGGCTAGGTCTGAAATCCGCACTCATCACCCGCGTTGGCGATGAACACATGGGCCGCTTCATCCGCGAACAGCTGGAAAAGGAGGGTGTGGACACAGGTGGAATCGTCACCGATCCCGAGCGCCTCACCGCCCTGGTGCTGCTCGGTATCCGCGACCTCGATCAGTTTCCGCTGATCTTCTACCGCGAGAACTGTGCGGATATGGCGTTGTGTGAAGACGATATCGATCCGGCCTTCATTGCGCGCGCGCGCGCAATCTGCGCCACCGGTACGCATCTTTCCCATCCGCAGACCGAGGCCGCCGTTCTCAAGGCGCTGCGCCTGGCACGTGAGAACGGTGCGAAGACAGCTCTCGACATTGATTTCCGACCCAACCTCTGGGGGCTCGCCGGACATGGCGCCGGGGAAAGCCGTTTCATCGCGTCGGATGCGGTGACCCGGAAACTGCAATCGACGCTACACCTGTTTGACCTCATCGTCGGCACCGAGGAGGAATTCCATATTGCCGGCGGCTCGACCGACACGCTGGAAGCGCTGAAAACCGTTCGCGCCGTATCGGACGCAACCCTCGTCTGCAAGCGCGGCGCGCAAGGCGCAGTCGCATTCGAGGGCGCCATCCCGGCTTGCCTTGATGATGGCCAGACCGGACCCGGCTTCCCGATCGAGGTCTTCAACGTCTTGGGTGCAGGCGACGGTTTCATGAGCGGCCTGCTCAAGGGCTGGCTTACCGGCGAGAACTGGCCGACATCGCTGAAATACGCCAATGCCTGTGGCGCATTTGCCGTCTCGCGGCACGGCTGCACGCCTGCCTATCCGTCCTGGACGGAACTGCAATATTTCCTGGAAACCGGCATCCGCAACCCGGTGCTGCGCAAGGACGAGGCGCTCGAACAGATCCACTGGTCGACCAACCGCAAGGGCGACTGGTCGACGATGCGCGTGTTCGCCTTCGACCACCGCATGCAACTCGAGGCGATGGCCGACGAAGCAGACGTTCCCCATGAGAGCATAGGCGATTTCAAGCGGCTCTGCCTTAAGGCGGCGCTGGAAGTTGCCGGCGGCAAGCCCGGCTACGGTATCTTGTGCGACAGCCGCCTCGGCCGCCAGGCGCTCTATGAAGCGGCGGGCACGGGCCTCTGGATCGGACGGCCGGTCGAATGGCCCGGGTCCCGGCCCTTGACACTTGAGCCGGAGATCGGCCCGGATTTCGGTGGCCTTGCCGAATGGCCGTTGCAGCACGTAGTCAAGGTGCTCTGCTTCTATCACCCGGGCGATGACGCGGCGACCCGGACCATGCAGGAAGACGTGGTCAAACGGCTTTTTGCCTCGACGCGGCGCAACCGCCTCGAAATGCTGTTGGAGGTGATCCCCTCCAAGGTCGGCCCGGTTGACAAGACCACGACAGCGGCGGTTATCGACAGGTTTTATGAGATCGGCATCTACCCCGACTGGTGGAAGCTGGAGCCGATGAAGACCGACGCCGACTGGGATAACGCCTGCGCGGCGATCGAACGCCATGACCGCCACACGCGGGGGGTTGTCGTGCTCGGGCTCGACGCCCCGGCCGCCGAACTGGAGAAGAGCCTCGCCAGCGCCGCGCGGCACGATCTGGTCAAGGGTTTTGCAGTCGGCCGCACGATTTTCGGCGAGGCGGCGAAGAGCTGGCTTGCCGGACGCATCGGTGATGAAGATGCGGTCGCTTTGATGGTGACAAACTACCGCTCGCTTTGCGATGTCTGGGACAGGGTGCGTTCCTGACGGGAGGATGAAACAATGAAGACGGTACGGCTGACAGCCGCGCAGGCGCTTGTGCGCTATCTATCCAGCCAGTTCAACGAAGATGGCGAACGCTTCATCGCCGGCTGCTGGGCCATCTTCGGCCACGGCAATGTCGCGGGCATCGGCGAGGCGCTTTACAGTGTCCGCGACACGTTCCCGACATGGCGCGGCCACAACGAACAGACAATGGCGCATGCGGCCATCGCCTATGCCAAGCAGCTCGGAAGACGCCGCGCGATGGCGGTAACCTCGTCCATCGGACCCGGCGCAACCAACATGGTGACGGCAGCCGCGCTGGCCCATGTGAATCGCCTGCCGGTCCTGCTGATCCCCGGCGATATTTTCGCGGGCCGCGGACCGGACCCGGTGCTGCAGCAGGTCGAGGATTTCAACGACGGCACTGTCTCAGTCAATGATTGCTTCAAGCCGGTCAGCCGCTATTTCGACCGCATCACCCGCCCCGAGCAGTTGCTCGCGGCCCTGCCCCGCGCGATGCGCATCATGACCGATCCGGCTGATTGCGGTCCCGTCACACTGGCCATGTGCCAGGATGTGCAAGCCGAAGCCTTCGACTGGCCCGCGAGCTTCTTCGAGACAAAGACCTGGCGCCAGCGCCGCCCCGAACCCGATAAGCACGAGCTGGCGGCCGCGGTGGAGGCAATCCGGACAGCCCGGAATCCCATCATCGTCGCAGGCGGCGGCGTGCATTATTCAGGCGCATGCGAGGCGCTGAAACTCTTCGCGGAAACACTGACGATCCCGGTAACGGAAACCCAGGCCGGCAAATCGGCGCTGCCATGGGACCATCCGCTCAATCTAGGGCCGATCGGCGTCACCGGTGCTGGCAGCGCCAACGAAGTCGCGGGGAAGGCCGATCTGGTCATCGGCGTCGGCACCCGGTTTCAGGATTTCACCACCGGCTCCTGGGCGCTGTTTAAGAACCCGGACCGAAGGATCCTCTCGCTCAACGTCCAGCCCTTCGACGGCTGCAAGCACGATGCGCTGCCGCTGATCGCCGATGCGCTCACCGGCCTGCAGGCGCTAACTGACGGATTGAAAGGTCACAGTTTCGAAGCGCCCTCCGCCTCGTTGAAGCAAGGCTGGTTCGCGGCAGTGGACGCCGTGACCGCCGCCCCGCAGCCGGACGAAAACGCGCTGCCCACCGACATGCAGGTGATCGGCGCAGTCCAGCGCGCCGCCCGGGAGAATACGGTCGTCATGGGCGCGGCAGGCACGATGCCGGGCGAATTGCACAAGCTCTGGAAAGCCGGCCGGCCGATGTCCTATCATATGGAATACGGCTATTCCTGCATGGGCTACGAGATCGCCGCCGGCATCGGCATCAAGATGGCCGAGCCCGAGCGCGACGTCATCGTGATGCTCGGCGACGGATCCTACATGATGGCCAACTCCGAACTGGCGACGGCCGTGACGATGGGTATCAAGATTACCGTCGTCATCACCGACAACCGGGGCTATGGCTGCATCAACCGGCTGCAGATGGCGACCGGCGGCGCTGAGTTCAACAACCTTTTCGACCATTCCCAACATGTGAAGCCGTCGCAGATTGATTTCGTCGCCCACGCCGGGTCGATGGGGGCTGACGCGAGAAAAGCAGGGGCCATCGGCGAACTGGAAGCCGCGCTCGCCGAAGCGCGCAACCTTGAGGGGCCGGCTGTTATCGTCATCGACACCGATCCATACCCCTCCACCGAAGCCGGCGGCCATTGGTGGGATGTGGCGGTGCCGGAGGTCTCGGAGCGCGAACAGGTGCGCGCCGCCCGCAAAATCTACGAATCCAACCTCAAGGCGCAGCGCGCCGAATAATCCCGAGGACATAGATGAACATAAAGATCGGCATTTCCCCAATTGCCTGGCAAAACGACGACTTGCCCGAGATGACGGCCGGATACACGATGGAGCAGTGCCTCAGGGAAGCGCGCGAGATCGGATATATCGGCGTCGAGCGCGGCCGCCGCATGCCGCAGGACACAGACGGGCTTCGCAAATATCTCGAGCAATATGACTTGGCACTTTGCGGCGGCTGGTGTTCCGGCAACCTTCTGGTCAACGATTTGGCAACCGAGCGCGCGGCAATCGCCAAACAGGTAGAGCAGTTTGCGGCTCTCAACTCGCCTTGCCTCGTCTATGCGGAATGCTCCAACACGGTTCAGGGCGACATCTCGATCCCTGTCAACAACCGGCCGCGGCTCAGCCGTGACGAGGTGTTCGCCTATGGCCGTAAGCTGAGCGAAATCGCCAAGTGGATGGCGGATCAGGGCATGGTGCTCGCCTATCACCATCACATGGGCTCCTTCATCGAGGCAGAGGAGGAGATCGACTGGCTGATGGAGTCCTCCACGCCGGAGGTGACGCTGTGCTTTGACACCGGACATCTGCTGTTCGGCGGCGGCGACGTATTGGCAGTGCTCAAGCGCTGGAGCGACCGCGTGCATCATGTCCATTTCAAGGATATCCGCCCCGAGATTGTCAAGGATGTTCGCGAAAACAACCGCTCCTTTCTCGACGCAGTGATTGCCGGCGCCTTCACCGTGCCGGGCGACGGTTGCATCGATTTTCAGGCGGTCGCCGACCATCTGAAGAAAATAGGCTATGATGGCTGGATTGTGGTCGAAGCCGAACAGGATCCGGCCAAGGCGCCGCCATATGAGTATTCCCGGATGGGATATGAGGAGATCCGGAAGGTCTGCGCGCAGGCTGGGTTGCTGATCACAGACAAACCGTGAGGGAACCGCACACTTGAAGCTCTTCGATTTCAACAACCCTTTTTTCAAACCGCTCGCGCTCCGTATCGCGGTGGTGGCGATTTGCACGCTGTGGAGCGTTTTCGAGTTTGTGTCGGGCGCGCCATTCTGGGGCGTCTTGTTCGGTGGCATCGCCGCGATCGCCTTCCACGGACTTTTCATCACCTTTGAACCGCGCGAACCGAAATCGGACGAAACAAGCGAAGGACAGGACAATGGCTAACCTGCTGGTCAAACCAAAGGCAACCGAGGGCCATGTCACCCATGTAACCCCCGAAAGCGCCGCCTGGACCTATGTCGGCTTTGATCTTTACCGATTGAAGCCGGGCGAGATGGTTTCCGCCGAAACCGGGGATCGCGAAGTGTGCCTTGTCTGGATCAGCGGCAGGAGCTCAGCCGAGGCTGGCGGCACGAAGTTCGGTTCTGTCGGCGAACGCCAAAACCCATTCGACGGACCGCCATGGGCGCTCTATGTCCCTGCCGGGTCGAACTGGTCGGCAACAGCTGAGACAGACCTTGAACTGGCCGTCTGCTCGGGGCCGGGCGGCGGAGACTATCAGGCCAAGCTGATTCCGCCGGACACGCATCCGCTGGAGATTCGCGGCAAGGGCGCCAATGTCCGCCATGTCCACAACATCATGCCCGAGACCGACGGCGCCGCGCATTCCCTGCTGGTGGTCGAAGTTGTCACGCCCAGCGGCAACACATCGTCCTACCCGTCGCACAAGCACGACCGGGACGATCTCCCCAATGAGAGCCAGCTCGAGGAAACCTATTATCACCGGCTCAACCCACCCCAGGGTTTCGCCTTCCAGCGTGTCTATACCGACGACCGTTCGCTCGACGAGGCGATGGCGGTCGAGGACGGCGATGTCGTGCTGGTGCCGAAAGGTTATCATCCCTGCGCCACCATACATGGTTACGACCTCTATTATCTGAATGTCATGGCGGGTCCGAAGCGGATCTGGAAGTTCCACAACCAGAAGGAACACGAGTGGCTTTTAAACTTGTGATGCTAGATATCGCTCAAATGAATACATTTGAGCGCGACATGCATTAAGCCCAGCTCATCAATGATGAGAAGCTGGTAAGCGACCCTCTGTTTCTGGAGCCGTAACAGGCGCCGCTCGTAGCCTTGTGCTTTTCCCGATCCGCAGTGTTGTCAGATGGCAGCCCCGTCGCTCGCAAAGCAGTGGACGCGGTTCTGGTCCAGGCACAGCGGAAGACTGTCGCCCGGTTTGACCGGATGCTCCGGTGAGACGCGCATGGTGACGGGGTCCGGGGAAAAGCCGGTCTGGAGATAGACCAGCGATTCCGCGCCGAGCTTTTCCACGATCTCGACGGTAGCCGTAAAATCCGGCGTCCGGCCTTCCGCGATCAGGATGTGCTCGGGGCGCACCCCAAGCGTCACGCCGCCCGGCTGAAACCGCCTTTCGGCGTCTGCCAATGGTATTGATGCCGGCCCGAAACGGGCGATCGGCGCGCCGCCGGAGGAATCGATGCGGGCTTCGATGAAATTCATCGACGGCGCGCCAATGAAGCCCGCAACGAAGGTGTTGGCCGGTTTCTCATAGAGTTCGATCGGCGTACCGACCTGCTCAATCCGCCCGGCATTGAAGACGACAATGCGGTCGGCGAGCGACATCGCCTCCGTCTGGTCGTGCGTCACATAGACCATCGTCGCATCGAGACGCTGGTGCAGCCGCGCGATTTCCAGGCGCATCTGCACGCGCAGAGAGGCGTCCAGATTCGACAGAGGTTCGTCGAACAGGAAAACCTTGGGATTGCGGATGATCGAGCGGCCGATGGCGACACGCTGGCGCTGGCCGCCTGAGAGATGGCGCGGCTTGCGCTCAAGCAATTGCTCGATCTGCAGGGTGCGTGCGACCTCCCCCACCTGCCGGTCGATCTCCGCCTTGGGCGTGTTGGCAAGCCGCAGGCCGAAACCGATGTTCTCCGCCACCGTCAGATGCGGGAACAACGCATAAGACTGGAACACCATGGCAATCTCGCGCTTGGACGGCGCGACATGGGTCACGTCCCTGTCACCGATGACAATGCGGCCGCCCGAGACGCTCTCCAGGCCCGCGATCATGCGCAGCATGGTCGACTTGCCGCAACCGGACGGGCCGACGAAGACCACGAATTCACGATGCGCGATGGCAAGGTCGATGCCGTTGATCACCTGCACTGTGCCGAAAGATTTGGTGATGTTGTCGAGAACAAGTCTTGCCATTTTCTATCCCTTGACCGCGCCCATGGTCATTCCCTTGATGAAGTACCGCTGAAAGAACAGGAAGACGATCAGCGTCGGCAGGCTGGCGACGAGCGACAATGCGCCCTGGATGCCCCAGGCCACCGAATACTGGCCCTTCAGGTTGACGATACCCAGCATGATGGTGCGCTTCTCATCGGACTGGGTGAAGATCAGCGGCCAGAGGAAGTCGTTCCAGATCCAGGTGAATTGCAGGGTCGCCAGCACCGCCAGCGCCGGCAGGCTGAGCGGCAGCGCCACCCTGGTCAGCACCTGCCATTCGCTGGCGCCCTCGAGGATCGCCGCTTCCCGCAGCGCATTGGGGACTGTGGCGAAGAAATTCCGCATCAGCAGCGTGCAGATCGGCATGCCCATGGCGATGTGAATGAGGATGACCGGATAGAGCGTATCTATCAGTCCGACCGCATTGAAGAGCCGGTAGAGCGGGATCAGGATGACCTGCGGCGGGAAGAACATGCCGGCGACGATGACCAGGAACAACGCCTCGCTGCCACGAAACGGCAGCTTGGCGAAGACATAGCCGGCGAGCACCCCGAGCGCGATCGACGCCGCCGTCGCGGGCACCGTCACCATCAGCGTGTTGATGAGGTACTGGTGGACCGCCGGCTTGTTCAAGACCTCGATGAAATTCCCGAGGTAGAGCCGTGTCGGGAACGACCAGAGGTCCCCGAGCGCGATCTCGCGCGTGGTCTTGACCGATGACAGGAGCACGCCGGCCGTGGGCGCCAGAAAAAGCACGGCGAGGCAGACTAGCACGATGAAAATGACCGCTGGCCAGGGGTTGAATTCCCGCCCCGCCGGCGCGGCTGAATGCGCGTTAGCCATAGATCTCGTCGACCTTCTTGAGTTCGCGGAAATAGATGCCGATGATGGTCAACGCAACGATGAAGAGCACCACCGAGATCGCGCTGCCATAGCCCATCAGGTATTTCTTGAAGGATTCGTTGTACATGTGCATGGCCAGCGTGTCCGACGAGTTGAACGGCCCGCCCCCGGTCATGATGTAGAGGATCTCGAAGCCCTTGAGCGAGTTGATGACGTTGAGCGCGACGACAACGACGGTCGCCGGGGTTAGCAGCGGGATGATGACAACGCGCAGCCGCTGCCATGTTGAAGCGCCCTCGATTTCGCAGACCTCCAGCAGGTCCTCGGGAATGGAGGTCAGTCCGGCCAGGTAGATCACCATGGCAAGACCGGTGTGCTGCCAGGCCCAGGCCGCGATCACCGAGCCGAGCGCGGTGTCCGGCTTGGCAAGCCAGGCGAAGTCCGGCGACGAGCCGGTCACCGCGCCGATGGCGACATTGAGCAACCCCCAGTCTGGCTGGTAGATCCAGATCCAGATCTGTCCGACGACGACGGCCGACAGGCAGATCGGGAAATAGAAGATCGACTTGAACACCGGTCCGCCGGGGATGCGGCTGTCGATCAGCAAGGCCAGGCCGAGGCCGAGCAGCGTGGGGATCAGCACCGCCGCAACCATCCAGATCGCGGTGTTGACCGCGGCGTTGAAGAACAGCTTGTCGGTCCACAGCTTGTTGAAATTCGAAAAGCCGACAAACTCAAAATTGTCACTGAACCCGTTCCAGTTGGTGAACGAGTAGTAGAAAGAACTGGCGAGCGGCCATATCACCAGGACAGTGAAAACGCCGAGCGGCAGGGCAAGAAAGACAAGGCGCCAGACGCCGGTTTCGCGCTCCATGGCCGCTTACTCCGATTGAAATGTCCGGCCGCCAGAGCGGCAGCCGGACCGGTTGCATCCCAAGTGTTATTCGGTGAACGCTTTCTTCGTATCTTCAGCTGTCTGGTCAAGAATGGCGTCCACTTTGGACGGATCATCCATGAAGCGCGAGAACATGGAAAGTCCGACTTCTGCCACCGGAGGCGGCGTCGACAGATCGTAGTTGAAGACAAAGGCGTCCGCATCGGCGACGGCCTTGGCGGCCTTCTGCATGACCGGCGTGTAGATCGACGGATCAATCCCCACATTGGCCGAGAGCGCACCGCGGCTGCTGGCCCACTTGGTCTGGATGCCGGTATCGGAGACAACGAAGTTGAGGAACTTTTCAGCCCCTTCCGGATTGGCCGCATTGGCGGAAATCACGAACCCGTCGACTGGCCCGACCACGGCGTTGGGCAGGCCCTCGGTGATCTGGGGAAACTCGAAGAAGTTGTAGTCGGTCTCCGGCTTCAGGTCGATGCCATTCCAGTATCCGGTGATCCATGTGCCCATCAGCGTCATCGCGGCATCGCCACGCGCCACCTTGTCACCGGCATCGGTCCAGTCGTCGGCATTGGCGTTGGCGACGAAATAGCCCTTGTCGACCAGATCCTTCCACAACCCCATCGCCTTTTGGACCTCCGGATCATTGTAGGACGCCGATCCGTCCATCAGCTTCGCCCGGTGGCGGTATGGGCGTCTACGGCCGCTGGAACGTCGGAAACTGGTGCGGCGACGTCCAAAAACTCTACGAACGCATGCCGGTCTGACCGCCGGGCCGCCGAAATCTCCAAAGGAGAAGACATGTACGAGAAATTTGGCCTGTTGATCGACGGCGAGTGGCGCCCGGCTTCGGATGGCGGGCAACTGAGCGTATTCAGCCCCGTGACCGAGGAGATCATCGGCACCGTGCCCGCCGCCACCGAAGCCGACATCGATCGCGCGCTTCAGATCGCCAATCGGGGGTTTTCCGACTGGTCCGCGGTGGCCGCATGGTCGCGCGCGGCGATCCTTCGCAAGGCGGCCGATCTGCTGCGCGAGCGCAACGAGGCCGGCGCGCGCATCATGAGCACGGAAACCGGCAAGCCGCTGGCCGAGGCACGCGCGGAGATCAACGCGGCCGCCGACCAGTTCGAATGGCATGCCGAGGAGGCAAAGCGGATCTACGGGCAGACGATCCCCGGCCGCGCCCGCGATGAGCGGCTCTCCGTCACCTACCAGCCGGTCGGCGTGTGCCTGGCGCTCTCGGCCTGGAATTTTCCGGCACTGTTGCCGGCGCGCAAGATTTCCGCGGCACTCGCCGCCGGTTGTTCGGTTATCGCCCGACCGGCCTCGGAGGCGCCGGGCTCGTGCATGATAATCGCCCAGGCCCTGGTCGACGCGGGCCTGCCGGCCGGCGCCCTGACGGTGCTGACGGGCGCGTCCGGCCCGATGGTCAGGCAACTGATCGCCTCGCCGATCATCGCCAAGGTGTCGCTGACCGGATCGGTTCCGGTCGGCCAATTGATCCTGCGGCAGTGCGCGGACGGCATCAAGAAGGTTTCGCTGGAACTGGGCGGTCACGCGCCCGTCATCGTGCATGCCGATTTCGATCCGGTGGCGGCGGCGGAGAAGCTTGCTGCCACGAAGTTCCGCAATTGCGGCCAGGTCTGCATTTCGCCAAGCCGGTTCTATGTTCACCACTCGATCCGCCGCGAATTCGAGGACGCATTCGCCGCCTATGCGCGAAAGCTCGTCATCGGCGATGGTCTCATGGACGGGATCACCACCGGTCCGATGATCCGGCGGAGAGCGCTCGACAATGCCTTGCGGCTGATCGATGATGCGCAGGCCAAGGGCGCCAGGCTGATTGCCGGCGGCAATCGCCCGGCCGGCATGGACAAGGGACTTTTTCTTGAGCCGACCGTGCTTGCCGATGTCCCCGACACGGCGGCCATCATGATCGAGGAACCGTTCGCGCCGGTCGCGCCGATTGCGTCCTTCGCCAGCTTCGACGAGGTGATCGCCCGTGCCAATTCCACGCCCTTCGGGCTCGCCGCCTATGTCTTCACCCATGACGGCGCGCTCGCGGCGGAAACGGCCGAGGCGCTGGAAACTGGCATGGTCGGCATCAACGAAACCCTGCTGGCGACCGCGGAAGCGCCCTTCGGCGGCGTCAAGCAGAGCGGTTTTGGGCGTGAGGGAGGCAGCCTCGGCATTCTTGATTATCTGACGCCCAAATACATCCGTCACAAGCTGGTTCGTGGAGACGTCGATGCCTGACAAGACCAAGGGGCTGGACAACGGACTGACCAATTATGGCGACCGGGATTTCGCACGCTACCTGCGACGTTCCTTCGCCAAGTCGATGGGCTATACGGACAAGGCGCTGGACCGGCCGATCGTCGGCATCTGCACCACCGAGAGCGGCTTCAACAATTGCCACCGGCATTTCCCGGAAATGCTGGAAGCGGTCAAGCGCGGCGTCCTGGCCGAAGGCGGTCTGCCGGTCCCCTTCCCGGTGATCTCGCTTGGCGAGGTGTTCCTGAGCCCGACCTCGATGGTCTATCGCAACCTGATGGCGATGACCGTGGAGGAGATGATCCGCGCCCAGCCGATGGATTCCGTCGTGCTGATGGGCGGATGCGACAAGACGGTTCCGGCGCTGCTGATGGGGGCCGCCTCGGCCGACAAGCCGGCCGTGCTTCTCGTCGGCGGACCGATGATGACCGGCCGCCACCGTGGCGAAAGGCTGGGCGCCTGCACCGATTGCCGCCGTTTCTGGGGGAATTATCGCGCCGGCACGGTAGGCGAGGAAGAGATCAATCAGGTCGAGGGCCGGCTCGCGGTCACCTCGGGAACCTGCGCGGTGATGGGCACGGCAAGCACCATGGCGCTGATCGGCGAGACCCTCGGCATGATGCTGCCCGGCACGGCGGCGATCCCCGCCGTCCATGCCGATCGGCTGCGCGCCTCGGAGGAGACCGGAACCCTGGCCGTCCGCATGGCGGTGTCCGGCGGACCGACGCCCAGGCAGCTGATCACGCGCGGGTCGGCCGAGAACGCGATCCGGGTCCTGTTGGCCGTTTCCGGTTCGACCAACGCGATCATTCACCTCACGGCTATTGCCGGACGGGTCGGCATCGAAATCGACCTCGAGGAGTTCAACGCGCTGAGCGACGCTACCCCTGTTCTGGTCGACCTCAAGCCGGTCGGGACGGGCTACATGGAGGACTTCCATGCAGCGGGCGGTCTCGACGGCGTGTTGCGCGGCATCGCCGGCAGCCTGCGCGGAGACTGCCTGGACGTGACCGGCCAGACCATGAGCGAGCGGCTCGCCCGGCTACTGACGGACCCGATCGACAGGGCGGTGATCCGCACCGCCGAAGATCCGGTCAACCCGGTCGGCGGCCTGATCGCGCTTCACGGTTCGCTCGCCCCGCAAGGCGCCATCCTGAAGCGCGCCGCTGCAACGCCTGCGCTGTTGGAGCACGAAGGGCGCGCCGTGGTGTTCTCCTCGCTGGAGGATCTGGGGCTCAGGATCGACGATCCGGATCTCGATGTGACCGCCGACGATATCCTGGTGCTGCAGAACGCCGGACCCCGAAGCGCCTCGGGCATGCCGGAAGCCGGATATCTTCCAATCCCGAAGAAGCTGGCGCGCGCCGGCGTCAAGGACATGGTGCGGATTTCCGATGCCAGAATGAGCGGCACGGCCTTCGGCACCATCGTGTTGCATGTGACCCCGGAAGCGGATGCGGGCGGGCCGCTAGCGCTGGTCAGGAACGGCGATCGGATCCGGCTGTCGGCATCGCGCAAGAGCATTGATCTCCTGGTGCCGGCGGAGGAACTTGCCGAGCGGCAAGCCGTAACCGCAACGACCGGCCCGTCGCCTCGTCGCGGCTATGCGAAGCTCTACCGCGAAAACGTGCTTCCGGCGACGCTGGGCTGCGATTTCGATTTCCTGCGGGACGAAGGGGCTCCAGGAATGAGGGAGACTCCGGAAAGCCTTTAGATACCCAGAGCATCAGGATCACGACCGCGTCTTCGGTAAGGCGCGGCTAGTCATTTTCCAGGCTCATCATCGCCGCGGCGATCGAGGATGAACCGCCCACCAGTCATCCGGGGCCTGTTCGCTCCAGCCGCTTTGGGTCTCAGGTCAATGTTGTGAAGGGTTGAGATGAGATGCCCCCAAAGTGCCCCTGAACGTCAAAAAGCCCTGTCCGTTAGGATCAGGGCTTTTGGATTTTGGCTGTATTTTCAGAAGGATCTTTGGTTGCGGGGGCAGGATTTGAACCTGCGACCTTCAGGTTATGGTCCGTGAGGACGAGGAGCTACCTCGCCAGGGGAAGCGAAGCTTTCGCGCCAGTGACGCTGGTTGTGAGTTCTGCCTGGT
>Ga0180016_100038_pt1 | contig 67427 bp, 64 predicted proteins | sample KR46_M_MetaG_FD_129673 | JGI IMG/M metagenome (GOLD analysis project Ga0180016, IMG submission 129673) | Groundwater microbial communities from the Olkiluoto Island deep subsurface site, Finland - KR46_M_MetaG | ecosystem: Environmental > Aquatic > Deep subsurface > Groundwater | place: Finland... | reverse complement strand
GCCGAGGCCGCCACCGGCGACCTGTGGGCCCCGGACCCGGCGTGCTACCTCACCGATGAGGAGATAGCCCCGGTCGAATAGCTTTGTCGTGTCAGGGGGATGGCGCTCGGGATCAGCCTAGCGCGACATCCACTGGATGCCCCAGTGGCCGGCATCGTTGGTCACAATCCACAAGGCTTCCATGGTTGAGTACTTGGCGCCGTCGGCCTTGAAGCGGCTGAACACCACCTTGCAATGCACCTTGCCTTCCAAGACCTGCAAAGCACTGCACTCGTCTAATACGCTGTGATGCCAACCCTCCTCCCGGCGGATTCTTCCCGTGGGAGGCACGAAGTCTTCCGCCTTGGCCACGCCGATCACCTTGGTGCCGAGCAACCAGGCGAAAGGGAAGTTGAGCTTGGCGGTCATGGCCGCCACGTCGTCGGCGTTGAAGGCGTCGATATAATCTTGGACAATCCGGCAGGCTATTTCTGCTGACATGCAATCCTCCTAATTTTTCAAACGATACTAGGAAATATGGGCGAGGGTTGTCAATGTGAGGGGTGCGGGTAAGGGGGTGAGGCGGCTTGTTATCCGACGGGGGAGAGAATAGTTAAGCCAGGGGCTTAGGCGTAAGCCAACTTTTTGCCAAACAGAGGCATGCCATCCCAGGTCCGGCCGTCCAACAGGCGGCCGGCCTTCTTTTTGTTGACCCCGCCCCATTGTTTGAAAAAGAACGGCACGCCCTCCGCCAGGCAGCGGGTTTGAATCTGGCGCACCCACTCTTCGCGCATGGGCCGAGCCCCCGGGCCGGACTCGCCGCCCACGATGACCCAATCGATGCCCTTTAGGTTCAGGTTTGGAAGGGGGCCAAGCAGGGGCTCCAGAGACAGGAACCGCACCTTGGCCGGTATTTCGCGCAGGCGGTCTATGCGGTCCGCGACTTCCTGGTTTTCTACCGTCACCCCGGCCCAAATGTGCTCCGGCCAAGGGAGCTTCGGCGCCAGCTCGGCCATACGGTCGGCCCGTTTGGTCAGCACCTGATAGTGGTGTTGATCGGCCAGGAACATGACCTGGAACACCTTTTTTATAAAAGACGTGGGCACATCCTTATGGAACAGGTCGCTCATTGAGTTGACGAAAATCATCTTGTGCTTTTTCCAGCCCATGGGAGCATTGAGCATATGCGGCTGGAGGGTGACTTCGAAACCATTGGCATAGTTGGGGTTGCCCATGGCCTTCAATCGCTTGGCCAAGCGCTCGGCATAGCAGTAGCGGCAGCCCTCGCTGATTTTGGTGCAGCCGGTGACCGGGTTCCAAGTCGCCTCGGTCCATTCGATTTTAGACAAGCTGGCCATCATTTTATCCTGATTTTGTGGTGCTTTTTAAATAGATGAGTGGCTAGCTTATTTGCCACCTGTTTTTGGGAAGCAAAAAGCAGATAATAGACCACTTTGTCTATTTTATTTACCATGGGTACAGGGGTTGCCACATATTTGAACCCAGCAACCTCCTTCAGCCTAGTCCTATAAGCCTCTACTATGGCTTGATTGTCAGCTGTCTTTATTCTATCCTCACCTGCAAATAAATTCCCTTGTCCTGTATACGCCATCTTTTGCCAAGAAGTATCCCCCCAAAACTTGTTAAATCTATCAATCTGTTTTTGATCAGATTTTTCCAGTACGTCTCTTAGAACATTTCTATTCATGTCCATAATTGAGAAGTTGATAAATACATCTATGATACCTTTCTTCCCTGCTTCTCTTAAAACTGACCAGTCTATGTCTATGCCATACGGATCAAGTATACATAGCGCCCGCATATATTTTTCATATTTCAGTTCAGGAAATATTTCGTCGAGTAAAACTTTGTTACAGTCATTATGATAAATATGAACATTATTATAGTTCCTTGAAATGGACTTCAGGCTTTCAATTTTCTGCGGATTCAAATCAATGAAATGATATTCTTTAAACCTTGGCTCTAATTTTAACGCATTTTCTGGACTTCCAGAAATTACTTCTCCCGTTTCGCGTAGCACATGTTTGCCTCCTCCTGCAAAGGCGTCAATATAGACATGAAACAGCTTAAATTTATTAAGGAGACCTGTGTAAAACTCAGCATATTCCTTAATTATCTCTAATTTTACCTGGGACCAGTCCCCAATTTGATCAAATATTTTGTCTGCCATAACACCCCCCCAGGTTTTACTTTGAAGCCTTCCCTAGCATTTAATACCATACTTCTGTCTAGGTTAGCAACATCCCATTGACCCCTACCCCCCTCTCCGGTAATACTGTGCTCACGCACACTTAAACGACATTTGGAGGCATCTCATGTCTTTCCCCTTGGTGCGCATGCGCCGCCTGCGCAAGACCGCTGCCATGCGGCGGCTGGTCGCCGAGACGGTCCTCACCCCGGCGGACCTCATCTACCCCATGTTCGTCTGCCCCGGCAACGACGTCTGCCAGGGCATCGGCTCCATGCCGGGCGTAAACCGCTACAGCATCGACGCCCTGGTGGAGGAGTGCCGCAAGGTGGCCGACCTGGGCATACCGGGCGTGATCCTCTTCGGCATCCCGGAGAAAAAAGACGCCCTGGGCACCGAGGGCTACTCGCCCAAGGGCATCATCCCCCAGGCGGTGCGCGCCGTGAAAAAGGCGGTGCCGGGCCTGCTGGTGATGTGCGACGTGTGCCTGTGCGAATACACCAGCCACGGCCACTGCGGGGTGTTGGAAAAAGGCCACGTGCACAACGACGCCACCCTGGAGCTGCTGGCCCGCGCCTCGGTGGTCTACGCCCAGGCCGGGGCCGACGTGGTGGCCCCCAGCGACATGATGGACGGCCGGGTCTACGCCATCCGCGAGGGCCTGGACGAGGCCGGGCTGGACGACATCATCATCCTTTCCTATGCCGCCAAGTACGCCAGCGCCTATTACGGCCCCTTCCGCGAGGCGGCGGGCAGCACCCCCCAGCAGGGCGACCGCAAGGGCTACCAGATGGACCCGCCCAACTTCCGCGAGGCCCTGCGCGAGGTGGCCATGGACGTGGAGGAGGGCGCGGACATGATCATGGTCAAGCCCGCGCTGCCCTACCTGGACGTCTTGAGCGCCGTGCGCCAGGAGTTCGACCTGCCGCTGAGCGCCTATCAGGTGAGCGGCGAATACGCGGTGATCAAGGCCGGCGGGCAGATGGGCTGGATCGACGAGGAAAAGGTGATGCTGGAGAGCCTGATTTGCATCAAGCGGGCCGGGGCTGATTTCATCTTCACCTACTTCGCCAAGGAAGCCGCCGCCCTGGTGGGAGGCCGCTGATGCGCCTGGCCCTTTGCGGCATGCCCAGCGCGGGCAAGTCCACCCTGTTCGCCGCCCTGGCCGGTCGGCGCAACGCGGGCGCGGGACGCAGCGAGGCCAACCTGGCCTTGCTCAACGTGCCCGACGAGCGGGTGGACAAGCTGAGCGCTCTGTACAGCCCCAAGAAGACCACCTACGCCCAGATAAACTTCGTGGACCCGCCGCCGCCCCCGGCCAAGCCCGAGGACCCGGCGGCCAAGCTTCCGGCGGAGCTGGGCCACGCCGACGGCCTGGTGCAGGTGGTGCGCAACTTCGACGGCGGCCTGGGCGCGCCCGATGCGGCCGGGGAGTACCGCGCCTTTCTGGACGAGCTGATCCTGCACGACCTCATCATGGTGGAGCGCCGCCTGGAGCGCATCGCCGCCGAGCGCAAGCGGGGCCGGGACATCGACAACGAGGAGATCGGGCTACTCAACCGCGCTCTGGAGATGCTCAACGCCGAGCAGATGCTGGACGCGGACCCGGAGATACCCGACCACCCCAAGCTCAGGGGCTTCGGCCTGCTGACCGCCAAGCCCCGGGTGGTGGTGGCCAACAACGCCGAGGACGACCCCGAGCCCCCGGATTTAGGCGCGGAGGCCCCGCCGGTGGTGGTGCGCGCGGCCATCGAGGCCGAGCTGGCCGAGCTGGAGCCCGAGGAGGCGGCGGAGTTCATGGCCGACCTGGGCATGGCCGAAAGCGCCCTGGACCGCCTGATCTTCGCGGCCTACGCAGCGTGCAGGCTCATCAGCTTCTTCACGGTGGGCGAGGACGAGGTGCGCGCCTGGACCATCACCCAGGGCACCCTGGCCCAGCAGGCCGCCGGGGTCATCCACTCCGACCTGGAGCGGGGCTTCATCCGCGCGGAGATCATGCGCCACCAGGACATCCTGGACATGGGCTCCGAGGCGGCGGTCAAGAAGGCGGGTCTCATGAAGGTGGTGGGCAAGGAGCACCTGGTGAGCGACGGCGAGGTCCTGCACGTGCGTTTCAACGTATAATAGGGCTTGAGGGCGTCTAACACTTGACAGAAGCGCCCCCACGCACTAAATATTAGCCTCTCTGGCGATGTAGCTCAGATGGTGAGAGCATGCGGCTCATATCCGCAGTGTCCGGGGTTCAAGTCCCTGCATCGCCACCACTAAGTCTTTTAAGGCTCTTTTCGGGCACGCCCCGGAAAGAGCCTTTTTCTTTAGGGCACAAAGCCCCCTCCCACCCACCCCGCGATTATCGTTTTACTTCGCCGCCGTCCTTGGGTCGCTTGAGTAGATCGACAAGATTCAGGTGATCGGGGTGTTAGGGGTCGTGGTGGATCTGGTATTCTGGACGGCGTTCCGCAACAAGTTCGTGCTCAAGGGCCTAGGGCGGGGGCGCAAAAAAAGGGAGCGGCCAATGGCCGCCCCCTGTGGCTTGCGAGCTAAGGGGTTACTCTTCCCCTAGGATCACCAGCGCCTCCTGCTCGGCCTCCTCGTCATCGTCCTCGGGCATGATCTCGTAGACGATGATGCCGTCGCTCTCTTCGCTGAAGGGGGCCATGCCGCCCACGAAGCTGTAGTCGCCCTGCATCACCTTGCAGTCGAGCATCACGCCCTGGGCGGGGAGGTCCTCGATCTCCACGATCTCCTCGATGGCGATGGCGTCGCCCTTCTGGAAGGGCTCGCCGTCCAGGGGGAACTTGGCGAACTCGGCGGCGCAGATGTCGCCCACCTCTTCCACCGAACCGGCCCGGAGCAGATAGCTGAAGTAGCAGGAGCGGTCTTCGCCCTCCTCGCTGGGTTGCATGTCGGCATAGCAATAGACCATGAACAGCTTGCCGGACTCTTGATTTGCAGACGCCATATGGCACCGCCTTTTTTCTTTTAGATGTTATGAACCGCAGTGCGGTTGGTTTGCATTTGCCGGTACTATATACCCTGAGGGCTGGGGCGCAACACATGCAACGTCTTTAAAGATGTCGAGAAAGTGAAAAAATGCTGTCCTGGGACGAGTTGAAGACACGCCCGGAGATCGTGGGCAACATCGATTGGGAGATAACTCCGGCCCAGGCCTTCGAGGCCTATCAGATAAAGTCCACCACCGCCCGGCGGGGGCTGGAGTCGGTGCATTACTTCTATCTGTCCACTTGGCGGGGGGAAAACAAGGTGCTGCTGGTGGAGCGCACCTATGTGGACAGCCGGGAGGTGGCCCAGGCCCCTGCCCCGGCTGAGTTGGTAAAGGCGGCGGCCCAGGAGGGCGAGGGCCAGGACATGCCTCGGGGGCAGTTGCCCCTCAGCCCGGCGCTCAAGCGGTGGCTGCGCCGGGAACTTGGCCTGGAGGCCTAGGCCGGGCTAGCTAGCGGCCCTGGCAGGGGGCGACCCAGGCGCAATCGTCCTGGCCGCAATCTTGTATCTGCCCGTAACAGGGCTGGTTGCCCTCGGCCACCTGCACCGCGCGGATCAATTCTTCCTCGGGCATCTGGGCGTAGTTCTTCACCTTCAGCTTGCGGGCGCATTCATAAAGCTGCACGGCGCGGCTGAGGTCGGTTTTATTGAGTTTGCTGTACCCGGGTATTTGCAGCTTGCGGGCGGTTTCTTTAAGCTCTTTGACCGTAGCCATTATCTCGTCCCCCTTGTAAGGCCAAGCGCAATCTTCACGCCTCTATCTCTTAAGAAGTATCCGGCCATAATCGCCACCTGGCAAGGGTCAATTACGTAGCCGCGGGTTGGGGGTATAGCGGTTCGGAGAGAATGCTTCGGTTGCACGGCAGCGTTCTCAAAACAGATATCCAACGCCCGCACCTAGACGGAATCGCCCCCCGAATTGGGCGAATTCGCCTGGATTCTGGTGCGGCCAGGCCCAGCAAGGCCAGGCAAGCCAGGGTCAACAGTACGTAGCGGCCCAACGCCAAAGCGCGCCTGGAGTTAAGGACAACTTCGGCCCTGCTCATGAAAGCCTCCCCTCAACCATCCGAAACCACCCGGTTGCGCCCGCCCTCCTTGGCCATGTACAAGGCCTCATCGGCCCGCTTGATGACATCTTCCAGGGTTTGATCCTCTGATTTGACTTGGGACACCCCGATGCTGACCGTGAAATTGAATGATCCCTTTTCCGTTTCCATGGTGAGCTCGCTCAGCATTACCCTCAACTGCTCGGCCGCGTTCAAGGCGCCCGCGCTTTCAGTGTGGGTCAGGAACGCCACGAACTCTTCCCCGCCATACCGCCCGAAAATATCCGTTTGGCGGAGGTTGGCCGAGATTCTCGCCACCATCCTTTTCAACACCTCATCGCCCACATGGTGCCCGTAGGTGTCGTTGACCTTCTTGAAGTGATCGATGTCTATCATCAAGGCCGAAAAAGGTATTTGGTAGCGCTTGTACCTGGCGAACTCCTCCGCGCCCCGGTCCATCAGGTTGCCCCGGTTATAGGCGCCGGTCAGCGGGTCGGTGGTGGCTAGGCGATAGAGGGTCAACGCCGTCCGGTGGCGCTCGTTCAGGCGGGAATTGAGCGTGTGGACCAAAAAGACCAGCCCGCCGGCCCCCAGCAGCCATAAGGCCAAATGGGTGAGCACCAGCAGCAGGCGGCTCTCCTGGGCCCGGCTCCTGAGGGGGGCCATGGGCACGGATATGCAGATGCCGCCACGCACATCTCCCAGCTTGTAACCCTGCTTGGCATGGCAGGCCAGACAGCCCTGCTCGACGAACAGGGGCTTCATCAACCGCAGGTATTGCTGTCCCCCAAGCTCCACCGTGCCGGAAACTTCCTTGGCGCCACCCTCTATCCGCCCGAGGGTCCGCGCCTCCCACTGGTCGGGCCTGTTCTCGGGCCTCAAGGGCCTCAGGCTGGTGATGTGTCCCAACACCCCCGTGCTTAGGGTGCCCAACTCGTGCGCCTGCCTGGTCATGTAGGCGGGGTTGACCATGGTCAGCATGCCTCCCCCCGGAATGGGAATGTCCCGGTGGGGCACCTTGAGATAAGGGTTCGCCGGAGTGCGCTCGGAAAGCCTGGCGTACACCCCACCGCGCTGGGTGTTCCAGCGGCGGTAAAGCACGTCTTTTTCAAAAGCCGTCCGGGCCTGAATCCTGGCCGCGTCCACCAAAAGCGCGCTGGTTTGGTGTAAGTGCCAAAACAGTGATCCCCCTACCGCAGCCGTCCAAGCCGACAAAAGCACCCAAAAGAAAATACCCAGCTTAATCTTGGACTGCATGGGAGCAGGTGAACGCCAGACCTCTTCGTTAGGTGGGCAGGCGGCTGTTTTCATGGCCCTACATTCGACTCTTGACCGTCGGGGGCAGGAAAGGAGTTTTCCAGACGCATGCTTCAGACCTCCATTCGCGGCCTTTACTCGCAGCCCGAGGCCCCGCAGAAGGAGCAGGCGAGGCAGCCGCCGTCGGTTTTGAGGAGCCCGCCGCAGCGGGGGCAGTGGCCCGAGCGATGCACCGCCGGCGGGGCCTCCCGGCCCGGCAGGGGCAACAGCTCCAACACCTGGCGGCCCCGGCAGCCGGAACGGAACACGGTGACTCCCTTCAGCCCCAGGGCGTGGGCCCGGGTGAAGACCCGGCGCACTTGCTCCGGAGCGGCCTCGGCGGCCAGGTTCACCGTCTTGCTCACCCCGTTGTCGGTGGAGGCCTGGAAGGCGGCCTGCATGTCCAGGTGGGCGTCAGGGGAAATCTCGTGGGCCGTGGCGAACACGGCGGCCAGCTCCGGCGGCAGGCCGGCAACGGCCCCCGCCGCGCCACGGGCGGCCAGAGCCCGGCGGCTCTCCGAGGTGTCCAGACCCAGGGCGGCCAAGCGGGCCAAAAAGCGGGGGTTGAACTCCACCAGCTCCTGGTCCTCCAGCATCCGGCGGGTGTAGGCCAGGGCGAAGTATGGCTCGATGCCCGAGGAGCAGTCCATCAAAAGCGACAGGGTGCCGGTGGGGGCCACGGTGGTCACGGTGGCGGTACGCATGGCGGGCCAGCGCCCGGCCAGGCGGCTGGCCGCGAAGGCGGGGAAACTGCCCCGCTCTTGGCCCAGCTCGGCGCTGGCCGCCCGCGCGGCTGCGGCGATGCGGGCCATGATCTCCCGCCCCAGCTCCACCGCCGCCGGCGAGTCATAGGCCAGGCCCAGGTCGGCCAACAGATCGGCCAGGCCCATGACCCCCAGGCCGATCTTGCGGGTGAGGCGCGAGGCCCTGGCCACCTCGGGCAGGGGGTGGCGGGTGATCTCGATCACGTCGTCCAAAAAGCGCACCGCCAAGGCCGCGGCCTCCTCCAAGGCCGCGAAGTCCACCTCGCCGTGGCACACGAAACGGGTCAGCACCAACGAGCCCAGATTGCAGGACTCGTGGGGCAGCAGCGGCTGCTCGCCGCAGGGGTTGGTGGCCTCCAGGGGGCCCAGCTCCGGGGTGGGGTTGGCCCGGTTGATGGCCTCGTAAAAGGCCAGGCCCGGTTCGCCGCTCAGGTGGGCCGCCTCCACGATCCGCTCCAGCAGGGCGTCCGCCGCCACGGTGCGCATCACCGCGCCGTCGCGGGGATTGACCAGATCCCAGGTAGCCCCGGCCCGGGCGGCGGCCATGAAGGCGTCGCTCACCATCACCGAGATGTTGAAGTTCTCCAGCACGCCGGGGCGGCGCTTGGCGTCGATGAAGGCCTCGATGTCCGGGTGGCTCACCGAGAGTAGGCCCATGTTGGCCCCCCGGCGGGTGCCGCCCTGCTTCACCGCCTCGGTGGCCATGTCGAAAACCTGCATGAAGCTCACCGGCCCGGAGCTGACCCCCTGGGTGGAGGCCACCACGTCGCCAGCGGGGCGTAGGTGGGAAAAGCTGAAGCCGGTGCCCCCGCCGGACTTGTGGATCAGGGCGGTCTGTTTCACCGCCTCGAAGATGCTCTCCAGGCTGTCATGTACCGGGATGACGAAGCAGGCGCTGAGCTGGCCCAGCTCCCGGCCCGCGTTCATCAGGGTGGGGCTGTTGGGCAAGAACAGGCCCTCGCTCATCAGGCGCAGGAAGGCCCGCTGCCTCCGGCGCACCGCCGCCTCCCCGCCCCAGGGCTCCTCGCCCCGGGCCACGGCCCCGGCCACCCGCTCCAGCATGCGCTCCGGGGTCTCGCTCACCCGGCCCACCGCGTCCCGCGCCAGGTAGCGGCGCTCCAGAACCGGCAGGGCGCTCTGCCCAAAAGGAAAAGTTGGCGCGCTCATGCTTCAACCTTAACCCCAACAAGGGGGGCCAATGCAATAGGCAGCGCTTGCCCATGGTGGCCCCAGGCCCCATGATGGGAATATCACTTGGAGGTATTTATGATCGCCTTGCTATACCTGGCCGTGTTCATCGGCGGGGCCTGGCTGAGCATGAGCCTGGCCGCCAGCCCCTTGAGCTTCGACGCCGGGGTCAATATCCTGGTCAAATGGCTGCTGTTGGCCTTCCCCGGCGTGGGGGGTCTGTTGGCCGCCTATGCCCACACCGCCCGGGCCGAAAAGACCGCCGCCTACATCGGCTGGCAGGCGGGCAGCCCCTTCCAGTTCGAGGTGGCCATGGCCAACCTGGCCCTGGGTGTGGCCGGGGTGATGTGCCTGTGGATGGGCCACGGCTTCCAGGCCGCCACCGGGGTGGTGTTCAGCATCTTCGTATTGGGCGCGGCCCGGGGGCACCTGGACCAGCGCAAAAAGAGCGGCGACAAGTCGCCGGGCAACTCCGGCATCTTCCTGTGGGTCAACGACATAGCCGCCCCGGCGGCTATTTTGGTGCTCCTGGCCATTCGGGGCATTTTCGGCTCCTGAAATAAAAAAGAGGGCGGGGATAAACCCCGCCCCTACACTAAGAGCCTTTTTCCGGGTGTAGGGGCGGGGTTTATCCCCGCCCTCTCTCATGAGCGACACAACCAGGTCTCGCGGGGACCTGTAATGCCGTTGTATAAGCGCCTGCTCGCGCCCCGGCACAGCCGTACGCCGCAGGGCAAGGCGGCAGGCGAACGAGGGACGCAGGCGTAGCCTAAGCGAAGTCGATGAATAGCCCCTGCACTCGCCGCCCGGCACAGCCAGGCGGCGGCAAGCAAGGCGCCGGCGAGCGATGGACGCAGGCGTAGTCTACCTACGCCGAGGACCGAGTGACGCCGGCAACGCAGCATCCCGCCGTCTGGCGAAGCCGGAGAAATAAAAGGAGCCCCGGACGGGGCTCCTAAGCGTGGCCGCCTGCCTGAGTCTATGATTTCAGGTTTTGGGCCGCGAAGTCCCAGTTGATAAGGTGGTCCATGACCCCTTTCAAATAGTCCCCCCGGCGATTCTGATAATCCAGATAATAGGCGTGCTCCCACACGTCGATGGTCAACAGCGGCTTCATGCCATCGACCATGGGGTTGAGCGCGTTGCTGCTGCTGGCTACCACCAGCTTGCCGTCCTTTAGGCACAGCCAGCCCCAACCCGAGCCGAAGCGCTTGGCCGAGGCATCCAAGAGATGCTTGGCGCACTCATCCACCGAGCCGAACTGGGCGGTCATGGCCTGGGCCAAATCCCCGCCCGGCTTGCCCCCGCCGCCCGGCTTCAGGCTGTTCCAATAGAAGACGTGGTTCCACACCTGGGCCGCGTTGTTGAACAGGTAGTCGTCCTTGCCGTAGGAGCCCTTGATGATCTCCACCAGGCTTTTGCTGGCCCAGGGCGTGCCCTTGATGGCCGCGTTGAGGTTTTTCACGTAACCGGCGTGGTGCTTGCCGTAGTGGAACTTGATGGTGCGGGCGCTGATGTAGGGCTCCAGGGCGTTCTCGGCCCAGGGCAGGGGCGACAGGGTGAAGGTCTCGGCCTGGGCCACGCCGGGCAGGGAAGCCCCCAGGCCCACGGCCACGGCTCCCAGGGCGGCGGTCTTGATGAAACTGCGGCGGTCCATGCCTCCGGCGGGCTTGGCTTGCATTCGGGTCCTCCAAATTGTTGCGCGGCCCCTGCGGGCCTGGTTGCACCCTCTCTCTATTCAGCTTAAGGCCGCTGGGAGTCTGACTACAAATAATTTTTCTATTTAGAAAATTTCATGAGGACATACAGCTTCAGACAAAAAAACGGTATTTACGACGTTGCGCGGCACAGCCAGACGTCGCAGGGCAAGGCGTCCGGCGAGCGCAGGCCGCAGGCGTATTCTTAAATACGCCGAGGTCTAAGCGATGCCGGCAACACAGCCCACGGGCAGCTGGCGCAGCCGATTTATTTTGAGCGGGGGCGTCCCAGGCGCTGGGTGCTGGGCGGAGTGGGCAGACGGGCCGAGCCGGAATGGGTCAGGGCGTGCCACAGGTTGGGGCGGAGCTTCTTGTTCTCCCGGTGCAAATCTTCCAGCAGCTCGCGCACCCGGCCCCGGCGGCTTTCCCCGGCGCTGGGGCAGCAGGACGGCTGCACCGGCAGCTCCTTGGCGGCGCAGAAGCGGCGGGTGATGTCGGCGCTCATCAGGCTGAGCGGGCGGATGAGCACCAGGTCGCCGTGGAACAGGGGCTGCACCGGCAGCATGGTGGAGATGCTGCCCGAGTAGAACATGTTCATCAGGGTGGTCTCGAAGATGTCGTCCTGGTGATGGGCCAAGGCCAGCTTGCGGCAGCCCGCCTCCCCGGCGGCCTGGAACAGCTCCTGGCGGCGCTTCAGGGCGCAGAAAAAACAGGGGCTGTTCTCGCGGTTCTCGGGGCTGTGGGCCCTGGGGCCGTAGTCGGTGGCGATGAGGCGGAACTCCACCCTCAGGCCCTCGCAAAATTCCCGGAGGACCTGGTGGTCGGTGGCTCCGAAGCCCATCTCCACGTGGAAGGCGATGAGTTTGTAGTCGATGGGCACCCGGCGCAGGCGCTCGGCCAACAGCCAGGTGAGGCACAGGCTGTCCTTGCCCCCGGAGAGCCCGATGGCCACCCGGTCCTGGTCCTTGATCATGGACCAGCCGTGCACCGCCTTGCCGCACAGACTAATCGCTTGGCGTTCTACGTAAGCCATTAGCCTATCCCGGATGCTTCATGAGAGTTGGGCGACATTTGCTCACTGACCAGTATTTCATGGAGCCGTCATGAAAAAAACGATTTGCGCCCATAACCGGCACAGCCAGGGAGTGCCAGGCAAGGCGGCGGCGAGCGCAGGCCGCAGGCGTATTTTTCATACGCCGAGGTCTAAGCGATGCCGCCAACGCAGCATGGCGCTTTTTGGCGAAGCCGGGCGCGCGGCTCTAATACAAGCTATACCTCCAGGACGGTGCCCACCCCCAAATAGGAAAAGCGCTCGCCCAGGGCCTGTTGCATGCGCCCGGCCATGACCGGTCCGGTGCAGTGCCCGGCCACCACCTTCAGGCTCTCGCGCGAAGCCAGCTCGGCCAGGGCGGCCTTTTGCTGGGCCTCGGGGGCTGGTCCCAGGTGGGTGCCGCCCACCACCAGGTCCACCGGGCCGCCCGCCTTCTGCTCGGCGTCCAGGAGCACGTTGATCACCCCGGAGTGGGCGCAGCCGGTGAGCACCGCGTTCATCTTTTCGCCCTGGACCAGGATGGCCATGTCGTCGTGGAAGGGGTCGGGGGACACCTGGCCATCGTGCACGGTGATGAGGGTGGGCGCGGGCACCTCGAAATCGGTTAGCCGGGGGATGTCGGCCAGCAGGGTTATGCCCGGCCAGGGCTCGGCCCAGCGGTCCACGAAGGTGAAGCGGGCGCCCAGGGACTCGTAGGCCATGAGGGTGAGCGGCGGGCCCACCTCCCGGCGTTGGCCTTGGTGGTCGGCCAGGTGGGGGGCGAACACCCCCAAATGGCAGTACACCGGCAGGGGCTCGGTGCGGGCCCCCAGCAGGGCCTCGATGCCGCCGGTGTGGTCGTAGTGGCCGTGGCTCAGCACCAGGGCGTCCAGGCGGTCGGGGTCCAGGCCCAGGGTCTTGAGGTTGGGCAGCAGGGCCCGGCCCATGCCGGTGTCGTAGAGAATGTTCTTGCCCCGGTGCTCCAGCCACACGCTGAGGCCGTGCTCGCCGAACAGGGGACTGACGTGACCCACCAGGTTGTCCACCACCACGGTGATGCGGCTCATTTGTCTTCCCCTTGTTGATCCTGGCGCACCTTTTCCAAGGTGTCCAACACCCGCTCCACCCGGCCCTTGGCCGGGGCCAGGAAGCGCTCGCGCTCCTCGGGGGTGTAATGCTCTTCGATGAAGGCGGCCACGTCGAAGTGGGGCGTGAAGCAGGTGAGCACCCGGGTGCAGGGCAGGCCCCCTTGCACTTGACGGCAGTAGCCGAAATTTATGGTCTGGCCCAACTGGGGGCACCAGAAGTGCTGCACCGCGTCGTGCTGGTCGATGCCGCTCATGATTATTCTCCTCGGGGCTGGTCTATGCCCGCCGCCCAGGGCTTGATGTCCAGCACCGGGGTGCCGTCGATCATCTCCAGGCCACGCACCGTGAGCCGGTTGCCCTCCAGGGCTTCCAGGCGCACCAGGGTGAGCGATATGGGGTTTACGCGGTGGGGGCTGCGGGTGTTGAACATGCCGGTGACCGGCCGGGAGCGGTCCCCCCGGGGATGCACCTTGAGCTTGGGCTCCTTGGCCTGGTCGAAAAAGCACAGCACCCACAACCAGCGGCCGGGGGCGAGTCCCTCCAGGCCCTCGGTCCAGGCCGGGTCCAGCTCGATCACCGCCGTGGTCCCGGCCTCGGGGCCCTGGGAGGGGGCCGCGTCCAGATCGTCCAGGGCGCTTTTCACCACCCCGATGGGCCGAAAGGACGCGGCCTGGCTCATGGCCCTACTTGGCCGCGGCCTTTGGGCTGCCCATGGGCACCCATTCAATGGTGCTGCGCGAATCGCAGCCGGGTATGGGGCTGCTGGCGGATCCCTGCACCGGCACCAGGATCTCGGCCCTGGCCCTCAGGTCTCCCAGGAAGCCCTGCACCGTCTGGCGGCGCTCCTGGGCCAGCAGGATCTCCTTGAACTGCTCGCGCTTGTCGGCGATCTCCTGCTTGTCGGCGGGCTTGCGCCCCGCCAGCACCGCGGCGGCGAACGCATCGCCCACCTGCACCGGCTGGGTAAGCACCGGCTTGGCGTCCGGGCGCAGGAACATGGCCCGCACCAGGGCCGAGCTGCCGGCCAGGTCCTTGACCTCGCCGCCCTTGTTCAGCCATCCGGTCTCCACGCTGCCGGGCATGCGCTTAAGCTCGACCGCCGGGTCCTTGACCTTGGCCAGGTCGGTCAACAGCTTGGCCGCCTCCTGGCGGGCCTTGTCCGCGGCCAACTGCTCTTCCACCGCCACTCGCACGTCCTCGATCACGTCCTTGAGGGGCTTGGCGTGGGCGGGCACCCGGTCCTTGATGACCGCCACGATGGAGCCATTGTCAAAGGCCACCGCGGGCACCGGCTGTCCCTTGTCCAGGTCCTTGGCCGCGGCGAAGAAACTCTTGAGTCCCGGCAGGCCTTCCACCTTGCCGCCCTCGGTCACCTTGGGGGAGGTAAGCACCGCGCCGCCGCTATCCTTGGCCAGCTTGGCCAGGCTCTGACCCATGGCCAGGCGGTCAAAGGCGCGCTCGGCCGCCGCCTGGGCCAGGTCCTTGGCCTGACGGTCCACCAGGCCTTTCTTGATCTCCGCCTTGACCTCGCTGAGGGGGGTCACCGAAGGCTGCTCGTGGGCCTCCACCTTGATCACGTGCCACCCGAACTGGGTGCGCACCAGGCCGATATCGCCGGGCTTAAGCTTGAAGGCCAGGTCCTCGAAGGGGCCCACCATGGTGCCGCGCCGGAACCAGCCCAGGTCGCCGCCCTTGGGGGCGCTGGGGCCCTGGGAATATTTCTTGGCCAGGGCGGCGAAGTCGGCGCCCTTCTTCTTGGCCAGGGCCAGGACCTTGTCGGCCTTTTGTTTGGCCGCCTCTATCTCGGCGGGCGAGGGCTTCTCGGGCAGGGTGAACAGGATGTGGCTGGCCTTGACCCGCTCGGGCTTGGAGTAGCGGTCCCGCTCCATGTCGTAGGTGTCGGCCACGTCGCGGTCGGTTATCTGCACCTGGTCGCGCTGGGCGCTGATGGGGAAGACCACATAGTCGAAGGTCACCGTGGCCGGGGCCATGTAGGCGCTCTGGTTCTTCTTGTAGTAGTCGCTGATCTGCTGGTCGGTGGCCTTGACCTCCTTGCGGAAGTCCTCGGGCTTGAACATGCGGTACACGCCCTTGACCTTGGCCAGCTGGGAGGCCAGCACCTCGTCCACTTGCAGGGGGGTCACCTGACCGGCTCCGGCCACCAGGGCGGCCAGCTTTTCCATGCGAACCTCCTGGCGCAGGCCCGCCTCGTAGTCGGCCGGGGTCAGGCGGTTGCGCTCCAGGATGATCCGGTAGAGCCGCTCGTCGAAGGCGCCGTTCTTTTGGAACATGGGGGTGGCGGCCACCCTGGCGGCGACTTCCTGGTTGCTGGTCTGCACGGCCAACTGGTTGGCGGCCTGGGTCAAGAGCACCTGGTCCACCAATTGGTCCAAAGCCTGTTGGCGAAGGTTGAGCAGAGGGGCTATCTGGTCGAACTGGGCGCCGAAGCGCTGTTTGCTCTGCTCCACCAGATTGGCGTACACCTCCGAGGCCCTGACCTCGGAAATGGTCTCTCCGTTGACCTTGACCGCCACGCGGGCCGGTCCGTCGCCGTAGTTGTAAACGCCCCAACTCAGGGCAAAAGCCAGGGCGATGGCGCCCAAAAGGATTTTGATCATCCAGTTGCCGGCGTGCTTGCGCATCAATTGCAGCATGGCAGGTGGTCTCCCGCTGGTTTGCCAGTTCTGTCGGGCCGTTATCAGTAAGAGGCCAAAACTATCACGCCGTTGCCTTTCAGTCAACGAGCCAAGCCCTCAACCTGTGCTTGGCCCTGGCGCGCACCTGGCATATAATTGCTCCACTATACAAGGAGAAGGAGGAGCAACCTCAATGGCCCGCCGCACCGACATCTGCGCTCAAGACATGCCCAAGGTGGCCCTGGCCCTGGTGGAGGCGGGAACCATGGCCCCCCTCACCTCCGAAGCCACCGCCCGCCTGTACGCCATCACCAAGACCGGGGTGGAGCTGATCCTCAAGCGGCCCTTCATCGACGGCTTCCACGTTTTGATGGACGTGCACAACATCACCCAAAAGCTGGTCCAGGTGACCCTGCCCGGCGAGGGCGGCGAGGCTCCCGAGGGCCTGCGCCTGTGGGGAGACATCGTGCGCTTCAACCGCCTGGAAGGGGCGGCCGGGCCCTGCTTCCTGGTGGAGTTGGCCTGGATCAAGGACAAGCCGGCCAAGGAGCCCCGCCAGCGTCTGCTCAAGCGCCTGGGAAGGCTGAGCAAAAGCGGGGGGGAGCGGTCGGCTTGATGCTTCGCCGGACCCCGGTCCTGTTGTTGTGCCTCGCCGCCCTTTGCCTGACGGCCCTGCCCGCCTGGGCCGCTCCCAAGCAAGACTTTTACTTCCGGGTTATGGACAGCCACGACCGCGTGCTGTCCCAGGCCCGCATGGACGTAAGGCCCCTGGCCGGAAAGCCGGAGGGCGGCCCGGAGTTCGCCGCCGACCAGGCAGGGGTCATTCGCCTTGAGTGGCTGCCCCTGGGCAAGGAGGCCCTGCCGGGCAGCCACGACAAGGTGACCCGCTGGACCAGCGCCTTTCACTGGCGCATCTCCGCCCCGGGCTTCTTGCCCGCCGTGGGGGCCATCAACCAGGAAACCACCAGCCGCACCATGGCCGACCCCCTGTTGGCCAAGCTTAACCAGCAGGCCAACGCCGCCCCCCACGGGGAGACGGTGTTGCTGCGCCGCCCCGGCGAGATGTTCGCCTGGAGCGAGAAGCAGCACCCGCCCCAGAGCCCCCTGAGCGTGGCCTGTAAGGAACTGCACCTCAAGAACGCCCGGGTGGCCCGCCGCCTGGGGGCCTCCTTCGCCTGGCCCGCCTTCGCCCTTAGCGGCGACACCCTGGAGATCCGTTTCGACTGGGTGGGAGCCCCCTGGGGCAACCAGGCCGCCGCCCCGCTCACCGGCAAGGTGGCCCTGTTGACCGGCATGCCCCTGATGATCGCGATGGGCCAGGATATCCCCCCCCTGCCCATGGTGAAAAACCTGCGCCTGGTGTTCAACAGCGCCATCGCCCCCCCTGACGACGACTACGCCATGCCAGTGCCCGCCCAGGTGATCATGCAAGCCCCCCTGGAGGTGGTGCGCCGCCTGGGCATGGGCGAGATGGGCGCGCGGGAGTTCATGGGCCAATACCCGCCCCGCCTGGAGGGCGGCCCCCCGCCCAAGAGGGAAACCGCCCCGGACAAGGCCAAGGGCCCAGGGAGGAAGCAACCATGAAGCAAGACGTGCTGCAAAAAGCCCATCTGCTTTATGAGTTGGAAGGCGACTACCTGGAGCGCATACTGGAAAACGATGCCACCTATGCCGGGATTTTGGAGCGCCTGGGCCAAACCGAGCGCCGCCTGGCGGGCAGCGACAAGGCCGGGGCCGAGGCCATGGCTGAGGCGCGGCGGCTGTTGTTGGAGATGACCCGCGAGACCAGCTTCAAAATGGGCTTTTTGATGGCCCACGATTATCCCCTGGAAGAAGTGTTCAAGATGTAACCTTCGCGCCCGCCCCCTGGGAGAGCATCCCATGCTGTACAGCTTCGAACCAATGCAACCCGAGCACGGCCCGGCAGTGCTGGCCGTACTGAACCACCACATCGCCAGCGGCTTTGCCGCCTACCCCAGCATGTCCCTGCCCGACGGGCTCTGGGAGCGGTTTTTCCAGGCCCTGGACGGCTACCCCGCCTACGTGGTCAAGCACCATGGCGAAGTGGTGGGTTTCGGCGCGCTCAAGCCCTACCTGCTGCCCGACACCCTGTCCCGCACCGCCGAGGTGAGCTATTTCCTCCTGCCCGACCACACCGGGCAGGGCCTGGGCTCGCGCCTGCTGGAAATCCTGAGCGCCGAGGCCCTGGAGCGGGGGGTGGACAACCTCCTGGCCAACGTGTCCTCGCTCAACGAGGGCAGCCAGCGCTTTCATCAGCGCCACGGCTTCGTCCAGGTGGGGCGCTTCCCCAAGGTGGGGCGCAAGTGGGGCCAGGACTTCGATCTGATTTGGTTGCAGAAGGCGCTGACACCGCGCCCCAAGGACAAGAACGCCATAAAAGGGGGGTAGCTCATGGCAAAGATGGTCACCTGCGCGCGTTGCAAGGGTAAAGGCTCTATCAGGGAGAAGGGCCTCCTGGGTCCGGGCAAGGAGAAGCCCTGCCCGGTGTGCGGCGGCTCGGGCAAGGTGAAGCAGAAGTAGGCTGCCACTGCCGAACAAAGATGTTGGGTTTCGGGCTGGGAAGCCCTCTGCCCAACCTACATGGTTACCAAATAAAGTTGATGGCGTAGGTTGGGTAGAGCGAAGCGAAACCCAACAATTCCGCTGTTCGCTGTAAAGCGACGAGCCCGGACCCCAATAAAAACGCCCCGCCCGATACCGGGCGGGGCGCTGATATTTCCAGAGAGAGGGTCTACAGCTTGCGGGCGTCGAACACGCGCTTGGCCTTGCCCTCGGAACGCTCGATGCTCTTGGGCGGCACGCAGCGCACCTTGACCCCGATGCCGATGGTGCCCCGGATGCGGCTCTCGATGTCCTTTTCCACCTCGCGCAGCTTTTCCTCGCCCAGGTCGTAGACCTCGGGCTTGGCTTCCACGTCCACGCTCAGCGCGTCCAGGTAGCCCTTCTTGCGGATGATCAGGACGTACTGCGGCTCCACCTCGGGAACCTCCAGCAGGATGGACTCGATCTGGCTGGGGAAGACGTTGACCCCGCTGATGATGAGCATGTCGTCGGAGCGGCCGAAGACCTTCTTCATCTTGAGCAGGGTGCGGCCGCAGGAGCACTGCTCGCGCTTGAGCTGGGTGATGTCCCGGGTGCGGTAGCGGATCATGGGCATGGCCCGGCGCTGGATGGCGGTGAACACCAGCTCGCCCTTTTCGCCCAGGGGCAGGACCTCTTCGGTGACCGGATCGATGATCTCGGCCATGATGTGGTCCTCGTTGATGTGCAGATAGCCGTCCTTGGCCGGACAGGAGAAGGAGGTGCCGGGCCCGCCCAGCTCGGTGAGGCCGTAGGCCTCGCAGGCGTCGATGCCCATGCGCTGCTCGATCTCGTCGCGCATCTCCACCGACCAGGGCTCGGCCCCGAACACGCCCACCCTCAGCGGCAGCTCGCGGATGTCCACGCCCATGTCCGCGGCCTTCTCGGCGATGGTCAGGGCGTAGGAGGGGGTGCTGAACAGCACCGTTGAGCCGAAGTCCTTCATCAGGGTTATCTGGCGCTCGGTCATGCCCGAGGAGGCGGGGATGACGGTGCAGCCCAGCTTCTCCGCACCCTGGTGGAAGCCCAGGCCGCCGGTGAACAGGCCCAGGCCGTAGGCGTTTTGCACGATGTCGTCGCCGCTGATGCCCGCGGCCACCATGTTGCGGGCCATGCACTCGGCCCACTGGTCCAGGTCCTCGGCGGTGTAGGGTCCGGTGATGGGTTTGCCGGTGGTGCCCGAGGAGGCGTGCACCCGAACCACCTGGTTCATGGGCACCGCGCACAGGCCGAAGGGATAGTTGTCCCTAAGGTCCGTCTTCACCGTGAAGGGCAAGCGCCCCAGGTCCTCCAGGGTCTTGATGTCCTCCGGCTTGACCCCCACCTCGTCGAATTTCTTTTTGTAAAAAGGAATTCGCTCATAGACCCAGGCGGTGGTTTCCTTCAGCTTGTCCAGCTGAAAGGCCTGCATCTCGTCGGTGGACATGGTTTCGAATTTCTCGTCCCACATAAACCCATCCCTCCCTGAGGCTGAAGGTGCACAAGGGCCTTATCGGCGGCTCCCGGCCGCCCCGGCCCTACGCGATATGACTAGAGACTACTCGCCCTCCTGGCCTCTTGTAGCACAAGGCTCTAGAAATGGGCAAGCTACTTTTTAGCTAAAATGTAACTTCTGGACTTCCAGGGTCCTTAGTGGCTGTTTTTTGGCATACCCTTAAATATCAATGATTTAATCAACTACTTCCCTATGGGGGCGCCTTGCTCCAAAAGAGCGGCATTGTCCATGAGCGCGGCCACCGGCTCCAGGCCGTAGGCGCTGTGCTGCTCGATGGCCTTGAGCACCGAGCCGCCGCCGGTGAAGAAGTAATACTGCGCGTTGTCCAGCACCGAAAGGTACAGGCCGGGGCACAGGTCCTTGAACTCCTGCAGGGTGTCGCCGCCGCCGTAGAGCTTGGCCGCCGCCCGGTTGGCGTCGATGGTGGTGTCCAGGGCCCGGCTGCCGTCGGTGAAGTGGGGGGTGAAGCCCATCACCGCGTTGACGAAGATGCTGGCCGCGCTGCCCAGGGCCTGGCTCACCGCCGGGGCCTCGAAGCTCTTGGGGTCGATGTCCAATACGTAGCCCAGCTCCATGCCCGGCTTCAGGTCCTCCAGGGCCAGGGTGCGGTACTTGCCCTCTTCCCGGCCCAAGACCTGGCTCTCCACGATGTAGGGTAGCTCGATGATCTTGCCCGCCTTGGCGTCGGCCTTCACCAGGTCCCCCGCCGCGGCGATGTCCTCATCGGCCACCCCGGCGATCTTCACCCCGTACTTGGCGCAGAGGTAGGTGTTGTAAATTACCCCGCCCAGGATGAGCTGGTCCACCTGCTCGTACAGGGCCTGCAAGGGGCCGATCTTGGTGTCGTACTTGGCCCCGGCCACCACGGCCACGAAGGGCCGGGCCGGGTTGAGCACCAGCTCCAGATGGCGCATCTCGTCCTGCAACAAATAGCCCGCGTAGGAGGGCAGGTGTTTGGTCACGTCAAAGGTGGAGGCGTGGGGCTGCCAGGAGCCGAAGGCGTCGTTGACGTAGACGTCGGCCAGCCCGGCCAGTTGCAGGGCGAAGTCCTCGCGCACCTCGCCTCCCGCCTCCTCGCCCGCGAACCAGCGGGTGTTGGGCAGGTAGATGCCCGCGATCTCGCCCTGGCGCAGGCGGCGGATGTTGTGGTTGATGCTGGTGTCTATGGCCGCGATGCCCTTGTCCCCGGCCGGGAAGGAAGGCACCTCGATCTTGACGTGCAGCTTGCTCTTAAGATAGTCCACGATGGGCTCCACCCCAGAGTCCTCGCTAACCTTTATGTCGCCGGTCTTCTTGTCCTTGGGGCGGCCCACGTGGGTCATCATGATGGGCTTGCCGCCCTGGGCCACGATGTAAAACAGGGTGCCCAGGGTGCGGTCGATGCGGAATGGGTCGTTGATAACGCCCTTTTTGACCACGTTGTGGTCGAAGCGCACCAGGACCACCTTGTCTTTCAGCGAAGCCTGCTGCACCAGGGGCAGCCGCCGGTCCAAACTGGCCAACTCCATGGCTAACTTCTCCTTCTCAGCCCCTATGCCCCCGGGGCGTTGTGCGCGGTTGGGTTTTCAACCATTGTAAAGCAAGCGCCCGGTCAAGCGAAGCATATCCGGCCCGGATATCGGCTAATAAGGCAAGATTCGGTCATACGGTCGGGCGGGCCCAGGCACAGCCAGGCGGTCGAGAGCAAGGCGTCCGGCGAGCGCGGGCCGCAAGCGTGGCAAAGTCACGCTGAGGCCCAAGCGATGCCGGCAACGCAGCTATCGGCCGCCAGGCGAAGCTGGACGCAGAAACAAAAAAAGGCCCCGCCCGTATATGGGCGGGGCCTTGATACTACGAAGTTTGGGCTAGGCTTTGGCGTCCAGCTTTTTGATGAGGTCGCCGGCCACGGCCATGGCCAGCACCGAGATCACGAACAGGGGGAAGGCCACCCAAAAGCGCTCCAGGCTGCTGGCCAGAATGTAGATGCCCGCGAACACGGCCGAGCCCACCAGGCCATATACCAACTGCATCGCTTTCATGGGGCCGCCTCCTTTGCCGAGAAGTGATTTTCTACCTGTTGGCTAAACTATAACACATCAGCGGACCGGCTCCAAAGGCACCCGCCCGCCCACGGGCATCAAGAGCACCCGGCCGCGCCACTGGGGATGCCCCTCCAGGTAGCGGCGGATGTCCTCGGCGGGCCATCCGGCGGGGCCGTCGCCCAGGGGCAGCACCCCCCACTGGGTGGGCACCAGGCGGCGCGCCCCCAGATCGGCGAAGGCCTTAAACAGCTCGGGCACGTCCATGTGGGCGTAGTGCATGAACCAGCGCGGCTCGTAGGCCCCGGTGCCCAGCAGGGCCAGGTCGATCTTCGGCCAGCGGCGTCCGAACTCCTTGAAGCCCTTGAAATAGCCGCTGTCCGCCCCGTAGTAGATCGTCTCCCCGCCCCGCTCGAGCATCCACGATCCCCACAGGCTCTGGTTGTAGCCCTGGCCGAAGCGGCGGCTCCAGTGCTGGGTGGGCAGGAAGGTGAAGGTGGCGCCGCCCACCACCGCGCTCTGCCACCAGTCCAACTCCTTTACCCGCTTGGCCCCCATCTCCTTTAGCAACTCGCCCAGGCCCAGGGGGCACAGGAACAGAGCGTCCTTGCCCGCCAGGGCGGCCACCGCGTCCGAATCCAGGTGGTCGTAGTGGTTGTGGCTGATGAGCACCACCACCCCCCGGGGCAGGGCCTCGGGCCCGAAGGCGGGCGGCGCATGGCGGCTCACCACCGCAGCGCTGTCCGAGAAAAAGGGGTCGGTGACCACCACCTGGCCGCCCCACTGCACCACGTAGGTGGCGTGCCCCACCCAGGTCAGGCTGGGCGGGGCCCCCGGGTCGCGCAGGTAGGCCCCATCATTGACCACCCTGGGCGCGGGGTAGTCCTCGTCTTTCATGTCCCCCAGGCTGGAGCTGCTCAGCCACCAGCGGAACAGATCCCAGGTGGACTTGTCCTGTTGCAGCCAGGGGTTGAAAAAGCGGCCGTCCGCGTCCCGGTGGGGGGCGTGCAGCTTGGCCGGGTCGGTGGCGGCCACGGTCTTTTGCCAGGCCGCCTCGTCAAAGGGCTGGGGGCTCAGGCAGCCCGCGCCAAATAACAGCGCGGCCAACAGAAGCGCTCCGGCCATGCGGTGGGTTATGTAAGCGGCGGCTTGCATTATTAATCCTGAATCAGGAGGTACGGCGGCTGGCCAAAGGCCTTCACCACAGGTTAACAAAAAAACAAACCGCCCAAAACGAGCGTTTTTCATCTGTCCAGGCTTGTTCTCGGCGGCGGCGCTGACATACCATGAACTGAAACCGACGGCCCGGAGCAGACAGGAGTTGGGAGCAAAGAGGTGGCGGCAGTGGCCCAAGGGTTGGCAGGATGGTTGGCTCATACCAAGTACGGGCGAAAAGTCCTCGCCGCCCAGGCCGACTTCTCCGCCTTCCGCCGCAGGCCGCCCTTTTCTCTTTATGCCGGCCTGGTCCTCATTGCCGCCAGCTACCTCATGGGATGGGCCGCTCTGATCCTGGGGGGCTACCTGGCGGTCGAGGGGAAACAGCCCTTGTTGCTGGCCCTGGGAGCGGCGGGGGTTTTTCTGCTGGTGCATCTTGTCTTCGTTGCTGGGGTCTGGCTGGCCGGGGCCAATTACGCGGCGGTCTTGCTGCACTGGGCCACCAGAAAATTTCTCCTGAAGCACATTGAGGACGAAACCGATACCGCGTGACCTAACAGCTATGATCTCCCTCAAGCGCAGCCGGTCATGCTTTCCAGCGCCCCCTATCCAACTCTCGGAGTTTCCCCTCCAACAAGCGGGCTAAATCCTCCAGGTTGTCGCGGCTGCCCAGCATGTTGCCGTGGATCTCCACGTGCAGGTTCACCGCCGGGTAGGCGGCCTGGAGCGCGGCCCCCTGGTTCAGGGCCTTGAGCGCGGGCAACGTCGCCGGGGTCACCGCCTCGGCGCGCACCACGTACTCGCCCCGGCGGGCGATGAGCGGCACCTCGTCATGGGCCAGGGAGCTTATCAAAGCCCCGGCGTGGGCCTTGGGCCAGCCCATTACGTAGCCGCCGCCGTGCATCACCCCGATGTTCACCGACTCGTCGGAGGAGTCTTCGCCCCCGCCGGACCTCGTGGAGCCGCCCTTGGAGCCGCCGCCTCCGGTGGTGCCCAGGCCGGTCAGGCCCTCCCGCATGCCCTGGGCCTCGCCCATGCTGTCGATGAGGTTGTTGATGGCCTCGGTGCCGTCCTCGGCCCCTTCGGTGAGGCTGCCCAGGGTGTTGCCGATAAAATCGCTCAACGCCCGGTCGAACTGCTCCGCCTCCTCGCCGCCGCTGCTGAAGCCCTCGGCCAGGTCCCATATCTCGTCGCGGAAGGCGCGTGCCGCCTCGCCGCTCAGCCCCAGGCGCTCGGCCAGGGCGTCGATGCGCCCGTTGTACAGGTTCACCGCGTCGCTGGTCATGGTGTAGCTGTTGATGGCCGCGTTCATCTCCTGCACCAGCCCGCCTACCTGGCCCTCCATGTCGATGGCCGCCTGGCCCGAGGCCAAAAACTCCTGGGTCAGGGGGTCCAGGGAGGCCACCAGGGCGTCGATCTGCTCCTGGGAATAACCGGCCACGGTGCGCAGGCGCTCCAGGGCCTGGGCCGCCTCCTGGGCGCTCTGGCCGAACAGGCCGAAGCTGCTCTCGCCCACCCCCTGTTGCACCTGGTCGAAGCTCACCCCCAGGGCCTCCATCTGGGCGGTCATCTGCTCCATGTAGCCCAGGGTGCCCTCCCAGTTGCCCTCGGCCTCCTCGGGGGTCATGGGGTCGCCGAAGCCGAACAGGGAGTTGATCTGGTCGTTGAACATCATCCCCACCAGGCCCGGACCGAGGGCCATGGCCATGCCCGGGCCGGCCAGCCCCGCGGCCAAGGCCCCGGTGGCCATGCTTTGACTAGCCCCGGTTCCGGCCGCGACGCCCATATCCGTTACACCGGCGGTGATGCCCCACCCTTCGGCGATGGCCGCCGGCACCCCGCCGCCGGTGACCGCGCTGGTGACCGCCGCCGTGGTGCCTCCCCCAAACAGAGAGCTGACCCAGGAGGTGACGCCCTCCAGCGCCCCAGCCCCCGGCAGGCCCGCGAACTCCCAGGCCTCGCTGAGGGAGGCCCCGGATTGCAGGGCGTCCAGCAGGCTGCCCGAGCCGCCGTCCCAGCCGCTGCCCGAGAAAAGCCCGGTGAACCATTTGGTCACCGGGTCCATAATCATTTCCTTGAACATGTTGCTCAGGCCGGTCATGGCCCGGTTCAGGGGCTCGGTCAACAGCTTGTCCCACAGGCCGTCCACCTTGGTGACCATGTCGTCCCAGGATTTTTCCCAGATGTCGCCCACCTGGTCCATCTCGCCGTCAAAGGCGGCCACCACCGTGCCCTTGAGGGCGTTTTTGGTGGAGTCGGCCAGGGTTTTGCCCGTGTTGTCCCAGGTTTTTTGGACGTCAGTGGCCATGCCGGCAACGAAGACGTCGAATTGGCGGTCTATGGAACCCCAAACCGCGCCAGCGCGCCTTCAAATGTATTTAATATATTTTGTAGGCCGGACAGGGTGCTATTCACGCTTGGCTGATTAAGTTGCAAATTAATTTGCATATTCATTGTATTTGTAGTGACTGGGCTCATAGAGCATTCTCCCGTCATGGTTTATTATTCTTTTCCACAACTTTTGCTCCCTACCTACCGCGCTGGCTCACAAAGATATTTCCTCGACAAATATGTAGTGTTATATTTTTATAGTCTCATATCATTCCACTTGCATCCGTCTATAGGGGGGATTTAATGAAAGCCATCCATATCATTGCCATAATAGCTATCGCCTTCGTGGCGGGAATGTTCGGTGGAGCTTTTTCGGAAAGAGTTTTCGCAAACCCCAAGGCCGACGAGAAGATCCCTGAGCAAATCACCGCGAGGGGGTTTAATTTGGTTGATGAAAACAATAAATCTAGAGCAAGTATGGGCTTTTCTGCTGACGGGCAACCCATATTTTGCGTGGCTGATTCATCTGGAAAAGCCAGAGGTTACCTTGGATGCGGACCAGATGGCCCCACTTTGGCTTTACTGGACAAACAAGGCCGAGTTTCGATCAATATAGCAGCCGATAATAGTGGAGGATCAACCATAGCAATGGTGGCCGAGGGCGACAAGCCTCGCTTGGGGATTAATTACAAACCTGGCCGTGGACCGGTAGTTGGGCTTTTCGATGAAAACAGCGTGGGCAAGGCTGTAATGGCGGTCACTAAAGAAAAGGCTTATATCGGCCTTGCCCAAAATAAACAAAACCCGGCTATCACTCTAATTAGCGAACCTGGAAAGGGCGCGATGCTGGCCGCTTGGAACAGCCAAGGCCAACATCGCCTGTCCCTCGGCCTCATGCACGACAAACCAATCTTGTTCGCCTACAACCCCGACGACACCGGCCTGCTGTTCAACACCCAGCGCGACGGCCGCCCGGCCCTGGGCCTGCTCAGCGAGGGCAGCGTGGTGTGGTCCGCCAGCGGCGTGGCACCCGAGATGCCCGCCATGGACGGCATTCTAGATCAGATAATGCGTTAGCACACACATCAGGGGGACATCATGAAAGCCATCCATATCATTGCCATAATAGCTATCGCCTTCGTGGCCGGCATGTTCGGAGGGGCCTTTTCCGAGCGCGTCTTTGCGAATCCTAAAGTGGACGAGAAAATCCCCGAGCAGGTCACCGCTCACGCCTTCCATTTGGTTGATGAAAATAATCAGAGAAGAGCAAGCATGGGATTTTCTCGAGACGGCCACCCCCTCCTTTGCGTAAATGACCAAGACGGGAAACCGAGAGGGTACCTTGGCTCCTCCAAAGATGGCCCCCTTCTTGCCCTCGTCGACAAAGCCGGCGAGTCGAATATTATTCTCAAAGCCAATGACGATGGCAGTTCAATCATGGCGCTCATGAAAGACGCGAATCACGCGCGCTTAATGATAAAGTACAAACTTGGCAGTGGCCCCGCTTTGGGTCTTTATGACGATGATAATTTGGTCAAAGCGTTTATGTTGGTTAAGCAAGGCAATCCAAGCATAAACCTACTTCAGGGCAACCAGAAGCCAGCTATTTCCCTTCTCAGCGACCCCCAAAAAGGCGCGATGCTGGCCGCTTGGAACAGCCAAGGTCAACACCGCCTGTCCCTCGGCCTCATGCACGACAAACCAATCTTGTTCGCCTACAACCCTGACGACACCGGCCTGCTGTTCAACACCCAGCGCGATGGCCGCCCGGCCCTGGGCCTGCTGAGCGAGGGCAGTGTGGTGTGGTCCGCTAGCGGCGTGGCACCCCAGATGCCCGCCATGGACGGCATCCTAGACCAGATATTGCGCTAGACCAACTCCCGCCAGCGGGCCAGGTCCGTGGAGCGCACCCGGCGGCGGTTGCTGAGGTTTTGCCAGGCACGGGCCTCCCACTCGCCGCACAGGGTGTGCAGCGCCTGGCCCTGCTCCATGGGTGGGACCGGACCCAGCCGCTGGGCCAGGGCCTGGGCCTCGCCTGCCAGGCGGGCCGCCAGGTCGGCGCTTGCCATCGCCGCCGCGCCCCAGTCCTCCAGCCGCCGGGCCAAAAGCCAACCCCAGGCGGGCGGCGTCTCGTGCAACCAGGGCCAGGCGGCCAGTTCCTCCCGGCTGCCCAGGCCCAACCCCGCAGCGGCAGCGGCCACCTCGGGGCCAAAGGTCAACAGGCGCATCACCGGGTTCAGGCGTGGGCTGCCGAAGCTCAGGCTGTCCATGCCCTGGCACAGCTCCAGCAGGGCGTCGCGCTGGTCTTCGGCCAGGGTGGCGAAAGCCCTGGCCGGGGGGCAGCTCTCCCTGGCGCATTTTTCCTGAAAACCGGTGGGGCCGCGCAGGTCCTGGCCCTGGTTCAGGGCCGGGTGCAGCAGGCACCCCGCCTGGCGGCCCGCGCTATCGAGGTAGCCCAGGCCGGGGCACCAGTACCCGGTGATGGGTTTGGTGGGCGGCCCCTGCTCGCGGAGTTGGCGGGTGTTTTCGGCCAGCAGACGGCGCAGGCTGCCCAGATGGTCGGCGTGGTCGTAGCCCGCCGGGCGGATGGGCGGGCAGCAGGCCACGCAGCTAAGCCCCCGCCCCGGCGAGCACAACAGCAACCCGCTGTGCTTCACAGGTCGTCCTGGGCAAGGCGCACCCGCTCCGGGGCCAACCCTTGGTCGGCCAGCCAGCGGCGCACCGCGTTCAGGTAGCGCTGCAAGAAAACCTCGTGCCCGCCCAGGGCCCGGCGGCCGAAGAAAAAGTTCACCTCGATGAGCAACGGCTCGCCCTCGGCGGTGATCAGCACATCCACCCCGGCCAGGTCCAGATGCGCCGCCTTTTGCAGCCGCCGGGCCAGGTCCACCGCTATCCGGCGCTCCTCGGGCGGCCCGTCCTTGATGAGCGTCCCGCCCTGGCACAGGTTGGCCCGGAACTCCTCGTGCCGGGCCCTGCGCCAGTACACGTCCGCCGCGTCGTAGAGTAGCTCCACCCGCATGTCCACCGCGCCGGGGAAGTAGCGCTGCAACACCAATCCCGAGGGCCCCCGGTGGCACCAGGTCTCCAGCCGCCCGGCCAGGTCCCGCAGCTCGGCGGGGTCGCGCACCAAAAACACGTTGTCGCCCATGCCGCCGCCCGCGCCCTTGGCCACCAGGGGCGCGCCCAGGGCGGCCACATCAGCCCGGCCCTCTTCCCAGGCCCGCGCCGCGCTCTCTAGGTCGTCGAACTCCACCGTGGGGGGATGGGGCAGGCCCAGGTCCCTGAACAGGCGGTAGTTTCCCACCTTGCCGTCCAGGCTCAGATGCACCGCCGGGTTGGGAAAAAAGGGCGCCCCGCTGTCCTGGGCCAGAGCGAAAAGGTCGGCCCGGCAGATTTGGGGCAAGAGGATGGCCGCCGCCTGCCCGGCAACCTCGCGGTCGTGGTCGTCCAGGGGCCGCTGGGACACCAGCACCAGATTGATATCGGCTTCCAGGCCGGGATGATAGCTGACGATGGGCCGGGGCATTTCTTCCTCCCGGCCGGGAGTATACCGCGCCCTAGCGCCCCTGGGCCAGCCGGGGAGCCGTGGCCCCCAGACCCGCCTCGCCCAGCAGCCGGGACTCGGCCTCGATGTCCCACTCCAGGCGCACGATCTCGGCGCTGGGCTGGGCGCTCAGCTCTAGGATGGCGTAGGAGGCCCGTGGGTCGCCGTCCTTGGCCTTGCCCACACTGCCGGGGTTCACCACTAGGCCGTGGCCCACCCGGCGAACGAAGGGTATGTGGGTGTGGCCCATGCACAAAATCGCCGCCCCGGCTTCTTGCAGCCAGGCGGCCAACTCGTCCTCGGGGTGATCTGGGTACACGTACTGGCGCACCGCCAGGGGGCTGCCGTGCACCGCCAGGAGGCGGCCCGCCGGGGTGTCCATCTCTATCTCGCGGGGAAGTTTGGACAAAAAAGAGCGGGCGCTTTGGCGCACCCGCCGTTCGGTCCAGGAAAAAACCGCCCTGGGCTCCGGCCCTATGCCCCGGCGCAGGAAGTTGTCCACCCCCTCGTTGCCCCCGGCCAGCACCGCCAGGTCGTAGTTGCCGGCCAGGCAGTCCCACCCGGCCTGGGCCACCGCTCCGGCCACCCGGTTGGGCCGGGCCAGATACCCCACCAGATCGCCCAGGACAAGGACCTGGTCCACGCCTCGCCGCGCGAGGTCGGCCTTCACCGCCTCCAGGGCGCTGAGGTTGGCGTGCAGGTCGCTAAGGACCGCCAGGCAGGGCACGACAGGGTCTAGAAGTAGCCGGGGCGAAACACCTTGCCCGCCGGCTGCTGGCCGTCGGACGCGCCGGAGGCACCACCGGACATCCTATCGTCGTACTGCGCCTGCACTTTCGCCTTTAGCACCCGGGAGGGCCGGAAGGTCACCACCTTGCGCGGCGGCAAAAGCAGCGGGTCCCCGGTTTGGGGGTTGCGTCCGCGCCTTTCGGCCTTTTCGCGCACCGACCACTTGCCGAAGCCGCTCACCAGCACCTCGTCGCCGGTGGACAGGGCCTGCTTTATCAACTCAAGGCCTCGCTCCACCGCGTCGGCGGCCTCGGCTTTGGTCAACTGCCCTTGTGCATAGACTTGGGCTACAATGTCCGCTTTGGTCAAGGTCATTGCCTGCCGCTCCTGAAAAGTTACCCAGAGTTTAGTAAGTTTAGGACGTTATCTAAGATAAAGTCAAGAGGGGGGTCGCCGGGGGCGACAAGCCGCCCAGGTTCCGGGAGCGCGCGGGGGAAAGCTTGTCTTGACTGAAACGACGGCGAAGTGTAGATAATGCCTTCATCATTGCCGGGCTCCGGCCCGAGCGATGACAAACTGAGGTCAGAACTCCTACAACTAAGGAGGTCCCCATGGGGCGGCCTCGCTGCCCCGGCGATGGTCCTTAAAGACCGGCGCCGGTCGGGGCGGGGTTGATTTACGTTTAATATCCTGCTGCTGGACTACCGGCAGGCTCTCCGCGCCGGCTCATGGAGCCGGGCGGCGGTCGTGGCGCCCTGCGTTGCGGACCGGGAGGGAGGCAAGCTATGAAAGCCCTCGGAAGCCACCTAATCCTAGAACTCTACTCCTGCCCGGCCGCCTTGTTGGACGATCCGCAGCACGTCGCCTCGGTGATGACTTCTGCGGTGGAGGCCTCCGGCGCAACCCTCATCAAACCATTTTTCCATCAGTTCGCCCCCCAAGGGGTCAGCGGCGTCATCATCATCAGCGAGTCCCACTTCACCATCCACACCTGGCCGGAATACGGTTACGCCGCCTTGGACGTGTTCACCTGCGGCGACGTGATCGACATGGACGCCGCGGCCAATGCCCTGCGCAAGGGTTTCAGGGCCAAATCCATGCAGAAGATGATGTTCAGCCGGGGCATGCTCGACCTGCCGCCGGATATGATAAGGCACAAGCCCGACGCCCAGTCCCTTTCCCGCCCCCTGGAGAACTAGCCCCGTTTCAACCATGGGTCCGGCCGGGGGGACAGCCGCCGGACTTAGCCAAAGCCCTGGGGAGTAACCATGCCTGAATACAGCCAACCCACGGATGGTGCCCTGTACCTGGAGCCCGCCGACCTGGGGGGCTCCCTGGGCCTGGCCCTCAAGGTGGACCGGGTGCTGCATCACGAGCAAACCAAATACCAGGAGTTGCACGTCATCGAGTGCGGCCCCCTGGGGCGGGTGCTCCTGCTGGACGGCATCATCCAGACCGCCGAGTTCGACGAGCCGGGCTATCACGAGATGCTGGCCCACGTGCCGCTGTTGACCCACCCCGCCCCCAGCCGGGTGCTGATCATCGGCGGGGGCGACGGCGGCACCCTGCGCGAGGTGCTAAGACACCCCACGGTGCAGCGTGTGGACCTGTGCGAGATCGACGGGGGCGTGGTGGAGGCGGCCAAGCGCTTTTTCCCCGGCCTGGCCGCTGGCTTCGAGGACCCGCGCCTGAAGCTGACCATCGGCGACGGCGTGGCCTATTTGAATGAGACCCGGGAGCGTTACGACGCCATCTTGATCGACAGCTCCGACCCCGACGGCCCGGCCCAAGGGCTGTTTGGCGAGGCGTTCTACCAGAGCGTTAAAAAGGCCCTGGCCCCCGGCGGGGTGGCCGCCGCCCTGGCCGAGTCCTACTTCCTCTACCCGGAGCTGATTCGCGACACCTTCGCGGTGCTGGAAGGCATCTTCCCCCACGCCTGCTACTACACCGCCCAGGTGCCCACCTACAACAGCGGCGTCATGGGCTTCGCCCTGATGACCACCCTGGCCTACCCCCTGAGCCCGCCGGACGCCATGCGGGTGGGCGAGTTGATGCCGCTCAAGTACTACACCGAGGCGGTGCACCGGGCGGCCTTCGCCCTGCCCCGCCCGGCCCTGAACCTGCTGCCCCCGCGCATCGCCGCGCTCCAGGAGAACATCTTCGCCTCGGGCCGGGGCGGCCTGGCCGGCCTGGCCGACTTCTAGGCCACGCGACCAGACGCCAAAAGGCCGTGGGCCAATCGCCCACGGCCTTTGCTGTTTCCCGTGATCGCGTAGGTTGGGTAGAGGGCATAGCCCGAAACCCAACAAATCCCTATGTCGTTGCGAGGAGCACAGCGACGAAGCAATCTCCGCCCGCAGAAGACGCTCACTCGCCGTGGACAACGCCCGGCCAGGACAAACCCTCCCCGCCATTCCTTCCAGCCATAGCCGTCATGGCGAGGAGCGGCGGAGGCAAGCGTCGGGAAAGCAAAGGTCGTTCTCCCGCCGCGACGTGGCCATCTTCCGTTTCCCTTGTCATGCCCGCGCTGGCCAGACACGGCCTTTGCTATTTTCGGCAATCGCGTAGGTTGGGTAGAGCAAAGCGAAACCCAACAATTCCTTCTACTGACCGTGCCGTTAACGGCCTAGGGCGGGGATAAACCCCGCCCCTACATCAAAAAGAAAGCTCTTAGTGTAGGGGCGGGGTTTATCCCCGCCCTCCCCCGCGGCACAGCCAGGGAGTGGCAAGCAAGGCGTTCGGCAAGCGAAAGCCGGAGGCGTAGTAACACTACGTCGAGGCTTGAGCGCCGCCGACAACGCAGCATGGCGCTTCCTGGCGCAGCCGCCGCCTAACTACCTACTTCTTAGCCGCCAACAACCTATCTAATTTGGACTTCAACCCTATCATGGCCATCTTGCCTCCGCTCAGGGTCCCCCGGGCCTTGGCCAGATCCACGAACATCTCCTTGATGCTGCCCGGCACCGGCTTTTGCTGGTCCTCGGGCTTGCGCTCCAGGGTCAGGGCCCCAGAGGGGCAGGTGCTCACGCACAGGCCGCAGCCGATGCAGCGTCCCAGGTCCAGCACCACCTTGTCCTCGTCGTCCAGGCTGAGCGCGTCCATCTGGCAGCGGTCCAGGCACTCGCCGCATCCGATGCACTCCTCGGGGTCGGCCGAGGCCACGAAGGGGCTGGCCGCCAAGTCCGCCGGGCGGGGCTGGCGCTTGAGGGTCTTGAGCACCTGGCAGCAGCACCCGCAGCAGCAGCAAATATTAATGGGCTTTTGGGCGTTGGAGGGTTGCAGCACCAGACCGGCCTCGTCGGCCCTCTTGAGAATGGCCAGGGCTTCATCCTGATCGATCTCCCGGCCCACCCCGCGCCGCAGGTAATAGTAGGCCCCGGGCCCGAAGACCAGGCAGGACTCCTCGGGCTTGTCGCATCCCTTGCCCACCAGGGTGTGCTCCCGGCGGCAGATGCAGGGAGCCACCAATAGCTTGGCCTGCTGGCGGATGATTTTCTCCGCCTCCTCGTAGGGCATGACGTGCTGCTTGGCCTCGATGCTCCGGCCCACGGGAATGGTCCTGAGCTGCGGCGCCTTCTGCCATATCCCCGCCTCGAAGAGGGTGGGAATGTAGGCGTTCATCAGCTCAACCAGCTCGGCGTCCAGGTCGTTCACCTGGTATTCCCAGATGCCGATGACGTACTGGGCCGCCATGTACAACGGCTCGCGGCCGGGCGGGTACATGCCCAATATCAGCCCCTGGTCCACCATCTTCTCCAGGCTCTCGGTGGCCTGGTCCACCCCCAGCCCGGCCCGACGGGCGATGACCCGCGCCTCCTCTGGGATCAGGGTGCAGTGGAGGGCCAGCTCGGCCTGCTCCGGGGTGAAGAGCTTTTGGAGAATTTTAAGCTCCACCCCGTCCTCGGTGGGCGGAAAGCCGCCGGGCAGGCTGTCCAGGTGGCGGGCCAGCTTTTGATAAACGTCGGGGGCCATGGGTTTCCTCCAGGCAGATTCGTGCGGTAGGCCCACTCTAGCATGAGGCCGGTTCATTTCCTAGGCAGCTTGTGGAGTTAGGACGGGGAGCCTTGGGAGCGGAGGTTTACAGAAATAGCGTAGGTTGGGTAGAGGGCGAAGCCCGAAACCACAATTCCCTTGGTCGTCGCTAAGAGCCCAGCGACGAAGCGATCCCCGCGAGAAGAAAACGCTCACGCGCAGGTGCCGGTGCCTGGGTAGGGCAAACCCGCCCCGCCCTACCCTTCCAGCCATAGCCGTCATGGCGAGGAGCGGCGGAGGCAAGTGGTGGGAAAACAAGGGCGCACCTCCCGCCGCGACGTGGCCATCTTCCGTTTCCCTCGTCATGCCTGCGCTCACCGGACACGGCCCAACCGGACTCCACGCCCCGACCCCTCCCGCCTGGGGGAAGGCGAAGATCGCCACGTCGCATCTCTCCCGAGATGCTCCTCGCGATGACGGCTATTGCTGAATTGGGGAGGGAGGTAAAGGTTTTGTTGGGTTTCGCTCCGCTCCACCCAACCTACATCATTGATCAGATAGCTGCGGGACAATCTTCAGCGGCACAGCCAGGGAGTGGCAGGCAAGTCGCTCGGCGAGCGCAGGCCGGCGGCGTGGCAAAGTCACATCGAGGCTTGAGCGCCGCCGACAACGCAGCATGGAGCGTCCTGGCGCGGCCGCCCCCCCGCCTACCTCTCCAATTCACTCTTGAGCGACTTCAACATCATCCGCTCATACATCGCCGGGCTTATCTTATTTATTAGGTAGGTCAACTTCCCCACCGTGGACAGCACCACCAAGCGCTTCTCCTTGGCCACCGCCCGGTGCAGCGCCGTGGCCACCTCCTGTGCGCTGGCGATGCGCCCCACCGTGGACTGGCGATGCTTGGTCAGGCTACCGTCGCCGTCCAGGGCCGCGTGGGCGATGCCGGTGTTGGTGAAGCCGGGGCAGATTATGGTCACCGTCACCCCGGTGCCCGCCAGCTCGGTGCGTAGCGTCTCGAACAGCCCGTGCAGGGCGTGCTTGGCCGCCGAGTAGCCGCTGCGGCCATAGAGAGGAGCCACCCCGGCCACCGAGGAGATCACCGCGATCTGCCCCCGCCGGGCCAGGAGGCTGGGCAGGGCCGCCTTGGTGCAGTGCAGGCTGCCCAGATAGTTCACGGCCATCACCTTGGCGAAGACCTCGGCGCTGGTGTCGGCAAAGGCGCTGCGGTGGGTGATGCCCGCGTTGTTTATCAACAGGTCGATGCCGCCCAGGCGCTCGCACACCTGGCCCATGACCTCGCCGCAGGCCTCCGGGTCGGTGACGTCGCAGGCCAGGCCCAGGGTCTGGGCCCCGGCGCCGCTCATTTCCACGGCCATGCGGCGGGCCGCCTCGCCGTCCAGGTCCAAGAGAGCCACCTTGGCCCCCAGGCCCACGAATTGGCGGGCAAAGGCCGCGCCCAGGCCGCCGGCCCCGCCGGTGATCACCACCGTCTTGCCTTGATAGCTACGTTTGGCCATGTCCGTCGCGCCAGGCCAGGTAATACTCGAACGCCTCCCGGCTGGTCTTGGCCGGGATGTAGCCCATCACCTCTTTCAGCCGCTTGTTGTCCAGCACCGGGCGGTACTGCAAAAAGCCGACCTGCTCCGGGCCGTACTGGGTCAGGCCCAGGCGTTTGAGCAGCCACAGCGCGCCACGCAGCAGCCCGGCGGGCATGGGCAGGTAGGTCTTGCCCAGGATGCCCGCAATCTCGCGCATGGTGACGGCCCCGTCCCCGGCCAGGTTGTAGATGCCCGTGGCCGAGCTGAAGATGCCGCGCCGGATCACCCCAACCACGTCCTGGTCCCAGATGATCACAAAGGGGCTCTCGCTGCCGGCCACCCCCAAGAGAAACGGCTTGTCGAACAGGGCGGTGACCTGGTTGGCCGTGCCCGCCCCCAGGATGGTGCCCGAGCGCAGGATCAGCTGCTCCAGCTCGGGGTAGTCGTGCCGCCAGCGGGCCAGCATCTCCTCCACCTGGCGCTTGTGGTCCGAATAGGCGAACTCCTTGTTGCCCCTGAGGGCGTCGTCCTCGCTGAGCCAGTCCGGGTTGTCGGCGTGGTAGCCATAGGCCGCCCCGCTGCTGGAGTAGATCAGCTTGTGGGCCTCCGCCTTCACGCAGCCCTCCAGCACCAGCTGGGTGCCCATCACGTCCACCTCGTACTCCATGCGGCGGTCGCTCTTTTTGCCGGGGGTCACCAGGGCGGCCAAGTGCACCACCACCTGGGGCTTCTCGCCCTCGATGATCCGGGGCAGGGCGCGGTCGCGCACGTCGGCGGTGAGGTAGCTCACCCCGGGCAAGCGTTTTTCCTCGGGCTCGGGCCGCACGTCCATGGCCACGATGCGCTCCAGGCTGCCGGGGTTGGCGGACAGGTCGGCCACCACCTGGCGTCCCAGATAGCCGCCCGCGCCGGTGATCAGCACCGAGGTGGGCCGGGCCGGTTCAAAGCTCATGCCGTGGCCTCCTTAATGGGCCGCCGCGACCAGAACGAGGCCACGGTTAGCCCGGAGATGATGTGCCACACCCCCCACCAGGCGGTGATGATGGCCATGCCCCCCAGGCCGCCGAAGAAGTCGAACACCAATATCAGGCCCAGGGCCGAGTTCTGGATGCCCACCTCTATGGCCACCGCCCGCACGTCCTTGGGCGGCAGCTTGGCCAGGCGGGCGCTGGAGTATCCCAGGCTGAGCGCCATGGCGTTGTGCACCGCCACCACCAGGGCCACCAGGCCCACGTACTTGATGAAGTTTTGCCAGTTGGCCGCCAGGGCCCCGCCCACCACGGCCAAGAACACGCACACCGCGAAGATCTTGAAGGGCTTTCGCACCCGGTCCACCAGGCGGGGGAACCAGCGCCCCACCACCATGCCCAGCACCATGGGTACGCCCAGGATCATCACGATGGTGAAGAACACGTCCAGGGGGCTAAGGCTCACCGCCCGCAAAATGGGCGCGGTGGCCGGGTTCAGGCTGCCCCATACCGCCAGGTTCAGCGGGGTCATCACCACCGCCGCGGCGGTGGACACGGCGGTCATGGACACGCTCACCGCCGCGTTGCCCCCGGCCAGATAGGTCATCATGTTGCTCAGGTTGCCGCCGGGACACGACGCCACCAGGATCATGCCCAGGGCGATGGACGGCGAGATGGGAAGCACCAGGGTGAGCAAAAAGGTGAAAGCGGGCAGCAGGATGAACTGGGCCCCCAGGCCGATGGCCGGCGCCTTGGGTGACTTTATGATGCGCGAGAAGTCGCTGGGTTTCAAGTCCAGGGCGATGCCGAACATCATCAGGCCGATTACCGCGTTGAGGGCCAGAAGCCCCGACGGGTTGAAGTTCAGCCTTACCGCGTCAACCGCCGCCGCGTCCATATCACCTCCCCTTGGGTTCTTGGTGCATGGCCTTGAAATGGATCAGGCCCGGAGCCCACATGTGCTTGACCGGGTCCACCTCCACGTGAATCACCGCCGGAAGCGGCTGCTCCAGGGCCGCCTTGAGCGCCTGCTCCAGGCTCGCGGGGCTGTTGGCCTTGGCCCCGTAGGCCCCCATGGAATAGGCCAGCTCCTCCCAGGCGATGGGCCCCAGGTCGGTGCCGAAGGTCTTTTCCGGGTCCAGGGACTTCTTGAGCATGGTCTGCACCGGGTGCAGGGCGAAGCTCTGGTTTATCTTCACCATGCCCCACTGCTTGTCCGCGCATACGATGAAGATCACCTTGAGCCCGTGGCGCACCGCGGTCTCCAATTCCTGGGGATGGAAGCCCATGGCCCCGTCGCCGGTGATGCACACCACCTGGCTGCCGGGCCTGGCCACCGCCGCGCCCAGGGCCTGGCCGGTGCCCGCGCCCAAATGGCCCATGTGGTGGGTGCCCAGCTGGCAGCCGGGGGTGGAGAGCTTCACGTAGAAGTTGCCCCACACCGCGGTGTTGCCCCCGTCGAACACGTACACCGCGTCCGGGGCCAGCAGCCTGTTGCACACCGCGCCCACCTGGGCGGTCATCAGGGGCGAGCCGGTGTCATTTAGCTTCTCGTCCAGCTTGGCCCGGTCCTTGACCTTTTCCTGGGCCAGCTTGTCCAGCTTGTCCTTGCGCTCGGCCAGGGGCATGGTCCGATCTTTCAGCTCGGCGATGAGGGCCCTCATGAACTCTTTCACGTCGGCCAACACCAGCAGGTCGGCCGGTCGGATGCGCCCCAGCACCTCCGGGTCCGTGTCCACCTGGATCATTTTCTGCTTGTCCCAGGCGGCCCAGTAGGGCGGCTTGCCCCACCAGTCGGTCTCGCCCAGCTCCGAGCCCAGGACCAGGGCTACGTCGGCTTCGTTGCGCAAAGCGTTCACCGCCTTGATGTGTACCATGGGCCAGGCCAGAGGCGAGTCCTCGCTGAGCGCCCCCGCGCGCCCCAGGAGGTGGTCACTGGGGCCGAGAGCAACTCGGCCAACTGGGCCAACTCCTCGTAGGCCTGGGCGTGGATGATGCCGCTGCCCGCGTGGATCATGGGAAGGGCCGCGCTGGTGAGCATCTCCGCCGCCTGCTTCACCTGGTCCGGGTCCGGGACCAGGGGGGCGCTCCGCCGGTAGCGTTCCGGCCCCGGCAGGCCCATGGGCTTGCACTCGCCGTTGATCACGTTCTCGGGCACGTCCAGATGCACCACGCCGGGGCGGCCGTCCCAGGCGGCGCGCAGGGCGGCGCGCAGAAGCTCGGGGATGCGCCCGGCGTCCGAGGCGCAGGCCGAGTACTTGGACATGGCCCCAATCACCCCCACCTGGTCGAAGCACTGGTAGGCCCCGCCCCGGTCGGGGTAGGTGATGGCCCCGCGCCTGCTGCTGGTGATCAGCAAGACCCGGTTGCCCTCCACCTGCTCCACCGCCACCCCGGCGAGCATGTTGGCCACCCCCGGCCCGTTGGAGGCGATGCACACCCCCAGCTTGCCGGTGAGCCGGGCGTAGGCTCCGGCCATCTGGGCGGCCACCGACTCGTGGCGCGGAGTGATGAGCTCCATGCCCCCTTCCACGCAGGTCTTGATCAGCTGCAAATAGGTGCCGTCCACGATGCCGAAGATTTTCCGCACGCCCTCGGCCGTCAGCATCTGGGCGATGATCGCCCCACCGGTGGTGCCCGCCATTATTCCCTCCCCTGGGGCGGGGCCAATACCCGCCCGATGAGTTCCACGGTGCGCCTGATTTCCTGCTCCACCACCTTCTTGGTCAGGCGGCCTTTGATCTCCAGATATTCGCGCATGCGTATCTGGAAGTGCCGTGAGACCAGGGAGGCCATGAACACGATGTACAGGCCGTTGATCCAAAAGGCGGCGTGGTTCACCTGCACGTCGGGCCGCACCAGGCCGCGCTCTATATCCCGGGCCAGGACGGCCTTGAGGTGATCGGCGGTGTACTTCTCCACCTCCAGGGACAGCTTCTCGGCAAAGGGCTCCAGCCCGGCCGAGGACACGTTGAGGTAGAGGATCAGATATTCGGGATGCTTGCGGGCGAAGGCCGCGCCCTGGGTGAAGACATGCTCCAGTTGGCGGTACACGTCCCACTCCGAGTCCAGGCCGCCGTACACCGCCTGGCGCGAGCGGTTCAGGCCATCGCGGCAGACGTAGAGGTAGAGTTCTTCCTTGGACTCGAAGTAATTGTACAGCGAGCCCTTGGCCACTCCGGCCCGCCCGGCCAGCTCGGCCATGTCCGCCTGGTTGAAGCCACGCTGAGCGAACAGCTTGGCCGCCTCGCTTAAGAGCTTCTCCCGCTTGGCGGGCTTGATTCTCTCCAGGGTGTCCTTGGGCACGTCCGCCTCCCTCAATATGACTGACCGCCCAGTCACCACCCTAATTAAACCTATCATTACATGTCAAGTGGGTATTTGGGAGATTGCCCGGATGGGCGTTGAGATATTTGCGGGCCGGGTGGAATTTTGGCGGGCGAGGCAAGCGGCCTCACCCTCTGCTTTCAGCCATAGCCATCGTGGCGAGGAGCAGCGGAGGCAAAGGTCTGGAAAAGCAAAGACTGCCCTCACGCCGCGACATGGCCATCTTCCATTTCCTTTGTCACGCCTCCGTTCGCCAGACAAGGCCAAACCGTCCTCCACGCTCCGCGCCCCTCCCGCCTGGGGGAAGGCGAAGATCGCCACGTCGCATCTCTTACGAGATGCTCCTCGCGATGACCGCTATGGCTGGATTGGAGTATTGCTTCGCCGCTAGGTGGCTCGCAACGACAAAGTCTCTTGGGCGGGGATAAACCCCGCCCTCCCCCGTTGCATGCACCCCTGGTGTGTCAGAGCTTGCTTTGTCGCTACGCTCCTCGCAACGACAAAGAACTTCTTAGCGGCACAGCCAGGCACCGCAGGGCAAGGCGGCAGGCGAGCGAGGGACGCAGGGGTAGTAGGCCTACCACGAGGACCGAGTGACGCCGACAACGCCGCCATGCGGGGTCTGGCGCAGCCGCGCGGCACAGCCAGGCGGCGGCAGGCAAGGCGCCGGCGAGCGCAGACCGCAGGCGTATTCTTATATACGCCGAGGTCTAAGCGACGCCGGCAACGTAGTATCCCGCCGTCTGGCGCAGCTGGCGCCCTAGCACCACCGCACCAGCGGAGCACGCCTCCCGGTAATACGCACATACTCTTCCTTGGGCCACCCCAAGGCTATGACCGCGTGAATTCTTTCCTCCGGCCTCACCCCGAAGGGACGGCCCACCTCGGGCTTATGGGCCAAGACCTCCACGGCGAAGCCGATGAGGCAAGTGCCCAGGCCCATGGCGTGGGCGGCCAGGAGCATATGCCCGGCGGCCAACAGGGCGTCCTCCTTGGGGGTGGAGGCTCCGGGCAGCGAGCCGATCATGATGGCCGCGGCCGCGCCGTGGAACAGGCGGTCGATGCCCTTCTCCTCCCACTCGGCCAGGCCCCGGCTCACCGAGTCGTGGTACTCGCGGTAATACTGGTCCAGCTGGGGCTTGCCCATGAGGCGCATAAGCTTGCGCAACCACACCTTCTCGGACATGCGGTTGAAAGCGGCCATGACCTGGCCCACCCCCTGGGACAGCTCCAAGACCTTGTCCCGGCTTGGCAAAACGGTGAAGGTCCAGCGCTGGCTGTTGGTGCCCGAGGGCGCGCTGAGGCCGATCTTGACCAGGTCGGACAGCATGTCCCGGGGCACCGCCTCCTTGCGATAGTTGCGGCAGGAGCGCCGCGAGGCCATGAGCCGGGCCAGGCCGGGCAGGTCGTAGTTGCCGTGGGCCAGCCAGGTCTCGTCCAACTCGAAGGTGGCGAAGCCGGCCTGCTCCGGGTCCAGGCTGCCCACCCGCACCGCCCCCTCGGGGCACACCGCCTGGCAGTGGCCGCAGTTCAGCGAACTGTCGCCGGTCACCACCGCCTTGCCGTTGACCAGGCTCAGGGTCTGGGAGGGGCATACCCTGATGCAGCGGCCGCAGCCGTTACAGCGTTCTGGGTCGATTACCGTGGTCACCGCTTGGGGCATGATCGGCTCCGTGCTGGTTGTGGGGGGCTGGGGAACTGTCTTCTAAAGCTCGAACAGGTCGTCCATGCGCCGCCGCAGGAGGTTGGCCCGGTCGCGCATCTCCTGGAGGTCGCTTGCCTCTTCCATTTGGCGGGCCTGGTCGCGCAGCTCCTCCAAACGCTCGCGCAGGGCGCTGACTCCCTGGTTCAGGGCCTGGGCCTCCTGTTGAAGCTGGTCGCCGCGCCTAAGGTACACCGGCTGGTTCAGACGGCCCTGGGCCATGTCCCGGAAGGCCACCTCCATGCGGTAGAGCGGGCCGCCCATGCGGTGGGAAACGAACAGGACCACCCAATAGACGATCAAAAAGAGGGAAAGCACCACCACGAGGTTGAAGCCGATGAGGATGGGCAACACGTCGGGCACCATCGAGCGCCCATGCACCAAGAGCAGGATGACCATGGAGAAAACGGCGGCCAGCCCGGCGGCCAGCACCGCCCCGCCCAGGCCCCAGACAAAGCTGGGCTGGAAGCCGGGATAGAAATACATGCGCCGGCGGCGCGTTTCGCTCTCTGTTGCCATCTTTGCTCTCCCCCAAGGATCATCGGCAGGCGCTAGCCGCCTCGGCGGCCACGGCCCGCTAAGTATAAAACAAATTTGACCGGCCGCCCAAGTACCTTATAAATATAGAATCATCAGGTTTTCCCCCCGGCGGCGCCGCAGGCGGCCGGGAATCATTCCCTAGGGAGCCGCCATGAAACATCTGCTAGCATTTTGTATTATCACTTTTCTCTGCGCCGCGCCCGTTTGGGCCGCCCCGCCGGACACCGCCCAGCTCAATACCCAAGGACTGGCGGTGATCCAGCAGTTTTCCGCGGCGCTCAAGGGCGAGCTGAAGGCGAGCCTGAAAAGGGGCGGTCCGCCCGCGGCCATAATGGTGTGCCGGGTCCAGGCCCCGGCCATCGCCAAGCGGGTGGGAGAGAAAAACGGCTGGCAGGTGGGGCGCACCAGCGGACGCCTGCGCAACCCGGCCAACGCTCCGGACCCCTGGGAGGCCAAGGTGCTGGCCGATTTCGCGGCCCGGGCCCAGGCCGGGGCGGCACCAGGCAAGCTGGTGTATTCCGAGGTGCTCACCGACGCCCAAGGCAAGCGGGTCTTCCGCCTGATGAAGGGCATAGCCATGGGCGGCGGGTGCCTGGTGTGCCACGGCCCCTCGCCGTCCAAGGCAACCAGCGAACAGTTGGCGTTGCTCTACCCCAAGGACAAGGCCACCGGCTACCGCCCCGGCCAGTTGCGGGGGGCCTTCACCCTTAAAAAGGTCTTGGACTGATCCCCCCGCCCGCCTAAAAAATCAGGCTCAGTTGGCTGGTAACTAGGTCCTGGGAGGCCCCGTCGCTGTAATCGCCGTGCAGATACTCCAGGGCCAGGATCAGATGGGACCAGGGCGACCAGGCCAGGCACAGCCCGCCTTGGCGCTTTGGGGCCTCGGAATACAGGTCCCCGCCTCCTTCCCAGCGGCCGGTCAGGCGCCAGTCCTCGGCCAGGACCCAGGAAAGCTCCAGGTTGAAGGCCCAGGGCTGGGGAGAGGAGCCCGGCGGCGCGAAATCCAGGTCACCGGCGGAAAAGGGGTCGGAGCGTAAATACCCCGCCAAGAGAGTGAGCGGGCCGTACTCGGCCGAGAAGCTGAAGGAAAATCCCGCCACCAACGATTCCAGGCGCTGCCCCGGCACCTGCTCCTCTAGGAACCCGCTGGCCGCGATGTTGTTGGTGTAGGAGCCGCCCAGGGCAAGCTTGAGCCCGCCCAAGGGCTCCGCAGGCGGGGTCAGTTGCAGGCGCAAAAGGTAGGTCGCGAAAAAGTCGCCGCCCCCCCCGGGGAGGCGCACCGCCGGGTTGTAGCCGGCCAGGTTGAACTGCAGCCACTCCCCGTCCCAGCCCGCCACCCCGGCCACGGCCTGGGTCTCGAATATCTGCTTGGTGATGGGGTCGCTGACCATGAAGCTCTCGAAGATGCCCACCGCCGGGTACACCCGCCCCCCCATGAGGTAGCCGGGAAAAGCCGCCGTAAGGCCCAGCACCACGAAGGCCTCGTCCAGGTTGATGCCGCTGTCGCCATCCTCGTGCAACAGGTGGCCGTACAGGCGGACAAAGGACACCGGCCGCAGCTCCCCGAAAATCTCGGCCCTGGCCAGACAGGCGCGGTCGCTGTAGGCGGTTTTGCCCTGGGCGTCCTTGTCCTTTTGCCAGGAGGCCTCCAGCTGCACCTGGCCCCACACCTTCCAGGTGACGCCCTTGAGGTCCGGCTCCTCCTTGAGGGGAGAGGGCACCCCCTCCAGGGTGCGCGAGATTTTCAGCGAACCGCTCACCGGCGGCAGGTCCATCTCGCCCCATTCTTCCGGGTCTTTGGCCTCTGGCGAGGCCGGTGTCCCCTGGGCCAGGGCTCCGGCGCAGGCCAGCAGCACCAGCGCCAAGGCCAAACTACAGAGAGCTATCGGTTTCAAACATGAACACCCGGTATGCAAAACGCTCATCCCTCTCGGCGCGCGGGTTTGAGCCAAAGTATTTTTACGGCGTTAAAATATTTTCAAGCCAGGTAAATTTCTGTTGCCGCTTCAGGAACCCTGGAAGATAATAACCTATTCTCAACAAATTAAGGGAGTCCAAACCATGGCCGGCGCCCCTGGAGAGGAACTATCCTCCAACCTGGAAGATTATCTGGAGACCATATACCACCTGGAAAAAGAGAGCCGGGTGGCCAGGGCCAAGGACATCGCCGAACGCCTCAGCGTTTCGCGGGCCTCGGTGACCGGCGCCCTCAAGACCCTGGGCGACAAGGGGCTCATCAACTACGAGCCCTATTCCTACGTCACCCTTACCAAGCAGGGCCAGGGCATCGCCAGCGAGATAGACCGGCGGCACCGCATCCTCAAGGGATTTTTCCAGGATTTCCTGCAACTCAGCCCGGAGTTGTCCGACGCCAACGCCTGCCGGGTGGAGCACGCCATGGATCAGGCGGCCATAAACCGCCTTGTGGACTTTCTGGCCTTTTTGGAGGAGTGCCCCCGCACCGGGCCGGATTGGCTGGAGTCCTTCGACCACTACTGCCGGGACCAGAAGAGCCCGGAGCGCTGCCGCGCCTGTCTGGAGAAGTGTCTGGAGCGCGCCGGTAAAACCGGCTCCTAGCCCTTCTCCTCTCCCTCCGCCACGGGCGGCTCCAGACGCAGCGCCGCCCGCTCCAGTTCCCTTAGCACCTCCTGGTGCTTCTCGCTTATCAGGTCCCGGTCCCAGGACAGCCTCAGGTTGTCCAGGCTGTCGGTCTTCACCGCCTGGGCCTGATGGACCAACACCTGGTGGTCCTGAGACAAGCGCACCTGGCGAGCCAGGGCGGCCAGCACCTCCAACAACCGCACCGTGCACATCACGTTTTCCCGGGCCGCGCGCCGGATGGGCTCCAGGCAGCCCTCCGCCACCAGGGGGAAGCTCACCTCCTGGTACACCAGGCGCAGTTCGCCGCTTTCATCCAGGCGGAAGGCGGGCCGCCGTCCCCGCCCGGCCAGCAGGGCCAGGCCCGAGCCCAGCCAGTCGATGCAGGTGACCGCGGTGTAGGGATCGTTCATGCCCGGCGACAGGGCCCGGAGAGCGGTCTCGGCCAACAGCCGGGCCACGTACTCCACGTCCTGGGCCTCGGTGCGCTCCACCCCCATGGTGAAGCTGCGTTGCAGGCGCACCGCCAAATCCGGAGTGAAGCTCTCCGGCGGCCAGACCAGGCACAGGGGGTTGCCCTTTATCACAAAGTCGCCGGGCCTCCTCGTCACTTGAATAAGAAGATCTTTTTCGCGGGCCAAGTCGAAAAGGCGGCCGTGGTCGATCATCTGAAGGTAGCCGCTCTGGCGGACCCAAAGCTCCTCGGCCCTTTGGGCGAATCCCTGGGGCATTTCCGGAGTGGGCCAGGCGGCGAGTCCGTCCGTGGCCTCGGGGAAAAGGCGGCGCACCGAGTCCTCGAACTCGCGCCCCACCCGGGCCAACAGGTTATTGGCCTGGATGGAAGAGGCGACATGGTGGATGAAATAGATCAAGACCCCCAGGCTGGCCAAGGCCAGGGCCAGGCCCACGCTAACCGACAGGCTGGGCAGGGGGTCGCTCCCCGCCCCCTCGATGGTGCGCAGCACCACCAGGCAATAGACAAAGGTGGCCACGAAGGTGCCCAGCACCAGTTGGTTGCCGGTGTCGTCCATGAAGTTGCGCACCAGGCGCGGACCGAACTGGCTGGAAGCGAGGCTCAGCACCACCATGGTAAGGGAGAACACCAGACCGGCCACGGTGATCATGGAGCCGGCGATGGTGGAAAGCACCGCCCTGGCTCCCGCCAGGGTGCCCTCGTAGGCCCACCACAGCTTTCCCACACCAGTGTGGGGCAGGGTGGCGTCCAGGCCAATGGTGGCATAGGCCAAGGCCAGGGCTCCGGCCACCATGAGGCCCGGTACGAACCACAGGCTGTAGCGCACCCGGTACCAAAGGCTGATTATGCGGTTTTTCAAAACGCAGGCTCCTTCGGCGGGGATTGGTCAGGGTGTGGGGGCCGGAGGCCCCGGTGCAAGCGACCGTATTAAAAATTCTAGCCGCGCGCGGGCCTCCGGGTCAAATCAAGCGGGCGCCTTTGCTTACCGCCCCTTTTTTGGCTCTGTTGCTTGATCGTGGTAACGCAATGCGCTACCATGGCCGCGACTATCGTTTAGCCTGCCCGTTATCATGGTCAATCCATTTACAGACATAGGCTCATCAGGGCTTCGGGTTGCCCGTCCGCCTGCGGCAATCGGTCGGCTCGATAAAGCAAACGCGGCGCTTACCGCAGAACCTGGGACCGGGAATACGCGCAGAATGAAAAAATCACTTATCCGCATCAGCTACAGGCTAATGATCATCACGACCCTATGCTTGACCACGGCGGCCATGGCCGGAGCCAAGGACAAGACCCCCGCCCCGCCGGACTACAGCTCCGCCTACTATTGGACGGAGCGCACCGAAAAGCCGGACAAGCCCTACGACGTCTTCTACGTGCACCCCACCACCTACTTCAACACCGTGGACGGGCCCAACCAGTCCCTGGACAACAAGGTGGTCCGGGCCACCACCGACGCCACCAACACCCAGCAGACCGGCGTGTTCCGGCCCACCTGCAACATCTACGCGCCCCGCTACCGCCAGGTGAACCGGGGGGTGCTGCCCAAGAAATTTGAAGAGCGCGACCCCTACCTGCGCATCGCCGCCGGGGACGTGGTGGAGGCCTTCAAGTACTACCTGAAGCACTACAACCAGGGGCGGCCCTACGTCATCGCCTCCCACAGCCAGGGCTCGGTGGTCACCTCCCGGGTGCTCAAGAAGCACCGTGAGCTTTTCGATGACGACAAGATTATCGCCGCCTACCTGGTGGGCTGGACCATCACCGAGCAGGATTGCAAACAGATGAAGCTGCCCTTCTCGGACAGGCCCGACCAGAACTGCTGCCTGATCACCTGGAACACCATCAGCACCGGCGGCAAGCCCCCGATGTTCTTCCCTCCCGCCTTGTGCATCAACCCCCTGGTCTGGACCCGGACCAAACAGAACCAGCCCAAGGAGCTGAACCTGGGCGCGGTGATCGACATGGGCCACGGCAAGACCAAGAAGGTGCCCCATTTCACCTCGGCCCAGATCAACGGCCAGGGAGCCCTGGTCATCCCGGTTCCGGCCATGCTGCCCGAGTTGAACATGCCCATGGGAAAGGGCGTGTACCACCGCTACGACTACGACTTCTTCTACAACAACTTCATCCAAAACGTGAAAACCCGCTGCCAGGCCTGGTCCGCCAAGCACAAGGCCGCCAAGTAGATAGCGTGGCGAAAGCGGGGAGGGCCCTCCCTCCCCGTGCTTTTTTGAGCACACCGGCCGCCCTCCCCCGGCCGGCCCTTCAGCATGGATTTACAACCGCCCCAACCGGAGGGACCTTCTTGGCCAAGACCGCGCGCCTGGCCCTCACCTGCCTGCTGGCCGTTCTGGCGGGGCTTTGGGCTCCCCCCGGGGCCGCGGCCGGGGACAGCCTTTTGCAGAGCCTCGCCCAGGGCCGGGCCCAGATCAACCTGCGCAACTATTTTATGGACCGGGACTACAACGACGGGCCGGACCAGTCGGCCTGGGCCATAGGAGCCCGTTTGTCCTACGCCACCAAACCCTGGCGGGGCATGTCAGCCGGCGCGAGCGTCTCGACCTCCCAACCATTTTTCTACGCCCCCACCAGCCGCTCAGGCACCAACCTCCTGGACGACAGCCAAAACGGCTTCTCGGTGTTGGACCAGCTTTACTTCCAGGCCCAGTACGCGGGCTTCAGGGGCGTCGTCGGCCGCCAACTCATCGACACGCCCTTTCTGAACCCCAACGACGTGCGCATGGTGCCCGTCACTTACGAGGCCCTGAGCCTGGGCTGCGACCTGGGAGGCCTGAGCCTCAGCCTGGCCCAAGTGCGGGGCGTCAAGTCCTGGAACGACACCACCTTCCAGTCCATGAGCCGGGCGGCGGGCCTGGACGCCGACGAGGGGTTGACCATGGGCGGGGCAGTGTACAAGTGGGGGGCCTACAAGGTGCAGGTGTGGGACTACTACAGCCACGAGTTCATGAACGCCCTGTACATGCAGGCCGATGCCGCCTGGAAGCTCTCGGCCGACTGGTCGCTGGCCGCCTCGGCCCAGGCCATGCGCCAGCAGGACGTGGGCGAAGCCCTGTACGGTGAGTTCTACGCCTTCCAGGCCGGCGTGCGGAGCGCCCTCACCTGGCGCAAGACAACCCTGACCCTGGCCTTCACCGACGTGGCCGACGACCACGACATGGTCAACCCCTGGGCGGGCTGGCCGGGCTACACCTCCATCATGGAGCTGAACAACGACAAGGCCGGGCAGTGCACCTTGCTTTTCCGCCTTGGGGCCGACCTGGCCCAATACGGGATCAAGGGCCTCGAAGCCACCTTCACCCACACCAGGGCCACGGTGCACGACGGCAAAACCCTCATCAGGCCCGACCAGTTGGAGACCGACGTTGACCTGCGCTACTATTTCCAGGGGGAGCTCAAGCCGCTTTGGCTCAGGCTGCGCGCCGCCTACGTGGACCAAGACATCACCATCGGGGGGGACACCTACAGCGACTTTCGCTTGATCGTGAATTACGATTTCTCGCTCAAAGATGGGCCGTGACGGTGTATTGTGTGTACAAACGGCCCTACGGAGGGCATGGGATTAAAAGGCAAAAGCCATGGGGTTTAGGTGCCCATACTAATATTCATTGTCTTATAATGTTTGATTAGGGCTCCGGAAAAAACATAAGTTCCTGCCCCGCCTTGTTGGAAACCGCCCGCGTCGGCGAGCGTTTCCGGTCCGAACGAGGCGCCCGGAGTCTGCCATACAAGTCCACAAGGAAAAACATGGCACCGGTGCGCGACATCAAAGAGCTTGAGTACAGCCGCAAAATATTGGTGGTTGACGACGACCTCGGCCTATTGGAAATGATCGAAAGCTTGACCCAAGGCCGCTTCGATCTGGTCACCGCCGACAACGCCGCCAAGGGCCTTGCCATTCTGGACCAGCAAGGCCCCTTCGCGGTGGTCATGTCGGATTTGCACATGCCGGGCATGGACGGCATCACCTTCCTCAACCAGGTGCGGGAGCTGTCCCCGCGCACGGTGCGCATCATCGTCACCGCCTTCGCGGACATGGAGGCGGCCCTCAAAGCCATCAACGCCAGCCACATCTACCGCTTTCTAACCAAGCCCCTCAAGGCCCAGGACATCATCGAAGCCATGGACGACGCTCTCAAGCAACACCGCCTGCTGGTGGCCGATGAAGCCAATTTGGTGCAACGGGAAAAAAGGCTCCGCACCGCCCTGATGCAGCTACCCCTGCCGGCCATGATCCACGCCGAGGACGGTGATGCGGTCATGATAAACCAGGCCTGGAGCCAGCTCACCGGCTACGGCAACTGGGAGATGCCCACGGTGGAGGCCTGGGCCCGCCTGTGCTGCGGCAATGAGTGGCCACAGATATCCCAAAAGCTGGCCGCCCTGCACCAGCTCCAGGGAAGCGCCGCCCAGGGAGAGCAGGAACTCACCAACAAATGCGGCGAAAAGATGATTTGGGACTTCAACTCCGCCCCCCTGGGCGCGCTCCATGACGGACGCGGCCTGGTGATCACCATCGCCTCGGACGTCACCGAGCGTCGCCGCATGGCCGACTCCCTGGCCCTGTCCGGCCTGGTGTTCAAGACCACCACCAACGGGATATTGGTCACCAACGGCAAGGGGACCATCCTGGACGTGAACCCGGCCATGTGCGCCATGAGCGGCTACGAGCGCCACGAACTCTTGGGCCAGAACCCGCGCGTGTTCAAGTCCGGCCGCCAAAACAGCGAATACTACTGCGACATGTGGGACGCCCTGAACAAGAAGGGAAGCTGGCGCGGGGAGATATTCAACCGCCGCAAGGACGGCGAAATCTACCCGGCCTGGCTGACCATCACCGCGGTGGGCGACAAGGACAAGGGTGCCCATCATTTCGTGGCCATCAGCTCCGACCTCAGCGCGCTCATGGAGGCCCAGGAGCGCATGGAATACCTGGCCCGCCACGACCACCTCACCGGCCTGCCCAACCGCCAGGCCCTGAGGGCCTGCCTGGAGCAGGCCATGTCCCAGGCCGACCAAAAAGACCGCAGGGTGCTTCTGGTCTATCTGGATTTGGACCAGTTCAAGCTGGTCAACGAGTCCCTGGGCCACGAGCGGGGCGACCAGGCCTTGTTGGCCGTGGCCGAGCGCCTTCAAAAACACCTGGCCGAAGGCGACAGCCTGGTGCGCTGGGGGGGCGATCATTTCGTGGGGGTGGTGATCCTGGACGGCGACGGCGAAAAGGCCGAGGAGGTGGCCGGCAAGCTGTTGGCCTGCTTCCAGGCGCCCTTCGACGTGGCCGGGCAGCAGCTTTACATGTCCGCCTCCCTGGGCATGAGTCTGTACCCCGACGACGCCCGCGACCCGGACACTCTGGTGCAGCACGCCGACACGGCCATGCACGCGGCCAAGGAGCTTGGGCGGCGGCGCTACAAGTTCTTCTCGGCCCAGATGAACCGCCGGGTGGTGGAGCGCCTGGCCCTGGAAGGCGACCTGCGCTCCGCTCTGGACAAAAAGGAGTTCTTCCTGGTGTACCAGCCCGGGTGGAGGTCAAGACCGGGGCGGTGGAGGGGGTGGAGGCCCTTATCCGTTGGCAGCACCCCCGCCTGGGCCTGCTGATGCCCGACCATTTCCTGCCCGCCGCCGAGGAGTCCGGCCTCATCGTGCCCATCGGCCAGCAGGTGCTGGAGATGGCCTGCTCCCAGATCAAGCAGTGGCTGGCCCAGGAGGTGCCGGTCAAGCGGGTGGCGGTGAACCTGTCGGGCCGCCAGTTCTGGGAAGAGGACTTGGCCGGCATGATCACCGGCACCCTGGCCAACTACGGCCTGACCACCAAGCACTTCGAGCTGGAGGTAACCGAAAGCGTGGTCATGGGCACGGTGGCCGCCGCCTCGCGGGTGCTCCGGGAGCTGCACGACCTGGGCATGGACATCGCCCTGGACGATTTCGGCACCGGCTACTCCTCCCTGTACTACCTAAAGGAACTGCCCATCGACATCCTCAAAATCGACAAGTCCTTCATCACCCAGATACCCGACGACCGCGACAGCACCACCATCGTGGCCACCGTGGCCTCCTTGGCCCACGGCCTGGGCATGCGGGTGGTGGTGGAGGGCGTGGAGACCCTGCGCCAGTTGAAGACGGTGATGGGCTTCGGTTGCGAGCAGGTGCAGGGCTACTACTTCAGCCGCCCCATCTCACCCGAAGAGGTGAGCGCCCTGCTCAAGGCCGGCAGGTTCCCCTTTGCCGACAAGATCCCCAAACTGGTTTGAGCCGCCGCCGGGATAGGGAACACGCGGGCCGCAGAAGCGCCTTGGTCCACCAGGCCAGCCAAGGCCCGGCCGGGGCGGCATCACCTGCCAACCATGGGTATTTTCAGGCCATCCACAACGCCTTTGCTTTTAATAATCGCTACTTTTATTTATAATCAGGAAAATGCGTCGCCTGGTCCGGCCCCGCAACGGGTGGACCGGAAGGCCGACGCCTTCAAACTCAACCTGGAGACCTCACCCATGAGACGCCCCTCACTTGGGTTCGCCTGCCTGCTTATTCTTATGTGCCTGGGGTTGTCCAGCGCCGGGGCCGCCCAGGTGAGTTACCGCGTCCAGCAAGACCAAAACCTCTCCTATTCCCTGGAGTTACCGGCCCATTGGAGCGTCCAGCCCGGCTCCAATAGCCGCTCCCTGGTGTTCTCCGGCCCCAAGGGCGGCCCGGAATACCGCACCACCCTCACCCTGCAAGTGGTGGACGTTGCCGCCTTCCCCGGCCTGACGGCGGTGGCCCGCGAGCTGACCTCCCAGTGGTCGCGCCTGAGTGGCTACCGTCTGCTGTCTCAGGAAAAGGGCTCCCTGGCCGGGCAGGATGCCCTGCGCCTGTTGGCCTCCTTCAACAACGCCCAGGGCGAGACCTTCCGCCGGGAACAGTTCATCTGCCGCAAGGGCCCCTACTATTACCTGCTGGCCTACACCGCCCCGGAGCTGCGCTTCTCCGGCGGCATGCCCTACCGCAACCGGGCCCTGGCCAGCTTGCGCTTTTTGTCTTCCCAGGAGGAGCGCGAGCGCGATGAGCGCCTGAGCGTGGCCGCCTACGGCCCGGCCCTGCTGAACCAGCTGGCCGGTCCGCTCTACTCCCCGGCCTTTGCCAACGGCACCCCCCAGGGTGAACAGGTGGCCCAGGTGCACGGGCGGCTGGTGGCCGAACTGGCTCGGGCGGCGACGGACCAGGCGGCCGCCCAGAAACCGGTGCTCGCGGCCTGGGAGCGCCTGGGCGAGTTGCAGACCCGCCAGATGGCCCTGTTGGAGGAGCAGGCCGCCGCCTCGCCCCAGGGCCAGGCCTGGTGGGCCCGCCTCAAGCCCCTGTACAAGCTCCAACTCAACTACTCCCTGACCCAATCGGCCCAGCGGGGCATGGTGGAGGGGGCCCTGGCCGGGCAAAGCAAGCCCGAGGTGGTCAGCCAAAGCCTGGCCTCGGTGCAGATGCTGGCCGGGCTGCAACTGGCGGTGAGCGACCAGCAGGCCCTGATCCTGCGCGGCAACCAAGAGGTCTGGACCCAGTCCCTGGCCCTGTGGGGCGAGATGAGCGGCGACCTGAGCCTGCCCGCCGCCTTTAGGCTGCGCCTGGCCCAGCTCAACCACGAGCAGCGGAAGCTGGCCCTGGACCTGGGCCGGGTCACCCTGGCGGCCAACGCCGCCCAGGCCCGCAACGTGTTGACCATCAGGGCCATGGAGGTGTTTTCCCGGGAAGTGACCCGGGCCTACGGCGCGGCGGTGGGCGAGGCCATCCCCCGCCTGCGGGCCCAGGCCGCCCAACTGGCCCAGGCCCGCCCCGGCGACCCGGCGGTGCAGGCGGTCACGGCCATCCTGGACAATCTGGAGCGCACCGCCGCCCAGATCAAGACCGCCACGGCCCCGCCGCCCCCCGGCCTGGGCCGCCGCCTGGCCGAGGCGCTCACCCCGGCTCCCGCCCAGGCCGGGGCCTTGCAGTTCGCCAAGGACTTCGGCAACAATCTGCTCTGGTCCGTGGCCCTGGCGGGCAAGGCCACGGCCAACGCCGGGCGCTTCGTGGTCAGCGGAGTGGACACCAGCACCAGGCACGTTTCCAATTACCTTCAGTTCGCCACCTACAGCCCGCTCAGGGTCACCTCCAATCCCCAAAAGCTGGTGGGCAGCGTCGATGAGATTATCAAGAGCGACCCCAAGATGGCTAAGCACCGCGCGGTGATCGAGGAGCGCCTCAAGGCCATGGCCCAGGGTCACGCCGCCAACGACCTCCAGGGTTACATGCAGCTCAAGAAACAGACCACCGATGCGGCGGTGGCCGAGTACGCCAAGGGCGAATACGGGGTGCGGGCCCTCAAGACCGGGGTGGAATACATCGACCAGGTCAAGACCATGAAGGTGGAGCCCGCTGCCAAGTGGGTGGCCGACAAGGTGACCACCGGCTTTTTGGGCAACCAGGTGGGCGGGGCGGTGAGCCCGGCGGCCCAGGGCACGGCCAGCCTGCTGGCGGGCACCGCCTACAAGGTGGTGGCCGACCTTCCCAAAAACGTCATGGTTCTCATGAACCCCCAGACCAGCAACGCCGAAAAGGGCCAGGCCACCTACGAGTTGGCCGGCAGCGTGGGGGCCTCGGTGCTGTGCTACACCGGCACGGCCACGGCCATCGCCGGCAAGGTGGCCCCCAAGCTGGCCGCCGGGGCCTCCTGGGCCTACAAGGCCGGGGCCGGGCTGGTCAGCCGCATGATGCCCGCCGGAGCCCAAGCCGCCGCCCAGGCGGCCACCAAGATGGTTGCCCCGGTGGTGCAGCAGGCGGGCAAGCAGGTGGTGCGGGAAATGGCCGCCCTGCTGCCCGCCGAGGCCGCGGCGGTTAAATACGCGGTAACCGGCATTCAAAGCGGGGTGCAAAAGCTCACGGCCATGGCCGCCCAGCCGGTGGGGGCCACCCTGGCCGCCGAGACCAAGGCCATGCTCAGCGAGGTGGTCAAAAACGTCACCACCTCCGGCACCACCAGCCAGATACTCAAGGCCTTCGCGGGCAACTTCGCCATCAAGCCTCTCTTGGAGGGCGCGGCCAACGACAGCTTCTCGGGCGATGTGCTTCTGCCCGTGTTGCAGTCGGCCGAGGCCGCGGCCAACGCCAAGCCGCCCTCCAGCGGGGTGTCGCGCAGCTTCGACAACAGCAACCTGCTCGAGGCCGACCAGGGCAAGATCGAGCGAAGCTTCAACAATGAAAACCTGCTAAAGGCGGATCAGGGGAAGATCGAGCGAAGCTTCAACAACCAGAATTTGCTCAAGGCCGACCAGGGCAAGATCGAGCGCAAGTTCGACAGCAGCAACCTGCAAAAGAGCGGCGAAGGCTTCCAACTGCGGGCCGCCGCCGGGGCCAAAGCTCCCGGGGCCAAGGTGGAGACCAAGCCGGAACCCAAGCCAGAACCGGCCAAGCCCCGCAAGGAGACCGCCGAGGAGCGGCAGAAGCGCAAGAACGAGCTGATGGCCAAGGCCAAGCGCCTGGCCGCCCGTCAGGACAATTCGGTTTACAGCGATCCCAAGGTGGACTCCACGGCGGTGATCCCCGAGACCGGCACCATCGACGTGGTGATGTGGCACCCCAAGTACCCGGAAAACAAGTGGCCCGCCACCTTTTACATCAGAGGCGGCCAGGTGAGCGCCACCTCGGTGCACGTCCAGCGCTATGAAAAGTGGTGCAACAAGAACTGGTGCTGTTCTCCCTCCACGACCAACGGCACCTTCAGCGGCAGCCTGATGAACAACGTCATCACCGGCACCTGGAAGCAACACAGCGCCCCCAACCGATGCTGGAGCCTGTGGAACAAAGGGACCAAGGGAGGGGACGGCAAATACACCTATGCCCAGGTTCGCTGCGACTACACTCAGACCTCCAGCTACACCATGCACAACACCTTGACCCTGAATGTCAACGGCCGGGCCGAGGAGACCTACACCGGCAGCGGCACCCACCACACCACCTATGGCCCCCAATGCTGGCAAAACTTCGCGAACACCACCAAGACCAATAGCTGGAACATGTCCTGGGACGACCCCAAGATGGAAGCCGACCTGCGCAAGCCCATGATCGGGGTTTGGGAGATACGCAAGAGGCCCAAGAGCGAGGAGAAGTAGAACGTCATGAAACACAAAACGCTGTTGGCCGTGTTGGCGGCCGGGCTGCTGGCCGCCGCCCCGACCTGGGCCCAATGGGTGCCGGGCGGCACGCCCGCGCCCTCCTCCGGGCAGGCCCAACAACAGGCCGCCCCCGCCCCGGCCAAGGACTCGCCCTTCAATCTGCCCGCCAAGGGCCAGGCATCGCCGCCCGCCCCGGCTCCGGCCCAGGGACAAGCTCAGAGCGACAGCCCCTTCGCCCTGCCGGACAAGGGCCAGGCCCCCGCCGCGCCCCCGGCCAAGCAACCGGCCACCGGCGACAGCCCCTTCGCCCTGCCCGGCAAGCCCCAGGCCCAGCCCCAGCCTCAGGCCCAGCCCAAGACCTCCAGCGCCCAGGCCCTGGTGGACCAGGGGGTGGCCCTGGCCCAGGAGGGCAAGCTGGACCAGGCCCGGGACGCCTTTTTCGCGGCGGTGAAAAAAGACCCCACCAACGCGGTGGCCTGGAACAACCTGGGGCTCACCCTGCGCCGCCAGGGCCAACTCCAGCAGGCGGCCCAGGCCTACCAGAAGGCCATCCAGGCCGACGGCTCCTACGCGGTGCCCTACAAAAACCTGGGGGTGCTGCTGGAAAAGGCGGGGGACCGGGCCACGGCGGTCAAGGCCTACCGCCGCTACGCCGAGCTGGCGCCCCAGGCCCCGGACGCGGCCACGGTGAAAAAACGGGCCGCCTGGCTGGAATCCACGCTTAAAAAATGATGAGGAAGCACCAGATGTCTGCAACGCGTATAGCCCGCGCCCTGGCCGCCCTGGCCCTCTTGGCCCTTTTGGGCGGCTGCGCCGAGGTCGGCAAATCCGTGCCCCAGGAGTGGAGCGCGGCCTTGAAGGACGGCCAGAAGCGCTACGTCTTGACCAGCGGCCTGAACCTGCGCGAGTGCCCCACCAACACCTGCCGCATCCTGGCGGTGCTGCGCCATGGGGAACTGGTATTGACCACCGGCGAGAAGAAGGGCTGGTCCTACGTGGAGGCCGCGGTCAGCGGCAAGCGGGGCTGGGTGGCCAGCCGCTACCTGGGCGCCGCCCCCGGCCAGACCCCGCCGCCCAGCGCGGCCAAGTCCCCGGCCGAGCCGCCCCCTCTGCCCAAGGAGCAGTGGGGCGCGCCGGGCGCGACCCCACCCCCGGTCAAGGAGCAATACGGGAAATAGCCACGCTCAGTGCTGAAGGCCTCTCCTGGCGCCTTGTTTGTTTATCGGATCATGGTTCGGGCCAACCACGGCACAGCCAGGCATCGGCAGACAAGGCGACCGGCACGCGAGGGCCGCAGGCGTAGTCTGGTGCTACGCCGAGGCCCGAGCGCGGCCGGCAACGCCGTATGCCGGCCGCTGGCGCAGCCGGTAGCTGGAAGCCTTAAGGTTTGGTAAAGCGGAAGCTGTCCACCACCCGCTGGAAAGCCCCCAGGTTGGCCTTGTAGATGGGCGTGGGCGCGCTGTAGCTGATCAGGAAAAGATGGCGCCCCCTTTCCATCCCCACCTGGGCGTGGCCGAACTCCACAGGTTGCCTGGCCAGGTCATTGGCCTGGTAGGAGGCCAGGAAATATGGGGCCTGCTGACCGGCCATGGTCACTTCGCCCTTTTTGAGTATCTTGCCCTGGGGCACCTGGCTTATCTGGGCCACCATGGCCTTCATCTGAGCCATCAAGGTGGTTCCGCCCGCCTGCTTGTCGATGATCTGCACCACCAGGGACACCTCGTTGGCCGGGATGCCCTTGGGGCCGCTGATCAGGTAGTCCTTGGTCTTGGTGAGCTGCCAGCCCCAGGCGCTGGGGATCTGGAAGGCGAAGCCGAAGTTGGGCTCGTTGATCTCCTTGTAGCCCTGGGCCACCGGGGCGGGGGCCGCCGGGGCCGCGGGCGGGGCGCCCAGGGCCACGGGCGCGGGGGCCGGAGCCGCCTGGGGCGGGGCCTGGGCCGGGGGAGCGGACGCCTGGGGCGCCGGAGCCGGGGCCGCCGCCTTGTCCTGGGCCACGCTGAACTGGGCCGTCTGCACCTGCTTGCCGTCCAGCAGATACACCACCTCATACTTGCCCAGGGGCCAGCCATTGGCCGGAGGCGAAAGCTGGAAGCTCACATAGGCTCCCTCTTTCAGCTCGATCTGGTTCTCGGCTATCTGGCGGCGCTGCCCCTCCAGATAGTAGAACACCGCCTTGACCTTGGTGCCCGCCGGGGCGGAGGCCACCTTGGCCGTGGCGTAGATGGGCCCGGAGGTGGGAGGGATCTGGCTCACCACCTGGGTGGGGGCCTGGGTCTTGGGGTCCACCGCCGTGGCGATCTTGGGTTCGCTCAGGCTGGCGGTGGAGCAGGAAAAGGAACCCTCGCAAGCGGCGAGGCCCACCAGGACGGCCAACATCAGGTAACACAGGTAGCGAGGCTTTGGCATTTTGCTTACTCTCCCATGGCTGGGACGCCGGATTCCGGCCGGGTCCCCTGGCTGTTTATTACACCGCACTACTAGGATAACACGCCCTTTTGAGGCCACACCAGCGGGGGCGTTCAGGCCGTGGAGCCCTCCGGGGGAGGTTCCAGGCACAGGCCGATGATCTCGGGCCTGGTGTGCTCGCGCACCAACTCGTAGATGAAATCCCGCCGGGCTTTGTCCATGCGCGAGCGAATGGCCGACACAGTTATGGCGCAGATGACCCGCCCCGCCTGGTCGAACACCGGCACCCCCACCGACACCGCGTCCTTGTGGAACAGGGCGTCGGAGTGCACGTAGCCGCGCTCGCGGGCCTCGGCGGCCATTGCCAGGATGCGCCGAACGTCGAGTTGCTCATAGTTGGAAAAGCGCGGCTCGTTTTCCCTGAGCACCCGGTCGATGTCCTCTTCCCGATCAAAGGTGATCAGCGCCAGGCTGCCCGCGCCCACCCCCAGGGGGCGGCGGAAGCCCACGGTGATGAGCATGGTGCGGATGGGGTACTCGCCCTCCACCATGTCCACGCAGATGGCGTCGTTGCCCGAGCGAATGAGCAGAAATACCGTGTCCTGGGTGGCCTCGGCGATGGCCTCCAGGGATTCCCGGAAGCGGGTGCAGATGGCGTACTGATGGGCCTGGTTGCCCAGGCGGTACAGCTCCAACCCCAGGTGGTAGAGCTTGCCCACCGGGTCGTAGGTGATCAGCCCCTCTCCGGCCAGGCTTTGCAGCACCCGGCGGGCTGTGGCCACGTGCAGGTCCACCTCCCGGGCCAGTTGGGAAAGCCGGGCCCCGCTCTGGTTGTGCTGGGCCACGGCTCTCAGCAACCCGATGGCCCGGGAAATGCTTTGCACCCCCAAAGGGTTGTTGTCTTTTTGAGCTTTTTTCGGCTTTTTGGTGACCATGCCGCCCAATCCCGCTTGCGCTACAAAATCCCGCCCAGACCAAGCTCCCCGGCCGGGCGGGCCAGCGGAGCCCATTCACTGTAACTTGAGAAGGGGGGCCGCTGGTAGAAGAAAAGTGACTACCCATTCCCGACGAGCTCAGGTAGCTTTAGTAGAATGTTGACCGAACTCGCACCCGCCATAATTCTGGCCCTGGCCGCCTTCACCTTCTCCTTCGCCGGATTCGGCTTTCCCTGGGTGGCCCTGCCCTTGCTCTCGTTGGTGATGCCCCTGCGCGAGGCCATCATCTTCCACTACCCCTTTGTCCTGGCCCTGGTGTTCTACCATGCCTGGCGCTACCGGGGGCACCTGGCCTGGCGGCGGCACCTGCCCCTGCTCATCGGGGCGGCGGCGGGCATGCCCCTGGGGGTGTGGCTGCTCTTGGTGCTGCCCGAGGAGGGCATGCGCAAGGGCATGGCCGTTTTCGTGGCCCTGTCGGTGCTGGCCCTTAGCCGCGGCTGGGGCGAGCGCCTGGCCCGCAAGGTGAGCTCCACCTCCCTGGGCGGGGTGGCCATCGGGGTTCTCAGCGGCTGGCTGCAAGGGGCCTACGCCATCGGCGGGCCGCCGGTGGTGCTCTACATCATGACCCGGGCCCAGACCCCCCAGGAGATCAAAGGGTTCCTGGGGGTGTACTTCACCTTCATCTGCGTGGTCACCGCCTCCCTGTACGCCATAAACGGGCTGTTCACCGCCCACTGGTTCAAGATGTCGCTCTACTTCAGCCCGGCGGTGCTCTTCGGCGCGGTGGTGGGGGCCTGGGCCTTCAATCGGGTTGGCGCCGGATGGTTCCGCCGCATCGTGCTGGCTCTGCTTTTCGCCGCCGCCGTGGCCCTTTGGTTTAGCTCCTAGCTCGTATATTTGGCCGAGGCCGGACGGCGGCCGGTGGCCAATAATTCACCATACGATTCCCTTTAAATATAGAGCCCCCGCCCTATCCGGGAGCGGCTTGCTCCCGCCCATTGCCGTGTTTTGATACGTTTTCCCTGCCCACCTTTCCTATCTTGCCTCATCCGCACCCCCCCGGGCCTGTTTCAGGCCACCAAGACCCCGTTTTGGCGGCACCCTTGGGTCTTAATTAGAGCCTCCAGATACCCCCATGTAGTTTTTACACCACTAAAATGGACACAATGTGTGCAAAATTGGAATTTTTACACATTGTATAAATAAAAATGAACAATGTGTAAAATAATAGTTGATCGGCAAGCCTTGCCGCTCTAGGGTTTTAAGGGCAAGCATCACACTCAGGGTTGAGAGAGCTTATGCCCCCCCAAGCACCCATCGGAGCGGACCAGGAGACCAAAAAATCCCAGCGCGGGGTGCAGAGCATCCACCGCGCCATCGGCCTTTTGCGCACCGTGGTGTCCCACAACGAGCGGGGCATCAGCTTGGCCGCCCTGGCCAGGGAGTGCGACCTGCACGTGGCCACCGCCCGGCGCATGCTGGGAGCCCTGGAGAACGAAGGGCTGATCAACTACGACCCCGTGACCAAGCTCTACCACCTGGGCATCGAGCTGTTTTATTTCGGCGCGGCCGCCTACCAGTTCCAGATGCGCGACCGCTACCGCCTGGCCCTGGAGCGCATCGCCCAGCGCACCGAGGACACCGCCTTCTTGCTGGTGCGCTCGGGCAACGACGCCCTGGTCATAGACCGAGTGGAAGGGGCCTTCCCCATCCGCACCCTCACCCACGAGGTGGGCCAGCGCTCTCCCCTGGGCATGGGCGCGGGCAGCACGGTGCTCTTGGCCAGCCTGCCCGAAAAAAAGATTCGGGCCATCATCCAGGCCAACAAGCGCCGCTACGCCCAATACAAGAACAGCACCATGGAAGACGTGTGGATGCTCATCGAGCACTACCGCAAGCACGGCTACTCGCTAACCGGCGGGGTGTTCATCCCCGAGGCGGTGGGCCTGGGCCGGGCGGTGCACGACGCCTCGGGCGAGGTGGTGGCCGCCATCAGCGTGGCGGCCATCAAGCAGCGCATGGACCTTGAGCGCCGCGAGGTGGTGGCGGAGATCATCAAGCAGGAGATCGAAGCGATAGAAAAGCCCAACGGCTGAGGCCGCGGCTTACGCCAATAGGACCGGAGGGAGCCGCCGAGGAGGGGGTTCTAATCACACTGTGCATAGCGAGAGGTAATCATGTCTGGGATTTCATTGAAGCTGAGAAAAGCCGGTCTGGCCTTGCTGGCCATGAGCCTGCTGCTGGCCCTGAGCCTGCCCGGCCTGGCCGCGGACAAGCCCAAATTCGGCGGCAGCATCACCGTGGGGCTCAACACCGACCTGACCGCGGTGGACCCCCACACCAGCGTGGCGGTGGTCAACGCCATCGTGCTGCACCACGTTTTCGAGCCCCTGTTGGCCTACGGCGAGGACCTCAAGCTCATGCCCGTGGCCTGTGAAAGCTGGGAAGCCAACAAGGACTACACCCTCTACACCTTCCATCTTCGCAAGAACAAGCTGTTCCACAACGGCCGCGAGATGGTGGCCGCGGACGTGAAGTTCTCCCTGGACAGGGTGATGGACCCCAAGATCAGCCCCCGGGCCAAGCACTTCACCGGCGTGGCCGGCGTGGAGGTCAAGGACAAGTACACCGTGGTGGTGAAGCTTAAGAAGCCCTTCGCCGCCTTCCCCCACCTGTTGGCCTACATCAACCCGGTCATCGCCATGGTTCCCCAGGAGGAGTTGGCCAAGCAGGGCGGCGTGTTCAAGGAAAAGCCCGTCGGCACCGGCCCCTACATGTTCTCCGAATGGAAGCCCGACCGCTACATCATCCTGAAGAAGTTCGACAAGTACACCGGCCCCACCGGCCCGCGCAGCGGCCTGGGCGGCGAGCGCATCGCCTACCTGGACACCATCAAGCTGGTGCCGATCCCCGAGGAGTCGGTGTCCATCATGGCCCTGCTCAACAAGGAGATCGACCTGCTGCAGTACTTCCCGCCCAAATACGTGGAGAAGTACAACAAGAGCTACGCCAAAAAGGGCCTGGTGCTCAACGAGGTCCCCGGCCTTTCCTGGTATCAGATCTACTTCGGCGTAAACCGCCCGGTGACCAGCAACGTCAAGTTCCGCCAGGCCTGCGCCTACGCCATCGACCTGGGCAAGGTGACCCAGGCGGCCTATCTGGGCCACGCCAAGAGCAACCCCTCGATCATCGCCCGGGGCAGCGTCTACCGCACCGCCTACCACGACACCTGGTACAAGTTTGACCAGGCCAAGGCCAAGCAGCTCCTCAAGGAGTCCGGCTACAAGGGCGAGACCGTGGTGCTGGACACCACCAAGAAGTACATCGCCATGTTCCGCCAGGCGGTGGCCGTGCAGGCGGCCCTGCAGGCCATCGGCGTCAACGTGAAGCTCAACGTGGTGGAGTGGCCGGTGCTGCTCAAAAAATGCGTGAACGGCGACTTCCAGATGCTTAGCTACGGCGCGGGCGGCACGCCCAACCCGGCTCTGGCCTATGCCTACCTGAAGCGCGGCGGCTTCGAGGACGCCTACCCCGAGATCAAGAAGATCAAGGAAGCGGCCCTGATGACCGACGACCTCAAGACCCTGCAGGGCCTGTACGAGAAGGCCCACCGCATCACCATCGAGCAGGTGCCCTGGATCCAGCTGTACAACTACAACTACCTCCAGGCCCATTGGAACTATGTGAAGGGCTACAAGACCATCAACACCGGCTACCCCATCCTGTGGGGCGTGTGGCTGGACAAATAGACCCTATTAGCTGAACGTCCCGGAGGCGGCGCCCACGCCCGCCTCCGGGACGCCCCCAACTCCGGTGGCGGCCCAACGATGTTAAAGTTTGTTTTAAAACGCATCATCTATCTGATACCCACCCTGGTCCTGGTGGCGGCCTTGGTGTTTCTGCTCATCCACATGATCCCCGGCGACCCCGCCGCGGTGATCCTGGGACCGGACGCCACCGCCGAGGACGTGGCCTCGGTGCGCCAGGCATTGGGCCTGGACCGGCCCCTGTACGAACAGTTCGTGGTCTGGCTGGGCAACCTGGCCCACGGCGACTTCGGGGTGTCCATCCACTCCAAGCGCCCGGTCATCGACTCCATCGGCGAGCGCTTCCCGGTCACCCTGTGCCTCACCACCCTGGCCCTCATCTTCGCCCTGGTGGTGGCCCTGCCCTCGGGGGTCTTGGCCGCGGTTTACCACAACACCAACAAGGACTACCTGTTCATGATCGGGACCATCCTGGGGGTGTCCGTCCCCGGCTTCTGGCTGGGGCTCATGGCCCTGCTGGTGTTCTCGGTCAACCTGGGCTGGTTCCCTTCCACCGGCTTCGTGGCCATGTGGGAAGAGTTCTGGGAAGGCCTGCGCTACATGATTTTGCCGGCCATCACCCTGGGCCTGTTCATGGCCGCGGTGGTGGCGCGCATGGTGCGCTCTTCCATGCTGGAGGTGCTGCGCCTGGAATACGTCACCCACGCCCGGGCCAAGGGCCTGAGCGAGTGGAAGGTCATCACCAAGCACGCGCTCAAAAACGCTTTCGCCCCCACCCTGACCACCATCGGCATCCAATACGGCATGCTCCTGGGCGGGGCGGTGGTCACCGAGACGGTGTTCAGCCTGCCCGGCCTGGGCAAGTACCTGGTGGTCTCCATCTACATGCGCGACTATCCCGTGGTCCAGGGCTGCATCCTGTTCATCGCCCTGGTCTACGTTTTCATCAACACCATCGTGGATCTGCTCTACGGCTACTTTGATCCGCGAGTGCAGTACTCATAGGGTGGCCCAAAGTGTTTTGGAAAAAGTTTCTGCATAACCCCATCGGGATGATCGGCGTGGTGGTGATCACGCTCAACATCTTGATGGCCGCCTTCGCGCCGGTGTTGGCCACCCACAACCCCCTGACCATCAACGTGGCCCAGCAGTCCGAGGAGCCCTCGGCCCAGCATTGGTTCGGCACCGACGAGTTCGGCCGCGACATCTACAGCCGGGTGATCTACGGCTCTCGCATCTCGCTGTACATAAGCCTGTTTTCGGTGCTGGTGGCCACCTTCCTGGGCGTGGCCATCGGGGCGACCTCCGGCTATTACGGCGGCTGGATGGACAACCTCATCATGCGGGTGATGGACGCCATAATGTCCTTCCCGGCCATATTGCTGGCCATCGGCATCTTGGCGGTGTTGGGGCCAAACCTGTCCAACGTGGTGCTGGCCCTGGGCATTGTGTATACGCCCCGCTTCGCGCGCATCGTGCGCGGCTCGGTGCTCTCGCTCAAGGAAAAGGAGTTCGTGGAGGCCTCCAAGGCCATCGGCAACGGCGACGCCTACATCATCTTCCGCCACATCCTGCCCAACTGCACCGCGCCGCTCATCGTGCAGGCCACGGCCAGCCTGGCCTACGCCATCCTGGCCGAGAGCATGCTCTCCTTCCTGGGCCTGGGCGCTCCGCCGCCCGCGCCCTCCTGGGGCAACATCCTCAGTGACGCGCGCAACTTCATGATGGACAACGCCATGATGACCGTGTTCCCCGGCCTGGCCATCACCCTGGCCGTGCTTGGCTTCAACCTGGTGGGCGACGCCCTGCGCGACGTCCTGGACCCCCGGCTCAAGTGACGCCATGGAATCACTGCTCAGCATAGAAAACCTGGAAGTTAGCTTCCACACCAGCCAGGGCGTGGCCCAGGCGGTGTGCGGGGTGAGCTACGACATCGGCCGCGGCGAGGTCTTGGGCGTGGTGGGCGAGTCCGGCTCGGGCAAGAGCGTCACCGCCCTGTCGGTGCTGCGCCTGGTGCCCTATCCGGGGCGCATCAGCGCCGGGCGCATCAACTACGAAGGCCGCGATCTGCTGAAGGTGCCCGAAAAGCAGATGCGCAAGGTGCGCGGCGACCGCATCTCCATGATCTTCCAAGAGCCCATGATCTCGCTCAACCCGGCCTTCACCATCGAGAACCAGCTTACCGAGGCCCTGCACAACCACCGCAAGATGAGCCAAAAGGAAGCCCGTGAGCGGGCCATCGAAATGCTGGCCCTGGTGGACATCCCCGACCCGGCCAAGCGCATCAAGGACTATCCCCATCACCTGAGCGGCGGCATGCGCCAGCGGGTGATGATCGCCGAGGCCCTGTTGTTGGACCCGGACGTGCTCTTGGCCGACGAGCCCACCACCGCCCTGGACGTGACGGTGCAGGCCCAGGTCCTGGATTTGATGCACCGGCTCAACGAGCGCATCGGCACGGCGATCATGCTCATCACCCACAACCTGGGGGTGGTGGCCGAGTCGGCCCGGCGGGTGGTGGTGATGTACTGCGGCCGGGTGGTGGAGCAGGGCCCGGTAAAGGAAATTTTCGAGGAGGCCCGCCACCCCTACACCCAGGGCCTATTGAAATCCATCCCCAAGCCGGGTGGCCGGGGCAAGCTTTTTGAAATGGAGGGCATCGTGCCCAGCCTGTTCGAGCTTCCCCAGGGTTGCCCCTTCAACCCCCGCTGTCCCCAGCGCCGCCCCGAGTGCGCCCAGAGCGCGCCCCCCTGGCGCGAGGTGCAGCCGGGACATCATGCCCTTTGCTGGCTCTACGCGTGAAAAGCCATGTCGCTTAAAACCATACTCAAGGTCGAAGACCTGACCAAATACTTCGTGGTGGGCCGCTCCCTGTTCAACTCCGGGGAGGTGGTCAAGGCGGTGGACGGGGTCAGCTTCTCGCTCATGCAGGGCGAGACGCTCAGCCTGGTGGGCGAGTCCGGCTGCGGCAAGTCCACCACCGGCCGCCTGGTGCTGCGCCTGATACCCCCCACCAGGGGCACGGTGATCTACCAGGGCCAGGACATTGCCAAGCTGCCCGCCGACAAGATGCGCAAGCTGCGCAGCGATATGCAGATCATCTTCCAGGACCCCTGGTCCTCCTTGAACCCCCGCATGACCGTCAAGGAGATCATCGGGGAGGGGCTGCGCCGCCAGCCGGAGCTGAGCCGGGCCCAGCGCAAAAAGATGGTTCTGGAAATGATGGAGACGGTGGGCCTAAGGCCCGAGCACTACGACCGCCACCCCCACGAGTTCAGCGGCGGCCAACGCCAGCGCCTGGGCGTGGCCCGGGCGCTGATCATGCGCCCCAAGCTGGTGGTGGCCGACGAGCCGCTCTCGGCCCTGGACGTGTCGGTGCAGGCCCAGGTGGTCAACCTGCTGGCCCGGCTCAAGCGCGATCTGGGCCTGTCGTACCTGTTCATAAGCCACGACCTGGCCATCGTGGAGCACATCAGCGACCGCATCGCGGTGATGTACCTGGGCAAGCTCATGGAACTGGCCTCCAAGCGTCAGCTCTTCGCCCAGCCGCGCCACCCCTACACCCAGGCCCTGTTCTCCGCCGCTCCCACCACCGAGGTGGGCCGCGAAAAAAACCGGATCATCCTGAGCGGCGACGTGCCCAGCCCACTCAATCCGCCCAAGGGTTGCCGCTTCCACACCCGTTGCCCCTTGGCCCAAGAGGACTGTGGGCAATTGGAACCCGAATTCAAACTTCTCGCACCGGGGCACTGGGTCGCCTGCCACCACCCCCTAAACGACTAGTTCAGCGAGCAGGTAAATTTAAGGAGACTATCGATGCAATCAGCCGAGATAAAAGAGCTGCTTTTTTCCGCCGTGGATGAATTGCGGCCCCAACTTGTTCAGACTTTGCAAGATTTGGTCAGAATACCCAGCGTGGTGGGCGACGAGGTCCGGGCGCAGCAATACATGAAAAAGCTCTACCAGGACCTGGGCCTCACGGTGGAAGTGGTGGAGCCGGACATGGAAGCGGTGCGCAAGCATCCCGCCTTCATCGACACCAAGGTGCCCTACGAGGGCCGCCCCAACGTCATCGGCACCCTGCCGGGCGAACAAGGCGCTTCCTCTATTGTTATCAACGGCCACGTGGACGTGGTCTCCATCGAGCCGCGGGATCTCTGGACCCGCGACCCCTGGAGCGGCGACGTGGAAGGCGGCCGCCTCCACGGCCGGGGTTCCGCGGACATGAAGTCCGGCCTTTTGGCCAACTACTTCGCCCTCAAGGCCGCTCTCAAGGCGGGCCTTCGCCCCAAGGGCATGGTGCGCCTGATGAGCGTCATCGACGAGGAGGCCGGCGGCGCGGGCGGCACCCTGGCTTGCCTGCTGGCCGGCTACAAGGCCGACGCCCTCTTGATCACCGAGCCTCACGGCATGAACGTGACCATCGCCAACGCCGGGGTCAACCACTTCCGGGTGCACCTCAAGGGCCGCTCGGCTCACGGCGGCACCTCCCACCTGGGGGTCAACGCCATAGGTAAGGTCCTGCCCATCTACAAGGCCCTGGCCGACCTGGACGAACAGCGCGGCCGCGAGGTCAAGTACGAGCTGTTCGAGAAAGGCTCGGGCCGCTCCTGCCACGTAACCGTGGGCACCCTGCACGCGGGCGACTGGCCCTCCACGGTGCCCGGCGACGCGGTAATGCAGTGCCGCATCAGCTTTATCCCCGGCGAGACCCGCGAGGAGATTCGGGCCATGGTGGAGAAGCTGGTGGCCGACACCGCCGCCCAGGACCCTTGGCTGCGGGAGCACCCGCCGACGGTGGAGTGGTTCGCCTGGCAGACCAGCCCCTGGCAGCAGGACCCTGAGCATCCCTTTGTGAAGGCGCTGATGAGCGCGGCGGTGGACGTGGCCGGGCGGCCGGTGGACTTCATCGGCCGGGCCTCGGGCCTGGATTCCCGCTTCGCCCCGGACTTCGGCATGGTGGCGGCCTGCACCGGCCCCAAGGGCGGCAACATCCACGGCATCGACGAGTACGTGGAGTTGGACAGCGTGGTGGAAACCGCCAAGGTGGTGGGCCTGACCATGTTGAACTGGTGCGGCGTGGCCGGGAAATAACCCGTAGCGTCCAAGCGCAACCTGGAGGAGCTCAAATGAACGACGCACGGCTCGCGGAGAGAAAACTTCGCCAAGTGCCCCAGGGAGTGGGCACGGTCACCCCGGTGACCATGGCCAAGGCCGAGGGCGCCCTGATCTGGGACCAGGACGG